>OHBE01000701.1_pt1 | contig 34768 bp, 32 predicted proteins | sample 1577231 | NCBI WGS metagenome assembly OHBE01 (sample SAMEA3541506, study PRJEB24748) | human gut metagenome | biome: human gut; feature: human-associated habitat; material: faeces | place: China | collected 2012 | reverse complement strand
GAATCGCGTTTGCGGATTTCAGATCTTCCAATTTGCTTTTTATCCATGATTTTATCGTGAACAATGTGAAATACGACAAATTGAAGAAGGAGTATTCGCATGAGATCATTGGGGCGCTTGGAAACGGTGTTGCGGTATGCGAGGGGATTGCCAAAGCGGTAAAACTTCTCTGTGATGAACTGGGAATCTGGTGTATTGTGGCGCTTTCGGAGGCAAATCCGGAGAAAGGCATCAAGTACCGTCATGCATGGAATGTGGTTCGGATTGACGGAACGTATTATCATCTGGATGCAACGTTTGACAATACGCTGTCGAAGGATGATACGGTCCGCTATGATTATGTGAATCTTGCGGACAAGCAGATTTTCAGGGATCATGAGCCGGTGATCTGGAAGGTGCCGGCGTGCACGGACAACGAACATTTTTATTATCGCGTGAAAAAGGTATCGTGGACGACCGTGGATGAGGTCAGAAACCGGACAAGACAGGCGGTGAAGAAGAATAAAATATTGCTTTTTCACTGGAGAGGCGGATATCTGACAAAAGAGGTGCTAAAGGAGCTTCTCGATGTGTTCCATGAGGAAGCGAAGGCGAAGGAGAAGCAGGCATATGTGTCCGTCAACTGGCCACAGGCGGTGCTTCGCGTGAGATTTAAGGAGGGAGTCGGTGAGGAACTGCTGGAGATGGAAGAAGCAGATGATTCCGTGAAGGATTAAAGGAAGGAAGTTGACGATTCCTTGAAGAATTAAATTTGGAGATGGAGAAAGCGAATGACTTCATAAAAGTATACAAGCGAAAATAGATTAGAAACATTCCCTAATTCCCCTCTAGACATTCCGCGCGAATTGGCTGATAATAAACCCATACGATTTCGAGCAAAGGCAGGTAGATTTATGGATTACAAATATAATTCAATCAACGAACTGAATCATTTTGATTTCGCGGAGGCATCAGTCGGCGATATCCAGATGGCGGACAATATGTTTCATATGGTGATCGACAACGTGAAGATTTTGCCGGAAAATTCGTTCAACCGCGATATCCGCACGATGCGCACGAACGAGATGCTTTTCAAGATTGAGGGCGCGGAAGTGATTTCGTCGGTTACCAGCATTTTACGCACACCGGAACTACCGGAAGCTTCTTTGAATTGTTTGGTTACGGTTTTTTAGCAGTATTACCTAAAATTATTGTTTCTTATGTTGTAGGACTCGGCATTGAGTTTATGGTAGCTCAGTGGAAAAAAGAAGAAATACAAGAAGGTTTTCTCGTTTCCGGTATTCTTATTCCCATGATTGTTCCAATAGACTGTCCCTTGTGGATGCTCGCCGTAGCGACAGCGTTCTCTGTAATCTTTGCTAAAGAGGTATTTGGTGGTACGGGTATGAATATTTTCAATGTAGCTTTAATTACTCGTGCTTTCTTGTTTTTTGCTTATCCTACTAAAATGTCCGGTGATCTTGTTTGGGTATCGAGTGAACGTATTTTAGGCTTGGGACAAAACGTGGACGGACTTACAGTAGCTACTCCTTTAGGACAAGCAGCAACAACAGGCACTGTTCCGGCATTTGATGTGGATATGATAACGGGATTTATCCCCGGTTCTATAGGCGAAACAAGTGTAATTGCTATTCTGCTTGGTGCTGTAATTCTTTTATGGACCGGTATCGCAAGCTGGAAAACAATGTTTTCTGTTTTTGCAGGTGGAGCATTCATGGCTTTAGTCTTTAATCTGATCGGCCCGAATACGGCAATGGCTCAAATGCCTTGGTATCAACATCTGGTTTTGGGTGGATTTTGTTTCGGTGCCGTATTTATGGCTACCGACCCGGTTACTTCTGCCCGTACCGAGCAAGGCAAGTTTATTTTCGGATTACTCATCGGTATGATGGCAATTGTCATCCGTGTCTTGAATCCGGGTTATCCCGAAGGCATGATGCTTGCTATTTTGTTGATGAACATCTTCGCTCCTTTAATCGATTATTGTGTGATGCAGAACAATATCAGCCGTCGTGAGAAACGCGCACTTAAGTCTAACCAATAAAATACCGAATAAAAATGAATACTAATAGCAATAAGTATACAATCATTTATGCTTCGGTAATGGTAATTATCGTTGCATTTCTTCTGGCTTTTGTCAGCTCTGCATTGAAAGACAGACAAGACAAAAATGTTCAGTTGGATACGAAGAAACAAATTCTTGCAGCTTTGAACATCAAGGATGTGAAAGATGCAGACGCAGAGTATGATAAATATGTACAGGCAGATATGTTAATGGCTGAAGACGGCTCATTGACCGAAAACACCGGCGCATTCGCTTCCAATTATGAAAAAGAAGCAAAGGAAAAAGGGCGTTTGCACTTATTTGTATGCCATATCGACGGTCAGACAAAATATGTATTTCCGGTTTATGGTGCCGGTCTTTGGGGAGCCATTTGGGGATATGTTGCCTTGAATGAAGATAAAAGCACAGTTTACGGCACTTACTTTTCGCATGCAAGTGAGACTCCGGGATTGGGCGCTGAAATTGCTACGGATTGGTTCCAGAAACAGTTTGAAGGAAAGAAAGCGTTGGAAAATGGTGAAATAGCTTTGGGTGTAGAGAAGAATGGAAAAGTAGAAAAACCCGAGTTTCAAGTGGATGGTATTTCGGGTGGAACCATTACATCGAAAGGTGTGGATGCCATGTTGAAAGATTGCTTGAAAAGTTACATCAAATTTTTAACTAAACAATAAGGAGGAAGCAGAATATGAGACAACTATTTTCAAAGAAAAACAAAGAAGTATTCTCTACTCCGCTGGGAATGAACAATCCCGTGACCGTGCAGGTATTGGGTATTTGTTCTGCATTGGCTGTTACAGCTAAATTGGAACCGGCTATTGTAATGGGACTTTCGGTAACAGTGATTACGGCTTTTGCAAATGTAGTTATTTCTTTGTTGCGTAAAACCATTCCTAATCGTATTCGAATTATCGTACAGCTGGTAGTGGTAGCAGCTTTAGTAACTATTGTAAGTGAAATATTGAAAGCTTTTGCATATGATGTGAGCGTACAGCTCTCGGTATATGTGGGTTTGATTATCACCAACTGTATCCTGATGGGGCGTCTTGAAGCATTTGCTATGCAAAATGCTCCTTGGGAATCTTTTCTCGATGGAGTGGGCAACGGATTGGGATATGCCAAAATTCTGGTGATTGTAGGTTTTTTCCGCGAATTGTTTGGTTCGGGAACGTTGCTTGGATTCAATATATTGAATTATGAACCGATTCGGAATGTCGGATATGTAAACAACGGTTTGATGTTGATGCCACCAATGGCATTGGTCATTTGCGCTTGTGTCATCTGGTATCAGCGCGCCCGTCATAAAGAATTGCAAGAAAAGTGATAACTTATAACCCATAACTTAAAATTCATAACTTATTATGGAACATTTATTCAGTTTATTCGTCCGCTCTATTTTTGTGGACAATATGATATTCGCTTACTTCTTAGGTATGTGTTCATATCTGGCTGTATCGAAAAATGTAAAGACTGCCGTGGGTTTAGGTATTGCCGTAACCTTTGTATTGGTAGTCACTCTTCCTGTCAACTATTTCTTGCAAACGAAAGTATTGGCAGCTAATGCTATCGTTGAAGGAGTAGACCTTAGTTTTCTTGGTTTTATTCTTTTCATTGCGGTTATTGCCGGTATGGTGCAATTGGTAGAAATGATCGTGGAACGTTTCAGTCCATCTTTATACGCGTCGCTCGGTATCTTTTTGCCTTTGATTGCGGTAAACTGTGCCATTATGGGAGCTTCGCTGTTTATGCAGCAACGTATTACTTTAGGTGAAAGTGATCCGAAATTCATAGGAGGTGTTGCCGATGCAATTTCCTATGCGCTGGGTTCGGGCATCGGCTGGTTCCTGGCAATCGTAGGATTGGCCGCTATTCGTGAAAAAATGGCTTATTCGGATGTGCCTGCTCCATTGAGAGGATTAGGCATTACGTTTATTACTGTAGGTTTGATGGCCATCGCGTTTATGTGTTTCTCTGGTTTGAACATCTAATAAAGTAAAGTATACAACAATGGATATGAATTTAATATTGGCGAGCGTTGGAGTATTCCTTGTGGTTATTCTGCTGCTTGTTGTCATCCTGTTGGTAGCCAAGAATTTTTTGGTACCTTCCGGAAACGTGAAACTGACAATTAATGGTGAAGAGGCATTAGATGTAGCTTCCGGATCCACTTTGTTAAATACACTGTCTGTCAATGGCATCTTCCTTTCTTCTGCCTGTGGCGGAAAAGGTTCTTGCGGACAATGCAAGTGTCAGGTTATAGAAGGCGGTGGTGAAATTTTACCTTCTGAGACTCCTCATTTCAGCCGTAAGCAACAACAAGATCATTGGCGATTGGGTTGTCAGGTAAAAGTGAAAGGAGACATGGCTATTAAAGTGCCTGAAAGTGTATTGGGCGTGAAAGAGTGGGAGTGTGAGGTTATTTCGAATAAGAATGTGGCAACATTTATTAAAGAATTTATCGTTGCTTTGCCTCCGGGCGAACACATGGATTTCTTGCCGGGATCGTATGCACAGATCAAGATTCCTAAATATACGATGGATTATAATAAGGATATTGATAAGAGCCTGATTGGCGATGAATATTTGCCTGCATGGGAGAAATTCGGTCTGTTCGGTTTAAAATGTACCAATACGGAAGAAACCGTACGCGCTTACTCTATGGCCAATTATCCCGCTGAGGGAGATCGTATCATGCTGACGGTACGTATTGCCACACCTCCGTTCAAACCGAAAGAACAAGGTCCCGGATTCATGGATGTAATGCCGGGTATTGCTTCATCCTATATCTTCACGCTGAAACCGGGTGATAAAGTAACGATGAGCGGTCCTTACGGAGACTTCCATCCCATTTTCGACTCAGATCGTGAGATGATGTGGATTGGCGGCGGTGCAGGGATGGCGCCTCTACGTGCACAGATTATGCATTTGACGAAAACGCTTCACACTACCAACCGTAAGATGTCTTATTTTTATGGCGCGCGCGCATTGAACGAAGTATTCTATCTCGAAGATTTCCTTCAATTGGAAAAAGATTTTCCGAATTTCTCGTTCCATTTGGCACTCGACCGTCCGGATCCTGCCGCGGATGCCGCAGGGGTGAAGTATACACCGGGATTTGTTCATCAGGTGATTCTTGAGACTTATCTGAAAGATCACGAAGCTCCCGAAGACATTGAATACTATATGTGCGGTCCCGGTCCGATGTCGAAAGCTGTTGAGAATATGCTCGACAATCTTGGCGTACCGAGACAGAATTTGATGTTCGATGATTTCGGCGGGTAAGAAAATTCTTTGCTAGATACAAGATGGAAAAGGGGACAAGTTCCCCTTTTTTCGTATCTTTGCCCCATGTTACAGAAAAACGAACTTATACAGTCGGCGCTTCGGAACCTGAGAATCGAGTCGCTGACTCCGATGCAGGATGCGGCGCTCGAACAGGGAACAGGGAGAAAAGACCTTATTCTTTTGTCGCCGACCGGTTCAGGCAAGACATTGGCCTTCCTTTTTCCTTTGCTTCTCTCTTTGAAAAAAAACGATGACCGGGTTCAGGCGTTGATTCTGGTTCCTTCCCGAGAATTGGCTTTGCAAATAGAGAATGTGTTCAAGGAGATGGGAACTCCATGGAAAATATGTTGTTGTTACGGAGGGCATCCCATTGCAGAAGAAAAAAAAAGTATAGCAGGCAATCGTCCGGCTTTGATTGTCGGTACTCCCGGAAGAATGACCGACCATCTTTCCAAGAAGAATTTTGATGTTTCCGGCATTCACACATTGGTTATCGATGAATTTGACAAATCGCTGGAATTGGGTTTTCATGATGAAATGGCGGAAATTATTACCCAACTCCCGGGATTAAGAAAACGTATGCTGCTTTCTGCTACAGATGCTGAAGAAATTCCTCAATTTACCGGGTTGAATCAAACTGTAAAATTGAATTTCCTTCCACAACTGCCTGCGGAACAAACCTCCCGGCTTACGCTGATGAAAGTGATTTCCCCCTCCAAAGATAAGATCGATACGCTTTACCGTCTGCTTTGTACGTTAGGGAATGCTTCCACTATTGTATTTTGCAATCACCGCGAATCAGTAGATCGGGTATACTCTTTATTGAAAGAGAGAAAACTCTTTTCCGAACGATTCCATGGGGGGATGGAACAACCCGACCGGGAACGGGCTTTATATAAATTTCGGAACGGAAGTTGCCATGTGCTGATTTCTACCGACCTTGCCGCCCGCGGATTGGATATTACAGAAGTCAAGCATGTGGTTCATTATCATTTGCCTGTAAACGAGGAAGCTTTTACCCATCGAAACGGACGTACGGCACGATGGGATGCTTTGGGAACATCGTATGTGCTCCTTCATGCAGAAGAACAGTTGCCTTTGTATATTCCGGAAAGTATCAATCCATTTGTATTACCCGATAATCCACCTTTACCGTCAAAATCGATTTGGAGTACTATATATATAGGTAAAGGGAAAAAGGACAAAATGAGCAAAATAGATATTGCCGGGTTCTTGTATAAGAAAGGAGGCTTGAATCGTGATGATGTCGGTTCTATCGATGTGAAAGAACATTATTCTTTTGTGGCTGTTCGCAAAACAAAAGTCAATCAATTGCTTACTTTGATTCGTGGTGAGAAAATCAAGGGAATGAAAACCATTATAGAGGAAGCCAAATGATACCTTGTTCTCTTCCATTTATTTATTTGTTATGGAAAATAAAAAATGTATCATATCCGGTGAGATTTCGCTCCATTTCAATGCTTTTTCTGCTTTTCTTTTCTCGGCTTCCTTCTTTTCATCGCTACGATGAAAAGAGCCTTGTTTGCAATCTTTGTCTTACATCTTGTCATGTATACATGTCAATATCGTGTATATATCCTGCATAAAACTATAAAAAAGAAAGTTTGTCCGTTTTTTTATCATGATTTTATAAAGAAAGTTTTGTTAACCGAGAATAAAATTTGTATATTCGCCATGTCGGAAGACATAAGCTAACAGAATTGTTAAACTCAAAAAAACAAACTTCAAATGAAAAAGCATAATTTTAATGCAGGCCCTTCCATCCTTCCCCGTGAGGTTATAGAGAATACAGCAAAAGCTGTTCTGGATTTTAATGATTCCGGTCTCTCTTTGATGGAAATCAGCCATCGTGCTAAAGACTTTCAACCTGTGGTTGACGAAGCTGTGGCATTATTCAAAGAATTGCTCCAAATTCCTGAGGGATATTCGGTGTTATTTTTAGGAGGGGGCGCCAGCCTGGAGTTTTGCATGGTTCCTTTCAATTTCCTGGAAAAGAAAGCTGCTTACCTGAATACCGGTACATGGTCGAAAAAAGCTATCAAAGAAGCTAAGGCGTTTGGTGAAGTGGTTGAAGTAGCTTCTTCTGCAGATGCTAATTTTTCATTTATCCCTAAAGACTATACGATTCCGGCAGATGCCGATTATTTCCATATAACGACGAACAATACTATTTTCGGAACAGAGTTAAAGAAAGATATCGATTCTCCTGTGCCGGTGATAGCGGATATGTCTTCCGATATTTTTTCTCGTCCCATTGATGTTTCTAAATATGTATGTATTTACGGTGGCGCGCAGAAGAATTTGGCTCCTGCCGGTGTGACTTTTGTAATCGTGAAGAATGAGGCGTTAGGGAAAGTATCGCGTTATATTCCCACCATGCTGAATTATCAGACTCATATTGATAACGGTTCGATGTTCAATACCCCTCCGGTATTGCCGATCTATGCCGCATTGCAAACCCTTCGTTGGATTAAGGCGCAAGGTGGTGTGAAAGAGATGGAGCGCCGTGCTATTGAAAAGGCCGATATGCTGTATGCGGAAATTGATCGTAACAAGTTATTTGTAGGTACGGCTGCGAAAGAAGACCGTTCGCGTATGAATATTTGCTTTGTCATGAAACCTGAATTTAAAGAACTCGAGGCCGACTTCCTGAAGTTTGCTACCGAAAGAGGTATGGTTGGTATCAAAGGTCATCGTTCTGTAGGCGGTTTCCGTGCATCGTGCTATAATGCCATGCCGAAAGAAAGCGTACAGGCATTGATCGATTGTATGCGCGAATTTGAGAAACTTCATTAATATTATTTTTTCACCACAGATTACCCGGACTGCAGCAGGGTCATGCTATGATGATAATTGTGTATGCTCTGTGTAATCTGTGGTGGTTCTTATTTATAAACAGAGGGAATTATGAAAGTACTTGTCGCCACTGAAAAACCGTTTGCTAAAATTGCAGTAGACGGTATTCGCAAAGAAATAGAAGCTGCCGGATATGAGCTCGCTTTGCTTGAAAAATATACAGAAAAAGGGCAACTGTTGGATGCCGTGAAAGATGCTTATGCTATTATTATCCGTAGCGATATTATAGATGCCGAGGTGTTTAATGCTGCCAAAGAATTGAAAATTGTGGTGCGTGCCGGTGCCGGATATGATAATGTCGATCTCGTTGCTGCTACCGCCCATGGAGTATGTGTAATGAATACGCCGGGACAGAATTCGAATGCCGTGGCTGAATTGGCATTGGGCTTGATGGTATATGCCGTCCGTAATTTCTATAACGGAACATCAGGTACGGAGCTTTTAGGCAAGAAGCTGGGAATCCATGCTTACGGAAATGTCGGTCGCAATGTAGCACGCATTGCCAAAGGTTTTGGAATGGAAATCTATGCGTACGATGCTTTCTGTCCGAAAGAGGTGATTGAGAAAGACGGCGTAAAAGCGTTGGATTCAGCCGAAGAATTGTATAAAACCTGTCAGTTTGTATCTCTTCATATTCCGGCAACCGCCAATACTAAAAATTCGATCGATTATTCTCTGCTGAAGAATATGCCGAAAGGCGCTATGTTGGTAAACACTGCCCGTAAAGAAGTAATCAATGAAGCCGAATTGATGAAAATAATGGAAGAGCGTACCGACTTTAAATATATTACCGATATAATGCCTGCTGCCCATGAGGAGATGAACCGGAAGTTCGCAGGACGTTATTTCTCCAATCCGAAGAAGATGGGAGCACAAACTGCCGAAGCAAATATCAATGCCGGTATTGCTGCGGCTAAGCAGATTGTAGGTTTCTTGAAAGACGGATGCGAGAAATTCAGAGTAAACAAGTAAAACTATAATATTTAACATGGCAAAAATCAAACCTTTCAAGGGGATTCGCCCCCCGAAAGACTTAGTAGAACAAGTAGCTTCCCGTCCTTACGATGTTCTTAATTCGGAAGAAGCAAGGGCAGAAGCTGCCGGAAATGAAAAGTCGTTATACCATATTATAAAACCGGAAATTGATTTTCCGGTGGGTACGGATGAGCACGATGAGCGTGTGTATGCCAAAGCTGCCGATAATTTCAAAATGTTTCAGGAAAAAGGCTGGTTGGTGCAGGATGCGAAAGAGAATTATTACATCTATGCCCAGACAATGAACGGAAAGACACAATACGGACTGGTGGTAGGTGCATACGTGCCCGATTACATGAACGGTGTGATTAAGAAACACGAACTTACCCGTCGCGATAAAGAAGAAGACCGTATGAAACATGTGCGTGTGAATAATGCCAATATCGAGCCGGTGTTCTTCGCCTATCCCGATAATGCAAAGTTGGATGCCGTGATTAAAAAGTATACCGCTCAGAAGCCTGAATACGATTTCATCGCTCCGGGTGATGGCTTCGGCCATACATTTTGGGTAATAGACAGAGCGGAAGATATTGCTTTGATCACTGATGAATTTGCCCGAATGCCTGCCTTGTATATTGCCGACGGGCATCATCGTTCTGCCGCTGCCGCATTGGTCGGAGCCGAAAAAGCAAAACAAAATCCCAACCACCGTGGAGATGAAGAATATAATTACTTTATGGCTGTGTGTTTCCCTGCGAATCAGTTGACCATTATCGATTACAACCGGGTGGTGAAAGATTTGAACGGACTGACGGCAGACCAATTCCTGACTGCTTTGCAAAAGAACTTTGTAGTGGAAGAGAAAGGAACCGAGATTTATCATCCGTCAGCCCTGCACAATTTCTCTCTTTATCTGGATGGAAAGTGGTATAGTCTGACGGCTAAATCCGGAACTTATGATGATCACGATCCTATCGGTGTGCTCGATGTCACTATTTCTTCCAATTTGATTTTGGACGAAATACTCGGAATCAAGGATCTTCGTTCAGACAAACGTATCGATTTTGTCGGAGGTATCCGTGGATTGGGAGAACTTAAAAAGCGTGTGGATAGCGGAGAAATGAAAGTTGCTTTGGCGCTCTACCCGGTTTCGATGAAACAATTGATGGATATTGCAGACACCGGTAATATCATGCCTCCCAAAACTACGTGGTTTGAGCCGAAACTTCGTTCGGGATTAGTAATTCATCGATTGGATTAATTAAATATATTGCTGAAGATTCCATTAGTAATGAGTATTTTTAGAAGCCGGTTATATCTTTCAACCTTTTTTTTAAAAAATGTGTGGAGATATAGTCGGCTTTTATGTGTGTTTTTTTGTTTTATATTTTGTGAATACACGGGAAATAGCTGAGACATAAAGGCGTTTGATATATAATTGTAATAGCAGTATGTATAGCTTTAAAAATGATTATTCGGAGGGAGCGCATCCCCGCATCCTCAATAAAATTGTCGAGACGAATTTAATTCAGCAACCGGGATATGGAGAAGACGAATATTCGGCGCAGGCAAAAGAAGTATTGAGAAAAAAAATAAGTAATACGGAAGCGGTGATTTATTTTCTTTCGGGAGGAACTCAAACCAATCTGATTGTTATCGCTTCGTTGCTGCGTCCGCACGAAGCTGTTATCAGTGCGAAAACCGGACATATTTATGCGAATGAGACAGGATCCATAGAAGCGACCGGGCATCGGGTAATCACGATTGAAACGGCAGACGGCAGGTTGACTCCGGTTGCCATTGCTGAAGTTTTAAAAGAATACTCGCTTAGACCGCATGTGGTAAAGCCTAAAATGGTTTATATCTCTAATTCTACAGAAATCGGAACGGTGTATCGAAAATCGGAATTAAGGGAGCTTTTCGAATTTTGTCAATCTCAAGATTTATATTTATTTTTAGACGGAGCAAGACTCGGAAACGCTCTCACTGCGCAAGACAATGACTTAACATTGCCCGATGTTTCAGCTTATACCGATGTCTTTTATATCGGAGGAACGAAGAACGGCGCTTTGCTGGGCGAAGCTGTTGTGTTCAATAAGGCTTTTTGGGCAGAAGATTTTGATTATATTCTAAAACAAAGAGGCGCATTATTGGCTAAAGGGCGGCTGTTGGGAATACAGTTTCTTGAACTTTTTAAAGATGATTTGTACTTTCAATTAGCCAAACATGCAAATTCAATGGCTATGAAAGTGGCGGATGCGATAAAAGCAGAGGGCTATTCTTTTCTTACTCGACCTGTTTCAAACCAAATCTTTCCTATTCTTCCTCAAGAACTTATAGATCGGTTGAGTCGAAAGTATGATTTTTATATATGGCAGCCTGTTGATGCCAAGCAGTCGGCCATTCGTTTAATTACTTCATGGGCTACGGATGAAGAACAAGTGGACCGATTTATTGATGACTTGAAACAACGATGAGATAATCATTCTTCCATCCAATCAATTTCCTGTTTTTTTGCGTGCAATTCTCGAAAACAGTATCTTTGCGTTATGATTGCCGAAGATACTTATAAAACCATTGCCGGGTTGTCAGAGGGCATTTACACCGAGAAACGCAGTAAGTTTATTGCCATTGCCCTTCCTGTGCGGAATCTTGAGGAAGTGAAACAGCATCTGGATACGTATCAAAAGAAATATTACGATGCCCGCCACGTTTGTTATGCCTATATGTTGGGAGCAGAGCGGAAAAACTATCGGGCAAATGACAACGGCGAGCCTTCGGGTACGGCCGGCAAGCCGATTCTCGGGCAAATTAATTCCAATGAATTGACCGATATTCTGATCATCGTTGTCCGTTATTTCGGAGGAATCAAGCTGGGTACAAGCGGATTGATTGTTGCCTATAAGGCGGCTGCGGCCGAAGCGATAGCCTCTGCCACGATTATAGAAAAGACAATCGACGAGGAAGTGACGGTATGGTTCGAATATCCTTTTATGAACGACATTATGCGTATCGTTAAGGAGGAAGAACCGGAAATTTTGAATCAGTCGTATGACATGGACTGCTGCATGACCCTGCGTATCCGCCGTTCGATGATGCCTAAATTGCGTGCCCGGCTGGAGACAGTGGAAACTGCCCGTATCCCGGCTTCGTAACTTTTTAAATGATAATTAAAAACTCACAATTCACAATGTTTGAAGCAACTAAAAAAGAGTGGTGCGAACTTTATGCTTTTTTCCGTCTCTTAGCCGATGGAACAGTGGCTTTGGGAACGGCCGAAGCAAAGCCGGGCGATATGAATCGGCCTGTGGCAATGATTCTGCGAGAAGAGCACGATGGTCCCCGCCGTTACTATATTGAAAAAGAAAACGTTCGTATAGAAGGTGAAAAAGGCTCCGTGCGCATCCCGCGCGAAGACTTCGGAGCTGTGGCGGATCTGATATTGCAAGCGGTGAAGGCATCGGCAAGCAATGAGGTAGTTTCTCCCGAAGGAGTGGAAGAGTTTTTGGATGCGGTCTCCATATTCGATCTGGAGGCACGAACCGAAGACCGTACCGATTTTTCCATTTCTTTTTGGCATCCGGAGGCGCCGTTGTGCGGTTTCAGTGTCCGCTCGCGTTTAAGTGCGATGAATCCTCTGTTGGATGGCGGACGTGCGGCGAACCTGAAACTCGAACAGAGCGGGGTGAAGTTTGCTACTCCTACGGTGAATAAAATTAATGCTTTGCCCGAATCGCCGAATGAAGTGGCCGAGCGGATGATGATGATCGAACGTTTGGGAGGGGTGCTCAAGTATGCCGATGTGGCCGACCGCATTTTTCGGAGCAACCTGTTGATGATCGATTTGCATTTTCCTCGTATTCTTACGGAAATGGTGCGGCTCATGCATTTGGACGGCATTACCCGGGTACACGAACTTACGGAGGTTATCAAACAGACGAATCCTTTAAAGATAAAAGACGAGCTAATCAATAAACACGGTTTCTACGAATTTAAGGTGAAACAATTCCTGATGGCATTGGCTTTGGGCATGCGTCCGGCTAAAATATACAATGGTCAGGATTCTGCCGTTGAAGGGATTCTGTTGGTTGATGGAAGCGGGAAAGTGCTTTGTTACCATCGCTCGGAGAAACAAACGATGGAAGATTTTCTCTTTATGAATACCCGATTCGAAAAAGGTGCTGTAGAAAAAGACAAATACGGCTTTCTGGAGAAAGAAAACGGTATTTATTATTTTAAACTGAATGCGAAGATAGGATTGGTGAAGCGATAGAAACGGGATGAAGGGGTGAAACCTGCTATTATTGAAGAAGTTATTTATACGGATCATATGATATAAGCCAATGAAGACAAATGAAGTTTTAGAGAATATAAGGACACGGCGGAGCATCCGTGCCTATACTTCACAGCCGGTAGCTGAGGAAGATTTGCAATTGATTCTGGAAGCGGCTACATACGCACCGAATGGAATGCATTACGAAACGTGGCATTTTACAGCCATTCAGGATGCCGAAAAACTGAAAGAACTGAATCGCCGCATTAAAGGAGCATTTGCCCGAAGCGACGACCCGCGTTTGCAAGAGCGCGGACACAATGAAAACTATTGCTGTTATTACCATGCTCCGGCATTGGTTATTGTGTCTAATGAACCTGTCCAATGGTGGGCATCGATGGATTGTGCCTGTGCCATCGAGAATATGTTCTTGGCGGCTCACTCGTTGGGCATCGGCTCTTGTTGGATCAACCAGCCGGGTAGTACCTGCGATGATTATGAAGTACGCGAACTGCTGACTGCTTTGGGCGTACCTACCCATCACCGGGTGTACGGATGTGTTGCTTTGGGATATGCCGACCCGCTTGTTCCATTGAAAGAAAAAGTAGTGAAAGCAGGCTGTATTACGATGGTGAGATAATGTTTCCCGTAGTTTCCACGTTCTGTTTCTTTTCTTCCCGCCGGTCTGCACGAAGAAAATATTGCCGGAAACAATGACTTAACATTTAAAGAGAAGAACAATAAAAAAAGCCCGCCGCCTTTTTTTCAAAGCCCGCCGTGTTTGATTTCAAAGCCCGCCGCCTTTTTTTTAAAGCCCGCGGGCTTTTTTTCAAAGGCGGCGGGCTTTTTTACGGACCTTTTCATATTTCCGACAACCTCTTCGTCAAGGGCAGTTTTTATGGTTCGAGACGGAGAATGCCCGAACCACAAAACTGCGGAATGGTTGTCGAAGTCACTTTTCGATTTTTTAATCGAATGATCCGTAACGAGTCGGAAGAAGTTTTCTGTCTCCCAACGTGTTGTCTACGCGTGCCACATTGACCCAGAATTTGTTTTCTCGTACACTCTCTATCGGATAAGCCGCTTTTTCACGAGTGTAACTATGCTCCCATTCTTCATTTACAATTTCATATTCGGGATGAGGAGCATTAATCAAAACATTGTCTTCCTTGTCTGCCTCTCTATTCTTCACCTCTTGAATTTCTTTCCAGATGTTTAGCATGACATCTATAAAATTGTTCAGTTCGGCCAGACTTTCACTTTCGGTCGGTTCGATCATCAATGTACCGTGAACCGGGAAAGAGAGGGTAGGAGCGTGATAACCGTAGTCCATCAACCGCTTGGCTATATCGTTTTCCGTGATGCCGGTTTCTTCATGTATCTTCCGGCATTCCAGAATCATCTCGTGACCTACGAAGCCATTGGCTCCACGATACACGATTCCGTACGTGTCTTTCAGGCAGGCGGCTAAATAATTGGCATTCAAAATGGCCGTTTGGGTAGCTTGCGTCAATCCTTCTGTGCCCATCATCCGGATATAGCCGTAAGTGATGGGGAGTACTCCCGCACTACCGAACGGAGCTGAAGAAACTTGGTTTTTAGAATTGCCGAATAATGTGTGTCCCGGTAAGAAAGGAACCAGATGTTCGGCCACAGCAATGGGACCTACACCCGGTCCGCCGCCGCCATGAGGAATAGCGAATGTTTTGTGCAGGTTCAGGTGGCAGACGTCTGCTCCGATAAAGCCGGGGTTCGTGAGTCCCACCTGCGCGTTCATGTTGGCTCCATCCATGTAAACTTGCGCGCCGCAAGCATGAACAATCTCGCAAATCTCTTTGATATCTGTTTCGAAAATACCGTGTGTAGAAGGATATGTGATCATTAAAGCAGCCAATTCGTCTTTATTTTCTTCCACCTTTGCGCGCAAATCGTTCATGTCTACGTTTCCGTGCTCATCGCAGGCACAGATTACCGTAGTGAATCCGGCTTGTATGGCCGAAGCCGGATTTGTTCCGTGAGCCGATGCCGGAATCAATATTTTTCTGCGGTGTCCTTGTCCGATGCTTTCGAGGTAACTATGGATTACGCGGAGACCTGTATATTCGCCGGCCGCACCCGAGTTCGGTTGCAAGCTTACTCCGGCAAATCCGGTAATGGTCTTCAGGTCGTCGCTTAAGTTCTGTATCAGTTCACGGTATCCTTCCGCCTGATCTTCAGGAACCAACGGATGTATACCCATTAGTTCGGGCATGCTTAAAGGAAGCATTTCCGACGCCGCGTTCAGTTTCATTGTACACGAACCCAGCGAAATCATCGATTGTGCCAGTGAAATATCTTTCCGGTCCAAGCGTTTGATGTAACGCATCATTTCCGTTTCCGTATGGTATTTGCAGAACACTTCGTGCGTCAGGAACGGGCTTGTCCGTCGCAGTGTCGTTCTGATATTGCATAGGGTAGGTATATCGTCGGCTTTCTGATAATCTTTTCCGGCTGCGATGGCAAAGACGGAAAGCAGCACGTTGACAGCTTCCAGATCGGTTGTTTCATTGATGCTGAAACCTACGTCGCCATGATCGTAATAACGGAGATTCACCTCTTTGCTCAGAGCGATGGTGCGAATTTGCTGTGCGGAAACTTGCTCCGGAAGCTCGAAACGCAGAGTATCGAAGTATTGCGCGTTGATTTGCTTATAACCGAATTGCGAAATCTGCTTTTCAAGAAATACGGCTGTACTGTGAATGCGCGAAGCGATGCTTCTGATTCCTTCCTGTCCGTGATAAACGGCATAAAAGCCTGCCATCGTGGCCAATAATGCCTGGGCAGTGCAGATGTTGGAAGTCGCCTTTTCGCGTTTGATGTGCTGTTCGCGTGTTTGCAAAGCCATCCGGTAACATGTTTTCCCGTATTTGTCTTTCGATTGCCCGATGATGCGTCCCGGTACGTTCCGCTTGTATTCGTCGCGCGTTGCGAAATACGCTGCCGAAGGTCCTCCGTAAAACAAAGGTATGCCGAAGCGTTGGGTTGTTCCGAATACGATGTCCGCTCCCCATTCTCCCGGAGGAGTCAATAAAGCCAGGCTCAGCAGATCGGCCGCTACGGCGACTTTGCAATCGGCTGCATGCGCCTTTTGCGTGAACTTCGCATAGTCTTCTACGTTCCCGTTGGCATTGGGGTATTGCAAGATGCAGGCAAACACGTCTGCAGAAGGTTCGAACTCCCTGTATTTTCCCACACGAAGTTCGATGCCTTGCGGAATGGCGCGCGTAGTCATCACCGCCAGTGTTTGCGGGAAAATGTTCTCGTCCACAAAAACTACGTTGGCTTCGGCTTTTTGCTGCGCGCGAGAACGTAATGCATACATCATGCTTACAGCCTCGGCTGCGGCAGTCGCTTCATCGAGCAGGGAACTGTTGGCAAGAGGCATGGCGGTAAGATCGGAAACAGCTGTTTGAAAATTTATCAACGCTTCCAGTCTTCCCTGCGATACTTCGGCCTGATAAGGAGTATACGAGGTGTACCATACGGGATTCTCAAAAACATTCCGTTGGATAACCGCCGGAGTAATCGTGTCATACCAGCCCATTCCGATATAGGTGGTATATTTTTTATTCTTTCTTGCCAATCCCGCGATATGTTTGCGGAATTGATACTCGGAGAGCGGTGCTGGCAAAGCCAGAGGTTTCTTCAGCCTGATGTTGGCGGGAATTGTTTTTTCAATCAGTTCGTCCAATGAGCTCACACCGATTTTGCGGAGCATTAGAGAGATGTCTTGATCGTTGATGCCGATATGACGGCCAGATAACAAATCGGTTTTCATATGGGTAATAGAGTTTTTATATATCTTTCGAGCTTTTTCTTTCGAAACAACCGGAGAGATATCGTTGGTTATTTTCTAAAAAATGGATTTTCGGTTTTTTCCATTCCGATAGTCGTGGGTGCGCCGTGTCCGGGATAAACGACCGTTTCGTTGGGAAGGATAAACAGACGGCTGCAAATGTGATCGATCAGCTCGTCGAAATTACCTCCTGCCAAGTCGGCCCGTCCGATGCTGCCTTGGAATAATACATCGCCGGAGAACATGCAATTTTCTTCTTTGCAATAATACACCAGGCTCCCCGGCGAATGTCCCGGTACATGTATCGCTTCCAATCGCGTGTTTCCGAAAGTAATTATATCTCCGTCGTGCAGATATTTGCCCAACGGCACGGGGGCTTCCTGTAACTGAAATCCGAACATCCGGCTTTGCTTGGGAGCCTCATCGATCCAGTATTCGTCTGCTTTATTAGCTTCGGCCGACAAACCGAACTCTTTGAGCATAAAAGGATTCCCGAAGATATGATCGAGGTGAAGATGGGTGTTCAGCAGATGTTTCACATCCAATTCGTTATTTTGTATGAATCTCTTTAACTTTTGTTTCTCTTCTTCGTAGAAGCAGCCGGGGTCAATCACGACTGCCTCTTTTGTTTCATCCCATATAACATAACAGTTGACAGGAAACATATTGAATTCAAATCTCTTTATTTTCATGGTGTTTATTGAATCGTCGTTTTACATCGGAACATATACTACCTTTTTCGTCTGAAAAAATTCCTCCTTGAAGTTGTCGCTTAGGTTGTGAATCACCGTTCTATTTTTGAACGGCATGGTTTCATGTTCCAATTCACCTCCTTTCAGGCAAATCAATCCGTTGGGAAGGGCATTCTGTTGCTTGGAAGATATGTTTTTTTGAATGATTTTCACTAAATCGGCCAAGGGCATTACTGCACGGCTGACAACAAAATCGAACTTCCGTTTTTCTTCTTCGGCACGCGCATGGCGAAAAGTCACATTCTTCAACCCGATGGCGTCGGCTACTTCGGTAGCTACCCGTACCTTTTTGCCGATGCTGTCTATCAAATGAAATTTTACTTCGGGGAATAAAATAGATAAGGGAATTCCCGGAAAACCGCCCCCCGTTCCTAAATCCATGATTGAGGTCCCGGGACGGAATTGTGTGAACTTCGCAATGCCCAATGAATGAAGTACATGATGTTCGTACAGGTTTTCTATATCTTTTCGGGAGATCACGTTTATTTTTGAATTCCAATCGATATAAAGGTCGTATAGAGCGGCAAATTGTCGATGCTGCTCTTCCGTCAGGTCCGGAAAATATTTGAGTATGATTTCCACTTTTTTAGTTGCTATTTACCAATTATTTAATATTCTATCATTCAATCAGGAGATTAACGTAAGCTTTTCAACACAGGGTTGTCGTTCAGCAAATGCCCTATAACATCGAACGGAAGCGTGACTTCGACCGCGCCCATGGTATACGGGGTGATGTCATATACATTATAATGAAAGGTAATGCCCTTTGTGTCCAAATAAAAATTCTCGACGGGAATAATTTCTCCGGTAGAACCGTATCCGAGGTCTTCCAATGCTTCGCGGGTCGTTACCCGGTTGTCCGCCATCAGCTGATTCCATATCAGTTCTGTCAGCGGTTCTTTGTATTCGGCGATGAAAAGATCGTCGAGACGGAGAGGCCTTATCAGCGTGAGATCCATGTTTACATACGTGGTGGTATACATGCCATGCGCTCCACCGGTGTATTCATTGTAGTCTACACGGTAAACCAATAAGTCTTTTTGGTAAAGTTGCACCTGGCTTTCGATGTTTTTATAATAAGAATACCACTCTTCGACAGATGATTTGTTGTTTTTATCTTTTTCGTCTTCGAGATACATAGGTTCTAAATCATGACGATACTCGTCTATGTAGTTCCGTGTGTATTGATCGATTACGTCTTCCGGCTTTTCTCCGGAAAACTTGTCTCCGAAACAGATAGAGATAAAATATGAATTCAGACTGTCTTTCAATATCGGGTCTGAAGATTTCACCGGATAAGCGAAGTTTATTCTGATATTGCATGCGGGTTTGTCCGTGTCATTAAAAAGATGTGCGGTTTCACTTTTCCGGATGTTGTCAAAGCGTAAATCACCCCTGTTTTTATTCATCTTGTCGTGGCAAGATGATAAACAAATACTTACCGAAAGTATAAACGTAAGCAGACTGACAGATTGTTTGTTCATTATCGTTTTTCTTATAGTTTCAAGTTCTACCGCATCGTTCCTTATCGACAAATATAGGTAATAAACGGATACAACGAATAAAAAAAGCAAAAAAATATTCTAAGCCACCGATTTCTCATTATCTTTGTAATTATGAGTAATACGGTAAAAAAAATATTTCCTGTACTTAACATGCATTGTGCGGGATGTGCCAATAATGTAGAAAAAACAGTAAAGAAGCTGTCGGGAGTAGCAGACGCTTCTGTCAATTTTGCTACAAGTAGTTTAAAAGTCTCTTATAAAAAAGATCAATTGACTCCGGGTGAGATTCGTGCCGCAGTACTGGCGGCGGGATACGATTTGATAATCGAAGAGACTTATAAAGGAAAGCGGCAGGAAGAAGAGCAGCAAAAACGTTACCATCGTCTGAAGCGGAGGGTGATCGGCGCATGGCTTTTGGTAGTTCCGCTGCTTTTGTTTTCCATGGTATGGATGAATGTGCCATATTCCAATGAAATACAAATGTTGCTGACTATTCCTGTAATGATATTTTTCGGCGGTCCTTTTTTTACCGGCGCATGGAATCAAGCCAAATTAGGGCGAAGCAATATGGATACGCTGGTAGCATTGAGCACCTCTATCGCTTTTTTGTTCAGTATGTTCAATACATTTTTCCCCGACTTCTGGTACTCCCGGGGGATGGAGCCGCATGTGTATTACGAAGCTTCGGCAGTGATTATTGCCTTTGTGCTGACCGGTAAATTAATGGAAGAACGCGCCAAGGGGAATACTTCGGCGGCTATCCGTAAGCTGATGGGGATGCAGCCTAAGGTTGCCCGTATTTTGAGAAACGGCACGGAAGAAGAAATTTTGATCGAGGAGTTGCAGGTGGGAGATTCGATACTTGTGCGTCCCGGCGAGCAGATTCCGGTAGACGGTATCCTGATTGAAGGCGAATCGTATGTGGATGAAAGTATGATTAGCGGCGAACCTGTTCCGGCTGATAAGAAAGTGGGCGATAAAGTATTGGCGGGAACAATCAATCAGCGCGGTTCTTTTGTTATTTCCGCCTCTCAAGTGGGAGAAGAAACTGTATTGGCGCGTATCATCCGCATGGTGCAAGAAGCGCAAGGCAGTAAAGCCCCGGTTCAACGTATTGTCGATCGTATCACAGGCTTTTTTGTTCCGGTTGTGCTTGGCTTGTCGATTCTTGCTTTTGTATTATGGATGCTGATTGGCGGTAAGGAGTATATTTCTTATGCCGTACTCTCTGCCGTATCTGTTTTGGTTATTGCCTGTCCATGCGCTTTGGGTTTGGCTACTCCTACCGCTCTGATGGTGGGAATAGGCAAAGCTGCCGGTCAGCATATTCTGATAAAAGATGCCGTGGCTTTGGAGCAAATGAGAAAAGTAGATGTGGTGGTTCTCGATAAAACGGGTACTTTGACGGAAGGGCATCCCACTGTCGTAGGGTGGTTGTGGACACAGAGTCAGGATGTGCAATTCAAAAACGTATTACTCGCAGCCGAATTGAAATCGGAGCATCCCCTTGCGGGAGCCATTGTCGATATCCTCCAAGAGCATGAGGATGTTGAGCCGGCGGAACTCGACAGTTTTGAAAGTATAACGGGCAAAGGAATAAAAGTGGTTTGTAAAGAAGTTGTTTATTGGGTGGGAAGCCATAAGTTATTGAAAGATTTTGGCGCGTCTTTGCCCGATGTGATGATGGAAATGCTGACTATATATGAAGCTGACGGACAGGGAATCGTATATTTCGGACGTGAGAATCAACTTCTTGCCATAATTGCCGTAGCCGATCCGGTTAAGCCGACTTCCGCTCAAGCTATAAAAGAACTTCGGCAACAGGGAATTGAAATCTACATGCTTACGGGCGACGGGCGACGTGTGGGGGCGGCAGTTGCTTCTCGCTTGGGAATTCAGCATTTTATAGCGGATGCCTTGCCTGATGATAAAGAGCGGTTTGTGCGCAGACTTCAGCAACTGGGGAAAAAAGTGGCGATGGTGGGCGATGGTATCAATGACTCTCAGGCATTGGCAGTAGCAGATGTAAGCATCGCAATGGGGAAGGGAACGGATATTGCAATGGATGTTGCCATGGTTACTCTGATGACTTCCGATTTGCTGCTTCTTCCGAAAGCTTTTGAACTGTCGAAACAAACTGTTAGTCTCATTCATCAGAATCTGTTTTGGGCTTTCATTTATAATTTAATTGGTATTCCTATTGCTGCGGGCGTGTTATTTCCAATAAGCGGGCTATTGCTGAATCCGATGCTGGCAAGTGCTGCTATGGCATTCTCCAGTGTGAGCGTAGTACTCAATTCATTGAGTTTGAGCAGAAGGAAATAGATTATTGGTTTCTGAATTGCAACGGTGTCATCCCGACATGACGTTTAAAATATTTGCCGAAAAACGAAGCGTTAGAGAAGTTGAGCGAATATGCTATCTCTTTGATAGTCATATCGCTTCCTTTTAGCTTTGCTTTAGCGTCCATGATAATAACGTAAGCGATTGTTTCCGATACGGTTTTTCCGGTTACCGCTTTTACGGTTGTGCTTAAGTGTTGAAGTGAAATTCCTAATAATCCTGCATAGAATTTTGCGTGACGTTCTTGCTTGTAATGTTTGTTAATCAATTGTATCAGTTTCCGGCAAATTTCTTTCTTTCGGTTCGAGTTGCTTGTCGTTTTCTGGATTTTACGATATATCAGATGTATACTGGTTAAAATAGTTTGAAGGGAAATATCTGCCAATTCAGGAACTATTTCGAATGAGTCGTTACAGCTGATGCGGGAAATGAGTGAAAAATAATCTTTCAGGTAACTGGCGATTTCTTTTGAAAGAGGAATAACGGGATGTTCTATCAGTTTGGAGTAAACCTCACCGATTGATTGGATCAGGTTGGTACGTTCGACGCAACCGGAAGAGAATCCGGCAAAACACAGTCGCACTTTTTGTGTTTTATCCTTCAGTTGAATAATGCTTCCGGGAAGTAATGTTATCAAATCATTCGGATGAATCTCATAGTCAAGCAAGTTGATGGTGGCTTTCAGTGTCCCTTCCATGCAAATAGCCACGATACAGGCTTGAAGACGACTGGATTGCCTGTAAATGTTCAGAATATCTTCTGTCACATCGGTCCAAGCTAAAACTTCACTCGGAAGGTCGACTTGAGGAAACTCTAAATTCATAAGAACGTTTCATTATATTGTTCTCACAAATATACATCTTTTCTTTTTATTTCCTACCTTTGCTTGCATGAAAACGACTATTGCAGATTGGGGACTTATTCAGTATGGCGAGGCATGGAAACGCCAGTCGGAGCGGTTTGACGAGGTAATTCGCGCCAAAGCTCACGGGGAAACGTATGAGAATGGGATTGTATTTTGCGAACATCCGCACGTATATACGTTAGGACGTAGCGGAAAAGAAAAGAATATGCTGCTCAGTGACGAACAATTGAAAGCTATCGACGCAACGCTTTATCATATCGACCGGGGAGGGGATATTACGTATCACGGTCCCGGACAGTTGGTTTGCTATCCGATATTGAATCTTGATGAATTCCGGATGGGGCTGAAGGAATACGTGCACTTTTTGGAACAAGCTGTGATCAATGTTTGCGCTTCTTACAGCATCGAGGCAGGTCGACTGGATAAGGCGACCGGAGTATGGATCGATGCCGAGACTTCTCGCGCGCGAAAAATTTGCGCTATCGGGGTGAGGAGCAGCCATTACGTTACGATGCACGGATTGGCTTTGAACGTGAATACGGATTTACGTTATTTCAGCTATATAAATCCTTGCGGGTTTATCGACAAAGGCGTCACTTCTCTTCGTCAGGAACTGAAGAATGAAGTTTCCATGGACGAAGTGAAGCAGCGTCTTGCAGGCGAACTCAGAAAACGATTCCCAGGCTGAGTTGCCAGGTGCGGTTCATGAAGCTGTTACTGCCTGCCAATGCATACGAGAAATCTATACATACGGGCCAGTAGTGTATGCCTCCGCCCAACGTTCCGTAGTTTCCTACCCATTTGTCTTTGTTCCCGAAATTATATCCGGCACGAATGATTCCGTATTTGAGGAAACTGTATTCAGCTCCCAATGCGGTTTCGAAACTGCGGTAATCGGAAGGGAAAAAGTATTTGATATCACAAGCTATTTGCAGGCTGTGCTGTATGTTGAACGGGAGGATAATCGCACTTCCTATGCCTAACCGCGAAGGTAAATGCATTCCATCCAATTTTCCTCCTAAGTTGGCAGCTTGAACACCCACGGACCAGGATGCCATTTGGCTTAATATAGGCAGATATTGATGGTAAGTAGCTCCAAAGTCTACGTAAGCCGTGCCTTTGTTTTCGTTAAGAATTGTTTTGGCGCGCAGGTATTGGAGTGTTAACGAAAGCGATAAGTTTTCCGTTATCCGGTTGAAGTACCCGGCTCCTAAGCTCCACGCCATCGGACGTAAGGTTTCCATGGGACCTTTGTAGGAGATTTCGGGACCTCTGACGTGTCGGAAAGCAGCGGTAAAGCCTTGTTTTCCCTGCCTTCCCATCCGATAAAACAGAGACGCGCTGTGCAACGGATGATCGTTCTTTATGTCGGCATAAGAATAAGTAAGTCCCATTACTTCTTGTGAGAAAGCAATGGTGGAAGCATTGTGATAAATGGCTATACTTGCATTATTGGTAACAGCTAATCCTGTGCCTCCCATACTTGTGGATTGCGCATCCGGAATAATTTCCGGGAAATAGATGCCCGTAATTCCCTGTGCTTTGGCAAGAACAGGGGTCAGACATACAACAAAAAGGAATAATTTAAGTCGTTTCATAAGCTGTTTTTTTAAGGTTGAGGTACTCGGACGACACGTATGCCTGTCCACGATTTATTGTTTTCGAACATCTTGCTGACAGGCTTTTCGCTTGTCACTACTTTCTTTTCTGTAGAGGAAGCATGTAGCAGATGCAATTTGCCTTGAATGTATTCGGCTATTCCCACATGCGCGATGTCGAGCCCTTTCACAGATGTGGTGAATGCTATAATGTCTCCGTTCATGATCCATGGAAGCCCCTCTTCGGGGAGCTTACTTTTGGGCAGCCAATGTACGGTCTTTCCCGAGAGCGCATTTTCGTATGCCGCCATTCGCTTCACATTTGCCGGCGAATCGGCCAATTGTTTGTACTTCTGCGGATGAGCGGACATATACGATATCGACAACACCATAGTGTACGGACTGTGTTCTGCCGTTATGTCTTTTATGAACCCGTGACGAACACCGTTGTCGATCCAGTCGGATGTGTAGTGCAGCCGTGAGGGGTAACCGTCGATAATGCCGTCGCGGTAGCGTATCTTTTGAAGATTTTCGGCAAAACACGGGCCGATCGCTTCTGCCGTCACGTATTCGACAAATGTCAGACAGTCGACCGAATCGCGTTGAACGACCAACTTTTCTTCTATGTTGCGGTCGAGTGTGTGCGCTACATACGTTGTTCCGAGATACGTCTTTCCTATTTTGAGCATCGGGTTTGTTTGCCGGTTGCTATCTGTTTCCATATTTGAGACGGAAGCGCCACCGGAGTGTAAAGCGCCTCCGGCGATTTGCGAAATCTCCTCGGCCTTTTGCTTGCAATACTCCCTTCCGGAGTGCGAAACCGCTCCGGCGGGTTGCCGTGCAAAAGCCATTCCCATTGCAACGAATACGATGTTACCTAAAATCTTTTTCATGTTTATCTCACTTTCATAGATGCCTTGATAAAATATAGAATTAACAGCGCGTATGCTCCCAATGCCAATACCTCCGACCAAGTGTTGTTCAGCCAGGCCTCGTTAACCAAATTGATACCGCCGAAACGCATTGCCGCACTGACTACGCCCATGAGCGCGCCGCCGGCGATGAATCCGGATGCCAGCAGGGTTCCTTTTTCGCCCCGTTCCGTATTCAGCGCTGTTTCTTTACTGCGAGTTGTCACATACCAGTTGACCGCTCCTCCGACAACCAGTGGAACGTTCAGTTCCAACGGAATAAACATTCCGAGGGCGAAGGCCAATGCGGGAATCTTGAAAAGAGTCAGTACGATTGCCAGTATCGCTCCGATGCCATATAGCAGCCAAGGAGCTCCGACTCCGCTCATCAACGGCTCGATCACTGCCGCCATCGCATTGGCTTGCGGAGCTGCCAGAGCGCCGCTTGTGAATCCGTACGTTTTATTCAATATAATCATTACGCCGCCTACGGTTGCCGCCGATACGATAGTGCCCAGAAACTTCCATGCCTCCTGCTTGGCAGGAGTGCTTCCCAGCCAGTATCCTATCTTCAGATCGGTAATGAAACCGCCCGCCATGGAAAGGGCTGTACACACCACGCCGCCCATTACCAGAGCCGCCACCATTCCCGAAGGACCTTTCAGCCCGAATGCAACCATCACTACCGACGCCAGAATCAATGTCATCAGTGTCATTCCCGATACCGGATTGGTTCCTACGATGGCAATTGCGTTGGCTGCTACCGTTGTAAAGAGGAAAGCGATGCCCGCTACCAGTAGAATGGCGACCAAAGTGTGCAACATATTCCCGTGCATTACGTCGAGGTAGAAGAAGAGCACCACTAAAATCAGTGTCAATATGGAGCCGATGGCGATAACCTTCATCGACAGGTCCCGTTGTGTGCGCACAATGCTCGTTTTTACATCGCTTTTTCCGCCCATTTCTTTGGCTGCCAGCCCAACGGCGCTTTTGATAATTCCCCACGAGCGGATGATGCCGATGACGCCCGCCATAGCGATGCCGCCGATACCGATGCTTTTGGCATAATACTTGAATATCTCTTCGGGGCTCATCATGCCTACCGTAGCGGTGATTTCAGGGTTCCATGCGTCCAATACGCTGTCGCCCCAAAGAGCCGACATGCCCGGAATAATGATCCACCATACCGCCAACGAACCGGCGCATATGATGGAAGCGTATTTTAAACCGACGATATATCCGAGTCCGAGAACAGCTGCGCCGGTATTTACTTTGAACACCAGCTTGGCTTTTTCTGCCAATGTTTCTCCGATGCTGCATACACGTGTTGTGAAGTTTTCGTTCCACCACCCGAAGGTAGCTACTGCAAAGTCGTATAAACCGCCGATGATTCCCGCCATCAGCAAAGGTTTCGCCTGGCTTCCGCCTTTTTCGCCCGAAACCAATACTTGAGTCGTTGCGGTGGCTTCCGGAAAAGGATACTTGCCGTGCATGTCGCTTACGAAGTATTTACGGAAAGGAATCAGGAATAAAATCCCTAATACACCGCCCAACAGCGAACTGATGAATACTTGCATGAAAGTCACCGTCATTTCGGGATATTTGGCTTGAAGAATATAGAGTGCCGGAAGGGTGAATATGGCGCCGGCTACAATGACACCGGAGCAAGCTCCGATAGATTGTATGATTACGTTCTCTCCCAATGCGTTTTTTCTTTTTGCTGCTCCCGAAACTCCTACGGCTATGATTGCAATGGGTATGGCGGCTTCGAAAACCTGTCCCACTTTCAACCCAAGATAGGCGGCTGCGGCAGAGAAAAGGATAGCCATGGCAATTCCCCATGTCACCGACCATAAATTAACTTCCGGATAATTGCCCGAAGGCTTCATCAAGGGTGAGTAAACTTCGCCCGGCTTCAATTCTCTGAACGCGTTCTCGGGCAATCCGGCAATTTTTTCTTCTTCTTGTTTCATAGTTTTATTGTTTGCTGATTCTTTCAATGTATCCAATGATGCTTTCGGTCATTGGAGCATCGGTCTGTTGAATGATTTTTTTTCAGACTTCAAAGTAAGCAAAAAAAAGGAGAATCAAAAGATTCTCCTTTACGATATAGACTGTTTTCTTACATTCTGCATTATTTAGCTTCCATTTCACCTTCGATATAAAGCCGTACCATTTCTGTTTTTGCATTGGTACGCAGAGTAATCGATTTTTTGAAATGTCCCGGATATTTCCCTGTTCCGTTGTAAGTTACTTTAATGCTTCCCTTTTTACCGGGCATAACGGGCTCTTTGGTGTATTCCGGAACAGCGCATCCGCATGATGCCACAGCCTGATGAATGACAAGAGGGGCGTCTCCGATGTTGGTGAATGTGAATGTACAGGTTACTACCGGATTGTTTTCCGAGAACTTTCCGAAGTTGTGCGTCGTTTTATCGAACTTGATATTCGCGTTGGTTTGAGCGAATGCGAAACCAATACTTATCGCCAATAGGGCGATTAAAGAAACTATCTTTTTCATCGTTCTTTTCTTGTTTATAGTTTACAGCATACAAAGATAAGACTTTTTATCTGAAAATAAAGTATATTGATTGTCAAATAGATTTAAACAGGACTTTTCGATTTATTTTTTCATGCCGAATCCAAGCATCATTCCGTCGTAGTGCTTTGCCATCGAACTGACGCTTCTTATTGCGGTGTTGTTCGTATTGCTTCCGATGAAGGTCATCAGTTTCAGCAGTTTGTCCGAGTTGAACAGCAGTTTCATAGAGCCGGGACTGTAGTTTACTTTGGCATACATGTTCAACAGCCTTAGAAACTTCAATTGCACTCGTTTGGTTGAAGAATCGTAAGAGTAAGTACCTTTCAAGGTACGGTCTCCTACTTTGCTCACAAATGTGCTGTCGGCATTGAACGTAAAGCTCATTTGTCCGGCTCTGATTCCCACTTTGCCCAGTTTTTCGTTCAATTTGCTTTCCGCCATCGTTGCCGCCGCCATCCCTCCGGCTTTCATCAATAAGTTTTCTGACTTGAATTCAACAGCCGAACTATTGTAACTCCATGTTCCTGTCAGGTCGACCTTCGTAGACGTTTGTCCTGTCACGGCGTCTACGACTTTCGAGATGTTGTCCTTGCCAAGCAGATCTTTCCACGATTGGGCATGGCAATTTGCCGACAGCAATGAGAAGAGTGCGATAAATGCAAGGCAGGCAATATTTTTTTTCATTATTATTTGGCGTTGAGCTCTTTGTTGATGTTTTCTATGTAGTTCAATATTTCAGTACGTCCGGTCCGGTTTTCTGATGAAGAAATGAAATGGGGCGGGAGTTCTTCCCATTGTTTCTTCATTTCTTGCAGATAAGCGTTGATATTCATCTTCAACCGTCCTCCTTTCAGCTTATCGACTTTGGTAAAGATAATAGAAAAAGGAATTCCGTTTTCGCCCAACCATTCCATAAATTCCAGATCGATGGGCTGAGGAGCCAGCCGGCTGTCTATCAGAACGAAGAGATTCGTCATCTGTTCCCGTTCCAATATATAATCTTCGATGATCGTGCGTATCTGTTCCTTCCCTTTTTGTCCGCGCCGCGCGTAGCCGTAGCCGGGAAGGTCGACCAGATACCAGTTTCTGTTGATCAGAAAATGATTGATCAGTAGCGTTTTCCCGGGAGTGGATGAGGTCATGGCCAACCCTTTTCGCCCGGTAAGCATATTGATCAGGCTTGATTTTCCTACATTTGAACGGCCAATGAATGCGTACTCGGGGAAAACTCCTTCGGGACATTTCTTCACGTCCGTATTGCTTATTATAAATTCAGCGTTTGTTATTTCCATATCAATAGTTTATGTATGCATTATTTCTGTTTTCCCGGTGTTTCCCGGCTTTTGCAGAGGACTTTATTTGTTTTTCGTCCGATGGAAACCGGAACGACTGCGGTGCAAAGGTAATACTTTTATCCATAAATAGCTTTCTGTATGGATAGGTTTTAAAAAACAATATCTGTATCTTTGTGCCCAAAATTAAGAAAAATCAGTCATACTTTATGAGCCAACAATATCCTTCTGTATTACTTGAAAAAGCGGTAAGCGAATTTTCCAAACTTCCCGGTGTGGGACGCAAAACAGCGATGCGGCTCGTGCTGCATCTGCTCCGTCAGGAAGCGTCTGCCGTAGAGGCTTTTGGAAATGCCATCATTACATTGAAACGAGAAGTGAAGTATTGTAATGTGTGCCATAATATTTCGGATACGGAAACTTGCCGCATCTGCGCCAATCCTCAGCGTGACGCTTCAACGGTTTGTGTGGTGGAAAACATTCGCGATGTAATGGCGGTGGAAGCTACCCAGCAATATCGCGGGCTCTACCACGTGTTGGGAGGGGTCATTTCGCCGATGGACGGCGTAGGCCCGGGTGATCTGCAAATAGACAGTCTCGTGAAACGTGTGGCAGAGGGTGATATCAAAGAAGTGATTCTGGCTTTGAGCACGACAATGGAGGGGGATACGACAAACTTTTATATTTACCGCAAACTGGAGAAGATGAACGTCAGGCTAAGTGTCATTGCTCGTGGAATTTCTGTGGGTGATGAGCTGGAATATGCCGATGAGGTAACGTTGGGACGTAGCATAGTGAACCGGACTCTTTTTACCGGAACCATATAAGTCGCATTAATTATTCAAACGAATCATGAAGAAACAGATAAAACGTGCTGTCAGAACTTTAAACATCAGTTACATATTTTTTTGGGTACTTCCGGCTTTTCTGATGGGGGCGGGGGAGTTCGAGCTGATTCCGGTCGGAGGGTTGGCGGATGACGCCGAAGCCGTATATTATTTAGAGACCATCGGCATTTTACTGACAGCTATTTGTGTGCCGCTGTCGTTGAAACTGTTCAGCATGGTGCTGAAAAATAAAATAGACAAGCTCGACGTTACGCAGGCTTTAAAGCGTTATGTGTTGTGGAGTAGCATCCGTTTGGGAATTCTTGAAATCGTTGTTTTATTCAATTTGCTATGCTATTATTTAACGTTTAGCAATACGGGAAATTTATGTATGCTCATCGGGCTGACGGCTTCACTTTTCTGTTTGCCCGGAGAGAAGAGGCTTCGTGCCGAACTGCACATCACTGAAGAATAGAAATAATGAAAAAAAAGTTTTTGACGAATGACAGGATTACCCTTCGGGCTGTAGAACCGGAGGATTTGAATATCATGTATGAGATGGAGAACGATTCATACATGTGGGATATAAGTAATTTTACGGTGCCTTATTCTCGCTATGTGCTACGCCAATACATCGAAAGTTCTCAATGTGATGTTTTTGCCGATAAACAATTGCGCTTGATGATTGTCCGTCGGTGCGATTGTTGTGTATTGGGAACAATCGACATCACCGATTTTGTCCCTCTGCACTCGCGTGGAGAAGTCGGAATTGCTTTACACCGTCATTTTCGCGGTCAAGGGTATGCGGCCGACGCATTAAAATTGCTCTGTGAATATGCTTTCGAGTTTTTGTCATTAAAGCAATTATACGCTCATATTGCCGTCGACAATAAAGATTGCATTGATTTGTTCGCTTCCTGCGGTTTTATACGAGTAGGTATATTGAAAGAGTGGTTGCAGATAGGGGGAGTGTATAAAGATGTAGCGCTTCTTCAGTATTTAAATCCGAAGAAAAAAGAGAAGGGGGATTCAGTTTAACGTGGGTACTTGCGGGAAACGGGCCCATGTTTCATATTTGCTGCCTAATTTTTCGAGCGACGTTTTCCACATGTCTTTCGTATCTTCCTTCATTAAATAGGCATTGTCTTCCTTGGATATCAGCCAGGTGTTTTCTTTAATCTCAAAATCGAGCTGTTCGCTTTCCCAGCCGGAATAGCCTAAGAAGAAACGAATACGGTTGTTTACCCTATTGCCTTGCAGAATGTATTTTTTTATTTCGTCGAAGTCGCCGTTCAGGTAAAGTCCTTTGTTTATGGATAGCGATCCGGATATGTCAGACAGTGTATGGATGAAAAACAACGTGTCTGTAGCTACGGGCCCTCCTTTAAACAATGGAATTTCATCCGTATATTTCAGCTCCTTGATGATGTCGTTCAGGCAAAGAGGAAGCTGCTTGTTGATGATAAGCCCCATACTGCCTTCGCTGGTATGGTCTATTAACAAGATAACCGATCGTCCGAAAGTAGTATCTCGTAAGAAAGGTTCGGATATTAAAATCTTGCCTCGTGCCGGAACTACATTGTTGGATTGAATTTTAAATATGTCTGATTTGCTATTCATGCCCCTAATTTATGAAAAAAAACGGAATAAAGAAGACTTTTTCCGTTTTTTTCATATCATGAATGCTTTATAGCAATCTTATTCTTTATAACTATCGAGTGGCAGGATGGTTTTCGGCAAACAGCTTCATTCGTTCTTCGAGTTGGGTGTATTGGTGATCTTTGATAAAGGAAGTGCAGGCACGCAGTCCTTCCTGATGGCTTCCTGTGGTGACCAGTGAGATGGCACTTACCCCATAATACATCAATTCTTTGGCAAGCTTCCCACTGTTCATTCCGGGATACCCGATGGTAAAATAAAAACCGTCGGCAACAGGGTCGTCCAAATCTTTGTCATATACCAGATAAAACCCGTGGCGAAGGAATATTTCTTTTAGTTTTCGCGCTCTTTCACCATATACCCTGACTTCTTCGAGAAAATTGTAACTTCCCTCGGCGGCGGCTTTCAGCATGGCTGCCATGGCGAACTGTGCCGAATGGCTCGTACCGGACGAAAGCGCATAAAGAATGCGATGAATAAATACTGTTCCGAAACTCCCTCCGCCGTATCGCTTCGTGAGTCCGGGATATTTGCGGTGATAAAGTTTATCGGAAATACAGCTTACACCTATTCGTTGTCCCGCATAGCTGAAAGCTTTCGAGCCGGAAATAAGCAAAATATAATGATCGGTATAATGAGCTATCGAGGGTTGGAAAGGAGGTTGGTAAGGCTTGCTCAAATCTTTTCGGAAATCCATGGCAAAATAGGCCAGATCTTCGAGAATGATTACATCATACCGAGTAGCAAGTTCGCCGATAATCCGCAACTCTTCGTCTTTCAGGCAAATCCAGCTCGGATTGTTCGGGTTGGAATAAACGATAGCCGATATATTTCCTTTCTTCAGGTAGCTCTCCAGTTTATCTTTTAGTTTTTCGCCCCGATAATCGTACACATCGAACGTTTCGTACTTTTGCCCCATTACTGTCAGTTGTTGCTTCTGTACAGGAAAGCCGGGGTCGATAAACAAAATAGTGTCTTTCTTTTCATCGCATTGGCTGCAAGCCAGAAAAGAAGCGAATGTTCCCTGCATCGATCCGGTGACAGGTACGCATCCTTCGGGGCTGACTTCCGCATCAATAAAAGCTTTGATAAAATCGGAAGCCGCCTTTTTCAGTTCCGGCATACCGTTGATATCGGGATAGAGGCTTGCGACTCCTCTTTGTAAAGCCTCGATTTCCGCTTTTACTCCTACAGAAGAAGGCGGCAGTCCCGGGACTCCCATTTCCATTTTTATGAATTCCACTCCCGATACAGCTTCGGCTTTTGAAGCAATTGCTTTCACTTCTCGGATGGTAGCTTTAGAGAAGTCTGCAATTTGAAGTTCATTGATCGCGTCATCAATAATTTTTTGTTCGACAGGTGTATTTTTCATGTCATATTGATTTTATAGTATTGATTGCAAATGTACATGATAAATTTCAATGTGCACACTTTTCCCAAAAAATCTATCCTCAAGGTTCAAGAAAAGGTGAAATAGCGTGAATGATTTGTGAGTCAGTCGGTTCTGACTTTCGAGCCTTTCAGTGCAAAACCTCGAAAAGACGGGTTTGTACCAACTTCGGACAGAGCAGCGTTACCAAAACATTACCACCTTCTTTGCATGTAAGGATTGGGAAAAGCGGTAACGAACAGTGCAAAATCCGACCTGAATTTCGGGGATTACCTCCTGCAAAGGTACTTCGATGAAAGGAAACAGGCAAATAAATTGCGGACTGTTTCTTTACCATTGAACGACAATGTTTTGCATAGCAACAAATAACCTGACAATGAATAGTTTTGTAAACCGTAAAAAGTCAGAGTTATGCGTAGTACGTTTAAGGTTCTGTTCTACCTCAAAAAGAACGTCCCCAAGAAGAACGGTTCCGTTCCCGTGATGTGTCGTATCACCATTGATGGTACAATAGCCCAGTTCAGTTGCAAATGCGACATCCATCCCGACTTGTGGGACATCAAGAGCAACCGAGCTTCGGGAAAAAGTACCGTGGCCTTGGAAACCAACCGTTTCTTGGACAAGATACGTGTCGGCATCAATGCCAAATACAAGGAGATAGCCGAGCGGGATAACTATGTCACTGCCGAGAAAGTGAAGAACGCTTTCTTGGGTTTGGAAATGCGGCACGAAACCTTGCTGAAAGTCTTTGCCCAGCACAATGAGGACTTTTTCAAACAGGTTGATGCAGGCTTGCGATGCCCATCCACCTACCACAAGTATTGCACGGTCTATAAGCATCTGGAGGAGTTCATCAAGAACCGCTACCGTGTCAGCGACATTGCTTTGAAAGAACTCACTCCGGCTTTCATTACCGACTTTGACATCTTCCTGCGCACCGAAAAGCAATGCTGTAACAACACGGTATGGATTTACATGATGCCCCTGCGCCGTATGATTACCATTGCCCAGAATCACGGATGGATAGTTCGTGACCCGTTCGTGGATTACAGCATATCCGCCGAGAGTACCGACAGGGACTATCTGACCAAGGATGAAATCCGCAGGCTGTTGGATTTGAAATTCAGGCGTAAATCAATGGAGCTGGTTCGGGACTTGTACGTCTTCTGCTGCTTTACGGGTTTGTCCTTTACCGATATGAAGAACCTGACCAAGGACAACCTTCAAACTTCCTTTGACGGTAAACTCTGGATTATGACCAAGCGACAAAAGACAGGTGTGGAGTCCAATATCATGCTTTTGGATATTCCGAAGCAGATTATCGAGAAGTACGATGGCATGGCGAAGGAGGATTACCTCCTGCCCGTTCCGCAGTATATTACCGCCTGCAAGAACATCAAGAAAATCATCGGACTCTGCGGTATCGAAAAAGAGATTACGTGGCATACCAGCCGCCATACCATGGCGACGGAAATCTGTCTGACCAACGGCGTTCCCATCGAAACCCTTTCCAAGATGCTCGGACACACGAATATCCGCACCACGCAGATTTACGCCAAAATCACCCACGAAAAGGAAAGTCGGGACATGGCGGCACTCTCCGACAAACTGAGTAAGATAGAGCAGTTCAATGGTATCACTATATAAAAGGAGGACGAACGATGAAAAGAGAAATCATAACCATTGGAGAGAACGGAAAAATACATATCCCGACAATTACCATTTGGATGTCGGCTTGCGAAATAGCCTCCTTGTTCGGCGTATTCTCCAGCAAGGT
>OHBE01000700.1_pt1 | contig 34784 bp, 22 predicted proteins | sample 1577231 | NCBI WGS metagenome assembly OHBE01 (sample SAMEA3541506, study PRJEB24748) | human gut metagenome | biome: human gut; feature: human-associated habitat; material: faeces | place: China | collected 2012 | reverse complement strand
AAATTTCGCTAATCACCAAATTTATAAGCACTTACAATTCGTCGAACTCACGTTAAGTTATAAGTAAGAGACGTTTTTCTACGTCTTTTATGCGCTGTATAATATCGATTTTAGAGTTTTACTCTATATACTTAATATTGAGACTGAAACTTTTAATGCAGTATTAAATACTTTTTCAGTTGCCTTCCCGTAGCTTACGGATATATTCGGTAGGCAAGTATCCGAAATATTTCTTGAAGCTGGTGGCGAAATAAGAGGGAGTGTTGAAACCTACCATTGTGCTGACTTCAGCTACCGTATATCTGCCGTCTTTGAGTAACTTTGTCGCTTCGTTGAACCGTATCTTGCGGATGAAATCGATAGTCGATTCGCCTGTGATGGCTTTCATCTTCAGGTGAAGGTTGGAGCGACTCATGTTCATTTCGCGGGCAAACTCGTCGGTTGAAAAAGAGGCGTTGTCCATGTTTTTCTCCACGATAGACACGGCACGTTTTAGCAGCGCTTCGTCCATAGCGTTGAAAGTGATTTTTTCCGGTTCTACTTCGAGAGATTTGGAATATCGTTCGATCATTCGGTGACGTGTGCGCATCATATTCTGTATCTTAGTTGTCAGTACAGAGAGCGAGAAGGGTTTAGGAATATAGTCGTCGGCTCCTACCTGCAATCCTTCCATTTGGTGTTTTATATCGGTTTTGGCAGAGAGGATAATTACCGGTATGTGGCAGGTACGAATATTTTGTTTCACGTTCTTGCACAGCTTGATTCCATCCATTACAGGCATCATCACGTCGGTCACAATCACATCCGCTTCGTTTTCTTTTAGAATCTCCAGCGCCTTTTCACCGTTCTCGGCTTCCAAAGTGTTGAACAGCTCCGCAAGTCCGCTCGTCAGGTAATGCCTGATTTCCTGATTATCTTCTACGATGAGGATGGTTCCCCGCTTTTTATCGCGTGATTCCACCGCTTCGGTTGTTTCCGTTTCTGTGTCGATGAAGTACATTTCTTTTGAATTGGTGGAGTATACCTGCTCTTCTTCCGGATTCTCTTCGTCGGCCAATTCCGATACGGCATATACTGCTATCGATTGCGGCAGGCGCACGGAAAAACAGCTTCCTTTGCCTTCTTCACTTTCCAGTTCGATACGTCCGTGGTGTAATTCTACCAGACGTTGTACCAGCGACAAACCGATGCCGCTGCCAACATATTCGCTTTCCACCTGATAAAAACGTTCGAATATCTTCCCTTGCTTGTTGATGGGGATGCCGATCCCCGTATCGCTGACTTGGAGTAGCAGCCATCCGTTGTCTTCTTTCAGGGTGACGGTGATGCTCTGTCCGTTTCCTGTATATTTGAAAGCGTTGGACAAGAGATTGTTCAGTATCAGTTCCAGGTAATTGGGGTCGAAAAGCATCTCTTTCTCTTCCAGTTCAGAATGTAGTGAGTACGCAATATTCTTATGGCGAGCCAACTTGTCGTAATACCGGAAATTTTCGGAAACGAGGCGGTGAGCATTCCCTTTTTTCACTTTGAGTTCGAATACACCCAGCTCAGCGCGGCGGTAGTCCATCAACTGATTCACCAGATGAAGCAGACGGTTTGCGTTTCGCCCGATATATTCGAGTTGGTTGCGTGTCCATCGGTCGCTGATTCTATTGATAATCTCCTGTAACGGAGCCAGAATCAAGGTGAGCGGCGTACGTAATTCGTGAGAAATATTGATGAAGAATCGCATCTTCATTTGATTAATTTCCTCTTGCTGTTCCTTGTCTCTCCGTTCCATTTCCAACTCTGCGGCCATACTCTTGCGCATCCAGAAAAAGCGGAAAACGAATGTGAGAAAAGCTATGAAAGCAATGAGAAATAACAGGAGAGCCCACCACGTCTTATACCATACCGGAAGAACGATAATTTCCAAAGTAGTAGGTGTTGTATTCCATTTGCCGTCGCTATTGGCAGCTTTTACATGGAAGTGATACGTGCCTTGCCGCAAGTTGGAGTATGATACCGTACGTTTATCTGTCAGGTAATACCATTCTTTATCATATCCTTCCAATTGGTAGGCAAACGTATTGTGTTGTCCGGAGATATAATTGGATACGACGAACTCAAGTGAAAAAGCCGTTTGCGATGATTTCAAAGTGATACGTTTCGTTTCGCTGATGTTTTTGGTCAGGATACCGGTTTCATCATCGGGACGAACGGTTTTGTTGAACAATTGTAATCGTGTAATGACTACCGGAGGTGCATAAGGATTGTCGAGCAGCAACTCCGGGCGGAAAGTTGTAATGCCTTCGATACCGCCGAAATACATCTGTCCCGTGGAAGTACGGCAATAAGAAGACGTAAACTGATTGCTCTGAAGTCCGTCCGATTCGGTAAAGTTGCGAAATTTTTCCGTTTCCGGATGAAAGCAGGCAATTCCCCGGTTCGTACTTAACCATATCTGTCCCGAAGAATCTTCTAAGATACCGTATACGACATTGTTGGGCAATCCTTTTGCAGTGGTGTAGCGGTTGATCTTCTTCTTTTTCTCATTGAAACAATAGACTCCTTCCCGTGTACCGATCCAAAAGATACCGTTGGAAGATTCGTAAATGCAGTTCACAAACGCTTCAGTAATGGATGATTTTGGGAAGACTGATTCTCTTTGCAATTCGCCTTTGTGCTGAGTGTAGACCGAAATTCCTTCCTCTCCTCCAATCCACAAACGTTTTTCGGAATCGCGGAACAACGTGGTAATCCGTTTGGCGGTAAACAATGTTCCATTTTTCTCTTTTTCAACGGTTGTGAAAGATTGCTTGCGTGGTTCGAATCGCACAAGCGCGCCTAATGTTCCGAGCCATAATCCGCCTTCTTCATCGGGAAGAATGGCATATACATTTTCATTGATCAGTTCGCTGTTTTTTTGGTCAAAGTGCTCTACCTTGCCGGTGGAGCGATGAAGAATATTCAATCCTCCGGCATGTGTTCCTATGTATACCAGTCCGCCGGGTTCATCCAGATAAACGGCCTTGATATTGTTGGAACCCATACCTCTTTCCCGTTCGCTTTCTTGCAGGGTGTAATGTGTGAATTGCCCGTTAGCTGTGTTGTATAGGTTTAATCCTCCATCGTTTGTACCGATCCATAGATTCTTATCCTTATCTTCGACGATGCAGCTCACCACATTATCGCTGAGCGAATTTTTGTAGGGTATGCGGCGTATATTTTTAAAGCGGTTCCTGATAGGGTGGTAGTAGTTCAGACCACCGAAGTAAGTACCCAGCCACATGCCTCCTTGCGAATCCATGAATATGCTACGTACAGAACGTTGCGACAGGCTTCCGTTTTCCGTCGGGCTGCTACCGTAGGATATAAACGAATCGGTTCCTTCTTGAAAAATATTCAAATCATTCAGTGTACCTATCCAGAGCCGGTTTTGTCCGTCGAGTGCCAGAGAGCGGATATAGTTCGAACTGATGCTTTTTGAATCGGATGCGGAATGGAGATAATTTTTAGCCTTTTTTGTTTTGGGATTGATGAGAAAAAGTCCATGTCCTTCGGTGGCGACCCATACTTGTGTAGGAGATTGCTGTAGTACAGCTTGAATCTGTTTGTCGTCGAGTGCTGGGGTTAATTTCTGAAGAGTACGTTCCGACACGGAATAGCAGAAAAGTCCTTTATTGAAGGTTCCGATATAAATGTGGTTTCCCGATCTGTACAAGGTGGAAACGGGTAATTCACGCATTTGTCGGTTAAGTGGGGCTGCGGTGAATACAGATGATTTTACATCGAAAAGAGTAAGCCCTTCGGAAGTGTTGATAAGCAGTTGGTCGGGAGTGATTTCAGCAATGGCGTTGACGGAAATGTGTCCCCTCTTTTTCTGATAAAAGAAGTTCTTAAATTGATCTTTTTCTTCGTCATAACATGATAAACCGTCGCGTGTTCCTATCCAGATACGTCCCCGACTGTCTGCTTTGACTATTCTTGAGATATCGTTTGGTATGCTGTTGGGATTCGATTCATCATGTCGGTATACAGTAAAGGCATAGCCGTCGTATTTGTTTACTCCGTCGTATGTGGCAAACCACATGTTGCCTCGCTTGTCTTGGTCTATCGAGAACACTGTACTTTGCGACAGTCCTTCGTTAATCGATATATGAGAAAAAGTAATCTGATCCGAAGCGGCAAAAGTAAAATTTGCTCCGACACATAAGAAGAGCAGGTAGAAAATGATATCTTTGAGGCTGAACATTAATTAAGTTCTAAACAATTAAATTTGCCTCAAAGATAATCATATCTTTTTAATACCCGGTGATATAGAATGAAAAACTGTATGTTTTTCTTATTTGGATAAGTCGCCTATCTGATTCAGACTCTTTTGTATGTCTTCATCAGAAAGTGAGTAATTGATCAGATCGCCCGAGAGATATTTGTCGTAAGAAGCCATGTCGATAAGCCCGTGTCCGGAGAGATTGAAAAGGATGACTTTTTCTTCTCCCGTTTCTTTGCATTTGTTTGCTTCGCGGATGGCGGATGCAATGGCGTGGCAAGATTCCGGAGCCGGAATAATTCCTTCCATCTGGGCAAACAGGTATCCGGCTTCGAATGATTCCAATTGAGGAATATCGGTAGCTTCCATCAGACCGTCTTTCAGCAATTGAGAAACAATAACGCCTGCGCCGTGATAACGGAGACCACCGGCATGAACATGAGCCGGAGAGAAGTTATGTCCCAATGTGAACATCGGAAGTAAAGGAGTATATCCGGCTTCATCACCGAAATCGTATTGGAATTTTCCTCTTGTCAGTTTAGGGCAGGAAGCAGGTTCTGCTGCGATGAATCGGGTCTTTTTGCCGTTCAGGATGTTGTGTCTCATGAAAGGGAAAGAGATTCCGCCAAAGTTTGAACCGCCGCCGAAACATCCGATCACCATATCCGGATATTCGCCTGCCATCTCCATTTGTTTTTCGGCTTCCAAGCCGATTACTGTTTGATGCAGGGTAACGTGGCTGAGTACCGATCCCAGTGTGTATTTGCAATTGGGAGTGACACGTGCCAATTCGATGGCTTCCGAGATAGCTGTTCCCAGTGACCCCTGATAATTGGGATGAGCAGTCAGAATGTTTTTGCCCGCGCGTGTAGACATGGAAGGCGACGGAGTGACTTGCGCTCCGAAAGTTTGCATGATGCTGCGGCGGTAGGGTTTTTGCTCATAACTGATTTTTACTTGGTAAACGGCTGCTTCCAAACCGAATACTTTAGCCGCATAGGAGAGGGCGGCTCCCCATTGTCCGGCTCCTGTTTCGGTGGTGATGTTCGTCACCCCTTCTTGTTTGCAGTAATAAGCCTGTGCCAATGCCGAGTTCAGTTTGTGTGAACCGATGGGGCTGACACTTTCATTTTTAAAATAGATATGTGCAGGAGTGCCAAGTGCTTTTTCCAATCCATAAGCACGTACGAGTGGGGTGCTGCGATAATATTTATACATTTCACGCACTTCTTCAGGAATTTCAATCCAGGCATCAGTCTGATTTAGTTCCTGACGGCACAGCTCTTCGGCGAAGATGGGATACATATCTTCAGCCTTCAACGGTTGTTTGGTTGTCGGATGCAACGGAGGCATCGGCTTGTTTACCATGTCGGCTTGTATATTATACCAGTAATGCGGAATTTCTTCTTCAGGCAGAATATACCTTTTTTTCTTGTCACTCATAGCTAATCTTTGTTTTTCTAAAATTTGCCGTCAAAATTAGACAAAAAAAATAAGAATCAGATAGTTTTATGATTAAAGAATAGGTTTTGTTATTTGATTTTTGCTATTTTTGCGTTTGATATCAATACATAGAGTCAGGATGAAAAAGGTTATTTGCATACTTGGTTTGTCGTTGTCGTTTATTGCGGCGGCTTGTAGCAGTAAAGGAGGAAGTGCTAAGGAAATCTCGAACATTACAGGAATGGATTCTGTAGATGCCGACGGATTGCAGCGTATGCAGGTTTCTACGGTCGAGACCCGGATTAACTTCAAAGATAAAGAATATCGTTCGGTAGTTTCGCGTATGCCCGACGAAACCCTTCCGCATGTGACTAATGACATGGGAGATATTTATGTAGACAATAAGATTACGTTGAAGCTGACGCGAAGTGGTGAAACGGTGTTGAACAAGACGTTTACAAAAGCTGATTTTGCGTCTGTAGTTGAGCTTGATTTTTTGAAAAAATCTATTTTGGAAGGACTTGTATTCGATAAAACAACTTCGCATGGCATTGTTTATGCCGCCAGTGTCTGTTATCCTCAGACCGATTTGTATGTCCCGCTTTCCATTATTGTTACCCCTGATGGCAAGATGAGTATTGAAAGGGTGGAATCGCTGGAGGAAGCTTACAATGAAAAACGGGAGAATAATGGTATCATCTCCCGTTGAGAACTGAATGAAGTTGTGAAACATTTCTCCGCTGGCATAGCGCATAATAATATGTCTTACTTTGGCTCTTTTCGTATATTTACGTTCTATATTTGTGATACGTTTTACCTCTCTTCCATATTCATGCGGATGGTTTGGGGTGAAATATATGTTTATCCAATAGGTTCTTTATTCTTTGATATATTGCAGATTACATTTGCTGATAATCTTTTGCCAGCCCTCCTTCGCTGGTTTCTTTGTAGAGTGACGGAAGGTCATGCCCGGTCTGTTTCATAACTTGAACTACCTTGTCGAAAGAAACACGATGCATCCCGTCGGTGAAAGCCGAATAGAGATTTGCGTCCAAAGCACGGGCGGCAGCATAAGCATTACGCTCAATACAAGGTATCTGAACCAGTCCGCATACCGGATCACAAGTCATTCCGAGATGATGCTCCAATCCCATTTCCGCAGCATATTCGATTTGTGCAGGACTGCCTCCGAACAACTGATTCGCAGCTGCTGAAGCCATAGCGCAAGCTACGCCGACTTCTCCTTGACAGCCCACTTCGGCTCCGGAGATGGATGCGTTGTGCTTGACGATATTCCCCACCAAGCCCGCTGTAGCCAATGCACGCAATATGCGCATGTCACTAAACTCCCGGCTTTGTTGCAAATGATAAAGCACTGCCGGCATTACTCCGCAAGAACCGCAAGTGGGAGCAGTGACGATTTTACCACCGGAAGCATTCTCTTCGCTTACCGCCAATGCATAGGCAAAGACGAGCCCTCGTGAACGTAGCGACTGTTTGAATCCTGTTGCACGGATATAATAGGTTGAGGCTTTACGTCGCAGGTTTAAGGGACCCGGTAATACCCCTTCCGCTTCCAAACCTCGATGAATGGCTTCTTTCATTGTACTCCATACTTCTGCCAGATAATCCCATATATCTTCCTCCTCGCATTGTTTCACGTATTCCCAATAGCTTCTACCCGTTTGTTCGCACCAGCCCAATATTTCGGTCATAAGATGCATATCATATACTTCAGGGCTTTCGATAGTCGATGTTTCATTGTTTTCTGCAAGAGCGCCTCCTCCGATGCTATAAACAGTCCAGTTTCCCAACAGCTTATGATTGGCGTTGAATGCTGCAAAAGTCATTGCATTGGGGTGAAAAGGCAGGAAAACTTTCGGTTGCCATACGATTTCTACCGGTGCCGTAGGTTGTAATGTGTCGATGATCGCCACATCCGTCATGTGCCCTTGTCCGGTAGCGGCCAGACTTCCGTAGAGTGTAACTTTGAATGAAGCGGCGTCGGGATAACGCGTGAGAAAAGTTTCTGCAGCTTTGCGAGGTCCCATAGTGTGGCTGCTCGATGGGCCTGTTCCTATGCGATATAGTTCTTTGATTGATTTCATGTTTTAATAGGGTGTTTGTTAATACCATTTCTTTTTTCTAAAGTATATGAATACAATTACTCCGATGATAAGCATTAATATCCAGGCGAATAAATAACCGTGTTTCCAATTGAGTTCGGGCATGTTTTCGAAATTCATGCCCCATACTCCTGCCAGAAATGTAAGCGGAATGAAAATAGTAGATACAATGGTAAGACGTTTCATTATATCGTTCATTCGCAAATCGTTGTTGGAAATATAAAGGTCGACTAAAGAAGAGAGAGTTTCTCTACAAATTTCAATGGTTTGAAGTACAAATTGCAAATGATCGTTTACGTCATTGAAAAAAATACGATTGGCTTTATGTATAAGCAGATTTTCGGTGCGTAATAATCTAACGTATTGTTCTTTGAGCGGTAAAACCGTTTTTTTTATCATCATATATTCACGGCGAAGTGTTTGAATCTGGATTCCAATTTTATTCTCACCGGTAATATTGAGCATTTCTTCTTCCAAATCTTCAAGAGCATCCTCGATGAACGAGACTGTGGAAATATAGTTGCTCATTACGCTGTTCAGAAGTACACTGAATAGATAGTCACTTTGCCGTTGCCTTATTTTGAGAATATCGTTTCGTAAAGCGTTGATTACATCGTCGAAAAAATCTGTTTCTTCTTCCAAAAAAGTCAGAATAAAGTTGTTTCCTAAAATAATGCAGACCTGTTGTTGAAGCTTTTCCTTTTCTTCTCCTTCTTGTATATCTTTGTTTCCATCATTTTTTTTCTTTTCAATTTTGAATATTTTTAATATCAAGACAATATGCTTTTCGCTTTCTTCTATTTTAGTGGGATGATTTGCATTAAGAATATCTTGTAAAGTGAGAAAGTTTATTTCAAAACGTTCACAAATCTGTCGGATGATTTCAGTATTGTTCATTCCGTGTATCTGCAACCAGTTAATCTGTTCTTCATCTAAAGTTGCGTCAAGTGCTTGCAGGCTGCTTCCGTTAGCTTCCTCCATTTTAATAGCGCTATATGTGCAGAGATGAAGATGCGTAGGGGTAGTGCTTTCCCCTGTATAGATAAGCTTTTCACTCAAGAGGTTGTTGTTCATATTCTTTGTCAGTTTTGCAGATATTTCTTTAAAATAGGAGCGAGGCTTGTTGTGTCTTACGAGCAAAGTTAGTTGTTTTTATCATCAGAACAAGGAGTTCTGATGAAATATTTCAAGTTACTCTAAATCGACTATTGTAATTCCCGCTCCTCCGAATTGTACATGCTCGTCTGAAAAATGCCGGATACCTTGTACTGTTGACAGATATTCGCGGATGAGAGTGCGTAGAATGCCCGTTCCTGTGCCGTGAAGAATGCGTACGCGGTCCATGCCGATTAGAATGGCATCGTCGATAAAATAAGTGACGGCTTGTAAGGCTTCGTCTCCACGCATCCCTCGAACATCGATATCTTGCTTGAAGCTAAGTTTCTTTTCATACATCTGATCGTGTGTTTGCGTACTGATAAAAGTACTTTTGGCAATTCCTTCGGTTTTGGGTATGGTTTGCGTACGTTCCAGGCGCTCGGTCTTTACAGTGGTTTTAATACTTCCGAAAACTACTATGGCATTCTTCCCATTTATTTCCATCACTTGCCCGACGCTGGCTTGACCCTTTATTTTTACGTATTCGCCGACACTGATGGAATTGGGCTTGGCAATAACGGCAGTGGATGGTACTTCCGGGCGGGGAGCGTTTTTCTTGTTTTTCTTCCGCTCTTGTTTTTCTTTCAGCCTTTCCATCTTACGCGCGATTTTCTCCTCCAGCTCTTTGGAAGCAATCGTCTCCAGCGAAGTGCGGAAATCGTTTAACTCTTGTCGCGCCATTCTGGTTTTTTCTTTCTCAGCTTGAGCTTCTTTGATGGTACGAATTGTATTCTCAATGCGCGCGTTCGATTCCTGCAACATTCGTTCCGCTTCTTCTTTCGCCTGACGGATGATTTCTTTTCGTGATTTTTGCAATTCTTCCATCTCCTTTTGGTAACGGGCAATCGTTTCCTCCATTTGCTTTTCCCGTTGCCGAATCGTTTGGCGCTTTCCTTCCCAGTAACGTTTGTCGCGTACGATGTCCTGCAGATATTTATCGGCATTGATATATTCACTGCCCACGATTTCAGATGCGTCTGAAATGACTTCCTCCGGCAATCCTATCTTTCGTGCTATTTCCACTGCGAACGAACTGCCCGGATTCCCTATTTGCAGTTGAAAGAGAGCTTGCATTAAATGCCGGTCGTATAACATTGCTCCGTTAACCACTCCTTCGTGATCTTCGGCAAAATGTTTTAGATTTTGATAGTGAGTCGTAATCACTCCGAATGTTTGTTTCTCGTTGAAACGTTTCAAAACAGCTTCGGCGATAGCGCCGCCTATCTGCGGTTCTGTCCCCCCTCCGAACTCATCGATCAGTATCAAGCTACTTTCGTTGCAGTGTTTCATCATCATTTTCATGTTGGTGAGGTGCGAGGAATAAGTACTCAAATCATCTTCGATAGACTGTTCATCGCCAATGTCGATGAATATGCTGCTGAATATGCCGGAGCGGCTGCGTTCGTGTACGGGGATCAACATTCCGCACTGCAACATATATTGTAGCAAGCCGACTGTTTTCAGGCAGACAGACTTCCCTCCGGCATTCGGTCCGGAAATAATAAGGATGCGTTGCTTTCGGTTGAGTTCTATATCCAGGGGGACCACTTTCTTACTATGTTTTGCCAATGACATTTGAAGCAAAGGATGTACTGCCATTGTCCAATCTATTAAGCGGTTGTTTTCTATTGCCGGTTTTAAACTTCCCGTTTGTATAGCAAAAAAACTTTTGGCGCGGATGAAGTCTATTTCTGCCAGAAACTCATACGACTGTAGAATCTCGGGGATGGCAGGGCGCAAAATATTTGAGAGTTCGGTTAAAATGCGAATGATTTCCCGTCGTTCGTCTCCCTCCAATTCCCTGATGCGATTGTTGGCTTCCACTACTTCCGCCGGTTCTATGAAGACGGTCTTCCCGCTGGCAGATTCATCGTGAACGATTCCTTTTATCTTTCGTTTAAGTCCCGGGGCAACAGGAATAACCAGGCGGCCGTCACGCAGAGTCGGAGCGACATCTTTATCCACATATCCTTCCGATTGCGCGTTGCGTAGAATCTGGTTTAGCGAACGGGAAATGCTCCCCATCGTATTGGAGAGCTCGCGTCGTATACGGGCAAGTTCGGCGGAAGCATTGTCTTTTATCTTTCCATATTTATTAAGAATGCCGTCTATTTTGCCAATCAGTTGGGGAAACACCGCGATATCCCCTGCCAGCAGCTTTAATGACGGATATGGAGTGTTTTCCTCTTCTTCATTTCGGTTCAGAAAACGCACGATATCCCGAATAGTTTCCAATGATCTCCGCAAATCGAACAATTCTTGCTCATCCAGATACATCCCTTCTATTCGTACTCGTTTGAGCGATGGGCGGACATCAAAAAAGAATTGATCGGGGAAACTGTCTTCTTCTCGGATAATGTGAACGAACTCCGTTACTTGATTTAGTTTCTCGTTTATTTCTTCGTATTTTTGAGAGAAGCTCATTTCAGCAACCCGTTCTTCACCCAGAGTGCTTAGACATTTATCTTTCAGTAATTGCCTGATCTGTTTAAATCCTATTTTATGTTCGAAATTTTTGGGATATATCATTATTATACTACTTTAATAGTTGCTATACGTTCTGCGTCAGATTGTTTACTTATTTATCTCTGTTAAGATTCTAAGTAGCTTGCAAAAATACAATTTATTTCCAAAAAAATGGATGAAAACATTTGTATATTTAAAAAGGATTCGTACCTTTGCACCGCTTTTAAAAGAAAGCGCTTCCGATCGGGAAGCCTTGGAGAGGTGGCAGAGTGGTCGATTGCGGCGGTCTTGAAAACCGTTGTACCGCGAGGTACCCGGGGTTCGAATCCCTGTCTCTCCGCTAAGTAAATATTGAATACCAATAAATTACAGAATTAACGCCCGGTTTTACTTCGAGAAATGTAAAGCCGGGTGTTTTATTTAAAAGAGTTATGAATGTACTATTTTTAGCTTGAGCTATTGTTTCGATGAAATGAGTACGCGATTTTCCTTCAGTAAGATCTATTTCGAATATTTTTCTCTTCTAATATTTGATTTTCTGTTTGTATACTTCGTATCTTGACCTGATGTCACGTACAAAATTGTATGTCTCTATACCCCGGAAATATCCGTTCTTACAGACAGGATCGTTGAAGTATTCTTCACTGCTTTTAAGCAAGATGTAGTTTTCCACATTATCTTTCCAGATATATTTATTTTTCCCATACTTATCAGCCAGAGCCATAGCGTCATAAATATGCCCTAAACCGGCATTGTATGAAGCCAGAATAAAGTTTAGCCGCTCTTCTTTATCTTTTACGACTCTTAAGCTACGGTCGGTGGAGGCTATGTATTTGACTGCCGCCTTAATACTTTCTTCGGCATTTTGCTCTTTCCCTTGAGGCACTCCCATCGCTCTTGCTGTTGCAGGCATAAGTTGCATCAGTCCTTTGGCGCCTGCCCAGGAAACCACCGTAGTGTCGAAGTTTGATTCGGTATATGCCAAAGAAGCAAGCATACGCCAATCCCAGTCAATTTCCTTGGCATATTTTTTAAATAGACCGTCGAAATGTGATATTTTCCCTTTTTCCAAAGATAGGATGGGTGAATGCGGAGCTGTTTTACTGTTCTCGAAATAACGCTTCATACTTGCCGTATATGCAGGAGAAGCCATGTTTTCTTTCTGCCATTGGTCGGCGGCTTCGGCTAACTTCGGGCAATCCTTGCGCACTGCCCAAGAAGAACGCTGATCGAAGCTGATGGAAAGATTTATGTTTAGATTAGGGTAGTAGGTCTTGTTCAATTTTGCAATATCATTATCGGCTACCGTGTATGATATTTTCCCTTGAGCAACTTGTGTTATCAATTCTTCCGATGTAATACTGTCACTGCTTACTTTATGGATATGGATCCCACCTCCTAATTCTTTGTTCAGATTGTTCAGACGGTCATAAAATCTTCCGGGTTTTACGTATACGTCTTTTCCTACAAGATCGGTAACATCCTTTAGTAACGGATATTTTCCGTTTGCCTGCTGTATGATGACCTGATGAGTAATTACGTCTTCACCGCAAAACAAAAGGCTGTCTTTCCACTCTTTGGTAATGGGTAGGTTGTAGGCAATCATGTCTCCTTCGCCTGCAATAAGTTTTTCAATAAGCTCTTGAACGTTATTGGCTACTTTAATCTTGAGGTTGAGGCCAAGGCTTTTCGCAAATTGTTCGCTCAGTTCGTACTGGAATCCCATTTCCTGACCTCGGTATATGAAATAAGAAGTAGAACTGTAGAGTGTTAGCACCACCAACTCACCGCTATCTTTAATCTGTGGAAGATCGTGTGCCGTTTGTTTCTCTTTACCGTAATGCTTGTTTCGGCATCCCATGCAGCAGAAAAACAAAAGGCATAGAAGCATGACAAATGCTTTAGTGCCCTTTTTAAATTTCTTATTTTTCATTTTTTAGGTGCTTCTTGATATACATTGTTAATATATCAACGGCTATTTTATTGTTACCGCCTTCGGGAATAATAAGGTCTGCGTATCTTTTGCATGGTTCGATGAATTGCAGATGCATCGGCTTTAAGACTCTTGTGTATCGTTCCATGACGGCTTCGGCTGTTCGTCCGCGTTCTACAACATCTCTTTGAATGACTCGAATCAAACGTTCGTCCGGATCGGCATCTACAAATATTTTAAGATCCATCATGCTGCGTAGTTTTTTATCGCACAGAGCGAGGATGCCTTCAATGATGATAACTTCACGCGGTTCGATGTGAATAGTTTTGGATTGACGTGTACAAGTCAGATAGGAATAAGTGGGCTGTTCAATGCTTTTTCCCTCTTTTAACATTCCCACGTGTTTAGAGAGCAGACTCCATTCAAAAGCGTCCGGATGGTCGAAATTGATATTTTGACGTTCATCGACGGGGACATGACTGCTGTCTTTATAGTATGAATCTTGGGGTAATAAGACAACCTCTCCTGCGGAGAGGCTTTCGATTATTTTTCTTACAACGGTGGTTTTTCCCGATCCTGTTCCACCGGCTATTCCTATTATTAACATCTCTTTATAATGTAATTTGAACTAAATGGAGTATTTTTGCGTCATTTAAATATGTTACAAATATAGAAACAATTCATTAAACTAGCAACGTATGGTAAAACACATTGTATTATTTAAATTGAAAGACGAAGTCTCGACTGATAGAAAAATAGAAGTAATGAATAGTTTTAAGAAAGCTATCGAAGCGCTTCCGGCAAAGATTTCAGTCATTCGGAAAATAGAAGTGGGACTGAATATAAATCCGGGAGAGAGCTGGAATATAGCTCTTTATAGTGAGTTTGATACGTTGGAAGATGTGAAGTTTTATGCCGGTCATCCCGATCACTTGGCGGCAGGAAAGATTTTGGCCGAGACGAAGGAAAGCCGATCGTGTGTGGATTATGAAGTATAACCCTCTAAAATGATAAAAATGAAAAAGCTTTTCTTGCTATTATTTTTCAGCATGGCTGCTTATGCATTGCAAGCTCAAATCAAAGAACCTGTAAAATTTAAAACGGAGTGGAAGAGTCTTTCCGACTCTGAAGCGGAAATAATATTCGCCGGTATTATTGATAACGGTTGGCATGTATATTCAACGGAGCTGGGTGATGGTGGTCCAATCTCGGCAACGTTCAATATTGACAAGAAAGAAGGAGTCGAACCTGTCGGGAAATTAAGATTTGCGGGTAAAGAAATTGAAGCTTATGATAAGCTTTTCGAAATGAAGGTTCGCTATTTCGCAAATTCTGTGCAATTTATTCAGAAAGTAAAGCTGACCGGCGGTCCCTATTCGATAGAGGGATATTTGGAATATGGAGCATGTAATGATGAAAGTTGTCTTCCTCCCACGCAAGTGTCGTTTAAATATTCGGGGCAATCCAAATCTGCCCCTGCTTTGCCTGCGGCTCCGGTTGTAAAGGAAGAAAAAATAAAAAAAAACGAACCTGACTCTGCTGAAATTGCTATAGTTCCGTTTGCCGCAGATTCTGCCTCTGCGGAAATGGGGGAGGCGGATTTTGCTACAGGCGATTTATGGAAACCCGTGATTACAGAATTGCAAGCTCTGGGAGAAGAGCAGGCAGGAGCAGATAAAACATGGCTTTATATCTTTATTGCGGGTTTTTTAGGCGGTTTGCTGGCATTGTTCACTCCCTGCGTGTGGCCTATCATTCCGATGACGGTCAGTTTTTTCTTAAAACGCAGCAAGGACAAGAAAAAAGGAATCAGAGACGCATGGACGTATGGGGCTTCCATTGTGGTTATTTATGTGACTTTAGGGGTTGCCATTACGCTTATTTTCGGTCCCAGCGCATTGAATGCGTTATCTACAAATGCTATTTTCAATATATTCTTTTTCTTGATGCTGGTGGTTTTTGCCGCTTCTTTTTTCGGTGCGTTCGAGATAACACTGCCTTCGAAATGGAGTAATGCGGTGGATAGTAAAGCCGAGTCGACTACCGGGCTATTGAGTATTTTCTTGATGGCATTTACTTTGGCATTGGTTTCTTTCTCTTGCACGGGACCCATCATCGGTTTGCTGTTGGTGCAAGTGTCCACTATGGGCAGTGTGATAGCTCCTACCATTGGAATGTTGGGTTTTGCCATTGCATTGGCTTTACCTTTTACATTGTTCGCTTTGTTTCCCACATGGTTGAAATCCATGCCGAAATCGGGAGGGTGGATGAATGTGATCAAAGTCACGCTTGGATTCTTGGAGCTGGCTTTTGCCTTGAAGTTCTTGTCTGTTGCCGATTTGGCCTACGGCTGGAGAATTCTTGACCGGGAAACTTTTTTGGCGTTGTGGATTGTGATTTTTGCTTTGCTTGGTTTTTATTTGTTGGGAAAAATCAAATTTCCGCATGATGACGATGAATACAAAGTGGGGGTTACACGCTTTTTCATGGCTCTTATATCGTTGGCTTTTGCGGTATATATGGTTCCGGGATTATGGGGCGCGCCTTTGAAAGCAGTGAGCGCTTTCGCTCCGCCGATGAACACGCAAGATTTTAATCTTTATAAGAATGAGGTGCACGCCAAGTTTGACGATTATGACCTTGGGATGGAATATGCCCGTCGCAATGGTAAGCCTGTGATGCTCGACTTTACGGGATATGGTTGTGTGAACTGTCGTAAGATGGAGGCTGCCGTTTGGACCGATACGAAGGTGAGCGACTTGATGAATAATGATTATGTGCTCATTACGCTATACGTAGACAATAAAGATCCGTTGCCCGAACACATAAAGGTTTCGGAGAATGGAAAAGAACGTACTTTGCGTACTGTAGGAGACAAATGGAGTTATTTACAGCGTGTAAAGTTCGGCGCTAACGCCCAACCTTTCTATGTGTTGATTGATAATCAGGGAATGCCGCTGAATAAGTCTTATGCTTATGATGAAGATGTAGATAAATACGTTCAGTTCTTGCAAACAGGTCTGGATAATTATCGAAAGAAATAACCGATATTGTTTTTTGCATAAGGGGTGTCCGAAAAGTTTGTATTTTCGGACACTTTTTTTGTTATGTACATCGCCTAACATTATGGATATCTTCGAAACAAAGATGAGGCATGATACATCCGCCCTTGCCGGTTCTTGCAAAATCAACTCCTTGATGTAAATGGAAAAACGAGCGTCAACTTGTAATAAAAATAAGTATTAACTGAGTCAACCGACTTTGAAAATAAGCCGTAAAGTGGTCAACTAAAAACATTAAACCACACAATCTTCAATATAAACCACAGTGAAGCAAAAGTTTCCCACTTGTGAAACAAAAGTTTCCCCGTGGGGAAACAAAAGTTTCATCGGTGGGAAACAAAAGTTTCCCCAGTGGGAAACTAAAGTGTCAATAGCATGAAACAAACCGAATGCTTATTCGTCGGTTCCGAATTTCCTGATTCCTTCTTAACTTGAATCTATGTAATGCCTGTAAAAAAGAAGAGAATGATTCTTTGAAATTTAAATGTAATGCCTATTTTTGTTGCTCTTTTATGTAAAATATGAAAAATGTTGATTAAAACAGAAAGGTCGAAATGTGTTGTATGCCTTTTTATCGGTCTGTTTTGTCAGAGTTTTATCAACCTTATATTAATACAAAATGAAATACCAGCTTAATTTGAAGAGGAGAATCTTTCTTCCTGTTATTCTTTTGCTTGCTTCGGCTTGCGTAAACCACATTTCCGAAGAAAATGAAATTACAGACAATGCCCATATTCCTTTAAGAATTTCCGGAGGCATAAAAACAAGAGTTGCCGATAATAAATTTCAGGAGGGCGATGAGGTCGGCCTGTTTGCCCTCATAGAGTCTACCACGCTAAAAGAAGAACGCTATGTAGATAATATGAGATTCGTATATTCTTCTGATGGAGAGCTTGTCTCGGACGAAATAGTCTATTATCCGGACGAGAATGTGAAACTGAATCTGATTAGTTATTATCCTTATCGGGCAGAAGGGGTGAAGATAGGCGAAAGTACCATGCAAGTAGAAACAGAAGCGGATCAGTCTGTTCCGGGCAATCTTTCCCAATCCGATTTCCTTCTTGCCGTCCATAAAGCTGTCGAACCCACCGAAGCTCCGGTCTCTTTAATTTATGATCACAAATTCTTTCGTTTAAGAGTCTCCATAAAGCCCGAAGAAGGCGAGGATATAGGCGTTTTGTTACAGAGCGACCCTAAGTTGTCCGTTTCAGGCTTCTACAGAAAAGCCGTATATGATCTTCAGAAAGATTGTTATTCTTCTTATTCGGCTGAACAAGAGATGACTGCCGCCGGAAAATGGGAAATAAAAGACGGATGTTTGGTTGGGAAAGAATTTATCCTTATCCCGCAGAAAACGCAGGAAGATCATCAATACCTGACCTTGAATGTCGATGGAAAAGATTATATCAGCCGGCTAAGCTCCTTATTGGATATAAAAAGCGGGAAACAGCGGGAAGTGCAAATTTCTTTTGCAAGTGCCGAAGATGTATTGCTCAATCATCTGAATGGAGAGATTCGCGATTGGGAAGATGGGGGAAAAGAAGATATTGCATCGGACTTGATGCATAATTATATAGATATTTCTGAATTATCGTTTGAAGAGTCTGATGTATATAAAGTGTTGAGCCGGGGAAAACAAGTGGCGGAGATATGTAAAGAGTATCTCGTTGCTCGCGATGAATTTGCTTCACAAGCCATTGTTGCTTATCCGGTGAAGGAAGGAAGAACTGATTTATCCGGAGGAAAGGTCTTGAGATGTTTGGGAAATAAAGAAAATATCCACGGCGGCTCGGTTTCATGGGATATAGATAACAATTTATTGACGTACTTTCCCGGTAAGTTTGCCGAGCGGAATTATCTGTTCGTTTTGGCCGACGGCACAATCGCCTTGTCTTTATCTAAATCCGACAAGCCTTTGCCTGTAATAGCGGTGAGCGATGTGATACGGGATGTGCGCGGCAGTGTGATTCACAGTTACCCCATAGTGAAAATAGGCACGCAATATTGGATGAGAAATAATCTGGAGGCGTCGTTATACAGCGACGGGACGGAAATAAATGAGTTGGATACCATTGCCGAGGGAAATGCAGGTTGCTTATTATCTTCCGAAAAAACTTATTTTTATACCATGGGAGCGGTAAATTCTCATAAACTGTTGCCATCCGGCTGGCAGATTCCGGGTTGGAAAGATTGGGAGTTATTAAAAACGTACTTGAAGAACGATGCCTCTGTTTTAAAATCGGGAAACTGGTTGCCTATAAAAGAAGGTGAAACAGTGTTTCAGCCGAATAATCTATCTGGGTTTAACGCTTCTCCGTCAGGGATGGCTCGGGGCAAATTTCAGAAAGAATATGATGGAAAATACGCTGCATATTGGACAATGGATGAAAAAGGCACAGCCGTAGATGCCCAAATCCTTTTGCTGCGAACTGATAAAAATGAAATGGACAGGGGAAAAGCGGCGGCGGATAAAGCTTGCTCTGTTCGTTGCATTCGCAAGTAATCTGATGATGTTCACTCATTGTTTCCCTATTTTGTTTATCTTTGAAGTAATAATTGGATAACAGGCTGTATTATGAAGAAAATAATTAATCCCTGGAAAGGATTGCCCGAGTATAAATGTTTCGGGTGTGCTCCGGATAATGAGTCGGGAGTGAAAATGGAATTTTTCGAAGATGGCGATGAAATTGTTAGTATCTGGAAGCCCCGTCCCGAGTTTCAAGGTTGGATCGATACTTTGCACGGAGGAATTCAGGCTGTATTGTTGGATGAAATATGTGCGTGGGTTGTACTGCGTAAATTACAAACTACGGGGGTGACTTCGAAGATGGAGACCCGTTATCGGAAAGCGATTAATACAAACGATTCGCATGTCGTGTTGCGTGCTTCCATAAAAGAAGTAAAAAGGAATATCGTTTTCATAGAAGCGCGACTATACAATAAAGAAGGCGATTTGTGTACAGAAGCTCTTTGCACTTATTTTGTTTTTCCTCAAGAGAAAGCGAAGCAAGAAATGGGATTCTTGGAATGTAATGTGGAGCCGGAAGAGATTCTTCCTTTAATATGAAATAAAAAATAGTTTTTTTGTGATAAAAGTTTGTTTATATAGAAGTAATACTTTATTTTTGTCGCCATAAGAATTCAAAAAGCATATATGAAGTATATCTTATCACATCATCACCATCTTTTTCCTGACGAACAGCTCGGTGGGCGTGGGTGATATATGTATTACTCCTAAAGATAAATGAAGGCTTACCGGACGGTAAGCCTTTTTTCGTTTGTTTGAGCAGAAATAATAAAATATAAATTCTTAATTTTGATTGGGTTATGTTGAGAATCGCTATTCAGGCCAAAGGAAGGCTTTTCGAAGAAACAATGGAACTTTTTGAAGAGTCGGATATAAAAATCAGTATGACGAAACGTACGCTGTTGGTACAGTCTTCAAATTTTCCTATCGAGGTGTTGTTTCTTCGCGATGATGATATTCCTCAAACGGTAGCGACCGGTGTTGCCGATTTGGGCATTGTCGGCGAGAACGAGCTTCTGGAGAAAGAAGGAGATGCCGAAATAATCAGAAGGTTGGGGTTCAGTAAATGCCGTTTGTCGCTGGCCATACCGAAAGATGTTGAATATGGGGGAGTTTCGTGGTTCGAAGGCAAGAAGATAGCCACATCTTATCCCGTTATTCTTCGCCGTTTTCTCGAGCAAAAAGGTGTGGATGCCGATATTCATATAATTACGGGTTCGGTGGAAGTGTCTCCCGGCATCGGTTTGTCCGATGCGATTTTCGACATAGTAAGCTCCGGATCCACATTGGCGAGCAACCGTCTGAAAGAAGTTGAGGTCGTGATGCGTTCAGAGGCTTTGTTGATAGGAAATAAGAAGATGGATGATGAGAAAAGAACGATTTTAAATGATTTCTTATTCAGGTTAAATGCGGTAAAAACGGCGGAAGATAAGAAGTATGTTTTGATGAATGCCCCTCAAAAGAATCTGAATGAAATTCTTGATGTGTTGCCGGGAATGAAAAGCCCTACTGTGATGCCGTTGGCACAAGAAGGATGGTGCTCGGTTCATACGGTGCTCGATGAAAAATGTTTCTGGGAAATTATCGGGAAGCTGAAAGGATTGGGCGCGGAAGGTATTTTGGTGCTGCCTATCGAGAAAATGATTATTTAGGAGGATTTGAAAAATGAAATTGATTAAATATCCGCATAGGGAAACATGGAGCGAACTCTTACAGCGTCCGGTGATGAATACGGAATGTTTGTTTGATGCAGTACGAGATATTATAAATAAGGTAAGGAGAGAGGGAGATAGGGCACTGCTGGAATTTGAAGCGATTTTCGACAACGTTTCGCTGCCTGCTTTATCTGTTACGAAAGAAGAATTGGAGAATGCGGGGAATCTGGTTGGTGAAGAACTGAAAAATGCTATTCTACTGGCTAAAAAGAATATCGAAACTTTTCATTCTGCCCAACGTTTTTATGGGGAAAAGGTAGAAACAATGCCGGGAGTTACTTGTTGGCAGAAAGCGGTAGCTATTGAGAAAGTGGGACTTTATGTACCGGGAGGGACGGCTCCTTTGTTCTCCACCGTATTGATGCTGGCTGTTCCCGCCCGCATTGCGGGTTGTAAAGAAATTGTTCTTTGCACTCCGCCTGATGCAAGCGGGCAAATTCATCCGGCTATTCTTTACGCCGCCACTTTGTCGGGCATAAACCAAATATATAAAGTAGGAGGAGCGCAGGCAATTGCGGCGATGGCATACGGTACCGAAAGCATACCTAAGGTATATAAAATATTTGGTCCCGGAAACCGGTATGTTACCGCTGCCAAACAATTGGTCGGCTTGCAGGATGTGGCTATCGATATGCCTGCCGGTCCTTCCGAAGTGCTGGTCTTGGCAGACGATTCGGCTAATCCTGTATTCGTAGCCGCCGATTTGCTTTCGCAAGCAGAGCACGGCAGCGACAGTCAGGTTATATTGGTCACTACTTCGGAAAGCTTGTTGGAAGAAGTGCATTTGGAGACTGAGCGCCAACTTAGCCGTTTGCCTCGTCGCGATATTGCAGGGAAGGCGTTGGAAAACAGCAGGCTTATTCTTGTCAACGATATGGATGAGGCATTGGCCCTCACTAATGAGTACGCTCCGGAGCATTTGATTATAGAAACTGAGCGCTATATGGAAGTTGCCCGGCGGATAACGAATGCCGGTTCCGTATTTCTGGGTTCTATGACTCCCGAAAGCGCGGGAGATTACGCTTCCGGTACTAATCATACTTTACCCACTAACGGGTATGCGAAAGCATATAGCGGAGTGAGCTTGGACAGCTTTATCCGTAAAATCACGTTTCAGGAGATTCTTCCCGAAGGAATGAAGGCTATCGGTCCTGCAATCGAACGAATGGCTTGCGATGAAAAACTCGATGGACATAAAAATGCCGTCACTGTTCGCTTGCAGTCTTTGAAATAATATAACTTTGCAATAAACCTTTTTGAGATGAAAACATTGGAAGAACTGACTCGTCCGAACATCCGGAAACTACAACCTTACTCTTCGGCTCGTGACGAATATAAAGGAACGCAGGCATCGGTTTTCCTGGATGCAAACGAGAATCCGTACAATCTGCCTTATAATCGCTATCCGGATCCCATGCAGCGGGAATTGAAGATGCTTTTGTCGGGTGTGAAGAAAGTTTCTCCCGGCCATATATTTCTGGGCAACGGCAGCGATGAAGCCATCGATTTGCTTTACCGTGCCTTTTGTGAGCCGCGGCAGGACAATGTCGTTGCCATTGAACCGACTTACGGAATGTATCGGGTTTGCGCGGATATTAATGGAGTGGAATACCGGAAGGTTTTGTTGGACGAGCATTTTCAGCTTTCTGCTGAGAAGCTTTTGTCGGCAGTCGACGGGCATACCAAACTGGTTTTTCTATGTTCACCCAATAATCCTACGGGAAATCAGTTGCTTCGTTGCGAGATTGAAAAAGTATTGCAGCGGTTTGAAGGATTGCTTGTTTTAGATGAGGCCTATAATGACTTTTCCGAAGAATCTTCTTTCTTGTACGATTTGGATACTTTCCCGAATCTTGTTGTTTTGCAAACGTTTTCCAAAGCATGGGGCGGAGCGTCTGTACGGTTGGGAATGGCTTTTGCTTCAGAAGATGTTATCTCCGTTTTAAACAAAATCAAATATCCTTATAATGTAAATCAACTGACGCAACAGTATGCGTTGGATATGCTTCGTCATTATGACAAGATAGAGTTTTGGATAGAAACGTTGAAAGAAGAACGCAGCTATCTCGAACAGGAACTTGCGGGGATTCCTTGCGTAATCCGGATATATCCGTCGGATGCCAATTTCCTTTTAGTGAAAGTAACCGATGCCGCTAAAATTTACGACTATTTGGCAGGCGAAGGAATTATTGTTCGCAATCGCGATTCTGTGCCGCTTTGTGGCAACTGCCTGCGTGTGACGGTGGGTGCCCGGACGGAGAATGATGCTTTGATTGCTGCACTTAAGAAATACGGAGAATAAATTATGAAAAAAAAGGTATTGTTTATAGACAGAGACGGTACGCTGGTCGTTGAACCGCCTGTCGACTGTCAGCTCGATTCGTTGGAAAAGCTGGAGTTCTATCCGAAGGTATTTCGTAATTTGGGATTTATCCGCAGCAGGCTCGATTTTGAGTTTGTGATGGTAACCAATCAGGACGGATTGGGTACCTCTTCTTTTCCTGAGGATACGTTTTGGCCTGCCCATCATTTGATTTTGAAAACGTTGGAGGGAGAGGGGGTTACTTTCGACAACATTTTGATAGACCGTAGTTTCCCCGAAGAAAATGCCCCGACTCGCAAGCCTCGTACCGGAATGCTGAGTGAGTATATGGACAATCCGGATTATGACCTTTCGGGAAGTTTCGTGATAGGCGATCGCATGACGGACGTAGAGCTGGCAAAGAACTTGGGGTGTAAGGCCATTTATTTGCACTCTTCCAAAGAGGGATTGGCAGAAAATGGGCTGGAGGATGTTTGCGTGTTGGCGACTGCCGATTGGGATAAGGTAACCGAATTCCTGTTTGCCGGTGAGCGAAAGGCGGAAATCCGGCGTACTACGAAAGAAACCGATGTGTATGTCGCATTGGATTTGGACGGGAACGGGGTCTGTGACGTATCTACCGGACTTGCTTTTTTCGATCACATGCTCGAGCAACTGGGCAAACATTCCGGAATGGATATAACCATACGGGTGGATGGAGATTTGAATGTAGACGAACACCATACCATAGAAGATACCGGCATTGCGTTGGGCGATTGTATTTATCAGGCGTTGGGCAGCAAACGGGGGATTGAACGCTATGGATATGCCTTGCCGATGGACGACTGTCTCTGCCGGGCATGTCTCGACTTCGGAGGACGCTCGTGGCTTGTATGGGAGGCGGAATTTAAGCGTGAGAAGATAGGAGAAATGCCTACGGAAATGTTTTTTCATTTTTTCAAGTCGCTGAGTGATGCCGCTAAAATGAACTTGAATATCAAAGCGGAAGGAGTGAACGAACATCATAAGATAGAAGGCATCTTCAAGGCTTTTGCGCGTGCTTTGAAAATGGCCTTGAAAAGAGATGTTTATCATTTCGAACTTCCTTCCAGCAAAGGAGTGCTTTGAAACAGATTCTTCGGCTTTCTTCTAAAATCATACCTAAAGTTTTACTTCGAATAAGAAACATCGCTATTGAATCTCAACGTCCTCATTGCTTATTCGATATAACATTTATTGATAATGAATTTGAAACTATTTATCCTTGCTTCGTTTATCGGTTTATTTTTCTCTCTCACAATTTGCGGGCAGGAGGCTGAAGTGGAAAAGATTGTCTTGGAAGGACATAATCTTGCCAATTTTTATAGAATAGACGAGGGAGTGTATCGTTCGGAACAACCTTCGAGCGTTGATTTTAAAGTCTTGGAAAAGTACGGTATCGGAGAAGTATTGAATTTGCGCAACAGGCACAGCGATGATGACGAGGCGAAAGGTACAGGACTCACACTTCATCGGGTGCGGACAAAAGCGCATGCCATAAATGAGAAACAGTTGATCGCTTCGTTGCGTGTTATTTATCATCGCAAAAGGCCTGTTCTCATTCATTGTCATCATGGCTCCGATCGCACAGGTGCGGTTTGTGCCCTCTACAGAATAGTTTTTCAGGGATTTTCCAAAGAGAGAGCCATAGAGGAAATGGTTCATGGAGGATTCGGCTTCCATCGTATTTATAAAAATATTATTCGTCTTATCAGGCAGGCGGATATAGAACGTATCAGAAAAGAGGTATGCTCGACCGACTGCACGGATGCCATTTCAGACTTATAATTTCGTTTTTAAGAAGCTTTGGCTTAAAAAGTATTCTTCAATTGTTGCATTTTATTGGTAAATCGGTTACATTTGTCTGCGGCTTATATGGAGCTTATTCAATATTACAGAGCAAACCGGAGATTTAGAAAGTCTGAATTAATATAAAAACAAAGAATATGAATGTGGAGATAAATCCTTCCGAGTATAAAGTCCTCATTGTGGACGATGTTATTTCAAATGTACTGCTGTTAAAGGTTCTTTTGACAAATGAAAAGTTCGATACAATAATGGCCGAAAATGGGGAGCAAGCTCTGAAGATGATTGAAGAAGAACATCCGGACCTTGTGTTGCTCGACGTCATGATGCCCGATATGAGTGGATTTGAGGTTGCCGAGAAGATGAAGCAGAATCCTGAAATGGCTGATATTCCTATTATTTTTCTGACTGCGTTGAATGCTACCGAAGACATTGTGAAGGGGTTTAAAGTCGGGGGAAATGATTTTATCTCGAAACCTTTCAATAAGGAAGAGTTGATTATCCGCGTCACCCATCAGATATCATTGGTTGCGGCTAAGCGGATCATTAACAAACAAACCGAGGAATTGCGTAAAACCATTATGGGGCGCGATAAATTATATTCTGTCATTGCTCATGATCTGAGATCGCCGATCGGCTCTATTAAAATGGTGCTGAACATGCTTATCTTGCGACTTCCCGGTGATCTTATAGGAGCTGATTTGTATGAGTTGCTGACGATGGCTAATCAAACAACGGAGGAAGTTTTTTCGTTGCTCGACAATTTGTTGAAATGGACTAAAAGTCAGACAGGAAAACTCAAAGTCGTCCCTCAGGAAATCGATGTGGTAAAAGTAGCGGAAGGAGCGGCGGAAGTATTCGGCATGGTGGCGGAATTGAAGAAAATACGAATTAAAGCGGATTTGCCTGCCGATGCTATTCCGGTACGTGCCGATGTGGATATGATAAAAACGGTTATCCGCAATTTGCTCAGTAATGCCGTCAAGTTCAGCCATGAAGGGTCGGAAGTGGTAATATCCTTGAGAAAAGAAGGCGAAATGGCCGTTGTAAGTGTAGAAGACCGAGGTTGCGGAATTGATGAAGAGAACCAGAAAAAGTTATTGCATACCGGCACTCATTTCTCTACCTTCGGCACGAATAATGAGGAAGGAGCAGGATTGGGGCTTTTGCTTTGCCAAGATTTTGTAGCGAAGAACGGCGGAGAGCTTTGGTTTACTTCTAAGAAGGGGAAGGGATCTACGTTTAGTTTTTCCGTTCCGTTGGCCAAATAAATTCCCAAACCGGTGGTCAAGTTTGGAAACAGTCTGTTATTCTTGATTTATCCGGATAGCGTGAAAGAAACATGAAAGGGGAATGTGGCAGAGGAATCTCTTTTTTCCTGAATATTCTTATGTATGCAAAAGAGTCTGTCTGAAAGAAGAACGCATTTCCCTGAAAATAATAGCCCGGGATTTCCCAAGAAAATTTTAATACGGTGCTAAGAAAAGTTTCGCGTTTGCCTAAGAAATTTTTACGCTTAGGCAAACGCGAAACTTTTCTTAGGCAAAAAACATTTTTCCCGAACGTTGTGCAAACTCAAAAGACTTTTCGAACACCGTGTCTTTTTTCGAAACCCATCTCAATCGTTCGAACAATTCATTTTTCCCGATAAAAGCTTGTCGGGAAACTATGATGCGGATAGGACTATCGTCTGCAAATGGCTTTAAAATCACAGTATGCACATTTTTTTATATCTTCGGTTTGGGTGAAGGGCTCTTCTTTGTTGAAGATCTCTTTCAGCAGTGTGCTTAACCTTTCACGGAATTCATCCTCGAATAAAGCGAAGTTGTCGACGGGAATCTTCGGTTGACGAGGTTCGCCCATTTCAACGACCGGTGAGTAGCTTTCCGAAGCCGCCCGGTGAATATAAAGGAGGGCGGGGGCGACTTTCAGCGGTTGTTGGCGGCTCATGATGGCGGCGTACAGAAAGGTTTGGAAGATATAGTTCGGACGTGTCTCCGAAGGAGTGAACAGCTGTTCGATATTGGCAGGAGTCTTGGGACTTCCTCCGGTTTTGTAATCTACAATGCGCAGTGTGTCTTCCTTCGCGTCCATACGGTCGATGACTCCTCCTATGCGGAGGGTGAACGTTTTTTCTTCGGTTTCCACGTTTACTTCTTCCTCCACAGGCTTTTCCATGGCGACCATATCGAACGGCGCATACTGAAGGTCGTTGCGCAGCAATTGCTTCAGGTACGAAACAATTACTTTGGAGTTGATGAGTTGTATCCCGTTATATTCGGGTTTCTCATCGCCAGTCACTTTGAAAAATTTTTCTTTGAAAGCCTCATCTACATAGCTTTGCAGCTTCACCTCGTTGCGCAGCAAGCGTTCCAGATCTTCCTTTCGTATCGTTTTTCCATTGCTTGTCAGTTCCGTGTAAGCCAATTGAGCGGCCAAATGGAAAATAGTGCCGAACAGGGCAGAGTCAATCTCCGCACTGACCTCTTCCGGTGTTTTCAGTCCGGCAACGTATCGGTAATAAAACTTCAACCGGCAATCCAAGTAGGTGTTGAGCGCTGAAGGAGAAAGCTCCGATGAGCCCGGGTTGGAACAGTCGTAAGCATCTTGCATGCGTTTCCATACTCCGGCCGTTTTTTCAATTTTTATCTCTTGGCTGCCGCAGGGCGATTGTCCGGCCTCGAGATACTCGCGGGTTATTTCGTGAGGACTTTCGATGAACAGCTGAAGCATGAAGCGGGACTCTTCGCCGCGATTCAGTCCATCAGCGGAAGTGTTGTACAGCAACGTTATATTCTCCGCCCGTTGTATCAGCCGATAAAAATAATAGGCGTACACCGCGTTTTTGTGCTCGATGGTAGTCATGCCGAACGCCTTGCGTAGATTGTAGGGAATAAAAGAAGATTCTCCTCCGGCTTTAGGCAGTTGTCCCTCGTTGAGCGAAAGGATGATAAGGTTGCGGAAATCCAAGTTACGGGTCTCCAGCACGCCCATCACTTGCATGCCTATGGCGGGTTCTCCGTGGAAAGGAATATTCGAAGCCGCCAGCACTTTTCCGATAAGACGTTTCAGCGTATAGGTACGTACATCCAGCTCTCCGCTTTCAATCAGCGTATAAAGCCGATTGAGGGTGGTGAAGCATTTGAAGAGAGATTCGCGATACAGTTGGTTGAAGATATCGTGATATTCGCTCTCTTTCCGGTAAATGACGGAAATCTCTTTGACAAGTTCCGAAAGATAACCGCATAATTCTTTGACTCCGTTTCGCGGGGTGAAAAGAAAAGCCAGAAAATCATCTTTCTTCAGTTCCGACGGAAGAGGATAAAAGCGGTTGGTGCGCGTTAATTCCCGTTCCAGCAGTTCGGCATGGGGAGATAAACGGCGGGTGTACGGATGCTTTAAAACAGTCGATACGGCTTCATGGATAAACCGTCCCGTATCCGTCCGATAGCCGTTGGTCTGTAGCTCGAGCACTGCGTTGATGAAACTGTAAACCGGAGTTTGCGCCAGAGGAAATCCCATGGTTACATTGACATTCTTCACCTCTTGCGGAATAGAGTGCAGCACCGGGAGGAGCAATGCTTCGTTGCATAGCACTACCGCATTTTCTTTTTCTTTTCGCTCCTTCGCTTTTTCGTTATCGGTTTCCTTTGTGTTTCCACCAAGCATCCCCCCCTCTATTTCATTTTTTTCTCCTTCCGTCAGCTCTTTCGCCCATTCCGTAAGGAATCGTGCCTGGGCGTTTTCGGTAGGAGCTGAAATATACCTGATCTTTTTGGGTTTTTCCAAAGAGTCGAAGCAGCTTTCCGGCAGTTCGTTGGGGAAATTCTTCAGGTTTCTTAGGATAAACTCTCCGGCTTCGTGTTTTTTGATCCGTTGGGTATAGAAAACATCGTAATCCCAGTAGAACATCGCTTTCCCTGCCTCCTTCAGAAGCCTGAAGAATTTCGTTTCCACTTTATTCAGCACATTGAACCCGACGAACACATAGCGGTCGTATGGCAACTCTTCTGCATTTAGCCGCTCTATTACATTGCGGTAGAGCATCCCTTCGTAGGCGATGCCGAGATTGGCCAGATTCTCGCGATACCGGTGATAGATTGTTCCTAATTTCTCCCAAAGAGAAATAAACTTCTCTTTAAGCTCCGTGCGCTGTTCGATAGAGAAGTTACGGAAAAATAGCTGAATGGCCTCTTCCTGCTCCTTGTCGAGAAAATCATAGTCGTCTGTCAGAGCTTTCAGATCCTGCAAATTGCCGAATAATTTGTCGGCATCCACGAGATTTTTATCCACGTCGTCGAAATCGCTGATAAGCAATTCGCCCCAGAAATAAAAGTCGTCCAACGTCTCCCGGCTTCCTGTTTCTTCCCTGAACACTTTATATAATTCGCAAACCAGACGGATCGGATCTCCCGTTTTCTGTACGGATTGCGATTGGAACAGGTCGCTGATGCTCATAATGGCAGGCGACCACACCGGTTGTTCGGATTCTTCTGCCAGATATTCGTTGAAAAACAGTCCGGCACGCTTGTTAGGGAAAACGAGCGCAACGCGCGACATATCGTTTCCTGTTTTCGTATACAGATCGTGGGCGACCAATTGAAGGAAAGTTTGCATCGTTGTTTTCTTTTTTTAATGTATTATCCTATCTGCTATATGATAGTTGCTATACTTTTTCCACTCTTTCTTCATCTACATACCACAAATACCCCGTGATATTTTTATAATTCATCCGGGCGAGCAGGCGCATATACTCTTTCACTTGTTTGTTGTATTTCGGATTCTGCTTGCCGAACTTAAAATCTACGACCACCACTTGTCCGTCTTTCATCATTACGCGGTCCGGTCGGCGGGTCTGCAACACTCCTCTCTCTTTATAGATGATGGCACATTCGTTGAACAATCTCCATCCCCCCGAATACCACTCCTGTATTTCGGGTAAAGCGAATGCTTTTCGCGCCACTTCGCGTATTTCTTCCTCTTTCTCGCGGCTGCTTATCACTCCTTCGAACACGAGTCTGTCGATAGCCCCGTCGATGTCTTCGGCTGTCGCGATGGCAGAAAACAATGTATGCAGCATGCGTCCCCGGTTTATAAAACGGTCGTCCGATTCTTCTTCCTCGACTCCTTGAATAAAATCGGCGGAACGATTAGATTGGCGGAATTTGATGTCAGGACGCACAGATTCCATGCGCACCGGCCGCTTTTCCGGTTCGCGTGTCAGCTTGTTTGTGGATGTCCGGCTCTTTTTTTCTTCGGAGGGGCAAATTTCTCCTTCTTCATATTGATTGTCTTCGTAGCAGGCTCCTTCTTTTTGCGCTGCGATGGGGAGAGTCCGGGCCAGCAATTCGGAAACTGTTCCTTTCTGCGCTTGCTTGCTCCATACTAAAAGATTCTTTCCTGCACGGGTAAAAGCTACATAAAGCAAATTCAGATTGTCTACCCAAAGCTGCAACCGTTCTTCCAGATAGTCGTTTCCGTAGACAGATTCGGCCATCGTGCCCGAATAGTTGACAGGAAGAATTTCCAATGCGTTGAACGGTGCCTGTTGCGGGACGCACCATACCAACTGGTTGTTCGTTTCATTCTCCAGCTTCCAGTCGCAGAAGGGGAGGAGGACGGTGTGAAACTCCAATCCTTTCGATTTGTGTATCGAAAAAATCCGTATGCCCTCTACTTCTCCGCTCGGAATGGTTTTTTGGCACAACTTCTCGTCCCAGTATCGGATAAAAGCGTCTGTTTCCGAAGAGTTGCTTTGAAGATATTCCGTTACCGCATCGAAGAAAGCGAACAAGTAGGCGTCTTGTTTTTCAATCCGTTTTATCTCGAATATGCTGAACAGCTCTTCCAATAATTCGTAAAGGGGCATGAGGCGTAGTTCGTCCTTTCTTTCCGGAAACTCGGGTGGCAGGTAATTTTCTGCCGGCGAGAGCAGGAGAGTGTTGTAGTCGGCTCCTTTCTGCAATATTTCGTTCTGGTAGCCGACCGCGAGCCTCGCGCGTGCTATGGCATTCTCTTCGTTCGATAAGTATCGGAGAGCATCTATCAGGATGCGGATGGCTTGTGAGGAGTCGAGCCGGAACGCTTCGTCCGACACAACCTTATAATGCAATTCTTTGTCGAAGTAATCGGCGATGCGTGGTATGTTTTTGTTTTTTCTCACCAGAATGGCAATATCGTTCAGTCGGACACCGGATGACAGCAGCCGTTCCACTTCCTTTCCCATACTGATTAAAGTCTGTTCGGCATAATCGCGCTCACCGTCTTCTTCAAGGAAAGAAACTTTAATGTAACCCTTGTCCACTGTGCGCGGAGTCTGTTGCTCCACATCGGCATAGGCTTTTTTCAAATCTTCGCAATCTTCGCCCAACTGCTCTTTGTAAATGCCGTTCAGGTAATCGGCGGCCGCGGTGAATATGCGGTTATTGAAGCGGATAATGTTTGTTTCGCTTCTGCGATTGGTGTCCAGCGTCTTCACACGCACCGGAAAATGATCGATCCGGTCGTTCAGCCGGTTGAGAATTCCCCAGTCGCCGGAGCGCCAACGATAGATCGACTGTTTCACATCGCCCACAATCAAACTGTCCGCTCCCTGTGACAATCCTTCAAGAAGCAGAATCTTGAAGTTGCCCCACTGCATGCGACTGGTGTCTTGAAATTCGTCGATCATCACATTTCGTATGTTCGTTCCGATTTTTTCGAACACAAAAGAGGAGTCTCCGTCCTTTACCAACCGATGCAGAAGCGCGTTGGTATCCGACAGCAGAAAGCGGTTGTTCTCGTGGTTGAGCAGACGAACCTCCGCATCGATATGGGCAAGCAGTTGCAACTTGTTGAGGTGTTGGAGCGAAAGGCGGCAACTGTTGAGCAAGAGATTGTTCTTCGACCGCAGTTTTTCGGCTTCTTTCAGTATCGGCATCAGCGTCGACTCTGCCAGAGCGATGATTTCCGAAGCGCGCGGCTTGCTCTTGGTTGCCCATTCTTTGCTGTCTTCCAAGCATTTCTCCAGAGTTTTGTTCAACACATCTTTATTCATCAGCTTGCCGTCGCGCAGTTTGCGGAAATAGCTGCCTATGCCGTTTTTCCCGCCTTTCAGATCTTCTGCCGAAAGTCCGTGCACTTCCAACTCTTCTTCAAAATGTTCGTAAAAGCCTTTCATTTGTTCCAACACTTCGGTCTCCAATGCTTTCAGTTGTTTCCGGTACTCTTTAATGGCATCCGGATGCTGAAGTTGTCGCCGCAGCCCTTCTCCTTTCTCTATGTAAGTCTCGTCGAAGATGTTTCGCCCGAAGCTTTTTACCTCGTCCGAGATATTCCAGCGTTTATCGTCGGCAATCCGTTCGCCGATGTAATCCAATATCCATGCCAAAACCGGTGAGCTCGGTTCCAATTTCTCGATCATGCTGTCTACGGCATCGCTCAATACTTCGGAATTGTTCAGTTCGATGTTGAGGTTCGGGCTAAGTTCCAGTTCACGCGCCAGGTTGCGCATCACCGATTGGAAGAATGAATCGATGGTTTCTACCCGGAAACGGCTGTAATCATGCAGCATATATCCTAAGGCCGTGCGTGCCGCTTCTCGTATTTCTTCTTTTTTCAGCCCCGTTTCCTCCTGAATTCGTTGAAGATATGCTTCGGAATCTTTATCTTCCGTCCCGATTCCGTAAAGCTGGCTGAGAATACGCTCCTTCATTTCCGCCGTTGCTTTGTTGGTAAAGGTGACGGCCAGAATCTGACGGTAAGCGCGTGGATTAAGAATCAATTGCTTGATGTATTCCACCGCCAGTGTGAAGGTTTTTCCCGATCCTGCCGAAGCTTTGTAAACTAAGAGTTCGCTCATATCTGAAACTTAATGGATGTATGCTGTTTGGGTAATGGCTGTCTGCACGCCTTCCGGCTTTTCACCGGTTTTCACCGATGATTGATGAAAGCTTTTGGAACAAAGGAAAAAGAACCCGGCATGCTGTTTCATCCGGTCGAATGTGGCAAATAAGATCATGATTGTTGAAAAATATCGGTTCCGAAAAATAATGCGAATAAGGGCAAATAGTCTTTCAGAGCTATTCGTAAAAGCTTCAGAGCCTGACTGATGCGGTAATTCACCGTTTGAGGCGAAACATTCAGCTTGTCGGCAATTTCCTTATGTGTCAATCGCTGGTTGCGATTCATTTCATACGCTTCCCGAAACTCTGCGGGAAGTTGTTTCAACGCTTCTTCGTAAAGCCGGAAAAGCTCATTCCCAAGATAAAAATCAGGATTCTCAAATTCAGTTTCATACTTTTCCACGATTTCCTGATGCACCTTTCGCTTTACTTCAAAGTGAGACAGGCGGTTGAGCGCCTTGTTCTTGACAATTGTAAAAAGCAACGTTTTCAATGTCAGTTCGGGTAAAAGGCCCGAACGGTTCTCCCATAACCACATCATAGTCTCTTGTACGATTTCTTCGACTTCATCCTGTTCGCTTACATATTGCGAACAAAAAGCGCACAGCCTGCGGAAGTAATATCGGTAAACCGTATCGAATACCGATTCTTCCCCTGCCCGTAAAGCCTTGATGACGAGCCTGTTGTTTTCGATATCTAAATGTACGGGAGCTTGAGACATTCCTTGTTTTTCTGTTTATACAGAGCAAAAGTAGTCCAAAAAAAGGAGACGGCAAAAATGTTCTGTTCAAAAAGCCGGAAAGTTATGTTGTTATATACAATATTTTTTCCTGTGGCTTTAGTATATTTGCGTAGTTAATTGTATTATTATAAAACAGACTTTTAGTTTTTGAAAGAAAAAAGGTATCGAAATTAAAACATGGATGAAACTATATTGATAAACTATTTGCGTGAGCAATGCGATGAGGAAGAATGTAAGCAGGTGGAGAGATGGACGGAAGAATCTCCTGAAAACCGCCGGACACTGGAACAACTCTATTGTACACTTTTCATAGGCGATCGTATTGCTGCGATGAATGTTGCGGACACGGAAGCGTCGCTGCGGAAGTTTAAATCGGCCGTTCGCGAGCGTGAAGAAGAAAGCGAAAAAGAACGCAAAGTTTTATCTCTCCGCTGGCGACGCGGGCTGAGTGTCGCAGCAGCTTTTCTGACGGGACTCGTTATTGCCGGAGGAATATCATGGGGATTGCTGTCAGGTAAACTCTCCGATTATGTGGTTGCCACCACGGGAGGACAAAGGGCGCAGACCGTGCTTCCCGATGGAAGTAAGGTCTGGTTGAACGGAGCGACACGGTTGACCTATCATCACTCTTTCTGGAACTCGAAGCGGCAAGTGTCTTTGTCGGGCGAAGCATATTTTGAAGTGAATCATAATAAACGCGCTCCCTTTATTGTACATAGCGGACGGATAAAAACATGCGTGTTGGGAACTAAATTCAATGTGCGTGCCCGCGAAGAAGAGAATCGGGTGGTTACTACTTTGCTTCAGGGATCTGTTCGGATAGATTCTCCGAAAACAGAAGGGAAGGGGATTTTACTTAAACCCGGGCAAACGTTGGACATGAATGCCACGACTTATAATTCCAAGCTTATAGAATACGGAAAACCCGCCGAGGTATTGCTGTGGATAAAAGGGCGCCTGACTTTCAACCGGAGTTCTTTACAGGCGATTACCTCTACAATGGAGAAAGTGTACGATGTTCAATTTGTGTATGAAGACGAGCAGTTGAAGTCGGAACAGTTTACAGGCGAGTTTTCGACAGACAGTACGCCGGACGAAATACTGAATGTGCTGATGCATACCAACCATTTCAGCTACCGGCAAGAAGGAAGAATGATTTATTTGTTTAAAAAATAGGGTTTTCATAGATATAAAATTAGGTAAAAGGTTGATTAGACCGGTTTCATGGGTGAAATATACCAGTGGAACCGGTTTTTTATTTTTTCAGACAAACGAAGTGAAGTCTGAAAAAGCCCGCCGCCCTTTTTTCAAAGCCCGCCGCCTTTTTTTC
>OHBE01000697.1_pt1 | contig 34938 bp, 22 predicted proteins | sample 1577231 | NCBI WGS metagenome assembly OHBE01 (sample SAMEA3541506, study PRJEB24748) | human gut metagenome | biome: human gut; feature: human-associated habitat; material: faeces | place: China | collected 2012 | reverse complement strand
GCTTTGTGCATAAAAAAAGAGGTGTGCATTTTGACACACCTCCCAGTGGGAAACTTTTGTTTCAATAGTGGGAAACTGAATGAAACCTGTGGTTTAATGTCTCGGCTGTACGGTTTAAGGTTTCTGGCACGACTTTTTCGGCTTATTTCTGAGCATGACTGACTCCGGCCGATACTCTTCTTATTTGGGGGCGAATGTCTTGTTTTCCCTCTCTGTGCCCGTTTTGTCCGCCTCCATTGCCTGCTTCACAATTTTGGCTTTCGCCTCTCCAATAACTCCGGCAATGCTTTCGAAAGGTGCTTCCTTGATGCGTTTCACGCTTTTGAACTCTTTCAGAAGGGCGGTTTTAGTCTTTTCTCCAATCCCTTTGATGTTGTCTAAAGCCGATGCTACCTGCCGCTTGCTTCGCTTATCGCGATGGAAGGTAATGGCAAAGCGGTGCACTTCGTCTTGTATCTGGGTAAGCAGCCGGAAGAGCCGGCTTTGCTGTTTGATACCGATGGTTTGCGGTGGAAAACCGAATAGGAGTTCCGACGTGCGGTGGCGGTTGTCTTTGGCAAGTCCGGCGATGGCTATGTTCAGGTGCAGTTCGTCTTCCACAACTTCTCTCACCGCCTCCATCTGTCCTTTTCCTCCATCGGTGATGATGAGGTCGGGCAGGGGAGCGTTCTCTTCTATGGCTCGCCGGTAGCGCCTTCTTACCACTTCTTTCATCGAAGCGTAGTCATCGGGCCCCTCTACCGTTCTGATGTTGTACTTCCGGTAGTCTTTTTTCGACGGCTTTGCCTTTTTGAACACCACGCAGGCGGCTACTGCGTCGGCTCCCTGTATGTTCGAGTTGTCGAAACATTCGATTTGCATGGGCAGGCGTTCCAAGCGCAGCTCCTGTTGTATCTCTTTCATCAGACGCATGCTTCGCTGCTCCGGATTGAGCTTCTCCGCTTGTTTCAAACGGTCGGCTTTGTATTGCTTTACGTTTAGAAGCGAGAGTTCCAGCAGCTTTTTCTTGTCTCCCCGCTGAGGGACGGTGAATACGACGTTGCTCAACTCCATTTCCACTTCGAAAGGGACGATGATTTCGCGCGAAAGGCTCTTGTATCGCTCCCTCATTTCGATGATTCCCAGTGTCAGCAATTCCTCTTTCGATTCGTTGAGTTTCTTCTTGTATTCGAATGTGAAAGCCTGATTGATGGCGCCGTTGGTGATGTGCAGGTAGTTGATGAATGCGGAGTTCGACTCGTCTTCTTCGATAGAGAATACGTCGATGTTGTGAAGTACGGAGCTTACCACTTCCGATTTGGAGCGGTAGTTTTCCACAAGCTGGTACTTTTCTTTTATTTTCTGCGCCTCTTCAAACCTCATCTCTCCTGCCAATTCTTCCATTCTTTCCAGCAGCAGGCGGCTGATTTCGTATGTATTTCCTTTGAGTATTTCCTTGATTTCTTCGATGTTTTTCAGGTATTCTTCGTGCGATTGCAGGCCGACACAGGGGCCTGCACAGTTTTTTATATGATACTCCAGACAGACTTTGAACTTGCCTGCACGGATGTTCTCCGGACTCAGGTTGAGGTTGCAGGTACGCAGCGGATACAAACGTCTGATAAGGTCTAATACCGCATACATAGACGGCAAATGGCTGTAAGGCCCGTAATAGGAAGAACCGTTCCTGATTATTTTCCGTGTCTTGAACACTCTCGGGAAGTATTCGTTTTGTACGCAGATCGAAGGATAGGTTTTGTCGTCTTTCAGCAATACATTGTATCGAGGTTTGTACTTCTTTATCAGATTGTTTTCGAGCAAAAGGGCGTCTTCTTCCGTATGCACGACGATATAGCGTATGTCTGCAATCTTGCTGACCAACACGCGTGTTTTCCCCGGTTCGTGTTCTTTGCTGAAATAAGAATATACTCTTTTCTTCAGGTTTTTAGCTTTTCCAACGTATATGATCGTGCCTTCCGCATTCAGGTATTGATAAATGCCCGGCTTCTCGGGGAGGTTCTCCACGATTCCTTTCAGATATTGGTCGGTTTCGGATTTCGTTTTCATGCTTATGGTCTATTCGTTTTACGGGTTTACGGAAGCTCTTGTCGTATGGATAAAAGAAAAGAAACGGTATGCCTCATTGCAAAGCCGGCTCGTCGTTCTTGTTGCATAGATGAAAGCAAAGTTGGGATAAGTGCGTTTGTCATGAACTTACCGTTAGGTTGCTCTTGTTGCATAGATGAAAGCAAAGAGGAGAGAAGGGAGTGAACGGAAAGATGGTTTGTGGGCGTTCTTTCTGTCCGGATATTCGGTCCGATGCGCATCTCGTACCCGCCGGATTGTCTTTGTGTGACGATTCTTTCTCCCCGGCGGGCGCTTCCTTTCTTTCGGTCACAGGTTTAAAACGGACTCCACCTCTATGTCATCGTCGAACTTTACTTTGCCGTTCAACCCTTTCAACTCGATAATGAAGTTCACATACACCTTCTTTGGTTTCAGTTTCTTCACCAGATCGCAGGCTGCTTTCATTGTGCCGCCTGTAGCCAATAAGTCGTCGTGTAGTAACACTATGTCGTTTGAGTCTAATGCGTCTTTATGAATCTCTACGGTGTCTTCTCCGTATTCTTTTTCATAGTTTTCTTCGATTGTTTCTGCCGGTAGCTTGCCCGGTTTGCGTATGGGGATAAAACCGGCATTCAGGCGTGTAGCCAGAATAGGTCCCATAATAAAACCTCTTGATTCGATGCCTACTACTTTGGTAATGCCTCTTTCTTTGTACATTTCGTACATTATATCTGAAAGTTCTTGCAGACACCATGGGTCTTTAAACAAAGTAGTAACATCGTAGAATAAGATTCCCGGTTTGGGGAAATCGGGTATTTCCCGGATACTTTTAATCAGCGTTTCTTTACTCATAATCATTTGTTTATCTTAATTCTTTAAATTTCTTGTTTCACGTGAAACGTACCCTTTTATCGTCCCGAAAGAACGAGTAATACATTGATGTCGCTCGGGGATACACCGGGTATGCGGCTTGCTTGCGCAATCGTCTCCGGGTCTATTTTTGTCAGTTTCTGCCGGGCTTCGGTCGATAGAGATTGTATGGAAGAGTAGTCGAACTTTCCTTTTATTTTAATGCTCTCCAGACGAGACAGCTTTTGTGCGATCATTCTTTCTCTGTCGATATAGCCTTGATACTTTATTAAGATTTCGGCAGCTTCCAGTATCTCTTCCTTGCGGTTGGGGTCTGTTTCCGTTGTTTTCTCCAATACTTTCCGGAATGCGGGAATATAAGGCGCTATGTTGTGAATGGTCACCTGCGGACGGTTTAATATTTCGATCAATTTACATCCTTGGCGCAGAGGGGTAGTTCCCATCTTTTCGAGCGCATCGTTGATGAGCGCCGGCTTCATCGAGTAGTTTTGCGCAAAAGATACGATATGCTCTACCGCTTCCCGCTTCGTCTTCAACAGTTGATATCGGTCTTCTTTGGCTAATCCCAGATGATAAGACCGTTCGGTCAGTCGCATGTCGGCGTCATCCATACGAAGAAGAATGCGGTATTCCGCACGCGAGGTAAACATACGGTAGGGTTCGTCGACTCCTTTTGTTACCAAATCATCAATCAATACGCCTATATAAGCTTCGTCTCTTCCCAATGTGAAAGGTTTTCCGCCGTGACAGTTGATATGAGCGTTTATACCTGCGATGATGCCCTGTCCTCCCGCTTCTTCATATCCGGTTGTTCCGTTTACCTGTCCGGCAAAGAAGAGATTGCGAATAATCTTTGATTCCAATGAATGCTTCAACTGAGTAGGGTCAAAGAAATCGTATTCGATGGCATATCCCGGGCGATAGATGACCACATCTTTGAATGCGGGGATCTTTTTGAGAGCGGCAATCTGTATATCCATAGGCAGCGATGAAGAGAATCCGTTCAAGTAAAGCTCTTGGGTCGTTTCACCTTCAGGCTCGAGGAATAACTGGTGTTGTTCCTTGTCAGGGAAGGTAACTATTTTCGTTTCGATGCTGGGGCAATAGCGCGGACCGATGCTTTGAATTTGTCCGTTGAATAGGGGAGAATCCGCCAATCCCTCGCGCAGGATGCGATGCGATTCTGCATTGGTGTAGCACGTCCAGCACTGAAGTTGTTTTAAATGGCGTACGCTTGTGTCCATGAATGAGAATTTATGAAAGTCTGATTCCCCATCCTGTGTCTCCATAAATTCGAAATGAACGCTGCGAGCGTCGATACGCACAGGAGTACCGGTCTTCATCCGGTCGTGTGCGATGCCGTGACGGGCGATGGATTCGGTTAAATGGTACGAAGCCGGATCAGCCATTCGTCCACCCGGGAGTTGGTGGCTACCTACGTGCATTAATCCGTTAAGGAAAGTTCCGGCAGTCAATACGATGCATTTAGCATGAAATGTAACCCCCCATAAGGTGACAAGACCGATTGCTTCTCCGTTTTTCACAAGAAGTTCGCGTACGGTGTCTTGCCAGATATGAAGGTTAGGAGTATTTTCTAACCTGTCGCGCCATGCGTTGATGAATTTCGCACGGTCGCATTGCGCGCGTGGACTCCACATGGCAGGCCCTTTGGAGCGATTCAGGATGCGGAACTGGATGGCTGTTTCGTCTGTCACCAATCCCATTTGACCACCCAATGCATCTATTTCTCGAACGATCTGTCCTTTGGCGATACCTCCCACGGCAGGGTTGCAACTCATTTGCGCAATCTTGTTCATATCCATTGTGATGATACAGGTTTTTGAACCTAGCTTGGCTGCCGCAACGGCGGCTTCGCATCCGGCATGTCCTGCTCCAATCACAATAACATCGTATTTGAAATTCATGTTGTATGATTTTTCCTTATTACCTTTATTTATTGTTTATTATTATCACAACGCTGCAAAGTTACGGAAAAGTTGTGAGAGTTTCATCTTTCGCTCGGTTTTGCTGCCGAAATTTCGGACGGGAAGTAAGGGGAGAGCAAAAAACGCCGTAATTTTGCATTTTAAAATGATTGATTGCCTGTCGGATACTCTGTTTGTAGTGCTTTTGTCTATCGGATTCTTTTATTGTTTTCTTTTTGCTCTTATTTTGGGCGTACTAATTTCTTTATGTCGTTTTTCTCTCGATTCGTTTTTCTACCGTAATAGACGCCGAAAGTTGATTTATGTCAATAAAACGATGCCGAGAATCATTTTGGGGGCTTTAAGTTTGGCGTTTCTCCGAAACAATCATAATTTTACATCGTGGTTGTGAAACCGCTTCGATTTTTAGGTATTAGATAAATATAAGTATCAGGTATTAGGAAAAGTAAAAACGATAATGGTATTAGTTTAACCGTTGAAGTATTGAGCTTCAGATTTGATTTGAGTGAAGATTGTTTTGAGTATTAGGTATTAGTAGAAGATCGTTTTTCAGGTAACAATTAAGATGAAAAAAAAGAATCCCATTCATGGGGGATTCTTTTCTGAGGGGCGGAGTTGTTCGCTCTTTTTTTGTGCCTTTGCGTTAGATCTCTTCGAGGAGTAATTATTACAGCTCAGCGGAATATCAGCAGGGATACGCATAAATCGTGGAAAGTCTGAAGGGGAAAGAACTTTATATCCTTTGGCAGCGTTCCGTTTTATAATAGTAAAGGTTTGTCGATAAAGATTCTGGCGCTCTTTTATGTCGTTTTCACTGTTTCGCTTTATAATAGTAGGGGCTTGTCTTATGTTCGTTTCGACGGCCCTTCTTTTTCGTTCATGGCAAGTGCGTCGGATTGCTGTCTCCTTTATCTCGCATGGCGAGCGCTTTGTTCTCGGCGGCTTCCATCAGCTCCCGTTCGCCCGGTCCCTTGTCGTTGATGCCGCAAAGGTGCAGGATGCCGTGGATGATGACGCGGTGCAGCTCGTCTTCGTACGATGTGCCGAACTGTTCGGCATTGGTGCGTATGGTGTCCAGGCTGATGAACAAATCGCCCGAAAGACGGTTGCCCTCGCAATAGTCGAATGTAATGATGTCCGTATAGTAATCGTGTTCGAGATACCGGCGGTTCACCTCCAGAATCTTCTCGTCCGAGCAAAAGATGTAAGCAATCTCTCCCAACCGTTTCCCGTACGAAGCGGCCACTTGCCGGATCCATTCGGTGGTTTCTCGTTTTCTGATATCGGGCATCTTTGTGCCTTCCGTTTGATAAGTTACAGCCATGATAAAGCGTATAAATGGTTAATAGAAAAATAAATAACTGATAAGGATGGCGGCGATTACTCCCGAAACGTCGGCAATGAGTCCGCAGGTCACTGCGTTTCGTGTGCGTGTGATGCCCACGCTGCCGAAATAAACGGCAAGGATGTAGAACGTGGTGTCCGAGGCTCCCCGTACCACACAACTCATGCGCCCCACGAAAGAGTCGGCTCCCAGCTCCTTCATGGTGTCTATCATCAGCCCGTTGGCTCCGCTGCCGCTGAGCGATTTCATCAACCCCGTGGGCAGAGCGCCCGCAAACTGCGTATCGAGTCCGAACCATCCGGCAACAGATGCGATGCCGCCGACCATATAATCCATTGCTCCCGATGTGCGGAAGACGGCGATGGCAACCAGAAAAGCCACCAGATAGGGAATGATGCGTACGGCGGTGGTGAATCCGTCTTTCGCCCCGTCGACAAAAGCGTCGTATACGTTGATCTTTTTGCGTACTCCCGTCAGGATGAAGAGTACGATGACACCGAACAGAATCACGTTGGCTGTCAGCGTGGAGTAAGTACCCATTGCTTGGCGTGAGATATGCAGGAACACCCAGATGAGTGCGGCAAAAAACAGGCTGACCGCTCCCATCAGGATGAGTATCGGTTTATTGATGAGGTTGATTCTCTGGGCGATGCTCACCGCAACAACCCCCATCAGCGTGGAGACGAACGTGCTTATCAGAACCGGGATAAAGACGTCTGTCGGCTGTGCCGCACCCATCTGCGCCCGATACACCATGATGCTGACGGGAATGAGTATCAGTCCCGAAGTGTTGATCACCAGAAACATGATCATCGGATTCGAAGCCGTATCTTTCTGCGGATTCAGCTCCTGAAGCTCTTTCATCGCCTTCAGCCCCATCGGTGTGGCGGCATTGTCGAGCCCCAGCATATTGGCGGACATGTTCATGAAGATGGAACCCAGCACGGGATGTCCTTTCGGGATGTCGGGGAAAAGCCTGCAAAGCACCGGGCTCAGGAAGCGTGACAGCGATTCGATAAGTCCGCTCCTTTCGCCGATCTTCATCACTCCCATCCATAGAGCCAGCACTCCCGTCAGTCCGAGCGAGATTTCGAACGCCGTCTTCGACGAGTCGAACGTGGAGTTCATGATGGCGGTGAATATCTCCGTATCTCCCATGAACACTACCCGGCAACAGGCGATGATGAAGGCTATGACGAAGAAGCCGATCCAGATGTAATTTAATACCATAAGCGGTGTGTCGATAAATATACTGCGACAAATGTAGCGATAAGTTTTGAAATATGGTATAAGAGGCGGTGATTGAAACCTCTCCGGAGAGTATGTTTTGCTTTCGAGGCACGTATATATGGGCGTGTGTCGGATACATATATGTTCACCACGAGGGGTGTATATACCCTGTACGATGACTGCTTTTGCAATGCTCGCTCCCGCCTTCTGCAATACTCTCTCCCATCTTTTGCAATTTTCTGCCCCATCTTTTGCGATGTTCCGCCCCGCCTTCTGCAATAAATTGCGATACATATTATCCGTTTCGTGCGAAATTCCTTATCTTTGTCCGGTTAGATACTTGGACAGAAAAGACATGGAAGAAGATTTCGATATACGCAACCATCAGCTCAGTCCGAAAGAACGCGACTTTGAGAACGCTCTTCGCCCGTTGAGTTTCGAAGACTTCAGCGGACAGGACAAGGTGGTGGACAACCTTCGCATCTTTGTGAAGGCGGCCCGTTTGCGCGGAGAAGCGCTCGACCACGTGCTGCTTCACGGACCTCCCGGATTGGGTAAAACGACGCTTTCGAACATCATTGCCAACGAACTGGGTGTGGGTTTTAAAATCACTTCGGGGCCTGTGCTCGACAAACCGGGCGATTTGGCAGGAGTGCTCACCAGTCTCGAACCGAACGATGTGCTCTTCATCGACGAGATTCACCGGCTGTCGCCCGTGGTGGAGGAGTATCTGTATTCCGCCATGGAAGATTACCGCATCGACATCATGATAGACAAAGGTCCTTCGGCGCGCAGCATCCAGATCGACCTGAGTCCTTTCACGCTTGTGGGTGCAACCACACGCAGCGGGCTGCTTACGGCTCCGCTTCGCGCGCGTTTCGGCATCAATCTGCACTTGGAGTATTACGACGACGATGTGCTGAGTACGATCATCCGCCGTTCCGCTTCCATCCTCGATGTGCCTTGCTCCATTCCTGCAGCGTCGGAAATAGCGTCGCGCAGCCGCGGCACTCCGCGTATAGCCAATGCCTTGCTTCGCCGTGTGCGGGACTTTGCGCAAGTGAAAGGGACAGGCTCCATCGATACGGACATTGCCCGGTTCTCGCTCGAAGCGCTGAACATCGACCGCTACGGGCTCGACGAGATAGACAACAAGATTCTGTGCACCATTATCGACAAGTTTAAAGGAGGTCCTGTGGGACTGACTACCATCGCTACCGCGCTGGGCGAAGACGCCGGAACCATCGAGGAGGTCTATGAGCCTTTCCTTATCAAAGAGGGTTTTATGAAGCGTACACCGCGCGGAAGGGAGGTGACGGAACTTGCCTATAAGCATTTGGGACGCAGCCTGTACAGCAGTCAGCAAACGCTTTTTGCCGATTGATTTTGTCTACAGGACAGAAGCGGAGAGAAGCAACACTTGCTTTTCAGACATTCGTGATAACAGTGCGTCTGAGGATACCGGGTTTGAGCAAACAACGCTCTCTCTTCAGGCAACTTACGACAATGCTGCATCCGGAAATCCCGGAACCGGGAAAAGTACCGCTTCTTCCGGCCTGAAAGAGGCAGCAGGTTTTTAGATAGAAAGGGCAATGCCTTCGGCAGCCTTGCTTTTGCAAGTCCCACCGCAAGCATCGCCTGATGACCGGCAGCTCAAGGCTGCATATAACGTGTAAAGTACAATATGGGGAATTTAAAATCGTTAGCTAAAGATACCGCCATATACGGGGCCAGCAGTATTATCGGAAAGTTTCTGAACTACCTTCTGGTTCCCATTTATGCTCTTTCATTGCCCGCTTCCGGCGGAGGATACGGAATCATCACCAATATGTACGCCATTGTGGCTCTGCTGCTCGTGATGCTTACCTTCGGCATGGAAACGACCTTCTTCCGTTATGCCAACAAAGGAGAAGACGATCCGAACCGCGTATATTCCGTGTCGCTGCTTATGGTGAGTGCGGTCTCCATCGGCTTCCTGTTGCTTTGCATGGTTTTCCTCCGCCCGATAGCCGGATTGCTGCGTTACGCCGACCACCCGTGGTATCTGGGGATGATGCTGATTGTGATTTCCATGGACGCCATACAGGCGGTTCCGTTCGCTTATCTCCGATACAAGCAGCGTCCGCTTAAGTTTGCCGGACTGAAGTTGCTGTTTATCTTCCTCAGCATCACACTCAATATCATCTATTTTGTGATACTGAAAGGTACGGATGTAGGAGCTGCGTTCCTTATCAACCTCATCTGCTCCTTCATCGTCATGCTGGGGCTGATTCCCGAATTCCGCGACTTCCGTTATTGCATAGATCGTCCGTTGATGAAGCGGATGTTGCGTTATTCGTTCCCGATACTCATATTGGGCATTGCAGGTATCCTCAATCAGGTGGCGGACAAGATTATCTTTCCTTTCGTCTATCCCGATGAAACCGAAGCATCCGTCCAGCTCGGCATCTATGGAGCCACCAGCAAGATAGCCATGATTATGGCCATGTTTACGCAGGCTTTCCGTTTTGCGTACGAGCCTTTTGTATTCGGCAAAAGCCGGGAGAAAGACAATAAGCGGATGTATGCGCAGGCGATGAAGTTCTTCATTATCTTCACCCTGCTCGCTTTTCTGGCGGTGATGTTCTATCTGGACATTCTTCGCTACCTCATCGGGCGCGACTATTGGGAAGGGCTTCGTGTGATTCCCATCGTTATGATTGCCGAAATCTTCATGGGAGTTTACTTCAACCTTTCTTTCTGGTACAAACTTACCGACGAAACGAAGTGGGGCGCATACTTCTCGCTCACTGCCTGCGCGGTAGTGATTCTGATGAATATCTTCCTGATTCCCCTGTACGGATATATGGCCTGCGCATGGGCGGGCTTCACGGGATATGCCGTTGCCATGATTCTTTCGTATGCGGTGGGGCAGAAGAAGTATCCCATATCGTACGACTTGCGCGGGATAGGTCGTTACGTCGTTCTGACTGTGCTCTTATATGTAGCGGGCATGTGGATGCCCATAGATAACTTCTTTTTGCGGATGGTTTTCCGCACATTGCTTTTGTTGCTGTTTGCGGCCTATATCCTCAAGCGGGATATGCCTGTGAGTGAAATACCGTTTATCAATCGATTTGTAAAAAGAAAATAATTATGGAAGCAGAGAGTAAAAATAAGAAAATATTTGCGATCAAGTCGTTCCTGAAGGAATACTTGGATTTGAGAAAAGACAGAGAGAATGAGTTGGCAACGGTCGATTCCATCCGGAAAGGAGTGGAGTTTAAAGGCGCTAACCTGTGGATTCTTATCTTTGCCATTTTCATGGCTTCTCTGGGGTTGAATGTCAACTCTACGGCAGTCATTATCGGTGCCATGCTTATCTCTCCGTTGATGGGGCCTATCATGGGAGTAGGGCTTTCGGTGGGTCTGAACGACTTCGAACTGATGAAGCGTTCGCTGAAGAGTTTCTTGATAACAACAGCTTTCAGTGTAGCCACTGCTACCATCTTCTTCCTCATCACTCCGTTGGTGGAAGCCCGTTCGGAGCTGCTGGCCCGCACCTCGCCCACCATCTACGACGTGTTTATCGGTTTGTTTGGCGGTATGGCAGGTGTAGTAGCCCTTTCTACCAAGGAAAAAGGCAACGTGATTCCCGGTGTAGCCATCGCCACAGCACTGATGCCTCCGCTTTGTACGGCGGGATACGGTCTGGCTTCGGGCAATCTGATTTATTTCTTCGGCGCTTTCTATCTTTATTTCATAAACTCGGTTTTTATCAGCTTGGCTACTTTTATCGGAGTGAGGGTGATGCATTTCCATCGGAAAGAGTTTGTAGACAAGGCGCGGGAGAAAACAGTTCGAAGATATATTATCTGGATAGTCGTCCTGACCATGTGTCCGGCAGTGTACCTTACTTATGATATCGTCAAAAGCACTTTCTACGAAGCTTCTGCCAACCGCTTTGTCAATGAGGAACTGAGCTTTGAGAACACTCAGGTGCTCGACAGGAAAATAAGTTACGAGAAGAAAGAGATACGGGTAGTGCTGGTAGGTCCCGAAGTGCCCGAAGCTTCTATTACCATTGCCCGGAGCAAACTGGATAACTATAAGTTGAAAGATACCAAACTGACTGTATTGCAGGGGATGAACAGCGGGATGGTGGATGTTTCGTCTATACGCGCATTGGTGATGGAAGATTTTTATAAGAACAGTGAGTTGCGCCTGTTGGAGCAACAGAGGAAGATAGAAGGACTCGAAACCAGCCTCGAACAATATAAATCGTATGAAACGATCGGGCGTGATCTGGTTCCCGAACTGAAAGTCCTATATCCGTCCATCGCTTCTCTTTCCATTTCGCATTCGGTCGAAACACGGGTAGATTCGATGAAGGCAGACACGCTGACTTTGGCTGTACTGAAATTCAACAAACGCCCGTCGGATACCGAGAAAGAAAAGATTGGCGCTTGGCTGAAAGCACGGTTGGGAGCGAAGAAGTTGAGGCTGATTGCCGAATAAGAAAAAGATGCAATCCGCTTTTTGAAGAATACTTGTATATAACGTGTCTTGAAACAAAAGGTAAGTAAGAAAACCATCGGTTATGCTTTCTTGTAGAAGGTTGAGGCCATTTCTTCAGAGGTCGGAATCTAATAATAATCACGAATAGAAAGCCCTGTGGACTTCCAGTCTTGTCGGAATCCGATAAAATTGAATAATAAGAGCATTCGGAATGTATTGCCTTTAATTTCGAACGAAGTCCGGATGAAAAAAGAAACTTGAGTGATAAATAAATGGCTGTTTGTAAATAGCCCGGAATGAAATAAATCTGACATATTAAAAAAAGAATACGATGAAACTCAGACTGATTACGATGTCTTTTCTCTTTTTCTGCATGTTGCACGCCTATGCGGACGAGGGCATGTGGATGTTGGGAAGTTTAAAGAACAACAAGCGCACTGCAAGGACGATGAAAGAACTCGGCTTGCGCATGCCGGTGAAGAAACTCTATAACCCCGGCAAGCCGTCGCTGACGGACGCAGTGGTCAGCTTCGGAGGCTTTTGCTCCGGAGTGGTAGTGTCCGCAGACGGGCTTGTGTTCACCAATCACCATTGCGGCTTCAGCAGCATACAACAACACTCTTCGGTGGAGCATGACTATCTGAAGAACGGTTTTACGGCGCGTACGCTCGCCGAAGAACTGCCGAATCCGGAGTTGTATGTCCGTTTTCTGGTTCGTACGGAGGATGTTACCGCACGCGTACTGGGTGCTGCGCGGCTTTCGCGCACGGAGGCCGAGCGAACAGCGGCGGTGGACTCGATGCTGAATGTCATCGGTCGGGAAGTGTCCGAAAAAGACTCTACTCTTACGGGCGTAGTCGATGCTTATTATGCCGGAAACGAGTTCTGGCTTTCTGTTTACCGCGACTTCACCGACGTCCGTCTGGTATTCGCTCCTCCTTCTTCGGTAGGGAAATTCGGCTGGGATACCGACAACTGGATGTGGCCGCGCCATACGGGCGATTTCAGCGTATTCCGCATCTATGCCGACAAACATAATGCTCCCGCCGATTACTCGCCCGACAATGTTCCTTATCGTCCTGAATATGTAGCGCCTATCTCTCTGGACGGATACAGGGAGGGTTCTTTCTGCATGACTCTCGGCTATCCCGGCAGCACCGAGCGTTACCTCTCGTCATACGGCATTGAAGAGATGATGAACGGGGTGAACCGGGCAATGATTGACGTGCGCGGAGTGAAGCAGGCAATCTGGAAGCGGGAAATGGATCTTCGCCCCGACATACGCATCAAGTATGCTTCCAAATACGATGAGAGTTCCAACTATTGGAAGAACAGCATCGGGACCAACAAGGCTATCAGGCAATTGAAAGTGCTTGAAAAGAAAAGGCAGGCAGAATCCACCCTGCGCGAATGGATTCAGGCAAATCCGGGCGAAAGGGAGAAGCTGATGCGACTGTTCTCTACTCTGGAACTGAATTACGGCAATCGCCGTGAGACAGGCCGTGCTTTGGCTTATTTCGGCGAATCGTTTATGAATGGGCCGGAGTTGGTGCAGCTTGCGCTTGAAATTATGAACTTTGATTTCGGTGCGGAAGAGAAACTTGTGCTGGCGCGTCTGAAGAAGTTGCTTGCGAAATACGATAATCTCGATCTGGATATCGACAAGGAGGTGTTTGCCGCCATGATCGGCGAGTATCGCAGCAGAGTGGACGAGAAGTATCTTCCGCCCCTGTATGCCTGCATAGATACGGTGTACGGCGGTAATGCACAGGCTTATGTCGATTCGCTATACGCCGCTTCGCAAATCACTTCACCGTTGGGATTGAAACGATTTCTGGAGCAAGATTCTACTTTTCAAATCTTTGATGACCCTGCCATTGCTTTGGGATTAGACCTGATCGTGAAATACTACGATATGAGCCGAAGCATAGCGGAAGCTTCGGAGCAGATAGAGCAGTCGGAGCGGTTGCTCAATGCAGCCATGAGACGGATGTATGCCGATCGCGACTTCTATCCCGACGCGAACTTCACCATGCGGCTCAGCTTCGGGACGGTTTGCGGTTATTCTCCGTTCGACGGTGCTTCTTACAACTATCATACTACCGTGAAGGGGATTTTCGAGAAGGTGAAGGAGCATGCCGGTAATCTCGACTTTGCCGTTCAACCGGAATTGTTGGCTTTGCTTTCAGCCGGAGATTTCGGCAAGTATGGCAACGGAAAGGGGGATATGAACGTCTGTTTTATCTCGAACAACGACATTACGGGCGGAAACTCCGGCAGCGCCATGTTCAACGATCGGGGAGAACTTATCGGTTTGGCGTTCGACGGCAATTGGGAAGCCATGAGCAGCGACATCGTTTTCGAGCCCATGCTGCAACGCTGTATCGGAGTCGACATACGGTATGTGCTGTTTATGATAGAGAAATACGGCAGGGCGGGCAACCTGATCCGGGAGTTGAAGTTACATTGACGAATTTCTTCGGGGTTTTACTGTATCCTTATCGGAGGGGATTCCGAATATTCGATTCTCGGAGAGGCTATATTTGTTTTTTTTGAGTTTCTCATACCATTCATGGGCGAAGTTTTGATGTTCGCTTCCTTTTAAGTTTACTGATGCGTTCTTTAAAAGATGGATTCCTGCGTGCGTGTAGTCAGCAGTTCCAACGCTTTCATGCCCATGATAGAGTTGCCTTTGGCGTTCAGTCGGGGGCTCCATACTGTTACCGAGTAGAGCCTTGGATGGATGGCGGCAATGCCCCCTCCGACTCCGCTCTTTCCGGGCAATCCTACTAAGTAGGAGAATTCTCCCGCTTCGTCATAGAAACCGCATGTCTGCATGATGGCGTTGATGCGCTTCACCTGCGAGGAGGTCAGATCGACACCATTAAAGCTGAACGGCGACCGGTGGTCGGCAAAGGGCAGGAATGCCCTCGAAAGTTCCGTGCAGCTCATCTCTACGGAGCATTGGAGGAAATAGAAGCGGAGAACGTTTTCGATATCGTTCTCCAGATTGCCGTAATATTTCAACAGATTGGCTATCGCCGCGTTGATGTAGCTCTTCTCGCGTTCGGATACAGCCGTTTCCCGGTTGTAATCCACCGTGCGGCTGCCGCTGATGGAACGGATGAAAGCGATATAGTCTTCTTCCGGCGACGGCAGGTGAGACAACAGGATGTCTGCCAGTACGATGGCTCCGGCATTGATGAACGGATTGCGCGGATGCCCCTTCTCCACTTCCAGCTGAATGAGCGAGTTGAACGCTGTTCCCGAAGGCTCCTTGCCGATTCTTTTCCATAGGTCGCTTCCCATGATGCTGAGGCACATGGAAAGGGCGAACACTTTCGTGATGCTCTGTATGGAAAAACGTGTGTCTGCCTGTCCCAACGTAAATGTCTCTCCCTCTGTGGTGGTGATACATATTCCGAAGCAGTCGGGATTTACCTGAGCCAATGCCGGTATGTAGTCCGCTACTTTTCCGTCTTTGGCGTAAGGCTGTATCTCCCGGTAGATTTCAGAAAGTATTTGCTGGTAATCCATCGCTGTATGATATTGGTTCTACTTCTTTTTCCGGCGTGCCCATCCCTCTTCGCTGAAGTCCGGCTCTTCGCTTTTGAAGAACTGTTTCCAGTCGTCTTTCTTCTTCGGGCCGCGCGCGCTGGTATATCCCCGTTCTTCGCGGCTGGGTTTTTCTTTCTTTCCTTCCTTCTTCGGTTCTTTCTTCGTTCTTTTCGGCGATTCTGCTTTGGGCGTGCTCTTGCTTCTGCCTTTGTCGCGGCTTTTCTCATTCTCTTCGCCCGCTACTTCGACTACTACTTTTCGTCCTCCCCATTTTGCCCGGTTCAGTGCTTTCAGAACGTTGTTCGTCTCTCGTTCGTCTACCTCGAAGAACGAGTAGTTCTGCATCAGGTCGATGCGTCCCAATTCGATGCGTCCGCGCGTGTTGTTGTTGAGCAGACTGATCAGTTCGTTCGGGAAGAAATGATCCGTTTTCCCCAGATTGATGAACAGACGGGTGAATCCCGCTTCCGCTTTACGGCTTCTTTTTTCGCGTCCCCCATCTTTCCGGTCGCCACGGCTGTCGGAAGGCTGCTCTATCTCCGCACGTCCGCGATAATACTCGGAGAAGCGGTTGAATTCGTGCGACACCATCCGCTTGATCAAGTCCTCTTTGCTCAGCCATTCCAGTTTGCGGTAAATCTCCGGCATGAAGTCGGCGATCTCTTCCTCGTTCACTTTCACCTTCTCAAGGTCGTCTATCACTTTAATCAACTGCTTCTGGCAGATTCCGGCGGCTGTCGGCATTTCTCCGGCAATGAACTTCTTGCCGATGATGCGTTCTATCTGGCGCATCTTGCCTTTTTCGCGCAGGTTGATGATGGCGATGGATGTTCCCGTCTTTCCCGCACGTCCCGTACGTCCGCTACGGTGCGTATAGCTTTCCGTGTCATCGGGCAACCCGTAGTTGATTACGTGCGTCAGGTCGTCTACGTCGAGGCCGCGCGCCGCTACGTCGGTGGCAACCAGCAGTTGCAGGTTGCGGATGCGGAACTTCTGCATCACCGTGTCGCGCTGTGCCTGAGAGAGCTCTCCGTGCAGCGAGTCGGCATTATAGCCCTCCTGCATCAGCTTGTCTGCAATCTCCTGCGTCTCTTTGCGGGTGCGGCAGAAGATGATGCCGTATATCTGCGGGTAATAGTCGACGATACGTTTCAGTGCTTCGTACTTGTCTTTCGCCTGCACGGTGTACACCACGTGCTTCACGTTGCTCGTGCCTTCGTTTTTGCGTCCGATGGTAATTTCCTTCGCGTCGTGCAGGTACTTCTTCGAGATGCGTGCGATTTCCGGACTCATGGTGGCTGAGAACAGCAACGTGTTCCGTTCTTCGGGCACATCGGCGAGAATGGCGTTGATGCTGTCGGTAAAGCCCATGTTCAGCATCTCGTCCGCTTCGTCCATCACCACGTTGCAGACGGTGGAGAGGGAAACCGTTTTCCGCTCCATCAGGTCGAGCAGTCGTCCCGGTGTGGCAACGATAATGTGCACACCTCTTTTGAGGCTGCGTATCTGGCTGTCGATGGAAGAGCCGCCGTACACGGGCAGCACTTTCAGTCCGTCGATGTATTTGGAGTAATCGTTCAGGTCGCCCGCTATCTGAAGGCAAAGCTCGCGGGTGGGGCAAAGGATCAGAGATTGGGGAACCCGCTTCTCTATATCTACCTGCTGCAATAGAGGCAGACCAAAGGCGGCTGTTTTGCCGGTTCCTGTCTGTGCAAGAGCTACTACATCATTATTTTCTCCTAAAAGGTACGGAATCACTTCCTCTTGTACCGGCATGGGATTCTCGTATCCCATTTCTTCAATTGCTCTACGTATCTCCGGAGAAACGCCAAGCTCTTCAAATGTCTTCATTAAATCTCTGTATATCTTTTATTTCGGGCGCAAAGATAGATAAATTATTTGAAAATCAGAGGGTACAGGGCGGAGATTTGAATGCCGAGAGTGAAAAAAATGACGGAGAGGTGGGAATGTATGGCTGAAAGCAGTGTAAGTATGCCTCATACGTATTTTGCCTCTTCACTTGCTCCATGTTGTCTTGCTCCATGCACAGCCTTGAGCTTCAACAGCCGTTCGGGTATGCCTCCCCACGTACACTTTGTCTTCCTCCATGTTGTCTTGCTCCATGTGCAAGCCTTGAGTTTCGATCGGTCAATATCCAACGAGCGGGCGTTGCCTGTCGGTTTGCTTCATTCGCGTTTTCAGTCTTCGGTCAATAAAATGCTTCGCAAACGTTTTATTTCTTCTTTCGAAAGCCCGATACCCTTTTCCAGATAGTTTCTCACATTTCCGTATTCGCTTTCTATCTGCTCTTTGGCTGCGTTCAGAAAATCCTCTTTTGCCGAGTAGATGGTGGTGATGGCTTCCTGTGAATGGGGCGGCAGTTGATAAGCGTACTTGGAAACGTCGGGGATGTTGAAGAAGTCGTTGCTTAGCCGGTAGTCTTTCATGATAATGTCATCGTCTACTCCCAAAGAAGCGAGCAGTAGGGCGGAAAATACTCCCGTACGTCCCTTGCCCGATGTGCAGTGAATCACGGCAGGGTAGCAGTTGCGGTCGAGTAAAATCGTGAACAATCTCCTGAATTCTTTCCGGTAATTGGTTACCAGTCCCCGGTTTATCTGTTCTATCGAGCGATAGATGGTATCCGCCTTTATCTTCCCTTCGCGGACTCCCTGCAGAAGATAATCTATGTTCCCGGTAGGAAGAGGGATGTGTACCATGTTGAACCCTTCTTTGTGCAGCGAAGTGGTGGCGGGACGCTCTTCGTCGGAACGCAGGTCGACCACTGTCCGTATTCCCATATTCCTGAGTTCTTGTATGGCATAAGGCGTGATGTCTTCTATTTGGGCCGACCGGTATATCATGCCCCAACGCACATCCTTGCCCGTTTCGAACGACGGGTATCCTCCCAAGTCACGAAAGTTTTGAACACCGGGAATATTGATGTTGCGGGTGGCTGTCTTAATCCGGTATTTGTTGTCGAATACCATCAGGTAATAGTAGCGTTGGGCGGGATCGTCGGGAATGATTGTGATTTTCTCGCCCGAGATGGGAGCTATGGCTACGGGAATACGTTCAGCGATGAAATCGGGAGTGGTGGAGGCATAGACTTTGACTAATCCTTTCAATGCCGGTTTCGCCTCCCATTTAATGATGCAGTTGCCTACACTGTTTTCTTCGCAAACCACGGTTATATTGGGGCGATTGTCTGTACATGAAGTCAGAAGCAGTAGAACAGTAAGCCGGCTTAGAAGGTTCTTGCGCATAAAAGTATGTTTGTTTGGTTCATCTCTATTGCGCAAAGATAGAAATTACCGGCAAAACCGGTAATTTCGGACTGATAATTAGCCAAAGTTAATAGATATATTCTTTTCTTTTCAATCATCCGGAGTAGCTGCGGGCAAAATCCAAGGATACTGAATTGTTGTAACTGCGACAAACTTCGGCGGCAAAATCTTTCGCGCACTGAATCACTTTGTCCCAGATCGCTTCACTCAGATTATCCAGATCGCGGTATCGGACATCATATTTCAGCAGTCCGTATATCAACCCTGCGTTGAAGTTATCGCCTGCTCCGATGGTGCTGACGGCTTCCAATGGTTCTACCGGATACTCTTTGCTCACGGTATTGCTGCGGAGTGATATGCTGTCGCTGCCTGCGGTGCAGATGAACCGGGGGCAATAAAACTTGATTTTGTCTTTGTATATCCGGTCTGCGTCGCGCATGCCGTACATGTAGAAGAAGTCTTCCGCCGAACCGCGTACGATATCGGCGTATTCGAGGTTTTCGATAATGGTGGGTGCCAGCTTCATAGCCTCGTCTTTATGCGAAGACCGGAAATTCGGGTCGTAATAAATGATGGCTTTCTTCTCGCGCGCCTGATTGAGCAGCTCCAGTATCTTGTCGCGGAGAACCGGATTGAGAGCATAGTATGAGCCTACCATCACGATGTCGTCTTCCTGTAAGGCAGGATAAAGCACATCCAGACGCTGTTTGGGATAATCCTTGTAGAATATATATTCCGCATCGTTTTGCTCATTGAGAAAAGCAAGCGATACGGGCGATTTCCCGTCGGGGAACACGTTTACGTGTTCGGTAGGCACATGATTCTCGCGCATGAATTGCAGAATAGTGTTTCCTACGCGGTCGTTTCCCGTCTCGCTGATGAAATTCACATTCACTCCCATTCGTCCCAGAGACACGATGCCGTTGAACACCGATCCACCGGGAACGGCTACCGAGGGCTGACCTCCCCGGAAGACGATATCGAGAATAGTTTCTCCGATTCCTACTACTTTTCGCATAGCGATCTTGATTTTTCTCCCAGATATCCTCCGTGATGACGCTTGGAGTATTCGCCGATCGTGAATCCGGTCTGTTTCATCGTTTGCACCACCAATATATCTCCGATTACGGTCATGGCAGTGGTCGATGTAGTGGGAGTCATTCCCAGAACGCAGACTTCTGCAGGATGCCCCGTGCTGAGGCATACATCCGACTCGTGTGCCAAGGGGCTTTCCGGATTTCCGGTGATGACGATGAACTTTAAATTCGGATTCAGGTTGTGCGCCAATTGGGTAAGTTCTACAATTTCACGTGTTTTGCCGGAATTAGAGATCAACAGCAACAAGTCGTTTTCTTGCAAAATGCCGAGGTCGCCGTGTTGCGCTTCGCTCGGGTGCAAAAAGACTGACGGTATGCCGGTAGAGCAGAAAGTGGTCGCAATGTTCATGGCGATCTGCCCCGCTTTTCCCATGCCGGAAGTTACCAGCTTTCCTTTCTTTCGGTGTACCTGTTCTACAATCAGCGCCACAGCTTTTTCATAAGCGTCGGTCACAGGAATATTGAGCACGGCTTGTGCTTCCTGTTGCAAGAGTTGTTTAATCGATTCTATCATTGGTTCAATTTATTTTTTCAATCAGTTCTTCGAAAGAATTGGCTATTTCATAGTAAGAAGAAAAGGGCTTGCGTGCAAATCCTTTGGTTTCTATGGTTCGGAGAGCTTCAAGCAGCGGGGTATAGAACCCGTGCTCGTTGTAAAAGATCACCCTTTTGGAATGATAGCCCAATGAAGCGGCAGCCATTACGTGGAAGATTTCATCGAGCGTACCGACTCCGCCGGGAAGCGCTACCAGCACATCCGACTTTTCCGTAAGCACGTCTTTCCTGTCGCTCAGATTATGCGTGTGTATTACTTCATCCAACAGTGTGCTTACCCTTCCCTTCTCTTCCAGTCTGGAGGGAACTACACCGATTACTTTGCCTCCGTTTTCTTTCACGGCAGCGGCCACGCACTCCATCAGCCCAAGGTTAGCGCCTCCGTATACCAGCGTTTTGTTATTTTGTCCCATCCATTGCCCGATTCTGCGAGCGCTGTCGAAGAACATTTTGTCAATATTTTCAGAGGCGGAACAGAATATTCCAATATTTCTCATATACACTGTTGTTGTTATAGCCTACAAATATCTGCAATTTTCTATAAACAGCAATAAGTTTTGTTGTATTTTTGCAGCATTAATTCATCAAGAAGATAGGAATCAATGCAATTAAACCAATATACATTGCCCAACGGGCTCCGTATCATTCACAGGCCCACTGTTTCGAAAGTGGCTTATTGCGGTTTTGCAATAGACGCAGGCATGCGCGACGAAGCGGAGGATGAGCAGGGAATGGCTCATTTTGTAGAACATCTTATATTTAAAGGAACCGAGAAGAGAAAGGCTTGGCACATTCTGAACCGCATGGAGAACGTGGGAGGGGATTTGAACGCTTACACTAATAAGGAGGAAACAGTGGTGTATGCCGCTTTCCTTTCGGAACATCTGGAACGGGCGGTAGAGTTGCTGGGAGACATTGTGTTTCATTCCACCTTTCCGCAGCAGGAAATCGATAAGGAAACCGAGGTGATTATCGATGAGATACAGTCGTACGAAGATACTCCTTCGGAATTGATATTCGATGATTTTGAAGATCTTATTTTTCGCGATCATCCTCTGGGAAGAAATATTCTGGGCCGTCCCGATTTGTTGAGAAGCTTTCGTACGGAGCATGTTCTTGCGTTTACCCGCCGTTTTTATCAACCGGCAAACATGGTCTTTTTTGTTAGCGGACAGATGGACTTCAAGAAAGTACGCCGGTTGGCGGAAAAACATTTTATGGAACTTCCTTGTCTGCAAATCTCTAATCATCGGAATCCTCCTCCTCTTTACGTGCCGCAGCGTCAGGTCCTTTCCAAAGATACCCATCAGGCGCATGTGATGATGGGCAGTCGGGGTTACAATGCTTATGATGATAGACGTACCGCACTTTACCTGCTCAACAATATTCTGGGCGGGCCCGGCATGAACAGTCGCCTGAACGTGTCGTTGCGTGAAAGGCGCGGACTGGTTTATACCGTAGAGTCTAACCTTACCTCGTATACCGATACGGGAGCCTTTTGCATTTATTTCGGTACCGACCCCGAAGATCTGGCTACTTGTCTGAAGTTGACACACAAAGAGCTGAAGCGGCTACGCGATGTGAAATTAACCCCTTCGCAATTGGCGGCTGCCAAGAAGCAACTGATCGGCCAAATCGGAGTGGCTTCGGATAATCACGAGAATAATGCTTTGGGAATGGCGAAGACTTTCCTCCATTATAATAAAATTGAATCTCCGGAAGAGGTTTTCAAACGGATTGAGGCCCTGACGTCAGAACAACTGCTGGAGGTGGCGAATGAAATGTTTGCAGAAGAGTATCTTTCTACATTGATTTACCGGTAAGGGTAGAAGATGTGAAATGAAGATGAAAATGTTTTGAAAAGTTTCTGTCGATGACTTACTTCTCCCGAATTGTTTTTATCTTTGTTTTATTCTTTTACCTCAAGGATTAATTTCAGCTCGTTTAGACCGGAATGAGATATGAATACCTTTTAGTGAGACTAAAAGCGGATAGAGTGATGGGATTGTTAACAGAAGTGTGTCTTTGTGTTTTTTAGAGTAATACTATGAGATATTTATTTGTTATTTTGTTTGGAGCCTTGTCTATATCTTTATTTGCATCACCGTCTTATAATGAAGAGATAGAAAGGCTTTTATCGAAGCTGGATTCTTTGATTATGCAAAAAGACTATTTTACGGCAACTAAAGAGGCTAAGATAAGAGAATTGTATAAAAAACGGCAGCATGTTCGTACACGCGAAGAAAGCTATTGGCTCAATAAAATGTTTTATGATGAGTACTATGTATATAACTCCGATTCGGCTTTGGCTTATGTAGAGCGAAATTTGGCGATTGCCTACGAATTAAATAATAAAGAGTGGCTTGCCGAATGGAAAATAAAAAAATCGTTCTTGCTTTCTGCTACGGGAATGTTGACTGAGGCTTTAAAAGAATTGAAAAACATATCCAAAGAAGAGCTTACGGCTGAACTGCAAGTAGAGTATTACGGTCAAATGATGTATCTCTATTCCCACTTTGGACAATATTCGGGCGATGACAATGTGAATCTTCGCGAAGGATACTATCAGAAAGAACTTCTTTACCGGGACTCCATTTATGAGGTTATAACTCCGGAGGACCCCTATTTTTTATGGTATAAAGGATGGCGGTTTCGAGAGACCAATGGGGCAAAGGAAGCTATAGAACAGTTGAAAGCTGTAGTAGATCAATCTCCTTTAGAAACTCGGCGAGATGCCATGAATGCTTATGTCTTGGCTGTGTTGTTTCGTGATCAGCAGCAATGGAATGACTATCTGAAATATATGATTTATTCGGCAATGGCCGACATACGTGCTGTCAATAAAGACATTGCTTCATTGGAAGAACTTTCCGCATCATTGTATGAAATGGGCGATATTGATCATGCCTATACTTATATCAATTATTGTTTGCAAAATGCTCAATTGTATCGTAACCGCATTCGCGTATTAGGAATTTCCAAAATACAAGATAAAATCCATCGTGCTTATCAGGAACGTAACCGGCAGCAAGAAGAGCGGTTACATTCTTTTCTGGTGATGGTCAGTGTACTTTCTGTCGTACTCCTGATCGCTTTTTTCTATATATTCAGGCAGATGAAGCGTTTGTCCGCTTCGCGTTCGCAACTCAATAAGAGTAATCAGCTGTTGAATGTTCATGTAGAAGAATTATCCGAAACTTATCGCCGTTTGGCTGATGTCAACAACCAACTCCAATCTCTCAACGAACAACTGAAGGATACTAACAGGCAACTTCGGGAGTCGAATTATGTGAAGGAGGAGTATATTGGCTATGTGTTCGCTATTTGTTCAAACTATATCAGCAAGCTGGATGAATTTCGGAAAAATATCAACCGAAAGATAAAAGCTAACAGGGTAGAAGAAGTGAAAATATTGACGGATACGCCCTCTATGGCTCAAAACGAGCTGAAAGAATTTTATCATAACTTTGATGCCATTTTTCTACATGTTTACCCCGATTTTGTCAGCGATTTTAATGCCTTGTTGCACCCCGAAGAACAAATTGTGTTGAAAGAGGGAGAGCTGCTGAATACCGAGTTGCGTATTTATGCTTTGGTACGCTTGGGTATTAATGATAGCGTGAAGATTGCTGAGTTTCTTCATTGCTCTCCGCAAACAGTTTATAACAACAGATTGAAAACGCGCAATAAATCTATTATTCCCAAAGAGGAATTTGCCAATACTGTACGCTCATTAGGTACAATGCAGATATAAAATTTTGTTTTTTGTTGCTGTTCGAGCGAAAAAAGCAGCTTTTAAAAGCGATTCTTCGAATTGTCAGAATCGCCGGGCGGGTATTTTCTTTTTAGAGATAAGAAATTACAGGAAATATTGATCCTTGAAATTCGGAACGATTGAAAGCTGATGTCTATTAAGGAAAAATTGAAGTATTGATGATCGTTTTTCCCAGGTATTTATAAAATATGGATTGTGTTTTAAACAGTTGTTCGTCTTTCGGTTGTGTTTTATTCGTCTGCCGAATGAGAGACGAATAAAACACAACTGAAAGACGAATGGAACGCGAACGGCAGACGAAGAATTTGTGCTATAAAAAATCTAAGCTGTTACAGTGGGAGAGGTTATGTTTGCCTTGCATGTTTTTTATTATAGAGAAAAGTCTATGTTTCTTTCCTTTTATCACTGAAAAAGTTTCCTTTTTGCGAGTGCTATTTAATCATTAATGATTTTGTATTCAGTTGTTTATTGCTTTTATGGACTTACTTCCTTTGGTTACTTGCATATATAATGTGTTTCTTCTTGTTCTATCTTTGTATAGTTGTAAATAGACAGAATTAAATTGTTAACTTTTAAATTTTTTATTTATTATGATAAACAGTTCAAAGCAAATACGAGGAATTGAACGTCTGTTGCTTACAGTCTTGCTGTTTGTTTTTTCTATGCAAGTCTTCGCTCAGCGAATCATAGCGGTAAGGGGAAATGTGACGGATGAGACCGGAGAGGCGGTTATTGGTGCAAGCGTCTCAATAAAAGGTACGGCGCATGGAGCTATTACTGATCTTAATGGAGATTTCTATATCTCGAATGTGGCTGAAGGATCTGAGGTTGAGGTTTCTTATGTAGGATTCATAACCCAGTCTAAAAAAGTTGTTGGTGATCAACGGCTTGTTTTTGTCTTGAAACAGGATGTTGGATTGTTGGAAGAGGTTGTTGTAGTAGGATACGGAGTTCAGAAGAAAAGTGTGGTAACTGCTTCTATCGCTAAAGTCTCGGCGGACGATTTGGCGACTACCTCTCCGGTGCGCATGGATAATGCCTTGAAAGGGTTAGCCTCCGGAGTTACAGTCACCTCTTCCTCAGGCCAACCCGGAGCAGCAGCGCGTATCCGCGTGCGTGGTATCGGTACTATAAACAATTCCGATCCGCTTTATATCGTAGACGGTATGCCCATAGAGGGAGGGCTGGATTATTTGAATCCGAATGATATCCAGTCTATCGAGGTTTTGAAAGATGCGGCTTCAGGTGCTGTATATGGAGCTCGTGCTGCCAACGGAGTTATTCTGGTAACGACCAAAACAGGTAAAACAGGCAGGACAAAAGTAGTGTATGACTTCTCTTATGGATGGCAAAATGCATGGAGAAAACGTGATGTGTTGAATGCTTCGGAGTATGCTCTGATGATAAATGAGGGTTATATTAATGCAGGTTTAGCTCCTAAGTACAATGACCCTTACTCTCATGGAGCAGGGACCGACTGGCAGAAAGAGGTGTTCAATGACAATGCTCCCGTCATGAATCATCAAGTGAGTGTGAGCGGTGGAGGTGAAAAAATTGGTTTTTTGTTTTCTGCCGGATATTATACGCAGGATGGTATTGTGGGAGGTAATTTCAGGCGGTCTAATTATGAACGTCTTACATTGCGTAGTAATACTGTTTACACTATTATGGATGAATCTGAAAACCGAAATTGGCTGAATAATCTCAAGATAACTTCTAATCTCTCTTATGCCCGCATCAAAGCCACGGGAATCGAAACGAATTCTACTTGGGGGTCGCCTTTAGGGTCTGCATTAGCATTATCGCCACTACTGACGGTTTATGACGAAACGAAAGAGGCGATTGAAGCTCAGTTCAATAAATATTCCGGAACATCTGACTATACACCCGGATACGACCCGCGTAACGGAAAGCTGTTCAGTATCCCGGGAGCCGAATTTGGAGAGATGACCAACCCGATAGCCAATCTGTCTTTGCCCGGAGCTAAGAACTGGAGCCATAAGTTTGTGGCAAACTTCTCGGCAGAACTGCAACTGTGGGATCAGTTGAAGTTTAAGACTTCTTATGGAGCAGACCTTGCTTTTTGGGGAAATGATGGTTATACTCCTATTTATTATCTGAGAAACGGAGGTTCGTCCGTGCGGTCTACCGCTTATTCGGAAAAACAGGATGGAACGATGTGGCAGTTGGAGAATGTACTGATGTATGACAAAACGATCGATAAACACTCTTTCTCTGTCATTCTGGGGCAATCGGCCAAAAAGAATTCAGGCTCTTATCTTTGGGGGGCACGCAATCATATTATTAATTATAGCCGACCTTACATCAGCGCAAGTAGCGGATTGGCCGAAAACGGTGATCGCGATTCAGCAGGAGCACCCTCCGAAGTGGCGACTCTGGCTTCGCTTTTTGCCCGTGCCAGCTATAACTACGATGAACGCTACATGCTTCAGGTTACTGTACGCCGCGATGGTTCTTCGCGCTTTGGCCCCAACAATCATTACGCTGTCTTTCCTTCTTTTTCCTTGGGATGGAATGTGACGAACGAAAAGTTTATGCAAAAGCGACCCGATTGGCTGGCCTCTGCAAAACTTCGTTTTTCCTGGGGTAAAAACGGGAATGAAAATATCGGCAACTTTAGATATACCGTGTTGACTTCAACTGGGAATAACGCTATTTTCGGAGTCAATGAGAAGTTGACTAACGGTGTAAAAGCCAGCGGACTTGCTAATCCTGATTTGAAGTGGGAAGAGTCGGAACAGCTTGATTTCGGACTTGATTTGGGTTTCTTTAATAATGCGTTGACTTTTACTGCCGATTATTACAGAAAAACAACAAACGGAATGTTGATGACAATGAATATTCCTTCTTATGTAGGAGAGTCGAAGCCGATAGGCAATGTGGGTAAAATGAGAAATAGCGGTCTTGAGATGGAGGCTGCCTATAAATTCCGTTTATCTGACTGGAATTTCCGAATTGGTGGTAATTTGACTTATTTGAAGAATCGGTTGATTGAATACGGAAATGATTCCGGATGGGCGAATCTCGATTCTTTTCATGGAACAGGCTCTATTAGTCGCGCTGAAAATGGTAAACCCTTTCCATATTTCTATGGATACAAGACGGCTGGTATATTCCAGAATATGAATGAGGTAGATGCATATACCAATGCCGAAGGGAAACTCCTGCAGCCCAAAGCAGTTCCGGGTGATGTGCGCTTTGTAGATGTAGATGGAAATGGATTGATTGATGCGGACGACCGTACGGATATCGGAAAGGGAATGCCCGACTGGACTTTCGGACTGAATCTGAGCGTCAATTGGAATAATTTTGATTTCAGTATGATGTGGCAGGGTACCGTGGGCAATGATGTGTTTGATGCTACCCGCCGTACCGACATATCTTCAACCAATCTGCCCTCGTGGATGTTGAACCGTTGGACGGGCGAAGGGACTTCCAATCGCATCCCTCGCTTCATGGTGGGCGATAACATTAACTGGCAATCTTCCGATCTTTATGTATACGATGGCAGCTATTTGCGGTTGAAGAACATCCAACTGGGCTACACCTTGCCTGCATTTCTGACAAAGAAGGCATTTATCTCTTCATTGCGTATATATGTGGCTGCGGAAAACCTGTTCACGTTTACCAAATATCATGGATTCGATCCGGAGATATCATCGGGCGGGACATCACTTGGTATCGATTATGGCGTATATCCGCAAGGAAAGGTTTGGACAGTTGGAGCCAATCTGACGTTTTGATTTATCACACAATAAAACTGAAGAATTATGAAAACATATAAGTATATAATGACAGGAGGCTTGATGCTTGCTTTTATGGTAACCGGATGTGCCGATTCTTTTTTGGAAGTATCCTCGCCTACAGATGAATCTATTGAAAGTTATTTTACTACAGACGAACATATTCAGGAAGCCGTAGTTGCTGCGTATGATCCGTTGCATTGGCCAGATTGGGGAATGGGTGAATATAACCCGGTCAATATTATGAGCGACATCATGGCTGACGACTTCTGGGTTGGTGGTCAGGATAAAACGGACAATCAGAAATGGCATCTGATGATGAACTACGAGGCCATTCCAAGTAATGTAATTTCGGGTTTGTGGACGGAAGCTTATAGTGGTGTAAAGCGCTGTAACGATGTTATCACTTATCTGGGTTGGGCAAAGGATGTGACTGAAGAAAGACATGCTTACTACAAAGCGCAGGCAATAGCGTTGCGTGTGTTCTATTACAATTGGCTGTGGAAGTTCTGGGGGAATATCCCTTACTTCGACACCAATCTCACCACCCCTTATTTGGCAGAGCAGTATCCGGCAGAACGGGTGTATGAGAAATTGGTAACCGATCTGGAAAGTGTGATTGCTTTGAATGCTCTCCCGATGAAAGAGAAAGCCGAAAACTATGGTCGTGTGACAAAAGCGATGGTATATATGCTTTATGCCGAGATTGTCATGTATCAGAATGATGAATCCCGTTTTGCCAAAGCCTTGCAATATATGCAGGAGATTATTAATAGCGGAGCATATGATTTAGTGGAAAATTATGCAGATATATTTAAAGAGTCGGGAGAGTGGGGGATAGAGTCGATTTTTGAGATCAACTACAAAGATAACGACGCTATTCGAGACTGGGGAAACCCTTTGGCTGCAGGCGGTACTGTATTGCCAACTTTGGTTAGTCCGCATAGTTGGCCTGATGGAACCCACGGTCACGATCAGGGATGGGGATTCTGTCCGGTACGAGTGGAAACTTATGAACGGTATGCAAAGGATGACGCTCGCCGTGACGCTACATGCTGGAATGCCGGTGCATTAGGTGTGAATTACAATAAACGTTATCAAGACACAGGCTTCTTCTTGGAGAAATATGCTGCGTTGACAGGCAATAACGTTGATCAGAAAGCCAGTGCGCAGTTGAATTGGAATAATAATTTACGCATCTATCGTTTTTCCGAAACATTACTGAATGCAGCAGAACTCATCGTTCGTGGAGCGGGAACGGGCAATGCAAAGGAATATTTGAATCGCGTGCGTAATCGTGCCGGATTGAAAGGAGAAGCGGAGCCTACTATGGATAACATTATTAAAGAAAGACATTTGGAATTTGTCGGTGAAGGTAAGCGTTACTGGGATTTGATACGTACGGGGAAAGCAGCTACGGTACTTGTGCCCGATCGGTACGGATATCGCACGAACACGTGGAGCAACAACAAGAAGTATCTATGTATTCCGCAAAGTGAGATTGATGCTGCGCAAGGTACGTTGGTCCAGAATAATTATTAACCATTAAAAAAGCAAGAGATGAAACGAATATATCGTTATTTAAGTATTTTATTGGTGAAGGTACTGGTATTTACTGCATGCTCGCCGGTGGATTTCACCCATCCTTCGGAAACTGGTTTACCACTGGCATCCGATATTAGTGTAGAGGTTACGGTCGATCAGGAAACAAATCAAGTGACGTTTTCTATGAATGAAATGAAAGGTTGTATCCCTTTTTGGACTTTTGACAAGAGTGAAAAGAAAGATAAAGGGTATTCCACACAGTTCAAATTTACGAAGGTTTATTCAAAGGCCGGAGTTTATTCGGTAGAGGCAAGATTGATGAATGCTAACGGCATCAGTGATGGAGTGGTAACAAAAGAGTTTACAATAAATAACACGCTGGTCAATTTTGATGAGTATATTGCAAAGATTTCAGGAAAGGAATGGAGAGTGGCAAGCGCGGAAGCCGGTCATCTGGGTTGCGGAGAATCCGGAAGCGAAGGATTGGGATGGTGGATGGCCCAGCCGGACGAGAAAGCTGCTAAGGGAATCTATGATGACCGTCTGATCTTTGGAACAGATATGAGTTATAGTTATAATCCCGGTGAAGGCGGCACGGTTTATGTCAACAAAGGCTGCACACTTTTCCCCGAATATGCTCCTGATTTGACGGAAGATTATATGGCTTCTGTAGCTGTACAGAACACGACCTATGCTTTTGATGTTGATGGAGAAGATGTGTACATCACTTTTCCTTCAAAAACACTTTTTCCTTATGTAGCCAACGACGAGATATATACATCTCCCCGTTATAAGATTGTAGGTATTACGCCTTCCAGACTGGAGTTGATTTCAGATAATGGCAGTATTGCATGGCACTATATTCTGACAAGCGCCGAAGTCGAAAAACCTGCCGGATATGATCCGGATCATGCTTGCAACCTGTGGAAGTCTGCGACAATTACCAATGATTTCTGGTTTGCCGATGCTAATTGGACACCTATTGAGAATCCCGGGTTTGAAGCAAACGGAAACTCGTATAAAATTACAATGCCGGTAGCTACGGTTCAAACGTGGCAGGCACAAGTAAAGTTCTTTACGGATATAGCGACTAATGCCGTTACAAACTATGATTTTTCTGTCGTTTTCAATGCGAATAAAGCTCATAAAAATGTTACCGTAAAACTGGTGAAGCATGGTGGTGGAGACAATGATAATATTTACTACTTCGTAGAAAATGTTTCTTTAAAAGCTTATGAGGACTATGTTTTTATAAAGACAGATATGCCCGGTATTGACATGGATAAGGTAGATTTGGTTCTTGATTTCGGTGGAAATGCAGAGGGTACAGAAGTTTTCGTGAGTCGTGTGGTTCTGAAAGAACATGCTTGTGATGACGGCACTGTCGTGGAAGAGCCCGAAGAGGATGGTGTGAACTGGAACCAAGCTTCTGCCTGCAACCGTTGGAACGTTGCAAGTATTACGAATACTTTCTTTTATGCCGATGCCAACTGGACTCCCTATTCCGAAGCGCCTGGCTTTGAGGTCAAGGATCATATTTATAAGGTGACATTGCCTTTGGCTACCGTACAGATGTGGCAGGCACAAGTCGCTTTTCATACAAACTTGGATGCCAATACCGTGACGGATTATGATTTTCGTTGCGTGCTTAACTCCAGTAAGAGTCTGAAAGGAGTCACTGTAAAATTGGTGCACAGGAATGGAGATGATGGGACAGACAATGCCGGTAATTTCTTTTTTGACAAAAAAGTGGACTTGACTGCGTATGAGGATTTCGTATTCAAAATGCCGGCGATAAGAGCGGCTAAAGATATGGACAGAGTTTCTCTGGTATTTGATTTCGGAGGAAATCCCGAAAATACCGAAGTTACCATAAGCGGTATCATCTTTAAAGAGTCGGTATGTAATGAATAAGTGTGGATTTATGGGGACGATCAATATATGCGATTGTGTGTTTCCCCTTGTTTGAAACTATTGATATGAAGAAAATGAATTTGTTATTTGGGGTTTTGACTTTACTTTCTGCAAGCTGTGGAGATAAAGAGAGTGAAGGAGTGTTTACAGATAAAGATTTGACGTGTACTCCCTCTGAAATTAGTGTGGATTGTCTGTCGAACAGTGTTACGGTAAATGTAACGGCAATTCGTGAGTGGACCGTATATAGTGATGAAGATTGGATCAGTTGCCATCCGACAGGGTCTATTGACCCTCAAGGAACTGTTACTGTAACTGTTTCTCCCAATCAGGAAACAGAAGTGAGAGAGGGTAAAGTCGTTGTAAAGTCCGGAAAGAGCCGGATAGCAATTCCTGTCCGTCAGGGAGGGAAGCCTGAAGCTCTTCCGGATCCGGATATTCAAGTTCCTGAAGGATATAAACTGGTGTGGCAGGATGAGTTTAATGATAAAGGCATTTCTACGCCCGATGAATCGCTCTGGTGGTATGAGAATGGTGCCGGTGGCTGGGGAAACAATGAATTGCAAACTTATATTCCGGCTAAGCTAAATGGAGAAGTTTGTGCGAAAGTAGACAAGGGAACCTTGAAAATTATCACTAAAAAAGTGGGTAGTGAGGTTTATTCCGTTCGTATGAATACGATAAAAAGCTGGAAATACGGTTATTTCGAAGCTCGTTTGAAACTTCCCGTTGGAAAAGGCACTTGGCCTGCTTTCTGGATGATGCCGAAGAACTTTACTGCATGGCCTGATGATGGGGAAATAGATATTATGGAAGAAGTTGGTTATCACCCTAATTATGTCTCTTCGTCTATTCACTGTAAGGCTTATAACCATTCGATAGGTACGCAGAAAACAAGAGAGATTTTGCTGCCTACCGCTCAGCAAAAGTTCCATGTGTATGCATTGGAGTGGACAGAGGATTTTATTCGTACTTATGTGGATGGGAAAGAACTGTTCTTCTTTGAGAACGATAAGAAGAACAATAAAAATACCTGGCCCTTCAATACTCCTTTTTATTTGAAATTGAATCTGGCTTGGGGAGGAAACTGGGGTGGTGCCCAGGGGGTTGACGAATCGTGCCTGCCTGCTACCTATGAGATAGATTATGTACGTGTGTTTCAAAAAAAATAAATTAAAAGAAGATGATAAAGTTTGGCAAACCTTTATCTATTTGCCTGTGCTTGCTTGCAGTTTGGGCTTGTGTTCCGAAGGCGGCTAAGGAAGAAGATAAAGAAATAGAAAACAGAGTAGAGGCTTTGCTGGTCAAGATGACTTTGCAAGAGAAAATCGGTCAGATGAATCAAATGAACTATTCCGGTAATGTGGAAGAGATTGTCGGATTGATTAAAGAGGGGAAAATAGGCTCTTTATTGAATCTCACAGATCCGGAATTAGTCAACAAGTTACATGAAATAGCCTTGAAAGAGTCTCGTTTGAAGATTCCGGTGCTGATTTCCCGGGATGTGATCCACGGATATAAAACAATCTTTCCCATTCCGTTGGGACAAGCTGCTACGTTCAATCCTGAGATAGTCGAACAAGGGGCTCGTATAGCAGCGGTTGAGGCTTCATCCGATGGAATTCGATGGACTTTTGCACCTATGGTCGATCTTTCGAGAGATCCGCGTTGGGGGCGTATAGCCGAAAGTTTTGGTGAAGATCCGTTGATGAATGCGGTAATGGGAGAGGCGATGATCCGTGGTTTTCAAGGAGGAAAATTAAGCGATCCTTCTGCCATAGCTGCATGCGCTAAACATTTCGTAGGATATGGGGCTGCAGAAGCTGGTAAAGATTATAACTCGACATTCATTCCGGAGCGATTGCTGAGGAATGTCTACTTTCCGCCTTTCGAAGCGGCAGCTAAAGCTAAGTGTGCCACGTTTATGGTTTCTTTCAACGATAATGACGGAGTACCTTCTACCGGAAACTCATTCATATTGAAAGATGTACTTCGTGATGAGTGGAAATACGATGGAATGGTTGTTACCGATTGGGCATCGGCAACGGAAATGATAGCGCATGGATTTTGCAAAGACAGGAAACAGGCGGCTGCCATAGCTGTTAATGCTGGCGTGAATATGGAAATGGTGAGTGGTGCTTTCATAGAGAATCTGGAGGCGTTGGTGGATGAGAAAAAAGTTTCAATTACCACGATAGATGATGCTGTTCGTAATATTTTGCGATTGAAATTTCGGTTAGGCTTATTCGAAAACCCTTATGTTGTTACTCCTCAGGCCGTGAAGTACACAGACGTGCATTTGGAAAAAGCTAAGGAAACCGCAGAGCAGTCGGCTATTTTGCTGAAGAATGCAGACAACGTTTTGCCTCTGAGTGAGAAAGTGCGTACTATCGCTGTTGTGGGGCCGATGGCGGATGCTCCCCACGACCAGCTCGGAACATGGTGTTTTGATGGTGAGAAGAACCAGACACAGACTCCTTTGAATGCCTTACGCAAACTGTATGGAGATAAAATCCGAGTGATTTACGAACCGGGACTGATGTATAGCCGCGATAACAATAAGGCGGATTTCCATAAGGCGATTGCCGTTGCCCGTCAGGCTGATGTAGTTGTAGCCTTTGTTGGTGAAGAGTCCATTTTGTCGGGCGAGGCACATTCACTGGCCGACTTAAGTTTACGCGGTGCACAGTCCGATTTGATTACAGCTTTGGCTCAGACAGGCAAGCCTCTTGTAACTGTGGTGATGGCGGGGCGTCCGCTTACCATTGGTAAGGAGGTAGATGAGTCTGCTGCTGTTTTATATATGTTTCATCCGGGCACGATGGGTGGTCCCGCCATTGCCGACTTGCTTTTCGGCAAGGCTGTTCCCAGTGGTAAGACTCCCGTAACATTTCCAAAGATGGTGGGACAGGTACCGGTTTATTATGCGCATAATCGTACTGGACGCGCTCCCACCGGGGAAGAAACATTGATTGACAATATTCCTTTGGAAGCAGGACAAACTTCTCTGGGATGTACTTCTTTCCACATGGATGCGGGGTTTGGCCCTTTGTTCCCGTTCGGTTACGGATTGTCGTACACAGCATTTGCGTACAGTAATTTAAAGCTCTCCGCAGCAAAGTTAAATACTGGGGATACCTTAACGGTTCGTTTCGAACTTGCCAATACGGGTAAGTATACGGGTGTAGAGATCGTACAGTTGTACGTGCGAGATCATGTCGGTTCAGTTACTCGCCCGGTGAAGGAACTGAAAGGATTCCAGCGCATTTCTTTGGAACCGGGAGAGCATAAAACTCTCATTTTCAAGTTACCGATTGAGGAGCTGGCTTTTTGGAATCGGGACATGAAGAAGGTCGTGGAGCCCGGAGACTTTACTTTATGGGTAGGAACGAATAGTGAGGAAGGACTTTCGGCAGATTTTGAAGTGATCGAATGATTCAGGATGCATTTTGGGGGAGGTGTGTCGTAATGCACGATGCACTTCCTTTTTTGTTCATCGCTATACAAAT
>OHBE01000692.1_pt1 | contig 35368 bp, 28 predicted proteins | sample 1577231 | NCBI WGS metagenome assembly OHBE01 (sample SAMEA3541506, study PRJEB24748) | human gut metagenome | biome: human gut; feature: human-associated habitat; material: faeces | place: China | collected 2012 | reverse complement strand
CCACCCGCACCGGAGTTGATTTTCAACACACAGGCCATCTGGTCGGCTTCATCACGAAGCATATTTTTCAATTCAAGTTCATCAATAGCAGTGGAAGCCTTGGCATAAGCTTCGTCTATCTCTTCCTCCGTAACAAGTTCGTCTTTGTAGAAGTCGAAAGCCAGCTGCAACTCTTCCGATAATGTCTTTATTTCATTATAACCGGCTATCCATTGTTGCAAACCTTTCACCTTTTTCATCTGCGCTTCAGCAGTCTTCTGGTCATCCCAAAAGCCGGGAGCCTGGGTGCGCAACTGTTCTTCTTCTACCTGGATTTTCTTTCCTTCTATATCCAAATAGCGATAGAGTGCTTCGGTGCGCTCCTTTACGTCTTTCAGTTGTTCTATGGTAATCATAATCTATGAAAATAAACCTTCTAGTTAAAATATTTACTTTTTGCGTGCAAAGGTATGAAAAAAACGCATATTTTTGCAGTTATCAATCTAATAAGTCAGCTTATGAACAAACTATTCCGACAAATTGGTTTAATGCTTATCCTACTGGTAGCGATAAGTTTAGGAAGTTGTACCTCAAAGTACAGTTATGAAACAGTTCCCAACGATCCGCTGAAAGCCCGCATCTACACGCTGGACAACGGATTGAAAGTTTATCTGACGGTAAACAAAGAAACTCCCCGTATTCAAACCTATATCGCCGTACGGGTAGGAGGAAAGAACGACCCCGCCGAAACCACCGGACTTGCCCACTACTTCGAGCACCTGATGTTTAAAGGAACCCGGCAGTTCGGCACGCAGAACTATGAAGCCGAAGAACCGCTGCTCGACGAGATAGAACGGCAGTTCGAGATTTACCGCAAAACGAAAGACGAGGCGGAGCGGAAAGCCATATACCGAGTCATCGACAGTCTTTCGTACGAAGCTTCGAAGTATGCCATTCCCAACGAGTACGACAAGCTGATGACCGCCATCGGATCTACCGGAACGAATGCCTACACGTGGTACGACCAGACCGTGTATCAGGAAGACATTCCGTCGAACCAAGTAGAAAACTGGGCGAAAATTCAGGTCGACCGCTTCGGGAACAACGTGATACGCGGATTCCATACCGAACTGGAAACCGTGTATGAAGAGAAAAACATGTCGCTCACGCGAGACATGAGCAAGGTACAGGAAGCAATCTTCTCCTCGCTTTTCCCCAAGCACCCCTACGGCACGCAAACCGTACTGGGCACGCAGGACGACTTGAAGAACCCCTCGATTACGAACATCAAGAACTATTACAAACAATGGTACGTACCCAACAACATGGCAATCTGCATGTCGGGCGATCTGGACCCGGAAGCTACCATCGCCATTATCGACAAGTATTTCGGGGAGATGAAGCCGAACCCCGAACTGCCCGTGCTCAACCTTCCTAAAGAGGAGTCCATCAACGAGCCTGTGGTTCGGGAGGTGATGGGACCGGATGCCGAAATGGTGTCGTTGGCATGGAGATTCCCCGGAGTTTCCGATAAAGAGTACGAGACCATGCAGGTCATCTCACGTGTTTTGTACAACGGGAAAGCAGGGCTCATCGACCTGGACCTGAACCAGCAGCAAAAAGTGCTGACCGGATACGGATACTTAATGGGGCTGAGCGATTACTCCGCGCTGATTCTGGGCGGAAGGCCCAAACAAGGGCAGACGCTGGAAGAGGTCAGAGACCTGATGCTGAAAGAGATAGAGAAACTGCGCATGGGAGATTTCGACGAAAAAATGTTGGAGGCCAACATCAACAACCTGAAGCTGTATGAACTGCAAAGAATGGAGAACAACGACGGTCGGGCCGACATGTTCGTCAGATCGTTCATCAACGGGACTTCGTGGAGCGACGAAGTGACAGCCCTCGACCGCATGGCTAAACTGACCAAAACGGATATCGTCGATTTTGCCGGCAAATATCTCAAAGACACCAACTATGCCGTGGTATACAAAAAGCAGGGAAAAGACCCGAACGAGAAAAAGATGTCCAAGCCCGAAATCACTCCGATCGTAGCCAATCGAGACACGGCAAGCGCTTTCCTGAAAGAGATACAAGAAAGCAAAGCGAAACCTATCGAACCCGTATTCCTCGACTTCGAGAAAGACATGGACCGCCTGAAGGCGAAATCGGACATTCAGGTGCTTTACAAACAGAATACGGTGAACGACCTCTTCCGGCTCATCTATGTATTCGACATGGGCAACAATCACGACAAAGCGTTGGGAACGGCCTTCGATTATCTGGAATATCTGGGAACTTCCGAACTCACCGCCGAACAAGTGAAGAGCGAGTTCTACCGGCTTGCCTGCAACTTCTCGGTAATGCCGGGCAACGAACGAACCTATGTCATGCTGTCGGGGCTTAATGAGAACATGCCGGCTGCCATGAAGCTGTTCGAAGCACTGCTGGCGGACGCACAAGTGAACAAAGAAGCCTACACCAATCTGGCGGCGGATATTCTGAAAGCACGGACCGACGCTAAGCTGAACCAACGGCAGAACTTCACGCGCCTGATGAATTATGCCCAATACGGACCGCAGTCGCCCTCCACTCACATGCTGACAAAAGAAGAATTGGAGAAGATGGATCCACAGGAACTGGTCGACCGCATTCACAGGCAGAACAGTTACAAGCACCGTATCTTATACTACGGGCCGAGCAGCAAAAAAGACCTGCTGAGCACCATCGACCAGTATCACCGCGTGCCGGAAACGCTCCTCGACATACCGCAGGGCAACGAATTCCCGTATCTCGCCACTCCGGAGACGAAGATACTGATCGCTCCCTACGAGGCGAAGCAGATTTACATGGCGCAGGTATCGAATATGGAAAAGAAGTTCGAACCGGAATTCGAACCATCGCGCGAGCTCTACAACGAGTATTTCGGCGGCGGAATGAACTCCATCGTATTTCAGGAAATGCGCGAAACGCGCAGCCTGGCATATTCGGCATGGGCTTGGCTGAACCAGCCCAGATACCTGAAGTATCCTTATACGATATATACGCAGATCGCTACGCAGAACGACAAGATGATGGATGCAATCCGTACGTTCAACGAGATAATGAACCAAATGCCCGAGTCGGAGACAGCTTTCAAACTGGCTAAAGACGGGCTGATAAACCGCTTGCGCACAGACCGCATCATCAAAATGGACATTATCTGGAGCTACATCCACGCACAAGACCTCGGCATGGATAAGGACAGCCGCATCAAACTGTACAACGATGTACAGAAAATGACTTTGAAAGACGTTGTGGAGTTTCAGAAGCAATGGGTGAAAGGACGTAACTATGTCTACTGCATCTTGGGCGACAAGAAAGAGCTGGATATGGAAAAACTGAAGGAAGTAGGCCCCGTGGAAGAGCTTACTCAGGAGCAAATATTCGGATACTAACCGAAACGGTAACCGCAAACCGGGGTCTCCGCAAAGCCATGGCTGCAAAACGTTTCGTTTGTACGCCGGGCATTGCGGAGACCCCGGCGCGTTATCGGCCTCCGGCGAAGCAGCAGGCGGCGGAGCGATGAAGGGCGATTGCCTGCTATCGGTTGCCGCCACACCGAACAGAAAGCAATCACAGGACATAAAAACAGAAGCTCTGCCGGAAAACGACAGAGCTTCTGTTTAAGCCAAACGGAGCCTCCGGCGGAACAAAACAGAGCCTCTGACGAAACTGAGGATTATTCCGAAAATCCGCAGTCAATACGTTCATGCGGAAAGGCTCCGCGTCTCACGGATGTACCGCCCGCACCAGCTACTCCTCATACATCTTGTCGATAATGTCCTTATAGTTTTCGGCAATCACGGCGCGTTTCAACTTCAATGTATTCGTAAGCTCTCCGCGCTCCATGCTGAAAGGCTCGGGAAGGAGCGTAAACCGCTTGATCTGCTCGTAATGGGCAAACTGCTGCTGCAACGTGTCGATACGCATGTTATACAACTTCTGAATGGAAGGATGCCGCAAAAGCTCTTCCATGTCTTTATACTCGATACCTTCTTCTTTCGCATACGCCTTGAGCAAGCCGTATACGGGAACAATGAGCGCGGAAACGAACTTGCGCTGGTCGGCGATAAGAGCTATCTGATCGATGTAGCGGTCTATCACGAGTTTGGTTTCGAGCACCTGCGGAGCGATGTACTTTCCGTTCGATGTCTTGAAAAGGTCTTTGATGCGTTCCGTCAGGAAGAGCTCTCCGTTCTTGATATACCCGGCGTCGCCCGTATGGAACCATCCGTCGGCGTCGATGGCCTTAGCCGTCACGTCGGGCTTTTTGTAATACCCTTTGGTGATACTCTTGCCGCGCAGCAGGATCTCATTATCCTTGCCTATCTTCACTTCCAGACCGGGCAGGGGAACGCCCACCGAACCGATTTCGTAACCTACGGGCAGCGTGCACGAAACGGTGGCGGTAGATTCCGTCAGCCCGTAGCCGACAATCATGTTGATTCCTACCGAGCGTACGAACTCATTGATCTCATCGGGCACTGCCGCACCAGCTGTAGGAAAGAAGTTCCCGTTTTCGATACCGATGGTTTTCTTCAGCAACGAGTAGATGGTCTTTTCGTAAAACTTATATTTCAGCTGGTTCATCACGGGCGGTGTCTTTCCGAAACGAAGATACTCCAGATTGTGCACCCTGCCCACTTTGAGGGCATCGAGCATCAGCGCCTTCTTCAATCCCGTAGTTTCCCGTATTTTCTCCTGCACGCCGTCGTAAACCTTTTCCCAGAAGCGAGGTACACCGCACATCACAGTGGGGCGGATTTCTTTAATGGTGGTTTGAATATCCGTCGGCCGCAGATTGATGCATATCTGCACTCCTTTGTGGATGCAGAGGTAGCACCATGCTTTCTCGAAGACGTGCGTCAGAGGCAGGAAGTTCATCGACACATCCTTGTCGGACATCGTAGTCAGGCGTTCGTCATGGGAGCGAAACTGCTCGAGATAGCACGAGTGATGCAGCATCACCCCTTTAGGCTCTCCGGTAGTGCCCGATGTATAGAGGATATTCGCAAGGTCGTCGTACGAAGCCCTCGACGTACGGTCTTCTACCGTGATATTGTGAGGAAGACCTTCGCCCATCGCCATGAATTCATCGAAGTAGAGCGACGAAACGTCGCGCGGATCTTTCACAACCGAGCGGTCGAAAATAATCAGCTGCTTCAACGACGGGCAAACGCCGAATATGCTGAAAGCAGCGTCGTACTGGAACTGCTCACCCACAAAAAGGAAGCGGATGTGCGCGTCGTTGATCATATATTGCGCCTGAGCCGGAGAACTTGTGGCGTAAAAGGGAATCGTTACGGCACGGTTGGCGAATGCGGCAAAATCGACATAAAACCACTCGGGCTTGTTCTGTGAGAAGATACCGATATTCTCTTCTTCTTCCATTCCCATCGCCACCATCGCGTTGGCGGCTTTCCGTACGGTTTTGGAAAACAGATTCCACGAAACGGGAATCCATTGCGCTGTCTCGTAGTCGCGGTATTTCAAAGCTACCTTTTCGCCATACTTTTCGGCGCGACGATGAACCAAGACAGATAAATGATGATAAGTCATATTCATTCTATTTAAATATGGCGCAAAGGTATTAGTTTTATTTCAAACTATTGCTCAAAAGAACTATCTTTGTGCAAATATTAAAATGAATCTAAAGTAAACCGACCGAATGAAATATGATATTTCGTCTATGACGGCAGAAGCCGTCGGACTTCTTAAATCGCTGATCGGCATACCCTCCGTCAGCCGTGAAGAAACGCAGGCGGCAGACTTTCTGCAAAATTACATCGAGGCGGAAGGCATGCAGACCGGACGCAAGGGAAACAACGTGTGGTGCCTCAGTCCGATGTTCGACCTGAAGAAACCGACCATCCTGCTCAACTCCCACATCGACACGGTGAAGCCCGTGAACGGATGGAGGAAAGACCCGTTCGTCCCGCGCGAAGAAAACGGGAAGCTCTACGGGCTGGGCAGCAACGACGCCGGAGCGAGCGTGGTTGCGCTGCTGCAAGTTTTCTTCCGGCTCTGCCGCAGTGCGCAGAGCTACAACTCGATCTACCTGGCTTCCTGCGAAGAAGAGGTTTCGGGCAAAGACGGCATCGAAAGCGTACTGCCGGGGCTTCCTCCCATCGCTTTGGGCGTGGTGGGCGAGCCTACCGGGATGCACCCCGCCATCGCCGAGAAGGGGCTGATGGTGCTCGACGTCACAGCCGTGGGAAAAGCGGGGCATGCCGCGCGGGATGAAGGAGACAACGCCATTTACAAAGTATTGGACGACATCAGGTGGTTTCGCGACTACCGGTTCGAAAAGGAGTCTCCCCTGCTGGGGGCGGTGAAGATGAGCGTTACAGGCATCAGTGCGGGCACGCAGCACAACGTGATTCCGGATCGATGTACGTTCGTGGTAGACATCCGCAGCAACGAACTCTATTCCAACGAAGAGATATTCGACGAGGTGCGGAAGCACATCGCCTGCGATGCCAAGCCCCGTTCTTTCCGCCTCAACTCCTCGCGGATAGACGAGAAGCACCCCTTTGTACAGCGCGCCGTGGCGGCGGGGCGTGTTCCTTTCGGCTCTCCCACGCTCTCCGATCAGGCGCTGATGACATTCCCTTCGGTGAAGATGGGACCGGGACGCTCTTCACGCTCGCATACGGCCGAAGAATACATCGTGCTGAAAGAAATCGAAGAAGCGATCGGGATTTATTTAGAGATTTTGGACGGATTACAGTTGTAAACGTGCGGATTATGAAATTCTTTTTCTATCTTTATCGCCGTTATAACAAATTCGGTATACTAATTTTAAATTTATGAGTATCAGTAAAAGCTTTCTGAAAATCGCGTTCTTCGCTTTGTTCCTGCTGACGGCAGTCTCGGAAGGATACGCGCAAAAATCAAAGAATTCATTCGTCGCCTATTCCGTTTTCGTATCCAACACGCTGGATATCACGTGGGATCTTCCCGAAGGGTTTACCGATCTGCGTTCGTCCACCGTATGGGGGCCGCAGGAAGGAAACTCCGAAAAGATATACGACGCGATGCTCCGCTCCAAAGACGAGCACTGCATCATCCTCTATCCCGGCGTACGCCCGATGTTCTACCACCTGCAACTGAGCGGCGAAGCGGCTTCGCCATTCTACCAGTTGCGCGAAGAGTTGGCAACGGCCTCCGGCGAAGCGGGGCTGACCGAGGCAGAGCTTAATTCGCGCATCATGGCTATCGAGAGCGGAGTTATCAAAGACAGCCTCAACGCCGATGCCATCTACATGGCCGAGCTCCCTCTTGTCAAAGCCTACAAGGGCAAATACCCTTATTGCATCAGCATTTACACCTACAAGAAAGGGCAGCCCTCCATGTTTTTCAAGTGCTTCCTGACAGAAACCGGCAAAAAAATGGAGAACGACTACCTCAGCCGGCTGTTTAAGGCGCTGAAATACCGCAACGACGAGTGGGCTTACAACGAAGACACTTATCTGGAAGAAAGCTACAAGCTCTTCCTGAGAATCAGGGAGTAAAGTTCCGGCGCTACCCGGCGGGAACACCTCTTTCTGCTTTGCAGAGTTTCCGCACGGGCCGCTTCAACATAGTCCGCAGGGGGCCTGCCTGCATACACAGGTTTGCCTGTTCAATCAAAACAGCGGGTAGTCTCCTCTTTCCGCAGCACGACAACCGACGCCCCTCTTTCTCACTATACAGGACTCTTCGGCATACAGGTTTATTTATTCAGCCAAGGTTCGGGATTCAGTTTTTCTTTTTCACGGCGCAACTGGAAGTGTAGCACGGTGCGTCCGTTGTCTGCCCCATCGGAGAAGACCTGCCCGATGGTTTGCTTCGTTTTCACCGTATCGCCCGACTTCACGGAGGCGGAAGCGAGGTTGCAGTAGACAGAGATGTAGTTGCCATGCCGTATCAGCACATTGAACAGTCCGTTCAGCTGAAATACCGCAGCTACCTTGCCGTCGAAAATGGCACGCGCCTGCGCGCCCGGCTTTCCCTGTATGTCGATTCCCTTATTATCGAGCTTCACGTTGCGAAGTCCCTCCACCGCATACTGCCCGTAACGGCTGGTTATGATGTAAGGTCCCGAAATCGGCATGGGAAGGCGTCCTCTGTTGGATGCAAAGTTGCTCGACAATTCGCGGTCCGCCTTACTCATACGGTATGACTCCAATGGTGTCGACTTCGGCTTCGAAGCAGTTCCTGCGGCAGACGCGTCAGCTTTCTCTCCCGCTTTCCGACGGGCGGCGGCTTCACGACGCGCCTCTTCTTCCGCACGCTTGCGGGCACGCTCTATTTCTTCCGCAATCAATTTGTCGATACGGGCGTTCAGTTGGGCGGCTTCCCGCCTCTTCTTGGCAAGTTCGTTCTGCAATCCTTTTTGCTTCTTCTGCAAGTCTGCCACCAGCACACGCTTCTCTTTTTCCTGAGCCTCCAGCTTCTCCTTTTCGCTCTCGCGTTCCTTCAGGAGTTTCTGCTTGGCAAGCTTGACTTGCTGCCGCTCGGCCTTCTTTTTCCGCACCTGCTCTTGTTTCTTCAGAATTTCCTCACCCTGCAAACGCTGATAAGTGGCATACTCGCGCACGTAGCGCATACGTCTGTACGTCTGCCCCAGATCTTTGGCGGAAAAAATGAACATCAACTTCTCTTCGATGGACTTGTTTTTATAGAGATATTGCACCGAGGCTTCATACTTCGTTTTCTTCTCTTTCAGATCGCGCAACAGGTTGTTCAACTGCTTTTCCAAGCTCTCCAACTCACGGTCGATGGCATCCACATCCCGGTTGATTACCGAGATATACCGTTTTCGTTCCTCAATACGGCCTGTCAGCGCAGACAAATTACGCAATTGGCTTCCCACACTTTTCTTCGTGCTCTTCAACAGCGATTCGCTGTCGGCTATCTGTTTCTGCAAAGCGCCGCGCCGGTTCTCCAACTCCCGGATCAGTTTGTTCGACTGAGCCGACAGCGGGATGCCCCATCCCAAACACACCAACAAGAACACAAAAAGATGTTTCATCGTAATAAAGCTTTCAACATTTGTATTAAATCATCTACGGGAACCTCCTCATATCTGGCTCCGAGTTCGGTAGGATTCATTGCAAACTCCCTGTCCGAGAAATCGTAAAGTCGGATCTTGGCTTTGTCCAGCGAGGGAAGCCCCAACTCTTTCCCTGTCAGTTCCGATTTACCACCGGGCAAAGATGCGTCGAAAAGTATCTTCTCCAACCGCGCGAACTCCACCTCTTTCGAGAACCGGCTTCTGAGTTCTTCCCTTGTGGCACGAACGAATCGTTTGTTCATGCGGTCTACCAGAAGCACCTCATCGGGAGTAGCTTCGATGCGCGCCACTTCGACACGGAACAGAGGCATCAGGAATGACAATTGCACCCGCTCCCTGCTTTTCAGTTTCATGCTTCCGCCCACAGACATCGCCCCGTTCCGCCCCGGAACCGTCAGTTGCAACTTCGACGACAGATACCGGGAAACCTGTCCCTCCGGAACAGTCAGGCGCTTCGTGCTTTTACATCCGGCGAGCGACAGCATTACGACCAGCAAAAGATAAACTCCCTTTTTCATTCGGCAATATATTTCTTTTTTTCTATTTTTTGTTTCAGTGTTTTCGATTTGCTTCCCATCTCCAAGGCTTGCTTCCAATACTTCAAAGCCCCTTCCGTATCGCCCGTCATGTAGTAGATGTCACCGCAATGCTCCACTATCACATCGCTCTTCGCCCCATCGCCCTTCATCGCATTGTCGATGTAAATGCGCGCCTGCGAGTAGTTGCCTTTCTCAAAAAGAATCCACGCATACGTATCGAGGAAAGTGGAATTGTCCGGCTCTGCCTTGATGGTTTTATAGCTCATCTCCTCCGCCCTGTCAAGGTCTCTCCGTTCTACCGACAAGTAATAGGCATAATTGTTCAACGCACTGATATTGGAAGGGTTGTACACCAAAGCCGAATCATAAGCGGCATACGCCTCTGTCATCTGCTTTTTAGTGTGATACATATCGCCCATCATGGCATAAAAGTCCGAAATCAATTCCTTCCGCGTATCGGTAGTGACATGCTCCAACGCCCGCCGCACCACGTTCAGCACACTGTCCGTCTGCTCCGCCTGATTGTAGGCGATAGCCAAATAGTAATAAAGATCCAAAGCATCGGGAGTAGCTTCGATGCCCGGTTCGCAGATTTTGATAATCTGCCGGTAATCTTCTTTCTTCACGGCGGAGCTTATCAGCATCAGCCTCGCAGCCTTGTTGGCCGGATCGAGGTTCACCACCTGCTCCAAAACCGGAACGGAAGCCGCCTCCATGTTCTTTGAAAGCAGGTATTGCGCATAAAGCATCGGAATCTGGGCATTGTCCATATCTTGCGTCATGAGCTTGTCGAACAGCGCAATAACCTCCGTACTGTCTTTGCCCGCTTGCTCGCTTTCTACGATAATCTGGCGCATCACATTGACTTTTGTCAGATCGTCCACCTTTTTGTTCAGCAACAACATGTCGAGCTGCCGGTTGTACAAATCTTTCTCTCCTTTCTGCTCGTAGTAAGATGCCATGGAAAACACAGCCATCGGATTGTCTGGTTCTATAGCCAGTACTTTTTGGTAGGTATCGTAAGCTTCCTCCAACCTCCCGTGCTGGAGGTAAACATCTCCCAAAACGACCTGATACCGCAAGTCCATCGGATACTCCTGCACCAGACTTTCTATCTCGCGGAAAGCCTTTTTGTCATCTTTCATCTGAAGATAAATGCGAAACTTCTCCATAGAAAGCTGTTCGTTCTTTCCCATACGCTTTTCCAAACGGTCGAGGGTAGAGATCATCCGGTCGTATTTCTGTTGCCGCCCGTAAAGATCGAGTAGGTTGAGTAGCGGTTCCTGCTTGTCGGAAAACCGTACCGACATCTGTTCGAGCAGCTCCACCGCCTTATCCGTTTCGTTCTGTTGCTGATAAAGAGCAGCCAATGCCTGACTGTACCAATAGTTGCCGGGAGCGTTCAGCACCGCCTTCTCCAAAGCAGATTGCCCTTGCGGGATCTGACGCAGAAGCAAGTAATACTGGGATATTTCATAGAGTGCGGAAGCTGCGTGAGGATCGATTTCGAGGCAATGCTGCAACATACCGAAAGCAGGAGCATACTCTTTTTTTGCTCTCAGGCGAACAGCCTCCAGAAAGAAATAATCGTATTTCCGTTGCAGTTCGGGCGACAGTTCTTTAGAAGCAGCCGCTACTTCAGCCGCTTTTTTCTTATTGCCTGTCTTCAAAGTTCCGGCAGTTCCGCAGGATACCAGCAATAATGTTGCAATAATCAGACAGCTTATATTTCTTTTCATTTTTCCAGCTCGTTTTTCTTTTTGAATTCTTTTATCCACAAGAGCTTTAACTCTTCTCAACCACTATTTATTATTCTCTCCCGCCTTTAAAGGAGTCATCCGATTTACTCATCCGCTGCCTCCGCCTGCACCAATCGCTGCTTTCGTCGAACATCGGCTACTGCTGCAAAACCCTTTGCCGGTGATCCGAGTCAAGGGAAGCAAAAGCCTGAGTTCGATCCACCACTGCTTTCGTCGAACATCGGCTACTGCTGCAAAACCCTTTGCCGGTGGCCGAGTCAAGGGACGGCTTTCATTGATTAATAGTCAGCCTCACCGACTATTGCTGCAAAAAGATTCGCAAACCTCCGAATCAATCGACAGCATGCATGGGCTATATAATCACCCCCACCGACTTCCGCCGCAAAACGCTTCACAAACGTTCCGAGTGAATCGACGGTTTTTATTGATTAATAGTCAGCCTCACCCGACCGTTGCTGCAAAAAGATTCGCAAACCTCCGAATCAATCGACAGCCTGCACTGACAATGCTCAGCCTCTTCCGGTGTGTCCGAAACCTCCTTCGCCTCTTTCCGTCTCGTCGAGTATCTCAACTTCCTTCCACACAGCCTGCTCGTGTCTGGCTATCACCATCTGGGCAATCCGCTCCCCGTCTTCAACCACAAAAGTCTCGGAAGAGAGATTGACCAGAATGATGCGTATCTCTCCACGGTAATCGGCATCAATCGTTCCCGGAGAATTGAGCACGGTAATCCCCTTCTTGACAGCCAGTCCGCTACGAGGACGGATTTGTGCTTCAGCTCCTGCGGGAAGAGAGATATACAGTCCCGTAGGTATGAGGCAGCGTTCCAAAGGTTTCAGGGTTACGGGTTCGTGCAGATTGGCACGGATATCCATTCCCGCAGAAAGTTCGGTGGCATAAGCCGGAAGCGGATGCTTCGATTTATTGATTACTTGGATGTTCATTCTTTACGAGTTTACTATTTAACGGGCGAAAATACAAAAAATGAGCTGAAAATTAGCTAATTTTGCAGTTAATTTAAGTTGGCGGGGCGATTTGGAAACAAGCAAAAGCCTCCTCCTGACCAAATAAACGGAAAACAATGAATTGGAAACAGCTAATATCAGCCAGACGCTTCGGGATGGAAGAATTCCACCGGGAGCGGGAAGAGAATCGTTCGGAATTTCAGAGAGATTATGACAGACTTATCTTTTCGGCTCCCTTCCGCAGGTTGCAGAACAAGACACAGGTATTTCCGCTGCCCGGAAGCGTCTTTGTGCACAACCGACTGACGCACAGCCTCGAAGTTTCGTGCGTGGGGCGATCTTTGGGAAACGATGTGGCGAAAGCAATCCTGAAGCGGCAACCCGAACTCCGGGACTCTTATCTTCCGGAAATCGGCTCCATCGTATCGGCGGCTTGTCTGGCGCACGACTTGGGCAATCCTCCTTTCGGACATTCCGGCGAACGGGCCATTTCAACATTCTTCTCGGAGGGGAAAGGACAGTTTCTGCAAGAAAAGCAGCCCGACGGGCAACAGCTTTCGGCCGCAGAATGGGAAGACCTGATACACTTCGAGGGAAACGCGAACGCTTTCCGGCTGCTGACCCACCGGTTTGAAGGACGACGCAAAGGAGGCTTTGCCATGACTTATACGACACTTGCCTCCATTGTCAAATATCCTTTCTCCTCAAGCCTTGCGGGCAAAAAGTCGAAATTCGGTTTTTTCACCACCGAAGAGGAGAGCTACCGCAAGATAGCCACCGAGTTGGGATTGACTCTGCTCAACGAGCATCCGTTGAGGTATGCGCGCCACCCGTTGGTGTTTCTGGTGGAAGCGGCAGACGACATCTGCTACCAGATGATGGACATAGAAGACGCGCATAAGCTGAAGATTCTGACTACGGAAGAGACCAAACAACTCTTCATGGGCTTTTTTGAAGACGAACGGATAGAGCATATCCGGGAGACGCTCCGCATCGTGAGCGACACCAACGAGCAAATCGCTTACCTCCGTTCTTCGGTCATCGGACTGCTCATACGCGAATGTACCCGCGTCTTTCTGGAGCATGAGCCTGAAATACTGGCGGGAACTTTCGAGGGAGCACTCATCAGGCATGTCGCAGGAAAGCCGGCAGAAGCATACGAACATTGCGCAAAAGTTTCGATGGACAAGATATACCGTTCGCGTGACGTTCTGGATATCGAACTGGCAGGTTTCCGCATCATCAGCACTCTGCTCGAACTGATGATAGATGCTGTGACCTCACCGGAAAAGGCATACTCCAAACTATTGATCAACCGGGTTTCGGAGCAATATCATATAAATTCGCCCGTACTCTATGAAAGAATACAGGCGGTACTCGATTATATCTCGGGCATGACCGACGTCTTTGCGCTCGACCTTTACCGGAAAATCAACGGCAACAGTCTTCCTGCGGTGTAACGACTTTCGGTGTAAATACTTCCTCACCTTTGTCGGGCAGCCTCAGCGCATCCGGATGATTCTCGATGAACGTCTGGATGTGCCGGATTCTTTTTTCTTCCAGAATCTCGTCCACGGCAATCAGTATGCCGGTTTCTTCCACCTCGCCGAACTCATGATTGACGGCTGTGCCAAACATACGCATCGTAGGGCTGAGGCTCATATAAGCATTCACCAAAGGAGGAATGTTATACCCCAATTTACGGATTTCCCCGTTCAGCAACTTATAATCTTCTTTAAAAGAGTCTTTACAGAATAGGGCCTTCAGTTCCCCCTCCGGAGTTTCCGGTTTCAGCGGATCAATCGGGTCTATCAAATGTTCTTTGTCACAGAAATGTTTTTTCAAGAAATAAAGAATCATGTCTCTTCCGCGACGGTGATAGCTGGGATACATGGTGACCTTACCGAAGAAATACTTCACATTGGGCATGACCACAGTCAGAGCCCCAAGCCCGTCCCACAAATTGTCAAGAGCGAACAGTCCTTTCGTTCCGGCACGGGTCGACTGATACTCCAAAGTAACGAACGAACGTCCCAACTCAATCGTTTGAGGCAAATATTTTTTTATGAAAACATCCGAAAAATGAAACATATGGGAAGTTGCAAGAACGGGAGCGCCTTCATCGTCAAAGCGCACATCGGTCCCGAGCAGATAGCGGTAACCGCCCAATATCTCCTCGGCTTCGGGATTCCATACGATAAGTTGCTTGTAAGGATTCTCCATCGTATCGTATTCGTCGATATCCATCGAAAGGCCGGTTCCTCCACCGGCGGCACGAAAAGCTATTTCGCGCAAACGACCGATCTCCCGCATCACGTTGGGAGCTGTTTTGTGAGTAATAATGTAAATCTGATTATTACTTTTATTAGTCATTCGCAAGCGCTTCTCTTCTGTTAGTTCTGCTTTCAGCAACTCTTTGCTCACCGGTTTTATAATTTCTTCCATGTGCGTAATTATAGTTGTTCTATCATGTTTATAATTTATATACGATATCCTTTACATATTTCGCCCACTGAGCAGGAGTCTTCGATTTATCGAACGTCTGCCAGGGAATCGGTTTGCCAAAGGTGACAGTAAAGGTTTTATGACGGTTTTTAAACATTTCATCCGCCAGATAAAGCATGGCGATATTAAGCTTAATCCCCAACGCTTTGCAAATGTTTGCCAGATTATAGAAAAAGTCGGAATTCCTGCCTTCAAAGTGTACGGGAACTACATCCCTATGGGCCTGCACGCTTTTCACAACAAAAGTCTTCTTCCATTCCAAATCGCAGATAACCCCCTTCCTGCGCCGCGAACAAAGACCTGCGGGAAACATGATCAGTTGATCGTCGGAACGGAATCCGGCTTCCACCATTCGGGGGAAGTCTTTCGCCTGTCTCCCCGTCTTGTTAATCGGAATACAAAGCGGAGCCAGACCATGCAGGTTCATCAACAAGTCGTTGACCAGGTATTTCACTTTGCCATCGTAATAGCGTCCCAGCACATAGCCGAGCGCCACCCCGTCTTGTCCGCCCAACGGATGATTGGACACGAAAGTATACAACCCTTCTTTCGGAAGGTTTTCAATGCCTTTCACATTGACTTTCGCGTCAAGAAACTCCATGCAGGCTTCCAAAAAGTCTACTCCTACCTTATCTCTCGAATCGTTCAGGAACACATTAATTTCGTCCTGATGAACAATCCGCTTCAAATAAGAAATGAGAAACTTTGGGATATATTTATAATACTTCGGAGCTTTATCCCGAACTATCTTATCCACATCAATCAGAAACAATGAATCATCAGTCATCTTTTTTTAAACGAAAATGATGGTACAAAATTAACGGTTCTTTTTTATTATTCGCAAAAAAACAGCAGAAAATATATAAACCCGTAAGTATTATCTCCCTTACACCTCGCTTTAAACCGATAAGATAACCGAAGATTGCCCGGCAGGTTCCGATGCCGGAAAGGAAAGCGAACGCTTGGGATCACAAATAGCATCTTCCATTCTCTCGAACCTATAATCTACCTCAATTTTAAAAAACAACAAGAAAAAGAGCGTTAAAAAGCAGAAGAAGCCGACCTTGTATCTAACATAAAGCGGACCGATGGCAGAAAGCTTTTCTCTCCGAAATTTCAAACTCGCAAAACACTATCCGCCCAAAAGCATCTTCTCGTTTGCTTCCAAAGAGAGCCTTTATTCAAGCGAAACAAAAGCTCTATTCAAGCCAAAGAGAGCCTTTGTTCAAGCGAAATAAAAGCTCCATTTAAACAGAAAAGAACTTTGGCAATATTAAATGCGAAAATTTCCCGGACAGCCTACATCCTTCTCATTCAGAAAACATAAAATTGAGAATGCCGGAAAATAGAGAATCCGCCTCTTCAAAAAAGACGAAACAACTCGCCCGAAACACGGGTGAATGCTCACTCTACAGCTGAAACGAAGAGTGCCCGCAAAAGCTTTTAACAATCTGTTCAAAACTTCTATGAAATATTTCGTGGTTTTTTGTGGGGAATTGTGGGGAAATGATTAATTTTACCGTCGCTTATTATATATAAGGTATATATGATACGTTTTTTGGGTAATATTGAGGCGAAGGCAGACACCAAGGGAAGAATATTCATACCCGCTGCGTTCCGGAAACAACTTCAAGCTGCTTCCGAAGAGAGGCTTATTATGCGAAAAGACGTGTTTCAAGACTGCCTGACACTCTACCCCGAAAGCGTATGGAACGAAGAATTGAGCGAGCTCCGAAGCCGCTTGAACAAATGGAGCAGCAAGCACCAGCTGATATTCAGACAGTTCGTCAGCGACGTGGAAGTGGTAACCCCCGACAACAACGGACGCATACTCATACCGAAGCGGTATCTGCAGATATGCAACATCCACGGTGACATACGCTTTATCGGGATCGACAACAAAATAGAGATTTGGGCAAAAGAACGGACTGAACAGCCCTTTATGCCGCCCGAGGAATTCGGGAAAGCACTGGAAGAGATTATGAACGACCAACAACCGGAAGATGAATAAAGACGAGCAGACATACCACATACCCGTATTGCTGAAGGAAAGCGTAGACGGAATGAACATCCGCCCCGGAGGAATTTACGTAGATGTCACCTTCGGCGGAGGAGGACACTCGCGCGAGATACTCTCACGCTTAGGGGAAGGCGGGCGACTGTTCGGATTCGATCAAGACGAAGATGCCGAACGGAACATCACAGAAAACCCGCAATTCACTTTCGTGCGCAGCAATTTCCGCTACCTCCGCAACTTCTTGCGCTACCACGGCATAGAGCAGGTAGACGGCATCTTGGCCGATCTCGGCGTGTCGTCGCACCACTTCGACGACAGCCAACGGGGTTTCTCGTTCAGGTTCGACGGCGAACTGGACATGCGCATGAACAAGCGGGCGGGGCTGACTGCCGCAGACGTGGTGAACACATACGACGAAAGTCGGCTGGCTGACATTTTCTACCTCTACGGGGAGCTGAAGAACAGCCGCAAACTGTCGGCAACGCTCGTGAAGGCACGCGGCGCAAACCATATCCGTACCATCGGAGAGTTTCTGGAAGTTGTCAAACCTCTTTTCGGACACGAACGCGAGAAGAAAGAACTAGCAAAAGTGTTTCAGGCGCTTCGCATCGAAGTGAACCGGGAGATGGAAGCCCTGAAAGAGATGCTGCAAGCCGCTACCGAAGCGCTCAAACCCGGAGGCAGATTGGTTGTCATCACCTACCACTCGCTGGAAGACCGCATGGTAAAGAATGTAATGAAAACGGGGAACGCAGAAGGAAAGGCCGATGTAGACTTCTTCGGCAACCTGAGAGCTCCCTTCCGCCTTATCAACAATAAAGTGATTGTTCCCGACAAGGAAGAGATAGAAAGAAACCCGCGCTCGAGAAGCGCCAAGCTGCGAATTGCCGAAAAGCGGGAAAAACCGTCAAACGAATAACCGACCGCTATGGAAGAAGAGAAGAAAAACAAGCGCACTTCGCTAAAAAGCATCTTAGGAGGAGACATTCTGGCTGCAGACTTTTTCCGCCGGCAGACCAGACTGCTGGTACTCGTGATGGCTTTTGTCATTTTCTACATCCACAACCGCTATGCCAGCCAGCAGCAGCAGATCGAGATAGACCGATTGAAAAAAGAGCTGACAGACATTAAATACGATGCGCTGACACGTAATTCGGAGCTGATGGAAAAAAGCCGCCAATCGCGCATCGAAGATTATATATCGAGCAAAGAAAGTGATTTGCAAACGTCTACCCATCCTCCTTACCTCATCAAGTAAGCTGCGCGCGGGCGATTTGTAGAAACAAAGAAAAAAGGAAAAACCGTGGCTGTAAACAAAAAAAATATAATGACCCGTTACTTCTTCGTCATCGTCGTGATGGCGTCGGTCGGCATAGCCATTGTTGTCAAAGCGTCTTTCACCATGTTTGCCGAAAGACAGTACTGGCAGGAAGTGGCAGACCGCTTCGTGAAAGAGAACGTGACGGTGAAGCCGAACCGGGGGAATATCATTTCGTCCGACGGCAAGCTTATGGCAAGCTCGCTACCGGAATACAAGATCTATATCGACTTCATGTCGGGCGAGAGAGACGAAAAGAAGAGAAAAAAAGATCAGGCGCGCCGGGACTCTGTCCTCAAAGCCAATCTCGATTCAATCTGCATCGGGCTTCACAAAATCTTCCCCGACCAAAGCGTGGCGCATTTCAAAGCGCATCTTAAAAAAGGACGGCAGGCGAAAAGCCGCAACTACCTGATTTACCCCAAACGTATTTCTTACATACAATACAAAGAAGTGAAGCGCTTGCCTGTCTTTTGCTTGAACCCATACAAAGGGGGATTCAAAGGGTTGGCTTTCAACCAACGCAAGAAACCTTTCGGTTCATTGGGAGCACGCACGCTGGGCGATGTGTATGCCGACACGGCCAAAGGAGCGAAAAACGGAATCGAACTTGCTTTTGACACTCTTCTGAAAGGGCGCGACGGACTGACACACCGCCAGAAAGTGATGAACAAGTACCTGAATATCGTAGACAAAGCGCCCGTAGACGGTTGCGACCTGATTACAACACTGGACGTGGGCATGCAGGACATCTGCGAAAAGGCTTTGGTAGACAAGCTGAAAGAACTGAATGCCAGCGTGGGCGTGGTGGTGCTGATGGAAGTCGCAACCGGCGAGGTGAAAGCGATTGTGAATATGATGAAGGCGAACGACGGAGAATATTACGAGATGCGCAACAATGCCATCAGCGACATGCTCGAACCGGGTTCTACATTCAAAACCGCTTCCATCATGGTAGCGCTGGAAGACGGGAAAATCACTCCGGACTATATCGTGGATACCGGCAACGGGCAAAAGCCGATGCACGGGCGTGTGATGAAAGACCACAACTGGCATCGGGGAGGTTACGGCAAGCTGACGGTTACAGAGATACTGGGGGTTTCATCCAATGTAGGCACTTCCACCATTATCGACAATTTTTACAGCGGCAATCCGCAGAAGTTTGTAGACGGACTGAAGCGCATGAGCATCGACCAGCCTCTCCGCTTGCAGATTGCCGGGGAAGGTAAGCCGAACATCCGGGGTCCCAAAGAACGTTACTTTGCAAAAACTACGCTCCCGTGGATGAGTATCGGTTATGAAACACAAGTCCCGCCGATAAACATTCTGACTTTCTATAATGCAATAGCCAACAACGGCGTGGCTGTTCGGCCCAAGTTTGTGAAAGCCGCCATGAAAGACGGAGAAATAATAAAAGAATTTAATACCGAAGTGATTAATCCCAAGATATGCTCGGACAAGACATTGACGCAAATCCGGGAGATTCTTCAGAAAGTGGTGAGCGAAGGTCTCGCCAAGCCTGCGGGCAGCAAACAGTTCCACGTCTCCGGCAAAACCGGAACAGCGCAAATATCACAAGGAGCGGCCGGATATAAAACAGGAAGGACCAACTATCTGGTCAGCTTCTGCGGATATTTCCCTTCGGAAGCTCCCAAATACAGTATGATTGTCTCGATACAGAAACCCGGATTGCCGGCTTCGGGCGGGCTGATGGCAGGAAGCGTGTTCAGCAAAATAGCAGAAAGAGTGTATGCCAAAGATTTAAGGCTCCCGCTCGCGTATGCCATCGATACAAACGCTGTGGTTATCCCCGATGTGAAAGTCGGCGAAATGAAAGAAACCCGCAGGGTGCTCGAAGAATTGAAAATAAAAACGCAGGGGAAAATCGACGAATCGGGCAAGAAGATATGGGGAAGCGCGCATGCCGCTCCGCAGGCAGTAGTGCTCGAAAGCCGTAGCATGATGCAAAAGTTTGTGCCGAGTGTCATCGGCATGGGAGCCAAAGATGCGGTTTACCTTTTGGAAAGCAAAGGGTTGAAAGTCCGCCTTGTGGGAGTAGGTAAAGTAAAAAACCAGTCGATAGCCAACGGAACGACAGCAGTGAAGGGACAAACCATCACGCTTACATTGAATTAAAAAAAGAGTCCGGTTGATACATCCGAACAATAAGCAATGCGGCAGGTCAACCGGATATCGCCAAATATAAATAAAATCGGAAAGATGATATTAAAAGAATTACTGAAAGCAATACAGCCGGTACAAATAGCCGGAGATCCGAATATAGAAATCACCGGAATCAATATAGACTCCCGCCGGGTAGAAGACGGGCATCTGTTCATGGCGATGCGCGGAACACAAACCGACGGGCATGCCTATATTGCGGCAGCCATTGCAAAAGGAGCGGTTGCCATTCTCTGCGAAGAGATTCCGGAAAGCCGTAAAGAAGGGGTTACCTATGTTCAGGTGAAAGACAGTGAAGACGCTACAGGCAAGCTGGCTACATGCTTCTATGGCGACCCTACCTCGAAAATAGAACTGGTAGGCGTGACCGGAACCAACGGAAAGACAACAATCGCCACCTTATTATATAATACGTTTCGTTACTTCGGATATAAGGTCGGCTTGCTTTCTACGGTTTGCAATTATATCGACGACGAGGCAATTCCAACCGAGCATACCACCCCCGATCCCATTACCTTGAACCGCCTGTTGGGACGAATGGCAGACGAGGGGTGCAAGTACGTGTTTATGGAAGTGAGCTCGCACGCCATCGCGCAAAAGCGCATCAGCGGACTTAAATTTGCGGGAGGAATCTTCACCAACCTGACCCGCGACCACCTCGACTATCACAAAACAGTGGAGAACTATCTGAAAACCAAAAAGAAGTTCTTCGACGACATGCCGAAAGATGCGTTTAGCCTCGTCAATCTCGACGACAGGAACGGGTTGGTGATGACGCAGAACACGCGTTCGAAAGTATATACCTATTCACTGAGAAGCCTCAGTGACTTCAAAGGAAGAGTATTGGAATCGCATTTCGAAGGAATGCTACTCGACTTCAACAACAAGGAGATAGCAGTCCGGTTTATCGGTAAATTCAATGCATCCAACCTGCTGGCCGTATTCGGCGCTGCAGTTCTCTTGGGTAAAAAAGAAGAAGAAGTGCTCGTCGCTCTCAGCACATTGCATCCCGTTTCCGGACGTTTCGAGTCCATACGCTCTCCGCAGGGGTTCACTGCCATCGTGGACTATGCGCATACGCCGGACGCCCTTGTCAATGTGCTCAACGCCATTCACGGAGTGCTCGAAGGGAAAGGAAAAGTTATCACAGTAATCGGAGCGGGAGGCAACCGCGATAAGGGGAAACGCCCTATCATGGCAAAAGAGGCGGCGAGAAACAGCGATCGCGTAATCATAACATCCGACAATCCGCGTTTCGAAGATCCGCAAGAGATTATAAACGACATGCTTGCCGGACTGGATACCGAAGACAGGAAAAAGACAATCAGCATCGTTGACCGGAAAGAAGCTATCCGTACCGCCTGCATGCTGGTAGAGAAAGGAGATGTGGTGCTCGTAGCCGGAAAAGGGCATGAGAACTATCAGGAAATAAAAGGGGTGAAACATCACTTCGACGATAAAGAGATATTAATCAGCTGTTTCAACGGTTAATGAACAGCATTAACTACTAATAATTACGCAACAAAATGTTATATTACCTATTCGACTGGCTACACAAGCTCAATTTCCCCGGCGCAGGAATGTTCGGTTACACCTCGTTCCGCGCGCTGATGGCGGTCATCCTCGCTTTGCTTATTTCAAGTATCTGGGGCGATAAGTTTATCGATCTGCTAAAAAAGAAGCAGATTACGGAAACACAAAGAGATGCTGCCATCGATCCGTTCGGAATCAACAAGGTGGGGGTACCGAGCATGGGGGGTGTCATCATCATTGTAGCCATTCTTATCCCCTGCCTCTTGTTGGGGAAGTTGCACAATGTGTATATGCTGCTGATGCTCATTACGACCGTATGGCTGGGTTCACTCGGATTTGCCGACGATTATATCAAAATATTCAAAAAAGACAAAGAAGGGCTGCATGGTAAGTTCAAGGTCATCGGTCAAGTAGGGTTGGGACTCATCGTAGGGCTTACTCTGTACCTAAGTCCCGATGTGGTTATCCGTGAAAATATAGAAGTCCATCATCCCGGGCAAGAAATGGAGGTGATACATGGAACCAATGATTTAAAATCGACAAAAACCACCATTCCTTTCTTCAAAAACAACAACCTCGACTATGCAGACCTGGTTGCTTTCATGGGCGATCACGCGCAAACTGCAGGATGGGTATTGTTTGTCATCATTACCATATTTGTCGTAACCGCAGTTTCGAACGGCGCCAATCTGAACGACGGTATGGACGGAATGGCTGCCGGAAACTCCGCAATCATAGGAGCCACGTTGGGAATACTGGCCTACGTGTCTTCACACATCGAGTTTGCCGGCTATTTGAATATCATGTATATTCCCGGCACGGAAGAGCTGGTTATCTACATCTGTGCTTTTATCGGAGCTTTGATAGGTTTCTTGTGGTACAATGCTTATCCGGCACAGGTTTTCATGGGAGATACCGGTAGTCTGACCATCGGCGGGATCATCGCCGTATTCGCCATCATCATCCACAAGGAACTGCTCATCCCCATTTTATGCGGAGTGTTTCTGGCGGAGAATCTTTCAGTCATCCTCCAACGATACTATTACAAATCCGGTAAACGAAAAGGAGTGAAACAACGATTGTTTAAACGGACGCCCATCCACGACCACTTCCGGACATCGATGGATCTGGTGGAATCAGGTTGCTCCGTCAAATTCACCAAGCCGAACAAGCTATTCCACGAATCGAAAATTACCGTACGATTCTGGATTGCAACCATCGTGCTGGCAGCCATAACGATTATTACATTAAAGATTAGATAAAAAAGTCATATAAGATAGTTTTCAGATGAATACAGAAAATACAGAGAAGGAAGTAAAGAAACTGAGGATAGTCGTCTTAGGAGCGGGTGAAAGCGGCGCCGGTGCAGCCGTACTTGCCCAAACGAAAGGGTTCGATACTTTTGTTTCGGACACATCGTCCATCAAAGCCAAATACAAAGAGCTGCTGGACAATCACGGGATTGCCTGGGAAGAGGGACGCCATTCCGAAGAATTGATTCTAAATGCTGATGAGGTGATTAAGAGTCCCGGAATTCCAAACGACGCTCCTTTGATTCTTAAACTGAAGTCCCAAGGCATCCCCGTTATTTCCGAGATTGAGTTCGCCGGGCGCTATACGGATGCGAAAATGATTTGCATTACCGGGTCAAACGGGAAAACAACGACAACTTCATTGATCTACCATATTTTCAAAAGCGCAGGACTGAATGTCGGTCTCGCAGGAAACATCGGTAAGAGCCTGGCTCTGCAAGTAGCCGAAGAAGAACATGACTACTACATTATCGAATTGAGTTCGTTTCAGTTGGACAATATGTATAATTTCCGCGCCAACATAGCCGTACTGATGAATATCACCCCCGATCATCTGGACCGGTATGATCATTGCATGCAAAACTACATCAACGCCAAATTCCGCATCACCCAAAACCAGACCTCCGATGATGCCTTTATATTCTGGAACGACGACCCGATCATCAAGCAAGAGTTGGCAAAACACGGATTGCAAGCCCATCTTTATCCATTTGCGGCAGTCAAAAAGGAAGGAGCCATCGCCTATGTGGAAGACAATGAAGTGAAAATAACCGAGCCTATTGCATTCAACATGGAGCAGGAAGAGCTGGCACTTACGGGGCAACACAATCTATACAATTCTTTGGCGGCCGGTATTTCGGCTAATCTGGCAGGTATTACGAAAGAGAATATACGTAAGGCGCTTTCCGATTTTAAAGGTGTAGAACACCGGTTGGAGAAAGTCGCCCGCGTACGCGGCATCGATTTTATAAACGACTCGAAAGCAACCAACGTAAATTCCTGTTGGTACGCTCTTCAAAGCATGACGACCAAGGTAGTCCTGATCATCGGTGGAAAGGATAAAGGGAACGATTATTCCGAGATCGAAGATATGGTGCGGGAAAAATGCTCCGCACTGGTATATCTGGGACTCCATAACGAAAGACTGCACGAATTCTTCGACCGCCTCGGACTTCCGGTAGCCGACATACAAACCGGAATGAAGGATGCGGTAGAGGCGGCCTACAAGCTCGCCAAAAAAGGAGAGACTGTTCTATTGAGCCCTTGCTGCGCTTCATTCGATCTGTTCGATAGCTACGAAGATCGTGGAGACCAGTTCAAGAAATACGTAAGAGAACTTTAATAACAACCATTAAATCAGTAAAAACGTGGATCTATTAAAAAACATATTCAAAGGAGACAAAGTGATTTGGATCATTTTCCTCTGTCTCTGTCTGATTTCCATTGTCGAGGTGTTTTCTGCCGCGTCTACACTGACTTACAAAAGCGGCGACCATTGGGGCCCAATCACACAGCATTCCGTAATTCTGATGGTAGGCGCCGTGTTGGTGGTGCTGATGCACAATATTCCATACAAATGGTTTCAGGTATTTCCTGTGTTCTTATATCCGATCTCATTACTTCTATTGGCTTTCGTTACCATAATGGGTATTGTTACGGGTGACCGTGTGAACGGGGCCGCCCGCTGGATGACATTTATGGGAGTGCAGTTTCAACCGTCGGAGCTGGCAAAGATGGCTATTATCATAGCCGTTTCCTTCATCCTTTCAAAACGGCAGGATGACGAAGGGGCCAACCCCAAAGCATTCAAGTACATTATGATTATCACCGGAATCGCTCTTCTGCTGATTGCGCCTGAAAATCTCTCCACCGCAATGTTACTGTTCGGCGTAGTGTTCATCATGATGTTTATCGGAAGAGTGGCTGCCAAAAAACTCTTATTACTGGTAGGGGGAATCGTATTGATAGGAGCCATCGGCGTAGGGACCGTAGTAGCCATTCCCGCGAAAACATTGCACAACACTCCCGGTCTTCACCGGTTGGAAACATGGCAGAACCGTATCAAAGGCTTCTTCGACAAAGAAGAAGTTCCCGCAGCCAGATTCGATATCGACAAGGACGCGCAAATTGCGCATGCCCGCATTGCCATTGCCACCAGCAATGTAGTAGGCAAAGGGCCGGGCAACTCTATACAACGCGATTTCCTGAGCCAGGCTTTCTCCGACTTCATATTCGCCATTGTAATTGAAGAGATGGGGTTGATCGGAGGGATATTTGTCGTTTTCCTCTATCTGTGGCTATTGATACGCGCCGGGCGAATCGCCCAAAAGTGCGACCGTACGTTCCCCGCTTTTCTGGTCATGGGAATTGCCTTATTACTGGTATCGCAAGCCATATTGAACATGATGGTTGCCGTCGGCTTGTTCCCGGTAACCGGACAACCCCTGCCTTTAATAAGTAAAGGTGGAACAAGTACATTAATCAATTGCGCATATATCGGAATGATTCTGAGTATAAGCCGGTATACAGCCCGATTGGAAGAACAGAAGGCGCACGACGCCCGGATACAGATGCAGATAGAAGCCGGTACGGCAGAATCGCAAGCGCAAACCGCTGTGGAACCTACTTCGGAAATGTTGAATAACGATTCGAAGTTTGAATAAAGTGCCCAAATTAAAAATAAACCTATATAATATATAGTGTGTATGAACAAGTGCGAAAACAATCATAACCCGACTTCGCCATTGAGTAATGACGGAGCCGATCTCCGGATCATTATCAGTGGTGGCGGCACAGGAGGACATATCTTTCCGGCGATATCCATCGCGAACGCCATCATGGAGTTGCGTCCGAATGCCAAAATCCTTTTTGTAGGAGCCGAAGGACGCATGGAAATGCAGCGGGTTCCGGATGCAGGATACGAAATCATCGGGCTGCCGGTTGCCGGCTTCGACCGGAAACATCTATGGAAAAATGTGGGCGTACTGTTCAAATTGGTACGCAGCCAGTGGAGGGCACGAAAGATTATTAAAAACTTTCGCCCGCAAGTAGCGGTAGGAGTAGGAGGATACGCCAGCGGTCCGACATTGAAAACGGCCGAAATGATGGGAGTGCCCACACTCATTCAGGAGCAAAACTCTTACGCCGGAGTGACCAATAAGTTGCTGGCACAGAAAGCTAAAAAGATATGTGTAGCCTATGAGGGGATGGAAAAGTTTTTCCCTGCGGATAAAATCATCATGACCGGGAATCCTGTGCGGCAAAACCTGACAAAAGACATGCCGCTGAAAGAGGACGCGTTGCGCTCTTTCGGATTGACACCGGGGAAAAAGACCATATTGATTGTAGGAGGCAGTCTGGGAGCGGGAACGTTCAACCGGACTTTAACCGCCGGATTGGAGAAGATTCGGGCAAACAAAGGGGTTCAGTTTATATGGCAAACCGGAAAATATTATTATCCGCAAGTGATGAAAACGGTACAAGAAGCCGGAGAAATAGCTAACCTTCATGTAACGGACTTTATCAAGGACATGGCAGCGGCATACGCTGCGGCCGACTTGGTTATCTCCCGCGCAGGCGCCGGATCTATTTCTGAGTTCTGCCTGCTGCACAAACCCGTAATTCTGGTTCCTTCACCCAATGTAGCCGAAGATCACCAGACACAAAACGCATTGGCACTGGTGAATAAAGAAGCTGCCATCTACGTAAAAGACAGCGATGCCGAACAGAAGCTGATAGAAACGGCAGTGATCGCAGTGAACAACGAGCGGAAACTGAGAGAGCTGAGCGAAAACATTTCCCGGTTGGCGCTACCCGATTCTGCACGAATCATTGCACAGGAAGTACTGAAACTGGCAGAACGGCGCGACAGATAATACAAAAGGCACAACTTCCGGTTCGACAGCAATGGAATCTGAAAACGTGATGAAATAAGCCTTGCGAGCTTCAGCAAATAAAAAGTTTAATTATAAAAAGAATAAATTCATTGATGAATATTGAAACCATAGGATCAGTTTATTTTGTAGGTGCGGGAGGCATCGGCATGAGTGCGCTTGTACGTTATTTCCTTTCCAAAGGAAAAACGGTGGCAGGATACGACCGGACCGCTACCCCTCTGACAGAGGAGCTTATCGCGGAGGGCGCGCAAATACATTATGAAGAGAATGTAGATTTGATTCCTCAGGCATGCAGGGATAAAAAAAGTACATTGGTCGTATTGACACCTGCCGTTCCGGAAGACCATGCAGAGTTGGTATATTTCCGCAGCAACGGATTCGAGATACAGAAGCGTGCCCAGGTATTGGGAACGATTACTCACTCGAGCAAGGCCTTATGCGTGGCAGGTACACACGGAAAGACCACCACTTCGAGCATGGCTGCGCATTTATTGTATCAGTCGCATGTGAGATGCACGGCTTTCCTCGGAGGAATATCGAAGAATTACGGAACCAACCTGTTGCTTTCACAAGAAAGCCCCTACACTGTGATCGAGGCAGATGAGTTCGACCGCTCTTTTCATTGGCTTTCTCCTTATATGTCGGTCGTTACTTCCACCGACCCCGACCATCTCGATATTTACGGAACAGCGGAAGCCTATCTGAAGAGTTTCGAGCATTACACAAGTCTCATCCAACCGGGAGGCGCCTTAATCGTCCGCAAAGGGATATCACTGCAACCTAAAGTAAACGAGGGCGTACGTGTGTACACGTACTCGCGCGACGAAGGAGACTTTCATGCCGAAAACATCCGCATAGGGAACGGTGAAATCTTTATAGATTTCGTAGCGCCGGATACCCGTATCAACGACATTCAATTGGGAGTGCCCGTAAGCATCAATATAGAGAACGGGGTAGCTGCTATGGCATTGGCTCACCTGAACGGAGCCACCGACGAAGAGATCAAACAGGGAATGGGCAATTTCCGAGGGGTAGACCGCAGGTTCGATTTCAAGATAAAGAACGACCGGCTTGTATTCCTCAGCGATTACGCTCATCATCCTTCGGAAATAAAACAAAGTGTGCTCTCGATTCGCGAGCTGTATAAGGATAAAAAGATCACAGCCATCTTCCAACCTCATTTGTACACACGCACACGCGACTTCTACAAGGATTTCGCAGATAGTTTATCTCTGCTTGACGAGGTCATTCTCACAGATATTTATCCGGCACGCGAAACTCCCATACCGGGTGTAAGCAGCCGCCTTATCTACGACAACCTTCGCCCGGGAATTGAAAAGAGCTTGTGTAAGAAAGAAGAGATACCGGGTCTGCTAAGAACAAAACAGATTGAAGTTTTGATTACCTTGGGAGCCGGAGACATAGACAACTATGTACCCGAAATAGTAAATGAACTGACAAAGAGACAAGAAAATAAAGAAGTGAGTTCATAAGAGGAAGGAAGAATGAAGAGTCCGGAAACAGATGGCGCCACCTGTGCCCGCAGCCAACTCTTCAGAACGCATTAGCTTATTGAAAAAACAAAAACGAGAAAAATAATGGTCAAGAGAATCCTTCTATTCATTGTCATATTAGCGCTTATGGCTTATTTAGGTATAGCCGTGACTGCTTTCAACCGCAAACCTGTCCATCAGACCTGCCGCGATATGGAGTTGGTCATCAAGGATACGGCCTATGCCGGTTTTATAACAAAAGGAGAGTTACAAGGAATCCTTGAACGCAAAGGCATTTATCCCATCGGGAAACAGATGAAAAACATTTCCACCAAATCGCTGGAACGCGAATTGGGTAAACACCCGTTAATTGATGAAGCGGAATGCTATAAAACCCCCAGCGGAAAGGTATGTGTGGAAGTAACGCAACGAATCCCCATCCTTCGTGTAATGAGCGCGAACGGCGAAAATTACTACATAGACAACAAAGGAAAAATCATGCCGTTGGAAGCGAAATGCGTCGCCCATTTGGCAATTGTGACCGGAAATGTAGAAAAGTCGTTTGCAATGAGGGATTTATATAAGTTTGGTGTATTTTTGCAAAACAATAAGTTCTGGGATGCACAGATAGAACAAATAAATGTTCTGCCCAACCACGGAATCGAATTGGTGCCCCGTGTAGGCGACCATCTAATTTATCTCGGAAAAATAGAGAACTTTGAAAACAAACTGCACAGGCTGAAGATATTCTATGAAAAAGGTCTCAACCAAGTAGGGTGGAACAAGTATTCACGCATCAATCTGGAGTTTGGCAATCAAATCATTTGCACCAAAAGAGAATGATTAACAACCGGTGAGAAGCATCAGCGACAGGATGTATCGCCGCAATGAGCTTATTTGAATATTATAAAAAATAAATATAGACATGGCAACAACAGAATTTATCGCCGCCATTGAGCTGGGTTCATCGAAGATAGCCGGTGTGGCCGGAAAAAAGAACAGCGACGGAAGCATGCAAGTGCTGGCTTATGCTCAGGAAGATTCTTCAACTTTTATCCGCAAAGGCATAATCTTCAACTTAGATAAGACGGCGCAGAGTCTTACTTCCATCATCAACAGGCTGGAAAGCGAGTTGAAGAACTCGATTGCCAAAGTGTATGTAGGCATTGGAGGACAGTCTATCCGCACCGTTCGCAATGTGGTAAGCCGCGATTTGGAAGAAGAAACGGTTATTTCGGAAAAGATTGTAAGCGATATAGGTGATGAGAATATTTCGGTTCCCTTGGTGGATATGGAGGTGCTGGAAGTGGCTCCGCAAGAATATAAGATAGGGAATAATCTTCAAGCCAATCCTGTCGGCGTAGTGGGAAGCCATATCGAAGGGCGTTTCCTCAATATTGTTGCCCGCGCTTCTTTGCGAAAGAATTTAGAACATTGCTTCCGGCAGGCGAAGATAGAAATCGCCGAACAGCTCGTATCGCCTCTGGTTACCGCCAACGCGGTGTTGACCGAGAGCGAACGCCGTTCGGGCTGTGCCCTTGTCGATTTCGGAGCGGATACCACTACGATCTCCGTGTACAAGAACAACATTCTCCGTTTTCTCACCGTATTGCCTTTGGGAGGAAACAGTATTACGAGGGACATCACAACCTTACAGATAGAGGAGGAGGAAGCCGAACAGTTGAAAAAGACTTACGGAGACGCCCTATACGAAGAAGAGGAAGAGAATGAAGAGCAACCGGCTGTTTGCAAGCTGGAAGACGAAAGCCGGACAATCACGGTGAGCCAACTGAACGAAATCATCGGGGCGCGGGCTGAAGAAATCATCTCGAATGTCTGGAATCAAATCCAGCTTTCCGGCTACGAAGACAAGCTGTTGGCAGGACTTGTTATCACAGGAGGCGCCACAAATCTGAAGAATCTTGACGAAATGCTGCGCAAGCGTAGCAAGATAGATAAGATACGCGTAGCCAAACTTCCACGCAACACGGTTCATGCGTATGGCGAAATCTTGAAAAAGGACGGTTCGCAAAACACCTTGTTCGGTCTTCTGTTCGAAGGAAACCAAAACTGCTGCCTTATGGAAACCGTACAGCCCGAAGCGGTCAGCGCAAACACTCACCCCGGCCTGAGAACCGATGGACAAGCCGGCAAAGAACAAACCGGCGACATGTTTGAAGACGATCTGGAACTGCAAGAGCAAGCCAGACAAGCCAAATTGAAGCGCGAACAAGAAGAGAAAGCTGCTAAAGCTGCTGCTAAAGAAGAGGAGAGAAAGCGCAAAGAGAGAGAGAGAGCGGAGAAAGAAGCCAGAAAAAAAGCGGCAGGGCCAAGCTGGATTCAGCGCAAAATAGACGCCATCACCAAAGACTTCTTTGAAGATGATAAAATGAACTAAATGTGATAAAACAATAACAAATTAAGATATGGACGAGATAGTACAATTCGATTTCCCGACCGATTCACCTAAAATCATCAAAGTAATCGGTGTAGGTGGAGGTGGAGGTAATGCCGTAAACCACATGTACCGGGAAGGCATACACGACGTAACGTTCGTTCTCTGCAATACCGACAATCAGGCATTGGCGGAATCGCCCGTTCCGGTGAAACTACAACTGGGACGCAACATAACGCAAGGATTAGGAGCGGGCAACCGCCCCGAACGTGCACGAGAGGCTGCCGAAGAAAGCATCGAAGATATCAGGACACTACTGAACGACGGTACTAAAATGGTATTCATCACTGCCGGTATGGGAGGCGGGACCGGTACGGGAGCGGCTCCTGTCATCGCGCGTGTAGCCAAAGAAATGGATATTCTCACCGTAGGCATCGTAACCATACCCTTTATCTTCGAGGGCGAAAAGAAAATCATTCAGGCTTTGGACGGAGTGGAACGCATCGCCCGGCACGTCGACGCCTTGTTGGTAATCAACAACGAGCGTCTGCGCGAAATCTATGCCGACCTTACCTTTATGAACGCATTCGGCAAGGCGGACGACACACTTTCTATCGCCGCCAAAAGCATTGCCGAAATCATTACCATGCGGGGTACGGTGAATCTCGACTTCGCCGATGTGAAAACGATTCTCAAAGACGGTGGCGTAGCCATCATGAGCACCGGATTCGGAGAAGGGGAAAACCGGGTGACGAAAGCCATCGACGATGCCTTGCATTCGCCGCTGCTGAACAATAACGACATCTTCAACGCGAAGAAAGTGATGCTCAACGTATCGTTCTGTCCGTCGTCGGAATTGATGATGGAGGAAATGAACGAGATACACGAATTCATGAGCAAATTCCGAGAGGGCGTGGAAGTGATATGGGGTGTGGCCATGGACAATGCGCTGGAGACGAAAGTAAAGATTACCGTATTGGCTACCGGCTTCGGCGTAGAAGACGTGCCCGGTATGGACAGCCTGCACGAAGCGCGCAGTCAGGAAGAAGAGGAACGCCAAATGCAACTCGAAGAGGAGAAAGAGAAGAACAAAGAGCGCATCCGCAGAGCCTACGGTGAAAGTGCCGGTGGTATCGGAAGCAGAAACATCCGCAAGCGCCGCCACGTTTATCTGTTCAACAGCGAGGATATGGACAATGAAGACATCATCGCCATGGTGGAAGATTCGCCCGCTTATCTGCGCGACAAAACGACGCTCACCAAAATAAAGACGAAAGCAGCCATCGAAGAAGAAGCGGCTGCCGAAGATGCTGTAGATAATGATGGAATCATAACGTTCTAACAAAACCGATACAAATATGGACTTATTCGACCGAGTCAGCGAAGACATTAAAAACGCAATGAAAGCTAAGGACAAAGTAGCTTTGGAAACTTTGAGAAATGTAAAGAAGTTCTTCATCGAAGCGAAAACCGCTCCGGGAGCAAACGACTCGTTGACAGACGATGCTGCCTTGAAGATTATCCAGAAGCTGGTTAAGCAAGGAAAAGATGCCGCCGAAATCTACAAAGGGCAGGCTCGCCAGGATCTGGCAGACGCCGAATTGGCGCAAGTGGCTGTTATGGAAGCCTATCTGCCCAAACAGCTTTCGGCAGAAGAGCTGGAAGCCGCACTGAAAGAAATCATTGCCGAAACCGGCGCCACCAGCGGTAAAGATATGGGTAAAGTGATGGGAGTAGCTTCGAAGAAGCTCGCAGGCATAGCCGAAGGCCGTGCCATATCCGCCAAAGTAAAAGAACTGTTGGGGTAATCGAGACCCCTTATCTATAAAGCCGCTTCAGCGAATGCACCTGACGCTGAAGCGGCTTTTATGTTTCTTTCATCTCACAAGCCTGTTTATTCTTATGACTTTCAGCTAAAGCCTCAATATCTTATCATTTTGCAATCCCGCAGGTTTCTTATCTGATTCCACATATGTTTTTTCTCATCGTGGTATACATATATACTCAGCATGGTAGGCATATATAGTCATCATGGGTAACCATATATAGCTTGATATAGCTTGCAACTAAGTTGTAGAACTAAACAAGGCTCTTGCAGCAATATTATAAAAGATGAAGCGAGCTCATCGCCTTGTCAGAGGAAAGCGCATGGTACTTTTTACTTCATGCGGCCAAACCATAATTTGTGCGTAGGGAGGGAGATACGACCAAGCGGGAAAGCATCGCCCGTCAAATATCCGCCGGGCGGTTCAATCGAACAGCTCTTTAAGCACCTCCAGCGATTTCAATACGGGAAAATCAGGCAGATGCAACCTATAATAGTCATTGATGATAGTCAGACAGCGGGTTCTTTCAACGCGGTTCATGGCAAAAAGGTGCATCGTGTCATAATTCATACGCATCAGCCGCAACAGGCGTGCCGACTCTTCGGGAGATATGTACGACGCATGCAAACGGGGGCAAGAGGATGTGAAACAAGCATTCAGCAGGTCGAAATAATCGCCCGGATGATAGTTTTCCAGATTCGGATAAAGCCCCAAAAAGCGCGAAAGGCGCATAAGGAACACCAGATGGAAGTTGGCAAAGCCTTGCCTGCACTCATCCAGCCAAACCACCGAATGCTGCAAGTAGGCGAACAACGGCTTATTCTCCGCCTCCTCACGCACCGCTCTATAAAGGAATTCGGCAAGAAAGAGCGCGATGGAGGATTTATACGGATCGTAAGGAAGCGACGAAAAAGGATAGAAAGACTTGGCTTCTTTCATCCGGTACAAGGTAGTGTTGGGACGATAGTCGGCCTCGAACTCGATAAGAGACAAAGGCTGGAACAACACCGCCTTTACCGCAGATTTCCGCGAACGCGGAACAGGCACAAGGAAGGAGGTCCTGCCCGACAACTCCGTGTACATGTCTACAATAACGGAATTATCGTTGTACTTCAACGTATGGAGCACTATACCTTTTGACTTTTGGAGCATATCGTTCGTTTCAGGTTTCAACAACAAATGTACATAAAAATCTCGATCCGAAAGAGAATTAAAAGAAACATGCTTGTTTAAAACCCGACAGTCCTTGTCGAACACAGCAGACGCACTTTCGAATCCACACATTTTAAAGGTTCAAAATCCCAGACAGTCCCTGTCAAATATAGCTGCCGGTTATCTTAATGTTGCGAACGCCCTATTTATCCCCTTACAGTTTCTGTCAACCCCCTTGAAAGGGTGCGGATTCACCAAAACCATGTTCTTTTAAGACTGCTTATGGCGTTTGAAATGAAGATTTCTGCCAAGAATCACAGAAACACCAATGTTGTTGTAAGACTGCCGATAGCATGTAAAATGAAGAGAGCGCAGCGAAGCATTGCGAAAGAAAAACATGTCGCTTTATGGCAAGCAACGGAATAAAATGGCAAAAGGAGGTATATATCTATCTGAATATCAGATATAAAACAAAACACGAAAAAGAAAAACAAAAGAAATGCACAAAAAATATTCGAGAAACATTTGTCAGTTTCAAAAAAGTTCCTACCTTTGCATCCGCAATCGAGAAACAAACACAGATTCAAGAGCGCAAAACTGCAGAAATGCAAAAAAGGATGGCCCGTTCGTCTATCGGTTAGGACGCAAGATTTTCATTCTTGAAAGGGGGGTTCGATTCCCCCACGGGCTACAATTTAAAAGAATAAAAAAACCAAAAAATAGATTAGTCGAGATGGCAAATCACAAATCATCACTGAAAAGAATCAGACAGGAGAAGACAAGAAGACTTCACAACAGATATTATGGCAAGACCATGAGAAATGCTGTTAGAAAACTTCGCGCAACTACAGATAAGGATGAAGCAGTTGCAATGTTTCCGGGCGTTACTAAGATGCTGGACAAGTTGGCTAAGAGAAATATCATTCATAAGAATAAAGCCAACAACTTGAAGTCTAAGCTGGCCGTCCATATCAACAAGCTTGCTTAAGAATCCAAGAAACTAGAATTAAAACAATTCTACATACTATGAGGTCGGACTTTCAGTTCGACCTTTCTTGCATATACCATATACAGGAAGTAATCTTCCGGCGGATAAGATTTTCATGAACATGAACCGCCAAGAAAGCAACCGACCGGAACAAAAACGGATTCGTCTCGAAAACACATCGACCGCCGGCATTCCCCATTCTTTATTTTTCACTTTTTATTCTTTACCGACTGAATATTTTTCACTATATTTGCTCTGTTATTAAAGTTAGAAAGACAATTATGAGCGAAGAACAAATCACTCCCAATAACGGAGCTTATTCGGCGGATAGTATCCAAGTATTGGAAGGTCTTGAAGCAGTAAGAAAACGTCCGGCGATGTACATCGGAGACATCAGCGTAAAGGGAC
>OHBE01000687.1_pt1 | contig 35564 bp, 21 predicted proteins | sample 1577231 | NCBI WGS metagenome assembly OHBE01 (sample SAMEA3541506, study PRJEB24748) | human gut metagenome | biome: human gut; feature: human-associated habitat; material: faeces | place: China | collected 2012 | reverse complement strand
TATGAAGTGATTATACTCTATCATCTTCATATGCCATGGTATTTTGTAGGAACATTTACTGAATGTCCCTAATTATTTTTAATTTATATATTTTCCGTCTTCTCCCATTTCCAATCATCAAGTACAAATAAAATAGTAGTTTACTAATTCTTCGTCAATTTAGGGGCGACCTATTTATATTTATTCCTAATTCACACCTATCGGACTGTATAGAAGAATGTATTATTTTCATTTCAAAATTCATTCGAATTCCTTATTTGTCAGACTTTGATAGAGAAATGCTGTCCTTAAATTGACGAAAAACTAATTTATTCTTCAAATGCAAACGGATACAAGGAATTAGGGGTATGAGCCAACTCAAGCAGATGACACATTTCCTCAACCTTTTCCGGATATTGAGAAGCAACATTCATCCGCTCTCCCGGATCTGCATTTAGGTTATATAACTCGAATTTTGATTTCAAAGGAGTATCAACCTTCAATTTAATCAATTTCCAATTATCTTTAAGGATAGCCTGCTTACCTCCCTGCTCATGAAATTCCCAATATAGATAATCATGCTTTTTTTGTTCACCTTTTCCCCTCAATGTTGGCAAGTAAGAGATTCCGTCCGAAGAAACAGGTATAGGCTCACCAATAAGATCACACATGGTCGGTAAAAAATCCCAAAAAGCGGAAACATGATAACTTACTGTACCAGCAGGAATGACCCCAGGCCATGAAACAATAAATGGCGTCCGAATCCCTCCTTCATACATGTCACGTTTATACCCTCGGAAAGGTCCATTGCTGTCGAAAGTATCAGGATCATGCCCACCTTCTTTATGCGTACCGTTATCAGAAGTGAAAATAACGATCGTGTTTTTCAAAAGACCTTTTTTTCTCAATAAATCAACCACCTGCTGAACCCCTCTATCTAAACGGCTGACCATTGCGGCAAACGTCGCACGAGGTTTTAACTGGGCGGTATAATTTCCTCCCAGAAATGGTTTCTCACATAAAACACCCTCATAGTCTCCCAACTGTCCTTCCGGTAAAATCAAGTCTGCATGAGGAATTGTCGGAGTCAAATACAAAAAGAAAGGATTTCCAGCATTTTCTTCAATAAACCCGAGTGCCTTTTCCATAATCAAATCATGCGAATAGACCTTCTCATTCAAATCAATTCGAGTGTTATTTTCATAAAGGAACCGTGGATAATAACGATGTGCATTTCCCTGTCCCAAATACCCGAAAAAATAATCGAATCCCTGATTATTAGGATGCCCTTCTGTATTAGGTCCTCCCATTCCCCATTTCCCTATACAAGCAGTTGCATAACCATGCCGCTTCATAATTTCTCCAACCGTCACCTCGGCATCAGCAAGTGGATAGTCAAATTTATTTCCTTCTTTGTTAATAACCCCCTTGTTTCCACGGATAAAAGAATGTCCGGTATGTTTACCTGTCATCAAAGAACAACGCGACGGAGCACTGACCGTACAGCCTGCATAATGCTGAGCGAAACGAATTCCATTGATTGCCAAACGGTCAATGGCAGGAGTTTTGATTATCCGTTATCCGTAGCACCCCAAATCACCTATACCCAAATCATCAGCCATGATATAAATCACATTCGGCTTTTGGAAAGCTTCGGCAGTAGAAACCGAAACATTCAGTATCGGCATTCCTGCTGCAAAAGCACAAAACAAGATGTTTTTAGTTTTTTTCATTTTCTTGATTATTATAATGTAAATCGTTCTATTATCGGATCTTCATGTGCCTCTTTCATCTTTTCGCGCATCTTGGCAATGATTTCCGGATAGTCGGCAGCCACATTCACCTGTTCTCTGGGATCTTTATCCAAATCGAACAACATCATATTGCCTTCTCCCTCTTTCTTTATATTCAGGATCAAGCCCTTCCAGTTACCCATGCGGATCGCTTTGGAACCTCCGCCTTCCGGATACTCCCAGTAAAGGTATTCGTGGGCTTTTTGCTTTCCACCGGTCAATTCAGGCAAGAGACTTATGCCATCGGCGTGTGCCGGTGTTTCGATTCCGGCCATTTCACACACGGTCGGCATGACATCCCACGAAGCACATATATGGTCGCTCACCGTACCCGGCTTCACTTTTCCTTCCCAAGCGACAATCATCGGGACACGGATTCCACCTTCCCGTATGGAAGCTTTGCCCCAACCGGCCTCAGACTTGAACGGGTGGGCGCTGTCAAACCAAGGCGAATCAGTTCCACCATTAAACGTCGGACCGTTGTCGCTTGTGAAGACAATCACCGTATTGTCATAAATACCCAGATCTTTCAACTTCTTTACCAGACCTCCAATCTGCTCATCCCAATAACTAATCATGGCTGCATATGTAGCACGCGGATAACGGCAAGGGAAATACCCCTTATTTCCAAGATAAGGTTCTTCCGTCCCGAACTTGTCCACATAATGCTTCACCCAACGTTCCGGAGCTTGCAACGGGACATGGGGCAACGGAGTCGTCCAAGCCAAGAAGAACGGCTTATCTTTGTTGCCTTCCACAAACTTCAATATTTCATCATACATCAAATCGCAGCTATATACTTTCTGGCTATATTTGGCATAACTTTTTTCATCATACGGATCAGCATCCTTATCCAACTTCGTTCCAGGAACCAACAACTCATTCGGCAAATATTCCCTTACCTCATTGCGATACAGGAACGGCGGGTAATAAGTATGCGCTTGCCGCTGGCAATTATAGCCATAAAAGAAGTCAAACCCCATTTTGTTGGGTGTCCCTTCTGAGCCCGGATAACCCAGCCCCCATTTGCCGATACAACCAGTCGCATACCCCGCCTCTTTCAACAATGAGGGAATCGTCACCGTCCCGGCCGGAAGAGGTCGCTGCCCCTCCAATGTCGAATCTGCCAACATCGCTTCATGGCTCCAAACATTTCCACGTGCCCCCATCTCATCATTCCCCCGGATATAAGCATGTCCGCTATGCAACCCGGTAAATGTGATACAACGCGATGGAGCCGAAACCGCCGTCCCAGAGTAATTCTGCGTAAAACGCATACCGCGTTCTGCCAATTGGTCGATATTGGGTGTCTCTATCAACTTTTGCCCATAACATCCCAACTCGGAATACCCCAAGTCATCCGCCAAAATATAAATGATATTCGGCTGCCTGTTCTCTTTTTCCGGTTCGGCACACCCGGAAAACGCAACCCCTCCCCAAAAAGAGGTTGCTAAAAATAAACTTATATTCTTCATCTTATTTCATTTTCTTGCATTAATTCCAACCCGGATTTTGATTCAAATTGTCATTCAAAGATAAGTCATTTAACGGAATAGGAAACAAATAATACTGATCTTTCCAACCTTTTCCCAATTTGACCGGATTATCAAAACGCTGCAAATAGCCTTCATTTCCCTCTACCTCGTTTCCATCCCGATCTACCAATTTCAATTTTTGCCAAGCCGGAACAATCTCTCCCTTTGCATTCCGATAATTGGCCTTATTCACATAAACCCCCATTTGTGTACGGTTTATAAACCATGCTCCTCTTTTCCATCTACGAATATCTTGGAAACCAAAACCTTCTCCCATCAATTCAACCATACGTTCACGACGGATTTCCCACAAGACCGGATCAACTTCCGGATCCCGTTTCGGGTCGAAGCCGGCATCAATATCTGCAACCTTCATATCTGCTACTCCTGCCCGCTTACGCAACTTATTAATGGTTGCATCAGCTACGGACTGAGTAAACAGCCCTGCTTCAAACATTGCTTCAGCATAATTAAGCAACACTTCTTCGATGTAAAAAATTGGTTTGTCACAAACATTCACCGCAGCCATATTACTATTTGCATCCCACAAATTATAATGCCTCCACATATAATAGCCCGAACGAGAACCCAGCGGAGCCTGCCCCGGCCCATTCACATTAGGAGACATCCAGTTCATCGTACCCGACCAGTTGAAAACAGGCAAACGCTTGGAACCATTCGCCGGCAACAGTTCTTTCAGCAACTCCGCATATTCATTGACATCTTCATCTCCATCATACACAGTCGAGTTCTTTGCCCCATTAAGCGTAAAATCATGGCTAACACCATCTTTCATAAAATAAGGAGGAACAACCTGGAACAACAGACGACGGTCGCGGTTTCGAAATTCGTCATACATAGACTTATCACCTTCATACAAACCACTGTTGGAGATAGTCTTCCCATCTGTACAAAGGTACATTTCCACCGTTGCTTTGTGCATTTCATATTTACCGCTTGAAGTCCTTTCCGTATGTCCGACCGAATTCAACAGAATATCCTTAACATACTCCTTATATAAAATGATCCCCTCATATTTACTTAAATCTTCACTACACATCAAGGCATCATAGTTTTCATTCACCGCCGGAAAGTTCTTCATCAACTCTTCTGACACCCGTATAGCTTCCGAAAAATATTTTCCTTCATCTCCCAAACCATGATACTTTCTCCAAGTTCCTTCAAACAAACAAAAACGAGACATCAAAGTCCGTACGACATGGACATTAATCGTATTGGCTCCATCTCCATCTGCTTTAATATGCTTTTCGGCATATTGAAGACGTTCAAGCATTTTATCCGTCACCTCCTTTCGGGAAGAACGCGGCCCATAGATCAAATCAACATCCGATTCACCTAAGACCTTGTCAATCCAGGGGACATCCCCAAAGCGGGAAACCAGTTCCAGATAATTGTAAGAATGGAAAAAATAACCGACTGAACGCCAATGTCCTTTATCAGCTTCCGACATTTCCGACTTGTCAACATTATCAATCATCAAATTTATCTTCCGCAAATACTGAAAATCCCAACCACCACCACTCGAAGGAGCAGTCGCCGTTTGGTTCCGGTACGGATTGTTCTCCGTCGTCGAATAAGTCGACAAATAACCAGCCATGAAGTCTCCCTCGTAACGCCCATAATTCGTAATTAAAGACTGTACAAAGTTATTTTTATTATCCACGCCGTTTATTTTCTCTGCATTGTCAAATATCGAATATAAAGACCAAGCATACGTTTTGAAATTGTCATACGTTATAAAAGCCGTAGCTTCGGTTTGAGATTCTATCGGATATTTTTCCAAGAAATCATCATTGCAAGCCCCTAACGACAAAGCTGCAATCAGTGTTGTTATATATATCTTTTTCATTATTTCTCCAAATTATAATGTTACATTAAGTCCAAACGAATAAGTTGCATAGAACGGGTATCCCCAACTCAGACGTTCCGGGTCATATCCTTTCGGAAGTTTGTCCCAAGTATAAATATTTTCAGCAGAAATGAAAAGTTTCACATTTGCCAAGCTTATCTTATTTATCCAATTTTTAGGCAGCGTATATCCCAACGTCACATTTTTCAGACGAACGTATGAGGCATTAGCCAAATATTTAGTCTGTATACGGTTGTTGGAACCTGCATTTTTGCCTTCATCATATAAACGCGGAAATTCCGCATTCGGGTTCACCGGATTCCAATTCCCATTTTCAGGATCCACAGGTTTCCAAAAATCGAGTTGGTGCGAATAAACCGTCCCAAAAGTTCCCTGTGAAAGTGGAAAGCGCAAATCACCCCCCAACCAAGCATCTCTTTTACCTGTACCTTGCAAAAAGATGGAAAGGTCAAATCCTTTATAATTGACACCGGCTGTTGCCCCAAACTGATAACGGGGAGTTTCATTTCCGATAATGGTACGATCGCCCGGATCGTTTATATTATTACGTCCGTTATCAATCTGGTTGATACTCTCGTTTTCCGGATCATCTCTCAAGTTTTTGAACATGATGTCGCCCGGTCGGATATTGTTGTTCCCTTTAATAGTCGTCACTCCCTCTTTCAATTTCCATATCCCGTTTTGCCATCCATCTTGAAAATCATCGATTGTATAATAACGTTCCGTAACATATCCCCAGATTTCACCTAAATCCATACCCTCGCGATAGCGCTTTGCATCTTGCGCACTGTTCCGGTCATAAAAAAGTCCAGCCGCATTTTCATATTTTGTAATGACGGAATGAGAATCATAAATATTAAAACCGACATTATAACCCCAGTCTCCAATATGGTCTCTCCAGTTGATTGCTATTTCCCAACCTTTCGTACGCAAATCGGCAGCATTCTGTTCCGGTGCATCTGTTCCGACTACGCTCGGAAATTCGGCTCCCGGCATAAGCATTCCTTTCGTGTCACGCTGATACCAGTCAAATGTACCAACCAAACGGTTATTCAAGGCTTTAAAATCCAATCCGACATCCAATGTTTCAACAACTTCCCAGGTAAAATCATTTCTGACCAATCCCGGAGAATTAAGCGTAATCGGGCGTTTCCCATCAACCACCCAAGATGCTTGTTTCGATGTCATCAAAGGCGTATAAGCATATTCTTCAATGGCCTGATTACCTACCTGTCCCCATGAACCACGTACTTTCAATTCGTTCAACCAGTCTTCGCTCCATTTCATCCATTTTTCCTGTCCCATCTGCCATCCTAATGAAAAAGAAGGGAAAAATCCAAAACGAGAATTTTTCGGAAATTTTGACGACCCGTCATAACGACCATTTACTTCTACCAAGTAACGCCCCAAATAGTCATAATTCACCCGGAAAAAACCACTCCGGATTGCATATTGTTTAAACTGGTCTTTCGTTTGAATTTCACCGGTTGCACCACTCAACGATGGCATATTCGGATTAATCATCTCATCTCTTTGCACCCAGACCAATTCATAATTACGGGATTCCTGAGAATAACCGGCCATTACCTTGAAATTATGTTGCTCTTTCAAATCAAACGAATAAGTTGCATACGTGTTGATCGCATTATAATCGATGGACGTCTTATCCTGACGATAACGTCCCCCAGACGGAGTATTGGACCACAAGACCCCCATCTGGTCATTGGTCATCTGGAAAGGACTGCTATAATTTTTCTTATCCTTGCTCGCCTTGTCAAACGTATATTCAAAAACTCCTTCGAATCCTTTGAGCGGCCTCAGCAACGTACGTGAAAACACACGAGGATTTTCATTTCTATATTTCACCGGGTCTTTTAGCAAGACATAATTTTCCGGCGTATTGACCGGATAAGCCGGACCATCCGGATCATTACTTCTTACCATTTCTCCACGTGGATAGAAACGAGGCAAGTTGGTTTTATAGACACCGGCATCGGCTTCTACATAAGAACGATGGCTGTTGGCATAACGGACATCCAAAGACTGGTTCAACCAAGATGTAATATCCGCACTGACGTATGACGACATATTGATTCTGTCATAACTATCCTTGTCCGTAATCAGTGGACCTTGGTTGTCTGTATATCCTAAAGAAATACGATAGGTAATTTTTTCACCACCCCCGCTAGCCGAGACATTATGCGTCTGCTGAAAACCGAATTTGTCCAAAACAGCTCCTTGCGGATCATTATCCTTCAAATAATAATAGATATTCTCTCCTTCCGGAACATAAATTCCATTAGCAGGAAAAGCAGATGGGTTAGCATTATACTCCTTCACATAACCAATCCAGCTTGCCAAATCTTGTCCTTCCGAGAAATACTTCCCATCATTGTCATACGCTTTATGCGTTTCCAAAATATCGATAATAGAAGCCTGTTCCGGACGATTGATACTTTTAATGAAACCAAAATTATTGTTATAGTTCAATTGTAAACGACTGTTTTTCTTTGCTTTTTTCGTCGTAATCAAAATAACGCCAAAGGCACCTCTTGCCCCATAAATAGCAGCCGAAGCCGCATCTTTCAACACAGAAACAGATTCGATATCTTCCGGATTGACAAGATCTATATCCGCAGGAACATTATCTACCAATACCAACGGACCACCCCCATTAATAGAGGTCGTACCTCTGATATTAAATGTTTTGGATTGTCCAGGGACAGCACCTCCCGAAATGACCAATCCCGGAATCGTTCCTTGCAAAGCCGTCCCGACATTCGTAACCGGTCTATCTCCGAGAGCATCCTCCATTTTGACAGAAGAGACGGCTCCCGTCAGGTTCTCCTTCTTCTGGACACCATATCCAACCACGACGACTTCACTTAAGGTCTGCGTGTCTTCTTTCAACCGGATATCCAACACGGCCGATGTAACTTTGATACTTTGCTTGACATAACCAATATAAGAGATTTCCAATATTTTTTGTGTACCTTTTAATTCGATGCTGAACTTCCCGTCAATATCTGTAATTCCTCCATTTGTCGTCCCTTTCTCCACGACACTGGCACCGATAACCGGATCACCGGTCACAGCATCGATCACCGTACCGCTGACGTGGCTCACCTGCTGGCTTTCCCTCACGCCTACCTCTTTGGATGCCTTTCCATGATTAGGCTTAGAACCGATATTGTAAATAATGATCCGCTTATTATTTACAATAAAATCAGCTTGCTGATTCCGCAATACACTTTTTAAAATCTCTTCCACTGATTTCCGTTCAAAATCGACCACCACACGCTCTTCCAAATTGATATCATTACTGCGTATCAAAAATGAATAGTTAAACCGCTGCTCGATTAAACCGAACAATTCCCTAAGAGTTGTGCTTTGCACTTGTACGGAAGACAAATAACAATTCTGCAAGTCCGATGCAAATACCGTTCCGGCAGAAAATGAAGCCGCTACCATTGCACAAGCAACAGCCATCCATCTTCCTGTTTTCCTCAGCTTTACCGCTTTCATGTAATTTTAGATTTAATTATTAATAAATTGTTAGTTATAGTTTCTATTTTAGAATGTTACATTCGGTCATGAATCGTAAATTCATTTCCATTCTGCTTCCATTCATATTTACCATCGATATTAATTTCATGCAAGATATCATATATCGTATGTTCTGATGTAAAACTTCCTGTGTACTGCTCCTGTAATAAAGCAGAAGTCTCGACTTTCAGTTTTACATTATACTTCCGTTCAAGCTCTTTTATCAATGAAGAGAACGGTGCTTTCGTAAATTTCATTTCACCTGTTACCCAAGCACATATATCGGCTGCTTCAACTTCTCTTTTGAACACTTTCTCACTACCCTTTTCATACGTCAATTGCTCATTTGGATTCAGATGGACAGGATGTTTCAAGACAACCGGACGATTCATATAGACATCAACTTTACCGGATAATAACACGACATCAACCTCTTCCTCATCCTCGTAAGTCCTAATATTGAAGCTCGTCCCCAATACCTTTACGGCCAATTCTTCCGATTTCACCACAAACGGCTTCAAGGAATCAGGAGTCACTTCAAAAAAAGCCTCTCCTTTCAAATATACTTCACGTTTCTCTTTAAGGAAATTTTTGTCATACCGCAAGGAAGAACCAGCATTCACCCAAACAACAGACTGGTCAGGTAAAACAACCTTAGAACGAGCCCCCAACGGAACGACCGTCTCAAAGCAAACAACCTCATCTGTCCAATCTTGAGAAGAATATCCCGAATAATAAGACAAACCACTAACAGCCAGTAACACCAATATTGCCACTGCCAACCGTTTCCAATGCAGAAACAGACTAAAACGCTTCTGCGAAAGCTCCTGTCTTTGATTAAGGGACATACCAAAGTTTTCATGCAAATCTGCATCAATGTGCGAAGCAAAATAGGGTAAATGAGCTATACCCCAATAATCGGCCATTTCAGCAAACACTTTTCGGTTTTCATCTGAAGCCTTTAACCATTGAACCAATTCCCGCTTTTCAACTCCGGTCAAATTACCTTCAAAATGCCCTATGATTAGTTCTTTTATTTTCTCTATATCCATAAAACTTCTTCAATCAAACAATCGTATACATTGATTACATACACACATTTGAATGAAACCGTTTAAGGAAAACTTGTTTTTTCATAAAAAGTCAAATAAAAAACAGACAAGCGGATACAAATCGCTCAGCATATCTTTCAATTTAGCCAGACCTAATCGAATCTGCCCCCTTACCGTACTGGAACTGATATTTTTGATTTTCGCTATTTCCTCGGAATTCAGTCCCTGATAGATATGCAACATGAAAATCTCCCGGCATTTCTCCGGTAAACGGCCTATAGCCTCACGTACTTTTTCCTCAATTTCCTTATTCTCCAAACAAGCAAGCGGATCCGCATCTGTAAAAACCAGACTTTCTTGATATAGACTCAAATGTTCTTCCCCCTCAGTAAGTGGCATTTCCTGGATCCGCTTCTTACGCAAATAGTTCAGGCTACGGTTTTGCACGGCACGCACCAAATAACCATCAACAGGGAAAGTCAGAGAAAAGCGGTTATTCCATACATTCAAAAAAACATCATTCACAATTTCCCTGGTCACCTCCGGATCATAGACATATTTTACAGCAATACTACAAAGAAGAGCATAACGAGCTCTATATAGATGCTCGAATGCATCTGATTCTCCTTGCCGGACATGATTTATTATATTATCATTAATTATAGGTATCACTATAAATCCAAAAGGTCAAGATCAATTTTCTCAAACCGTAACTCATATTAACATACAATATTCGTAAATAATTTTAATATCTGCAAGTAAACAACAGGAAACTATTTATTCAAGCCATAAACCCCAAAAGCAAACCTATTCCTCTCCCAAGAAAGAAATATCATTTTGTCACCTTCAAACCAATAAAGCAATGCACTTTGGAAGATTAAAAAATATTACCCGCTATACTAATTCCCAATACATGAGGTACTAATTCCATTTTTATGGGGGAGGCAGTTACATTTCAACTCTGTTTAAACACCGTTTAATCAGCACTTAAAGAATAAAAAATCCTTTTGACAAGGTTACTCCCCATCAAAAGGACTCTATCTAATATACTTTTCTTCCACGATTCCGAATCCTCATCTCCCCAAATTGAAGATCAGGGATTCCGTGCGGGCATTGTCCATGACCGTGACCAACTCTGCCACTTTCTCCAAATTGTTTTTCCAGACTACAAGGTGTTAATAATCAGTCTTCTTTCCGGTCTCCCGTTTCAATGCTTCAAAACGCATCATCATCTGGCGAAGGCGGCGCGGTTCCTTGGTTGCCAGGTTGTTCTGCTGGCCGACATCTTCCTTTACGTTATAGAGCTGGTAGCAATTGCTCATGCCGGAGAAAGAAGGGCCGTCCGGATCCTTGTAGTAACTTGGATAAGGTGGAATCATAACCCAATCGCCTTGGCGGAAAGCGTAGTTGAACATACCTTCTATGACCAATTCTTCGCGTCCTTGGTTGCTTTGCCCCAAGAAGGCGGGTAACGTGTTCTGGCTATCCGTCTTATCGGCGTATGTTTGTCCGGCCAATGCCGCCAACGAGGCCAACAAGTCCATCTGGCAGACAAAAGCATCTGACACGGCCGGTTTCACCACCTTCGGCCAACGGAGCATGAAGGGAATGCAAGTTCCGCCGTTATACATACTGGTCTTCCCGCCTCTGAGCGGCCCGGCCACCTTGTGGTTGCCGACCATCTCTACAGCCTGGTCTTGATAGCCGTCGTCCAGCACCGGCCCGTTGTCGCTGGTCAGGATAACCAACGTGTTCTCGGTCAATCCCAAGCGGTCCATCTCTTTCAAAAATTCTTCCACACACCAATCGGCTTCCAGGATGACATCGCCACGCGGCCCCATGCCAGACTTGCCGACAAACCGTTCGTTCGGTACACGTGGCACATGCGGCTGGTGCAGGCCGTAATACAAGAAGAAAGGCTTGTCTTTATTTTCGCGCATGAATCCTTTTGCCTTTTCCAAGAACAACTCTGCCATATCTTCATCTCTCCATTGTGCGGCCTTTCCCCCTTTTTGGAAACCGATACGTGGCACACCATTCACGATCGAACCGGCATGTCCCACGCTGGGGTGCATACGCAACATTTCCGGGTTATCCTTACCGGTAGGCTCGCCCTCGAAGTTTTTCCTGTAGCTGACGTACAAAGGATCTGCCGGATCCAACCCGACACCTTTTCCGTTTTCAATGTAGATACAGGGGACACGGTCATTGGTTGCCGCCTGGATAAAGGAGTAGTCATAACCGACCTCCTTAGCTCCCGGATAAACCTTGTCGTTCCAATCCACGCCACCATCGCCCAAGCCCAAATGCCATTTGCCAACCGACCCGGTCACATAGCCGGCTTTCTTCATCACCTTAGGCAAGGTGACTTGCTGCTGGTCAATGATCAAAGCGGCATTTCCAGGAAGGATCTTCGCGCCTTTATTCGTCCACGGATACATACCGGTCAAAAGAGAATAACGGCTCGGCGTCGATGTAGCGGCGGTGCAATAGCCCTGCGTAAAACGAATCCCCTCGTTTGCCACCCGGTCCATACCCGGTGTCTTGATGGCAGTAGCGCCATAGCAACTCAGATCACCATAGCCCAAATCATCGGCCACGATAATCACCACGTTCGGCTGCTTCACCTCTGTCTGTGCAAAAGCCATTGCCGGCAATGCACCGACAAAGACTCCAAAAGTCTTAATTAATTGTTCCATGTATTTATATGATAGGTTTCAACATATTTCCATCCTTGTCTTCCGGATAAAGTGCCCCCTCGGCTTCCAGTTGTTTCACCATCGCTTTCATCATCTCGACAACACGTCTCGTATCGGTGGTTGCCAAATTATGGATTTCGATTGGGTCTTTCTTCAGATTATACAACTCGTAGGCAGGTCTATCCGGACGTTCCGGGTTGTAATAATAGATCAGTTTGTAATCACCCTCCCGATAGATAGTGAAATAGCTACCCCGGTGTTCATGCGGAAAGTGCATCAGGAACTTTTCCGGACGTGCCTCATTTCGCTCTCCGACCAGCTGTGTCGCCAAGTCGAAACCATCAAGCACATAATTCTTCGGACGTTCCACTCCGGTAACCGCCAATACCGTAGGATAAATGTCCATCACCGTCCCCATCTGCTGTTGGACAACTCCTGCCTGGATCGGCAATTTCTTCTGCTGCGGGTATCGGGCATCCTGTTTTGCCCAACAAGCGATAAACGGCACACGCATTCCGCCCTCATATTCACTACCCTTCTTCCCTCTCAACGGTGCTGAAGAGGTATGTCCCTTTTCATCTCCTAACGGAGCGTCCGATCCATTGTCACCTAAGAAAAGGATCAAAGTATTTTCAGCTATCCCCAATTCTTGGAGATGATCCATGATATCGCCCAATGACTTGTCCATCCCTTCAATCAATGTGGCAAAAGCCTTTTCCTTATTGGACATATTAGAATCTGTATAGTTCCCGATAAACCGCTTGTCTGTCTCAAATGGGGCATGAACAGCATAATGGGCCATATATAAGAAGAAAGGTTTTCTTTCAGCGACAGCCTTGTCTATTTGGTCATTCGCTTCAAGCGTCAAAGCATCGCTCAGAAAGGTATTCGTTCGATGATATTTTTTCAAACCGGGTACCGCACGTGCTTTTTGCCCTTTGATGTGCCCATAGCCATGCTCACCGTAATAACTTCCCGCATGCCCAATAGAAGAACCGGCAATGTTCACATCGAACCCGACATTCAGCGGGTCCTCACCTTCGCTCCCAATACGCCCGAAATGTGCCTTCCCCACATGGATCGTCTTATATCCTGCCTGTTGTAAAACACGCGGTAAAGTCGGTGTCTTCTTCGAAATACCGTCCCAGTTCCAGCCTCTTGGCCCGAAAGGCGTACGGTTGTTGTTTTCTGGATTGATCCAATTGGTTGTGCGATGACGTGCGGCATTCTGCCCCGTTATAATGGATGCACGCGAAGGCGAGCTTACACTTTGCGCATAAAAAGTGGAGAAACGGATTCCCTGCCGTGCCATCCGTTCCATATTGGGTGTTCGATACCATTCGTTCAATGGATGACGAACTTCATTTCCATTCTTGTCTGTCAAAAAAGGTAATGAAGTGTCCATCAACCCCATGTCGTCCACCAAAAACACAACCACATTCGGCCGATCGGTCTGCGCAGCCAACGATGGCCCTGCCAAAAACAGCAGAGGCGCACACAACATATTCTTCATTTTTCTTTTCATTGTCCTATTTTTTATTGTTCATACTTCGAATTCAACTGCGTGGGTCCAGGTGCTTTCGCTTTCCGTGGATTCTCGACAGACAAATCTTTCTTTTCACCCCTTCCCGGACAGCAACTTTCCGAACAAATTCAAGATACTTTCAACACTTTTTTGTCAGGTACAGGGATACTGAGCCTTGCTTGGCCGGTTTCCGGATCCTCTTTGACGATCGTATCTACCAGTTTCCGGGTCGACTCCGGCGATTCGAGTGTCCGCGCCCAACCACTGAAGAAAGAGATACCTTGCTGTAACAAGTTCTCGGGCACATCCTCCCTTGCCTCTTTAGGTTCATTTTCACCGGGGGAATTATCATCGGGCAACAAGAAGCCGGTCGCCTTATCGGTCGTTTTACCGGCAACACCTTCTGTGGCTTTCTCTTCCAGATCGTCCGGCTTAACCTCCGAACCTGATAAATCGCTTTGGGTGACTTCCTCCACATCCGTCATCACCTGGATGTCCTCCATGATCTTGTCAAATTTGCTGTCTTCCAAGAATATCTCGTCATTCCCGTTATCCAAGATCCCTTCAAACAAGGATGATTTGAAATTCAAGGTCGAAAGCATCCGCTCCCACTGACTGAACAACACGACTTTTTCATTTCCACTTTCGAAAACGTTTTTCAAAATATTCACCGCCTCTTCCACTTTAGTGTCATGGCGAGTTTTCTTGTCCAAAATATAAGTACTGTCGCAGACCATTCGCATTTGGCAGAGCATCAACAAAAGACGCTTACGATCTTTTTCACTCAGGAAACGCATTTTCGTCCATTTATAGACCAACTGGGCTACACAGCTTTGAAACTCCTCATGTATAGACCGCTGCTGTTCCGTCATCGGTACAAACAACACCTTATCCATACGTCCCGGCAATTGCAAAGCAACATCTTTCTTACGGCGACGGATCAACACTCTTTCCAGTTGCTTTCCAACCTCATTCAAATTCTTATAACCGACCACCTTGCCTGTTTCCGACTTGACGACGGTCTGATCCATGAATTGGTAATACGGTCCCAAACAATATGGATCGACAAACTCCACGATGGAATAAAGCTCCTCCAACTTGTTTTCAAGCGGGGTTCCGGAAAGAACCACCGCATAGTCCGATTCAATGCGGCGGGCAGCCTTCGAAATCTGCGTGTTCCAATTTTTCAACCGCTGTACCTCGTCCATGATAAGGAAATCAGTCTGTAATTTTTTCAGGTACTTGATGTCGTTGCAGACAGCATTGTAGGAAACAATCTTATAAAACTCTTTCGCCTCATACAACTTTTTACGCACCAAAGGATCCCCTTCCACCACAACAGCATCAGCGTCCGTAAAACGTTCAATCTCATTCTTCCATTGGTACTTCAAAGAGGTAGGGCAAACGATCAATGCCGAAGATCTGTGATAGTATTGACGCATCAACTCTGCCACCCCGATAGCCTGGATGGTCTTTCCCAGCCCCATCTCGTCAGCAATAATAGCCTTTCCTGCACGAAAGGCAAACCGGACTCCCTCTTTTTGATAAGGAAACAGGCGCACATTCAGCAACCGATCCAAAACATCGTCTGAAATGGTTGAGGCCAATAGCTTCTCCCGACTACGGGCATCCTGTTCCTCTATGATAAAGTTCAATGCGTCCGGATAGCAACGGAATGTATCATCTATCTGTGCAGCACGACTCAAAAAATCCATGATCGTATGAATAGCCTGCGGCAACATCACCCCATCTTCCCCAAAATAGGGGATGGCAAGTTCTTTGAACTCTTCATCATGGTCGGTCCCGATGCGCAGACAAACTTTCCGCCCGTTCCGGTAAGACAGATAGACAGAAGTATAGGCAGGAACACTCTTGGAAACTCTGCGGTTATTTTTTTTCAACCAGCATTTTTTTTCCGCAATCTGCCGACGCAGCCCCACTTGCCATTCTTCCAATGTCATATTAGATGGTTTATAATGATATGAAACCTTCTTCACTGCCGCCTTTTTCTTACTATCCTTCTTTCCCATATTTCTTTGTATAGCAATCACAAAAATAGTCATACTCACTCACATACAGAATAAGAAACTATTTTTATTTGATTTCTTTTCCATGTTCGGTAGGATTTGTGTTGTTCATCAACAAAAGTTCGGTAGGAAAAATGCGGTTTTATATCAAAAGTTCGGTAGGAAAAATGTATTTTTGTACAAAATATCGAATCAAACAAGAAACTACCATGTATAGAAAAATGAAGAATTTCCCTTACGGTTCACTTCAAATAACCCCCCCGCCAATCCGCCCCCTGGCACTTTACCAGGACATCCTCGTCGGTCAATGAAAAATCCCATTCGGGATTCCGGTTTTTCAGATAAGCCATATCATTCAATATCCAAAGCGTCTCAGCTCCGGTACGGGCTTGACGCAGGGAACGTTTCATCGCATCTACCGGGTTCTTCCCTTCCACAACCGCCAAATAGACGGCAGCACGGCTTTGCACCAAGGCGCTCGGGTCAGATAACATCTTTTCTACTTGCCCGGATAACTTCGCATCACGCTCTCCCCACCAAACACAGGCGGTCAAGGCCCAACAGCGCTCCGCACAATCGGCCGACAAAAACGATTTTTCAGCCTTGCGCCTGCCGGACTCATACGGGAACAATTGCAAATCAGCCACATCCAACAAACGTTTTATCCGATGATGCGACTGCTTCCCATATCCGGTAGGATTGCTACTCCCCTCTTCCAACCAAATACTTTCCGGCAACAGGCCTAAGTCGTTTTTTGAAACAAGATTCTCTTTTAACAAACCACGCATCCGTCTCAACTCCCCTGCATAAGCCGGATCATTAGCCAGGTTGCAGGTCTCAAATGGATCGACCGACAAGTCATACAATTCTTCCGATCCCTGAGGTTCAAAGAAACGCTTTTGGATTTCCGTCAACTTACCCTCCTTATATAATTCTTCCCACTCGCAAAATGCCAGCTGTTTGTAACGGTAAGCAGCAAAAAGCGATTTAGGATGATAGGGCAGGAAGTTCCGCGAATACTTCATATTCCCTTTGCGAACCGTACGGTTGAAAGCATACAGTTCGTCAAAACGGTCTCCATACCCATATACGACATCACGCTTGGCCAAATCAGCAGCAGATATATCCGCCCCCAAAAACGGCGTACCATCCATCTCCTCCGGGACATCCACCCCTGCCAAATGGAGCAGTGTAGGACCAAAATCCATGAAACTGACAAAACCATCCGTACGGCTCCCGACCGGCAACAGAAGACGGTCACGCCATTTTTCTGGTATATAAACGACCAAAGGCACCTTCAAACCCGTTTCCCCGGTATAACCTTTTGAACCAGGCAGGCTTCCACCGTTATCCCCAAAATAGAAAATAAACGTATTATCCAACTCGCCATCCTCTTCAAGCATTTCTATCAGAGTGCCCAATTCCTGATCGACCTGCTTGATCTTGTCATAAAAAGTGGCATACGAGTACCGGAACGTACGGGTATCCGGATGAAACGGCAAAAGGTTTACATCTTCCGGATTATGCTCCGTCATCTTCGACTCCATCTTTTCCGCACTGAAATGCAAGCAACTTTCATGGCAAGCAGCATTGGTCCGCACAAAGAAAAAAGGTTGCTCTTTATCCGGCCGGTTCCGCCATTCCCCCATCTTTCCTTTAACCTGGTCCCAAGCATTCGGATCCAAAAAACAATTATAGTCCGTCTTTGCCGCATTAGAAGTATGATAACCGGCTCTTCTCAGATAAGCCGGAAACATATCCAACCCTTCCGGCATCGGGACCTCTTCCAATTTGCGATGCCAACTCACCCCAAGACGCGGTGCATAACAACCGGTTATCAACGTAGACCGGGCAGCCGAACTGACAGGCGCATTGCTATAGGCATTATTGAAAACCACCCCTTCACGCGCCATCCTTCCCAAGTTCGGGGTTTGTGCCCCCTTCCCTTCATTATACAATCCCACAAAATGAGAAGCGACATCCTCGGCCATCAGCCAAACGAAATTAGGACGTTCTTTTCCAGCCGTATCCGCCGCTTGGAGCGGTTGTTGGCAAACACCGCTCCCGGCCAGTCCTAACAAGGCAATGAGTGTTTTATTTCTTTTCATACTATTTTATTCATATTGCTCATAATCAGTCGGTGTCACCCATCCTGTTTGTTTCCAAGGCTCTTTTATCTCACCAGAAATGACTCGTTCCCAAAAATTCCATTTATTTTCCGTGTCGTAACGATAATTGTCAAAAACATCTCCTCCACCTAACAAACGTGGATCATCTTGTTCCAAAAGACGTTCTTCAAGCCTTTTTCTCAATTTATTTTTTAAATCCTGACAACGCTGCTCTTCTGCCAAATTCTCAACACAGTCCAAATCTCGCCTTAAATCGTACAATTCTTCTTCTGGCCTGGCAGAAAAACTATATTTAAAATAGGATGAATCCCCTCTTCGATTCATACTTAATATGTAAGATTTTGTAGGTGAACCATCTACATCTAAATATCCGGTTTCAGGATTTCCAGCCGGTAATAAATCCGGTTTCAAATTCCAAATGTACAAATAACCATCACGTATGATGGCCCGAATAGGATATCCTTGATTTTTAGGACGACCATAATCATCTCTTTCACGTCCTAAAAGAACCTCTTCCCACCCTTCATCCACAAAACGATCATCAGATCTGTTAAATATGGGTGACAGGCTTTTACCCGCAAACGGAAGCATACCACTTGTTTGGCTATTCACTCTAGCGACTTCCAAAAATGTTGGGGCTAAATCAATGAAACTAACATAATCATTTGCAATTCTGCCTTTCCCTTTTATCCCTTCAGGCCAACAGATAACCAAAGGCATGTGATGAGAATACTCATACTGATTGGCCTTACTACGAGGAAAAGGCATACCATTATCGGAAGTGACCACTACAATCGTGTTATCCAGTAAATTATTTTTCTCCAATTCATGCATAATTTCACCCAACTGCTTATCGTAATATTCTATTTCATACGCATAATCCAGCATATCAGTACGAACTGTATCATTGTCAGGCCAAAAGGAAGGAACTTTATCAATCATATTTGTATTTTTATTTCCTTTCTTTATCCCTGAACCATACTCATATCCTCGATGCGGTTCTACACTTCCAAACCAAAAGAAAAAGGGTTTATTCTCTGACTTATTTTTAAGAAAATCAGCAAAATTAGTAGCGTAATCGCAAGTACCCATTGCCGATGTAGGAGGTGTCCGTCTATGTTTTTGATAGGGAGTTCCGGTCAATTCTCTTTTTACACCATTCTTCATCCCCGGATTACCAGGTGCCCAACCTTTTCCCGTATAAGCCACATCATATCCAACTTCAGACAAGACCTCCGTAAAAACCTTTATATCAGACGGAAAATTTGTGATATGATTTCCAGCTTCTCTCAATTGCCAAGAATTTCTTCCGGTCAGAATACATGCACGTGAAGGCGCAGATTTGGCATTTGGAGTATAACAATTCGTAAAACGAATACCTTCTTTACCTATTTTATCAAAGGCAGGAGTATTCACCCATGTACATCCATTCCCTGAAAAATGGTGATAAGACGCGTCATCAGCTATGCAAAATACAATATTCGGTCTCGAATCAGCAACCGTGGAAGCCTCTATTAATTGGAAGATTCCTAAACCGACTAATATCAACTTTGTTTTGTTGTTCATATTTCTTCTTGTTCTTTTTGTACAAGAGAGGGAAACACGATCTTTCCCTCTCCATTTATCTAACGTCCAATACTCAAAATATAGATGGCATATTATGGATTTTGAATCAAGTTGGGGTTCGTTATTATTTCCTTTTGCGGAATATAAAACACCACACGGTCGTCAGTAGGCTTTATATATTTCTCTGTTTCTCCAGGATTCAGATGAAAACCAGGGTAGGACCTGTTTAATGTCAAATTGTTCCTGAAAATATCATATGTCCTATGACATTCAAAACATAATTCCATCCAGCGCTCATCCATCACAATATCAAAAGTAGAAGAATAGCCTTTCAAATCTGATTCTGAAAATAATGCATCCTCGGTAAGTCCAGCACGACGACGTATTAAATTTACATCTTCAATCGCTTTTAAAGCATTGTTTTTCAAAGCATAAGCTTCTGCCCTATTCAGATAAATTTCTGCCAAACGCATATATATAGGAGAACTAAGCGTTTCAATACCTTCTTGCCAAGAATATTTGTTCACATAATATTTAGGCCAGCCATTTCTTGTCTGCATCAGAGGTTCACCATCTTCTCCATATTGAATATTTCCATTTTCATCCAACAAATATTGTGGCTCAATAAATTTATTCCGGGCATCTTGAGGATATTTAGACAAAAGTGTCCTCAATGTTTCAGAAGCATACATTTCTCCCCATCCAAGTCCATTCTTAGGTGCTTTATAATACATAGCAGAAAGAGAGTTTTTACCTCTATCATCTACTTGTGTATGCCTTATCGCAAAAATAGCTTCTGTATTATTTTCTGGCAAAATAGAATTATATACTACATAATCTTCAGTTGAAAGTAATTGATAACGGCCTGAATCAATAACTTTATTAGCGTATTCTATAGATTTATCATATTCTTGCATATATAAATAAACCCTACACAATAATCCATAAGCAACTTCTTTTGATGCATAATTCGCATTTTTATTTATTGTCATTAATTCTGATGCCGCAATTAGATCTTTTATAACTTGTTCGTAAACCTCAGCCACAGTACTCCTCGGAGGTAATACATTATTATCTGCATCCAAACGAAGCATAACTCCTAAATTTTTGGACGCATTTTGAACATAAGGCCTGCCAAATATACGAACTAAATTAAAATGAGCTAATGCTCGAATAAACAGGCACTCTCCTTTTAATTGCATATATTCTTTATCAGCATTATCCCCTATTACCTCTATTATCTTATTAGCGGCATAAATCATTTGATAAGAAGTTTGCCAAAACTCTAACGCTGTTGACAAATTAACTAAATGTTCATAAGTATATGAAAATAATAATACATCTCCTGTTCCACCGCTCAAAGAGACATTATCACTTGAATATTCTGCCATACGGTGAAAATTTCGAACATATTGAGGTTTTTTCAAATAACTATAAACACCATTAGTCGCAGTTTGTAATCCTTCTAATGAATTCAGTGCTTCGCTGTCATTTTTACCTTTATATGGATCGGTATCAATACTGCAACTTGACATCAAAACAGAGATGAGTGTAAATAACACTCCTATATATCTTATATTCATTTTCATATCATTCGTAATTTTATCATTTTAAAACTCCAAATTTATTCCAAAAAACACTTTTCTTGGAGATGGATATTGCCATCCACTACTTCCGTTTCCTTCGTAATTAAATTCAGGATCTTCTCCTGAATAGCCTGTAATTAACAACAAATTATCTCCACTAACAAAAAGGCGTAAATTACTTATAGAAACTTTTTTAACTAAATCATGAGGAAATGTATAAGAAAAAGTAATATTTTGCAATCTCAAATGCGTCGTACTTTCTATATAACGTGAAGATGCCTTGTTTGAGTTTGTTTTACTATCCAAAATTGGTTTAGGATGCGTTGCTATATCTCCCGGCTTTTCCCATCTATTCCAATCATCCATCAAATTCATTTGGTTTTGCGTAGCCTGAGAGCCATCGGAATCTATAAGTTCACGTGAGCTATTATAAACATTCCCCCCCTTAACAAAATTGAACAAAAAGTCTAACTCAAATCCTTTATACGCCAATTGATTTCTAAACCCTATTGTAAAATCAGGATGAATAGGAGCTATATACAACAAACTGGCTTCATTATAATTAGAAGTCGTTTCAACTTTTGTAGGTTTTATGCCACTATCTTCATTTATAACATTACCATTTTCATCTAACCAACTAACCCACAACGGAGCTCCTGTTTGAGGATCTACTCCAGCCCATTCACGCATATAGAAATAACCTAATTCTCTGCCTTCTTGAATACATGTATTTCCTGAAATAATAGATTGCCCCTTATTCAACTTTAATACTTTATTTCTATTCAATGAAAAATTAAGATCTGTATTCCAAGAGAAAGTACCCACCAAATTATTTGTATGCAAATTCAAATCAACACCTCTATTTCTTACTGATCCGACATTCCTCTTTTGCGATGTAAATCCACTTGCTGAAGAAAGAGGCACATCTTGTAATAAATCTTTATTTGTACGTTGATAGGCATCCAATTCCAAACGAATTCGTTTAAATACACTTACATCAAATCCAACATTTAATGTATGGGCGATTTCCCAAGTCAAATATGGATTTGCCATTTGTGCCGGATAAGATGCCAATGAATTATTATACTGATTATCATAATTGTAAATTCCATATGCCAAAAAGTCTGGAATATTAGCATTACCTGTTGTACCATAACTTAACCTAAGTTTCAATAAATCCAGATTACTAAAAGAACTGAGGAAAGACTCTTTGTTCATTAACCAAGATCCACCTATAGAATAGAAATTACCATACCTGTTTTCATTTCCAAAACGAGAAGAACCATCCCGCCTATAAGACGCAACCAAAAAATATTTATTGTCATAGGAATAATCTCCTTGGAAAAAGACAGAACTAAAAACACTTTCATTTTTAGTTCCTCCGACAGATTTAGCTTCTGCTGATACATCCAAAACACTAAACCCCGGTTCTATACCTTTACCAGTAGACGTAACATTTGAAGATGAACTTTTTTGATATTCATACCCCAATATTCCAGAGATACTATGTTTGTTAAAATTTTTACTTGCCGTCAATAAATTTGATGTCAAAATAGTTGTCATATCCGTAGTTGGCACAGTCAATTCCCCTTTTGAATTTGCCCCCTGTACAGTCCTTTTATCATAATAAGTTTCACCTACAGAACTTTCGCTATCCCCCCTATTAGTTGTAGAAAATCGTAACCAATCAGTAATCGAATAATCCAATTTTACATCTGTTGAAAATTTTTTTGTTTTTACATGGTTGTAATTCCATTGCAATGGATACAATGAATTTCTTTTATGACGTCCCATCCAATCATCTTCTGTCCCACTCTTCATCGTTCCGTCTTCATTCCAGGGGTTATCCCATGGTAACAAAACGTATGAATCCCAAAATGCATCGCCATTGGAATTGTTTTCTTTCTTTGAATATCTACTATTTGACAAAACAGACAGTGTGATTTTTGAATTGATTTTATGTTTTAAATTTGCTCTAAAGTTGTATTGCTCATATCCTGTCTGCAAAAAAATACCTTTTTCGTTGTAATAATTCAATGAAGCATAAAATTGAGTTTTCTCTCCACCCCCTGATATTGATAACGAGTGGTTATGAGAAGGTGCTGTCCTATAGTGCAAATCTCTCCAATCAGTATTAGTTTCTAATAATGATAAAGGTAATTTTTCATTCAAATACTCATCCAATGTTGGCTTCGTCTGCACACTTGCATATTGAGTATTATATCTGTCTATATGCATCGTTTTATGAAAATCATAAAACTGCTGTGAGTCCATCATTTTTAAATTGCTATTAGGTTTCCAGCCATAACCAAAAGAAGAGTCCAAATTTATTTTTGTTTTTCCGGACTTTCCGCTTTTAGTCGTTATAATAATGACACCATTAGCTGCACGGGAGCCATACAAACCTGTTGCTGCTGCATCTTTCAATATACTAATTGATTCAATATCATTAGGGTTTGCAGTCCCTCCTATTACACCATCCACAACATATAAAGGAGAAGTTCCTGCACCTATAGAACCTGTTCCTCGAATAATAATAGAGGGTGTAGAACCAGGTTGCCCTGTTCCATTAGAAACGACTACACCAGACGATTTTCCTTGTAGCATTTTTGAAACATTTTCTGAATTTACTCCCCTTAAATTTTCCTTTGAAACCACAGATACAGAACTTGAAAGTTGCGACTGGCTTTTACTTGAATACCCAACCACAACCACCTCATCCAGTGCCTGTGTATCTTCTGCCAAGCGGATGTCGATGGTTGCTTCTTTTCCAACCTTGATTTCTTTATCGACGTAACCAATGTAAGAGACTGACAACATAGAACCTACTGAAACCTCCAATGAATATTTACCATCAATATCCGTCACCGTCCCGTTCGTTGTTCCCTTTTCCACGATATTCGCACCGATAACAGGTTCGCCATTCTGATCAATGATGGTTCCGGTGATTTTCTTTCTTTGTTGTTGAACTTCAGCGATAACAGGCGTTCCTTCTTTGGACAAGATGATATTAACCCCTTCCATCGTAAAGGTCAACCCTGCATTTTCTAAAACCTTTTCCAAGACTTCCTGAACCGATTTATCTTTTACTCGCACTGATACTTTCTGTGTCAAATCGAGATCTCGATTTGAAATAAACAGATAGTCTGTTTGGCTCTCGATCTCATCTAAGACTTCTTGTAATTGAACTCGATTTTTATTCAAACTAACTTTCGCATTCTGAGAATTAGCATGACCGGCAAATACGAAACATGAACATAATAGTAGGAAACTCGCTGTTAACTTCATAACTCTACATATTTGTTTTCTTCCCGAATCTTTTTGTGGCAAAGACTCGGATAAAAAAAGTTTTTTCATACCTTTGTGATTGATTTTAAATTAATAAGTATATCTATAAAATGTACTGGAGAGCCGGTGGTTGTTGGCGCAACTGCCGGTTCTTTTTCACGTGTTTCTCATGTGTCCTTTTCCATAGGCATTCCCGTTTTTATCAGTTAATATATATGATGTTTCTCTCTTCATCCCGCTTGTACTTGAAAGGGAAGTCGTTTTGCAAGACGCGCAAAGCATGGTCCACGCCATCGGATATCCGAAGTTTCCCGCGATAGCCCAGATCTTTCACGGCTTTGTTGTTGACGATGATCTGCACGTCATAGAACTTTTCGAACAGTTCCATGATCGCATTAAAAGACTTGTCTTCGATATAGATCAGGCCGTCTTTCCAACGATAGCTGTTAGGATCCGTTGTAGGGACGACCCGCAACGATTCACCCATCAACTCTGCTGTCTGTCCCGGAGAAAGGTAGACCGCTTTCGGGGTCTTCGCATTATAGAGTTTGACTTTGCCTTCATAGAGCATTGTCCGGAAATCCGGCTTGTCCTTATACGCCTCGACATTGAAAGTTGTCCCCAGCACCTCCACGTCATATTTGTCCGTTTTGACGATAAAAGGCTTTTTATCTTTCGCTACTTCAAAATAGGCTTCGCCGTCCAACATTATCTCCCGGCTGTTTTCCGAAAAAGCCATCGGGTAACGGAGAGACGTGTTGGCATTCAGCCAAACACTCGTGCCGTCCGGAAGCTGGATATTCGTTCGGTTGCCTGCCGGGACATATACACTCTGAAAAGTCTGTATCAATCGGGTAATCCGGTAATTGTCATACAGATAAAGACTTCCCAACAGAATCAAAACCGAAGCGGCCACCTTCAAGGACCAGCTCAACGCGGGATGCATCCGGTAACGTTTGGCGGATGCATCAACCGCAACTTCGTCTACCAAGACGGAAGCATCAAAACGAATCCGCTCCCGGACAAAGCGCCGGCGGTTCTCCTCGCTACTTTCGATCCATTGCCGTATGGCCTCCTTCTCTTCTTCCGAAGCCTGCTTCAGGAAGTAACGGACCAGTGTATGTTGATCTATTTGTTCCATTTTTTCCCTGTCTCTATAAGTAGAGCAACCCAACCATGAAAAATCCCAACCGATATCGGATTTTTTTTTGCATACGTGAATATTTTTTTCCGGAACTGCCGTGTTTCGATGTGAAAGTCCTTATCCCCGGTTTTCCCCCACGCCGGTGGGGAATTTTCCCCATGTCGGTGGGGAATTTTCCCCATGTCGGTGGGGAATTTTCCCCATGTCGGTGGGGATTTTGCCCCACTACGGTGGGGGATTACCCCCAACAGCATGGGGACACCTGATGCATGGAAACAACAGGATGTCTTTAGCTCAGGAACAGCAATACCAAAGGGATATAATCTTTCAACTTCAGGCAGAGGTGGTCGTTGGCCTTGTTGATATGATAGTCTACTTTCTGTTGGGAGACATTCAAAAGTGCAGCAATTTCTTTCCTTGATTTATCATCCAGGCGGTTCATCACAAAGATCCGGCGGGTCTGCTCCGGCAATTCGGATAAAGACTCCATGACGATTTTCATGATATCTTTGGAAAAGATCGTGCCGTAGCTTTCGTCTTCCAATGTCTGGATACGGGTTTCGATTTCCCATTCGTGCAGTTCCGTGTGCTTCTTGCTGTATTCGACTTCCACTTGGATATGCTTCAGGTAGTTCAGGCATTTGTTTTTGACGGTCTGCAAGATGTAGCCCAAGACATCCGTATCGGCAGGCAGCTTCTGCCTGTTCTCCCAATAGTACAACAAAGCATCATGCGTCAAATCCTCGGCCGCCTGCAAATCATTTACATAATAAAAGGCATATCTTACAAAACGTTGGTAGTAGGCATTGTAAAAGACGCCGAAATTCATTTCCGAATTAATGTCAAAAGGATTTATTATGTCTCTCCGATTCTCCAAGTGCATGTGTTGTTAACATTGCAAAAATAGCTTCTACGAATGAAATTACCCAAATTCCACCAGATTAATTTCACTTATTAACAACGGTCACATAGCCGGCTTTCTTCATCACCTTAGGCAAGGTGACTTGCTGCTGGTCAATGATCAAAGCGGCATTTCCAGGAAGGATCTTCGCGCCTTTATTCGTCCACGGATACATACCGGTCAAAAGAGAATAACGGCTCGGCGTCGATGTAGCGGCGGTGCAATAGCCCTGCGTAAAACGAATCCCCTCGTTTGCCACCCGGTCCATACCCGGTGTCTTGATGGCAGTAGCGCCATAGCAACTCAGATCACCATAGCCCAAATCATCGGCCACGATAATCACCACGTTCGGCTGCTTCACCTCTGTCTGTGCAAAAGCCATTGCCGGCAATGCACCGACAAAGACTCCAAAAGTCTTAATTAATTGTTCCATGTATTTATATGATAGGTTTCAACATATTTCCATCCTTGTCTTCCGGATAAAGTGCCCCCTCGGCTTCCAGTTGTTTCACCATCGCTTTCATCATCTCGACAACACGTCTCGTATCGGTGGTTGCCAAATTATGGATTTCGATTGGGTCTTTCTTCAGATTATACAACTCGTAGGCAGGTCTATCCGGACGTTCCGGGTTGTAATAATAGATCAGTTTGTAATCACCCTCCCGATAGATAGTGAAATAGCTACCCCGGTGTTCATGCGGAAAGTGCATCAGGAACTTTTCCGGACGTGCCTCATTTCGCTCTCCGACCAGCTGTGTCGCCAAGTCGAAACCATCAAGCACATAATTCTTCGGACGTTCCACTCCGGTAACCGCCAATACCGTAGGATAAATGTCCATCACCGTCCCCATCTGCTGTTGGACAACTCCTGCCTGGATCGGCAATTTCTTCTGCTGCGGGTATCGGGCATCCTGTTTTGCCCAACAAGCGATAAACGGCACACGCATTCCGCCCTCATATTCACTACCCTTCTTCCCTCTCAACGGTGCTGAAGAGGTATGTCCCTTTTCATCTCCTAACGGAGCGTCCGATCCATTGTCACCTAAGAAAAGGATCAAAGTATTTTCAGCTATCCCCAATTCTTGGAGATGATCCATGATATCGCCCAATGACTTGTCCATCCCTTCAATCAATGTGGCAAAAGCCTTTTCCTTATTGGACATATTAGAATCTGTATAGTTCCCGATAAACCGCTTGTCTGTCTCAAATGGGGCATGAACAGCATAATGGGCCATATATAAGAAGAAAGGTTTTCTTTCAGCGACAGCCTTGTCTATTTGGTCATTCGCTTCAAGCGTCAAAGCATCGCTCAGAAAGGTATTCGTTCGATGATATTTTTTCAAACCGGGTACCGCACGTGCTTTTTGCCCTTTGATGTGCCCATAGCCATGCTCACCGTAATAACTTCCCGCATGCCCAATAGAAGAACCGGCAATGTTCACATCGAACCCGACATTCAGCGGGTCCTCACCTTCGCTCCCAATACGCCCGAAATGTGCCTTCCCCACATGGATCGTCTTATATCCTGCCTGTTGTAAAACACGCGGTAAAGTCGGTGTCTTCTTCGAAATACCGTCCCAGTTCCAGCCTCTTGGCCCGAAAGGCGTACGGTTGTTGTTTTCTGGATTGATCCAATTGGTTGTGCGATGACGTGCGGCATTCTGCCCCGTTATAATGGATGCACGCGAAGGCGAGCTTACACTTTGCGCATAAAAAGTGGAGAAACGGATTCCCTGCCGTGCCATCCGTTCCATATTGGGTGTTCGATACCATTCGTTCAATGGATGACGAACTTCATTTCCATTCTTGTCTGTCAAAAAAGGTAATGAAGTGTCCATCAACCCCATGTCGTCCACCAAAAACACAACCACATTCGGCCGATCGGTCTGCGCAGCCAACGATTGCCCTACCAAAAATAACATCGGTACATATCCTATATGCTTCATATTTTTTTCATTGTTTCGTTTCTTTATTATTCATCTTTATACTCTGGATTCGGTTGCGTCGATTCAGGCGCACCTACTTTCTTCTTCCAATTCTCCAAAAGTTCATGAAGAGTTTTTGTTTTCCGGGGATTGTCAGCTGACAAATTTCTCTTTTCCGAAACGTCCTGACGGATATTATACAGTTCAAGTTTACCTGTTTCATAATGTTCGATCAGTTTCCAGGTTCCTTGCCGGAGCACCGAAACCGGACGAGTCCGAAAATGCGGTGTTCCCGATTCACGCATATCCACCTTATCTCCTTCAAGGTAAGCCGGGAAATGCCAAAATAAAGGACGTTTGTCATACCTTTTCGTCTGTCCCCGTAACAACGGAAGCAAGCTCCTGCCATCCATTTGCAAGCTGCGAGAATCAATACCGGCCAACTCCACGAATGTCGGGAAGAGATCGAATTGTAAAACCAGAATATCCCTTATCTCTCTCTTCTCAAAACGTCCCTTCTGATAAACGACCAGCGGTACGCGGTCCCCCCCTTCAAAGAAAGAGCCCTTCCCAGCACGAAGTGGCTATTGGCGGGAGATCTTATATACACCTCCATTGTCCGAAGTGAAAACAATCAACGTGTTTTCCTCGATACCCATCTCACGGACGGCGACCAACACCTTGCCCACATTGCGATCCATCGCTTCGACCATAGCCGCATAAACCGGATTATCATGCGCTTCCGTCACCGGTTTCTTTTTGTATTTGTCTATCAGTTCAACTTCAGCCTGCAAAGGAGTATGCACCTCGTAGGTCGCATAATACAAGAAGAACGGACGTGTCTTGTCCACCTGCTTCAAGTAGTTTACCGCCTCATTGCCTAATCGATCCATCAGGAATTCCCCTTCTTCCCCATCCTTCAAGTCTGGTTTTTTATCGGGAGAGAAATAACTCTTCGGATGTGTCCGGCATGATTACCACCGATATTCCGATCCATACCATTTTGAAGCGGATCGTCCGTCACGTACCACTTCCCAATATGACAAGTCTGGTAACCCGCATCCTTTAGGACTTGCGGAAGCATCTGGATGCCAGATTCGAGTACCTCGCGGTTTGGAATGGCAATCAACTTGCGCTCGGAAGCCTTCCCCCGATTCGGCTCCCCGACAGTATAGATGCCATACCGCGGAGTATATTGCCCTGTCAACAGACAAGCTCGACTCGGGGCACTGTTTGCCGCGCCTGCATACGCTTCATTGAACCAAACGCCTTGCTGCCTAAGCCGATCAATATTGGGAGTCTCATAATAAGAACTTCCATTGGAGCTCATATCCGTCCATCCATAATCATCAATATTGATCAATATGATATTGGGACATTCTTGCTGCGCCATACCCTTCAAAGGAAACAAAAACAAATATCCGGTTGTTAAAATGCCCAAATTCGTATTCATGGTATATTGTTACTCTTACAAGTGATAAATGTAAATAAAAAAGTATTCTCAATCATCACAAAATATAATCATCCAAATATTACAAGCCTTAAATTTAATGCAATTAACAAGTTTATATTAGGGAAGACGATAGAATATTTCATTCGTACCGAAGAAAAACCATGTTATGCAACATATAACATCCTTAAAACGATATTTTAAACCGATCAAAAGAGGCTGTAAGTGAGTTTCTTCAATACTCTGTTTCAAGAACTTGCAGGAGCTGACACAAAAATCACTTGCCCCTTCTTTTCATACTTGAAACCATAACTCTTATGAAGTATCTCGAGAATTTCACCAAGATCACGAGCCGGAAGCGTACCTGTGAAGCAATCTTTACCAATCGTATCACATCCAACAAAATGGAAAGTAACATCAAAATTTGTTTCAACGGCCCTGATCACTTCTTTCAACGGCCTATTTCGGAAAACAAGCTTTTCTGACAACCAAGGAATCTCCATCTTCTCCAACTCGTCCATAACTGTAAACATCCCCGTCTCTTTACACAATCTTGCACACTGATTTTCGAAAAGTTCCAACTTATTGTGAGACGAGCAGGATTCTAAAAGAACATGACCTTCGAGTAGAAGGACCTCTATGTCATCTTCATACGTACGGGCTTTCAAATTGAACACAGTTCCCAACACTTCCAAATCCATATCTTCGGTAGAAATTAGAAATGGCAACTCTTCATTATGGGCAACCTCGAAAAAAGCCTCTCCTTCGAACTTGATCTGACGGCTTTCTTTATTAAATGTCACCGGATTATATCGAAGCATAGACAACGCGTTGATACGGACTTTCGATCCGTCAGGCAAGACAATACTTACCCGTTCTCCTTTACCTACTGAAACAATCATGTCGTGCGAAGCGGCAACAAACGAATGACGATAAAAATAGAACGTACTAAGTACCAACAAAGGGATGAGCAAAACCGCCGCAATACGCAATAACGAAAGCACGAAACTCATTTTAGATTGAGGCTTCAATTTAACAGTAATCCTTTCACCGATCTCCCGGAGTTTGACAACTGGAACTTCATCGACTTCCATCTCATTGGAAAGCCACTCCTGTTCCATCCGATGACCGATCTCTTCATCAGACAGACAATTTATTTCTTCACGAAGACGACACAATTCCTCTTGTGTCAAGCTGTTTTTCAAATATTTAGTGTGTAAATCTTCCATGTTCAATATATACTTTATCATATTTAAGACACGATTTTTGCTTATAAATACCATGAATCTTACATTTTTTACATCTAAAAAAGTCCAATTAACAAAGTTAATGCTTTATACCTTTCAAGTCTTTTGCGGAAAACCTTCAAGGCAAGTGATAATTGATTTTTAACAGTTTGCTCACTGATGCCAAGCAGTCCAGCTGTTTCATGAGAAGAAAGTCCTTGCTCCTTGCAGCATTCATATACGTTCCGTTGCGTAACTGGCAAACAGCCTTTTATTTGTTCCAACAGTTGACAAAAATCATCAAATTCTACCTTTCGACTTGTATCGTCAACTGACAAAGCCGAATCATTACAAAAGATCACATATTCTTCATAAACAGGAGAGTTGACCTGAGTGCGAAATTTATTTATAAGTCGGTTCTTTGCAATTTGAAACAGGAAATGAGCTACTGTATTCTCATCACGGATCATGCTACGATTTATCCAAAGAGAGGTAAAAACTTCCTGCACGATATCTTGTGCATCCTCATGCGATTTTGTATAACGATAACAGTAACCGTACAAATGGTTACTGTATATGCCATATATGGCATTGAAGGCCTGATACGAACCAACTTTTAGATTTCGAATATAAATACTCTCTGCTACCTTCGACATACAGAATTGTTATAAAAAATTAACTATTTAAACAATTGATGCAAAAATAGTTGATTTTTCATTATCATCGCTCATTATGCCTAGCAAAAACAGAAAATCATAATCACTTCAAATAATATACTCTCCCAAGCTAATGCTCAATGTCATTAAGTTATTAAGCAATAAGCCCCTGATAGCCTAGTGGTCTGATAACAATGATGACAAGCTTTATAAGGGAGTGAAAATTCATGAATGATAATTTTTGCGGGAAGAAGAAAACGGAGAAACGTTTTTTATAGTTGAATCAAAAACAAGTCAATGGTTTCCGCAAATATAGAATAACTGACCTTAGATTTGCATCCAAGGATTACAGATAAAATAGAAAGAATAAATTAGTAAAGCAAAGAAAGAGGGCAGGAAGTGAACCTAAGAATAACCGGGAGATATAAGCTCCATTGCCATAAACGGACTTCCTGCTTGTTTGAACCCAGACCCAGATAGTAGGTTAACATCCATTGTTAAGGTAGTTAGGTTAAGTTCAAGCCCTTTCTTGCTTAAATCATTAAAAGACAAAAGTATGGAAAATTTTTATTTTATCGGTGTGGACGTATCGAAAAAGAAGCTGGACTTCTGTGTGATGTTTGAAGGAAAGGTTGTACATGAAGAGGAAACGGTCAACCATCAAGGTGCAATCATATCATTGCTTCATCAATTGGAAGAAGATTATGGCATAGCAGGTTGTCAAATGCTTGTTTGTGCGGAACATACCGGACAGTACACCTTCCCATTGGCATGTGCCTGCAAAGCCGTAAAATGCAAACTTTGGCTTGAGAACCCTGCTGAAATCAAATACTCATCAGGTGTTCAGAGAGGAAAGAATGACAAGGTAGATGCCAAACGTATTGCCATCTATGCCAAACGCTTTCAGGACAGGGTACAGTATTATGAACGTCCTACGGAAGACATTGAAAGATTGAAGCAGCTTGAATCTGAACGTACATTGTATGTGACGGATTTGGCCAAATATAAAGGACAGATGAGAGACCAGAAGGACTATATGCCGAGAAAACTGTATGAACGCAAAATGAAGCGTTTGCAGGCGTTGATGGATGACTTGGAGGAAGCCATACAAGCTATTACAGACGAAATGGATGAAGTGATAGCCTCCTGTCCTGTATTGTCCAGGCAGAGGAAACTGTTGATATCCATAGACGGTGTGGGGCGCGTGGTGGCAACAAACATGATAATCACTACAGAGGCCTTTACCCGTTTTGATGATCCGAGGAAATTCAACTGTTATGCCGGGGTAGCTCCATTCTCTTATTCTTCCGGAAGTTCCCAGTACTCGAAAGCGAGAGTGTCACATAGGGCGGACAAAGTGATGAAAAGACTTCTTCACTTCATCTTGTATTCCCCTCGGCCGTGAAGTATAACCAGGCCGTTACGGACTTCGTGGCCGTCGATAACCCGGAGAGCGTGCCTAATATCTTGCGCATAAAGGCCAACCGGAAAAGTTTCAGCAAGCAGACGACCGTCAGCGTGGCGACCGAGGGAGGTTTTTTCTATTCGTTTAACGTGACCTATGCCGACAGCCTGGAGCATACGAACTATTTCCTGCCCGATATGTCGAGCATACGGCCGGACACTATCTATCTGAATGAGGTGTCGCAAACGCACCTGATCGCACCGGAAAAGGTGATTTATATAGATTACGGCGATACCTGCATACAGGTAAGCAAGGCCGAGAATACCGAGAATATCGTGCGAATGATCGCAGCCACGGGAAAGGTGAAGGAATTTCCCAGGCAGACAAACGTGTCGCTGGCGACCGAAGGGGGGAAGTTCTACACGTTCAACGTGGATTATCGGCAGCAGCCGGAGGCGTTCGTCTATGAGAAAGGGGAGAAACGGCCGGAGAAAAAGGCGAACGTGATCCTGACCGACAACATTATCCCGGCCGGGGAAAGGGATCAGGTCATGAGCCGGGTGTATAACGCAAAAAGGGGGATATTCAACAAGGGGATCGTTCGCAACAAGATCGTTTTCTCCGTGAACAACCTGCATATATATGATAACTTGCTCCTGTTTACCTTTGAGATCGAGAACAAAAGCAAACTGCCTTATGATATAGATTATATCCGGTATTACATCATCGACAAGAAAACGGCCAAGCTGACCGCATCCCAGGAAGTGGATCAGCAGGCTTTGTTCTCGGAGAATTATTCGCCCAGGATAGAGGGGAACGGCCGGATGAAATACGTGATCGCTTTCGATAAGTTCACCATTCCGGACGAGAAAGTTTTCCGTATCGAGATCAACGAGAAGAACGGAGGCCGTCACGTTCTTTTCGATCTGGAGAACAGCGACATCGTGAATGTGGAGGATATTTAGCCTTGCGATCCTTGCGCTGATCCCTGTCGGCCGGGTAGTGGCGCAGGACAAACGTTCGCTGATCGTGGAGGTGTTGCAGACCGCAGGGGATTACGGGGACATCGCCCCGGTGTGGGGGATCGTCCAAAAGGACGGGGATATTTACCGTTTCGTCCCCTCTGTCGCACCCCTGAAAGAGAAATACCGGATCTCCGACCGTTACGGCTACCGGACGCATCCGATAAGCGGTGAAAAGCAGTTTCACGCAGGCCTGGATATGGCGGCGGTGTATGCGGCTACCGTACACGCCGCAGCCAGTGGGACGGTGACGTTCGCAGGTGAAACGCCCGGATATGGGAAAACGGTAGTCGTTACGCACCGTTTCGGATTTCAGACCAGATACGCACACCTGACACTCATTTACACCCGGAAAGGTGCGGAGGTGGAAAAGGGGGACGTGATCGGGTTCGTGGGAAGCACCGGGATAAGTACCGGGAATCATTTGCATTATGAGGTGATAAAAAACCAAAAGAGAATAAACCCTTTAAATTTCATTTATGGAACTAAGTAATGAATTGAAAGTAGAAAGGATCAGGCTAAGCCTGACGGCGAAAAGCGTCGCCGAGGAAATGGGGATCAGCCGCCAGCAGCTTTGCAACATCGAGCAGTCGGAAACCGCCCCCGTGGTGGTGAAATACATCGCTTTTTTAAGGAGCAAAGGGGTGGATCTAAACGCCCTGTTTGACCGTATTATCGTGAACAAATAAAATAAATCGTATGAAAAAATTAGTTACCGCCTTGTGCGCTTTGGTCTTTTTGTCGTCTTGCGACGACGAACTGAAACTTGTCAGCCGGGATTTTTCCGTGACGCTGAAAAGTATAGACGTGGGTACGGCCGTAGTGGGGAAGCCCGTTAATTGCACCCTTACGATCTCGGATCTCGATCCGGACAACGGGGATCAGATATTGACACGCTTTGAGGTCAGGGACGGGGACGGCGTTATCCTGGTGGATAACAACGAATACAGCCCCGGAGAAACGTTTGAATATGATTTCAAGGCAAACAATCGGCTGGATTTCGATTTTATCCCGGCAACCGAGGGAGAGGCGTATATCGTCATGGGGGTAGCCAGCGAACTGGTGACACGATCCGACAGCATCAAGCTGAAAGTTTCCAGCCCGGAGATAAACATACGCTTCCGAAACGTGCCGGATCTTATGCTGGTATCGGAGGAAGCGGAATTTTATTTGCAGCTTGATACGGAACTTTACGGGGTGAAAGCGTCGGCCAGGTTCG
>OHBE01000685.1_pt1 | contig 35579 bp, 44 predicted proteins | sample 1577231 | NCBI WGS metagenome assembly OHBE01 (sample SAMEA3541506, study PRJEB24748) | human gut metagenome | biome: human gut; feature: human-associated habitat; material: faeces | place: China | collected 2012 | reverse complement strand
TGTTGGTGCCATTGTAAACAGCCTGGTTCAAGTTGATTTCACCTTGAGCCTCCTTATTTCTGTTGATAATCGTCAAAAGGCGGTCATAAACATCCGCGAGCTTTTGGTCTGTGTAGGTGTTGGCTTTCAACAAGGATATTTCAGAATCCTTAGCAGCAAGTTTATCCATCATTCCCGCCTCATATCGGCTTACCGGTTTGTCTTCGGAAGTGATAACCTCTATCGGGCCTGCACAACCGCCATTTCTCACATTACCGCAACCGCCAAGAATGTTCCCTGCATTCAGCCCCAAAAAAGATGCAATGCCGGCAGAAGCCCCAACCGTGTTGTAATTACCTTGTCCTTGTCCGGTGACATTATATTCCTCACCGCTCATTCCTTTAATTCTCATAACTTTAATATTTAAACTGTTTCAAGGCAACCCGATAAGGCTGCATGACAAAGAACGGAATAATCAATGTGCTATTATAGAAGACGTGAGCGGATTGTGAGCTAGTTCTGAACTAATTTCGTGCAGGTTGTTACGGATACTCCATTTGTTCGTTTTAGCTGCAAATCTATTCCGTATCCGATTAACTGATTGGCGTGGTAATTTAGTCTGCCCGGCTATTTCTTCATCCGTCAAAAAGAGAACAAGAATATGGATTAAGATGTAACGGGCATCTACACACTCTTCGCGGTTGCTTCCTAAAATATCAACCTCCCTTATTTCTGTATGGCGGCAAACCGCCGACATTACCGTCTGATATAATTCCTTCATTTTCATATTTCTGCTTTAAAACATAAAAGTTCTGAAAACAAAAACACAGAAGTCTTGTTTATAAGGACAAAGCCCCAAAACAATACTGCCGTGTTGTTATTCCCTTGAAGTTTGCAGACAGTGAAGGGAAATGGGGCTTCTTTTTACTCTAAGCCCCCGAAAGAGTGTCAGCTACAAGCCAACTTCTACATCGTTAATTTCTTTCTTACCATACAAATAGATTATAACTTATTCCTGCGCCTACGTACATGCCGCCCGGATACCCATATCCAGCCTGCAACCCTAATCCCCAACGCTTCTTCTTCGGTTTGATGGGAACCGGATGATAGATGTCATTCGTTACCGTCTGATAAACCGTCTTAGGAAAGACCTGCATACTATCCAGTCGCGGGTCTACATATCCACTCACCACCGCACGATACAGACTATCTTCATACACAACCCGTTTGCGGTGAAGCAAGGTATCACCTATACGTACTGTGTCATTCGGCAATATCTGCCAAAAGACCGCTATCGGTGCGGAGATAAGAACCGTATCAAGTTTGATAACCGTCTGTATCTTTGTTTCGGTACGGATTTCTGCCGGCAAAGGCTCGAGCGGGCGGAACTGCGCCGCCACACAAGCGATTGCCAGCAATACAACTAATAGCCAGGGTAGATTTTTCATGACCTCAACAAATAATGATTTACAACCATACCTGCACATATTGCGGCAACTCCATACAGCAAGTCTATTTTGTTCCACTTGCCGTTATAGTAGTGGCAACGGTCGCTGTTCTCCTTGATAAAGAGCATCAGCAGTGCAGTACTGCCACCGAATACTATGGCGGTGGATAAATAGACCACCGCACCTAAGATGTTATTTCTCATATCTTATCCCAGTTTTGTTTCAGCCAGTTTATCTCTTCTTCGGTGAAGCTGCGGTCGGCGACTATGATGGCGCCGTGACAGCCAGTCCAAGTATTTCCAGCGGCATTATCGTTTTTATAAAAATATCTACCCCCTAAAATAAGAATGTCATTGCTTTCTTTTGTTCCAACATTGATAGAATTACCGTTATAAGACTGCTTTGTTTGATAAGTTATCCCTTTTTCCGGTATACCAATACTTGTTATACTTCCAAAACTAATTGTTGTAAAACTATTTAAAGATTTTAACTCTACGCTAAAAGCACCATTACTGGGGGCTTCCATATCGCCTAATGAGTTGGATATAAAAGCACTGTATTCTTCTTTCTCAAACCACGTCCTCTCCGCCATCACCGTGTAATCCGTTAATATAGGCATATCATAAGCAACAGCATAGGATTTACCATCATAGCAAAGCTGATTAGGATAATCAGGAATTAATTTTACGTCAATTTCAATATCTTTATTAGTACTAAAATCATAATAAATATTTGATTCTTTTTGATTGTTAAATATTTCTTCACTTATAATAGGAACATCTACAACAGAACCATTATTTATAATAGCCGAAAAACATTGAGTAGTCATTAAATTACCATCTGTAGAAACAACGTTAAATTTAATATCATTTATTTTTTTATTAAAATTAAACTTAAGTTTATAAGGCTTATTATAATAATTACCTTTAGGAATACCAATAGTAAATCCAAAAAAAGCATTGGGGTTCTTTTTAACGATATGAATCTTATTGTGATGTTTTGTACTTATATTATTAATAACAGAACCAAAAATCCATTTTGTAAAATCTTGAGCATAAACTCCAACACCACTATTCAATCTACCTTTAAAACCGTATAAATAAGCATCATGTTTATTGCCACTATAATCTTTTAGAATAGAAGTAGGAAGCTGGGCAATAGTGATATTACATTCACCGATAGCACTAATACCAAAACCAAAATAGAGATTATTATCTTTAAAGGTGTAAACACCATCTTTTTTAATATAGGTTTCAGGCTTTCCTCTTCCTTGTCTCACGATAAGATATTTATTTTCAGTAACTCCAGTAACACGAATAGTCAAATCGGAATAAGGTTCATTATCATCTTCTACAATATTGTTAGTCTCAACTACGTTTGTTATAACAATAGTATTATTAGTGATTTTAGCAATACCTCTGCTATCTCTATATGCCCACTTTGTAAAATCTTCTACATACGCCTCTATCACATCATAGTTAGTCATACCCTGCTTCTTCGGGTCATACCAAGCCTTGATGTGCTCTTTCATACCAGCAGGCCAGACAAGACCGCCACCACCTGAAGCGGACGGGAAACCGACAGACGGTATACCAATAGTAGGAATACCGATTGTCGGGATGCTGATGTTGGGGATAGTGATTGGGTTCATAGGCTATCCCTCTTTAATCATTTTGGCTTCCAATACTTCGGTAGCGCTCTTGATTGTGACGTTTATGCCATTCGCTATCCCTGCGATACGGAAAATCGTATTGGACGCACCGTTATATTGGGATGCGTTGGGATAAAGCGGAACGGGTTCCAAATCATCAATTCCTGCGAAAGCGGTCACATATCCGCCCTTGTTCTTTATCTGTATGGTAACGGGATTGCCGTCACTGACAAACGTTGCGTAATACGCTGTTTTGCCTTCTTCTTGTTGAAATGATAAAACTTCTGCTGCCATGATGTTTACTTTTTAGAGTTATTCAAATAGTTCACAATTCCCTGCACATGCAAGTCCACTATTGCCCGCTTCCCCTCTTCCGATAATAAGAAGCCAACATCTTCCTTATTGTCTTGGAATAGGTTCTCTGTAAGGACTGCCGGGCACTTCGTGTGCTTCAAGATGTAGAACCCGCTTTCCTTATCAGGGTCGCCATCCGTCATATCCTTGCGTATCTTCATACCCGGCAAAAGTCGTTCGGCTGCCACATATAAGCTATCAGCTAATTTATCGGCTTTCGTCTGACCTGTCGAAGTCCACGCTTCCCAACCACGTGCCTGCATCCATTCAGAGCCGCTTCCCGCTGCATTACAGTGGATAGATACGAGGATTGTGTCACTTGCCTTGTATTCGTTCGCCCTACGGCAACGCTCCGATAAGGGAACGTCTATTTCCTCTTTGACGATACGTTCTGCGTCAACACCTTGTTTGCGCAATTCGGCTTCCAAACGTATGGCAATCTCACGGGCATACGCATACTCTTTCAATCTTCCGTCCGGTGAACACTTGCCCGGAGTGTTACTTCCGTGTCCGTTGTCAATCAATACTTTCATTCTGCGCGTCCTCCTTGAAATATTTGTCATAAACTAAACGAGCCACCCATCCGGCAACAACACCGACACCGAATGATACAACAGTAGTCAGGTTCACCCAAAACGGTGTGTAGTGCATGTACAGCATAACTCCCACGATGATAGCGATAACAATCGCTGCGATAATCAGTTTCTTTTTCATTTTGTTACTCCTTATCTTTGGTTATTATTTCACTCATATCTTCTTTCTCGACATCGAGCGCTTTCTTTCCGAACAATCCCAACGCTTTCAGTAAGTTGAAATTATATCCCTTTGGCTTCAAGATATTGCTTATGATAGAGCAGAACTCTATGAAGCAGACAAACAAGCATGAATACACATCAATATTCCATTTATTACCGGAAGCGATGTTTATCATCACCACCATACAGACAAAGGCAAAGTATGTCACCATTTTACCCATAGTACGGCGCACAGCACCGGAAAATCGTACTTCTTCACCCAATAGCAGGCATTTCCTTATCCCGAACATCAAATCGCATACAACGACTGAAAATGTTACTATCAGCCACGGTATCATGTGTTCCAATGACTGTGCAATAAAACTGCTTGCTATTACCGAGAAACCACCCGGTATGCTTTGGGTAATAATGTTATTCTTCATCTTATCGTTATTTGTCAATTATTCCTATCTTTGTGTCTCTTATCAAATAAGCGAACTACTGTCATTCCGTTTTGCTCGTGAGAGTAGGACGGGATTTTCATATCTTGCCGTAATAGCGGAACCACGCTCCCCATTTACGTTCTTTCAAGTAGTTCGGATTGTCCTGGTTGAGTTTGGCTTCCATCTCAAATGCGCTCGCTCGATAGGCGTTGGCGTTTACCTTACCGCTGCCTATTATGTTGTCTGTAAACAGATGGTACACGAAGCTTACAAACCATTCTGCCAAATAAAGAATGTAGTAGAATAGCGGGATAAGTAACAACCACCACGCACTGACATGGAATGCCAGCAATACGGACGGGATAGCCGCTATCTCCATACACTCGAAGAACTGTTTCTGATGTATCCGTTCATGACGTATGGTCGTTTCGGACAACTCCTTCAGCTTCGTAAGGATGAAGCCGAAGAGCATTATAGTTGTGTAGCCGCCAAAGAGGATGAGTTTCGCAAACCAGTTTTCATAAAATACTTTTACTCTCATAATCAAATAAGTTAAATTCAATTCTTATAATTACTTTCTTATATAATTATAGCTGTATAATTTACCATCAATTTTAAATTCAGTAAGCATCGTTGGAGCGCTCGTTTCGTTGGCAATATAACGAGGAGCACACATACCTAATAGAACAGCATAATTACCGTAATTTGTGACAGAACCGTAAACATTAGGAATTACTTGCTCATTAAGAGGACAAACTTTAAAACCGCTATCTATTCCAGTTAATGCAATTCTATATTCAAAACTTTCTATATATTTTGAAAAATATAGGGCTACTTGAAAATTTTGCGGGTCTCCCAAATAAGGCAACTCAATGTATTGCTGAAGAGTAATGGGGGTTAAATTATTCTCACCAACACAAGGATAAGGATAGCCAGCATAAACTACTTTATTTTGAAGAGAAATTTTAGCAACAGGTATATCCTGTACAAAGACATCTTCTATTTTCTTACTGTCGTTAAATACTCCTGCCATCTTTAATTTATTATAACGTATATTGTATTGGCTTTTTTATCAGGAAGCGATTCATATTCAGAAGATGTCATTTGGGTGATAAAAGCCAGATTATCGGAAGTGAGTATATCTTCTATAGAGGCAGCGCAGTCTTCATCATTGGGCATTAGTTTAAATCCCATACGCTTGGAAACAGGACCGTTATTAGTATAATAACTGATATTGCATTGCAAGTTATATTCTTCAGTTTTAGGGTTGTGAAAAGAGTAAATGTTACTAAGTTCAATACAATTATCTTTGCTATTATAACTGTGAAAATAATACTTGGTGTGGTTCGCTATAATATCCTGGATTATTTCTTTCAGATTATCAACCGAACCAAAAATGGCATTTATAAGGTCTATTGCTTCCCTGTCTTTTTCGTTTTTATTGGTAACAAGATAAGTGCCCACAGAAACGTTAATAACCTTACCATAATTGATAACATTCGCCACTATTTCCGCAGGGGTTTCAGTTGTTGGTTCTATAACTTCTTCATGTCCAACTTCAAGCCTGCTTGTTATCAATTGAATATTAAATTTATGAGAAATGTAAAACTGATATTTACCACCACCTCGTACATAAACATATTCAAAACTATTTCGAGTTAATTGACCTATACCTCTTACAGGGTCTATATTAGCAAATCTATAAGTAGATATAAAAATATTACGAACTATTTGAGCAGTTCCATATCCTTCAGCATTAACTCCCCAAATTTTGTGAGTAACAAAACCTTTATCATGTTCAGCCCATGACGGGGAACCAGTCATACCAAGTGTCGCATGAACTTCTATCCTGTAGAAATTCAGAGTATCTAATTTAATAATAACCGGATACCACGTATTTTCATCCAACCCGGAGGCGTCAATCTCTGTAAACTGCATCATGTAGCCAACACTACGAGCGCTTGAAATGCTGTCATCGACATATTTCTTATCAGAAACTTCCGCCCAATCCCCATTCTTACGACCGTATGCCTTGCCATCAGTTGGCGCTTCGTCTATACCGCCAATCTTCCCCTGGCTTACCCATTCACCGTTCACCCATGCGTAGTAATCATAAGGGGCTTCCGTACCTACAGCCATGAACCCGTCAACTGCCGAACCATCGGGAACAGCGGATTTCAAGGCTTCAAGGGTGGCGTATTCGCCGGCTACCTTAAATGACTTCCCAGGTTCTCCTTGTATACCTGGCTCGCCTTGTTCTCCTTTCAAAAATTCTAAAGGGTAATTGACCACAGAAGCTTCACTGTTGCTTCCAGAAGGTTTAAATGCAGGCAATGACGTTACATCATCCGCTTTGTCCGCATTCGGTACTTCATTAACCCCTATGGAGCTAGCCATAAGGCGGGCAACTATTTCCTGATAATCCTGTTCTGTCCAAGCCATAATTATTCCTGTTTATCGGTTACTTCTTCCGGTTGATTGTTGATAGCACGATTGAGCGCGTCAATGAAGAAAGGTTTGCAAAAAGCATTTGCATGCTCTTGTATCAGGGCCACTTCTTCATCACTATACTCTGTCTCTTCATTGGAGTTGTATATCTTCAAAGCGAGTGCATGCGATGCGATACCGTTACCGTTCCGGTATAATACATTCGCAAAATTCTCTCTACAATCTATATTTTCACAATGCTTACGGGTAATGTCCGTAGCAATCAGTAATTGTTTAAAATTTATCTTTTTCATAACTTTTGCGTTTATTAATTTGCTGGATACGATTTGGTACTAATATTGTCTTTATAGAAGAAAAGGCCCGCTCCAGGTTCTAAATTGCAGAAATAATTATGTCCTCTCATATTTACCGATATTGACATGTTTCCACCCGATAAGCTTACGTCAGAAATTTCTTCGTCTCCATGATATGTATGTAACCTAATTTTGGGATAGTAATTATTCGAACCTCCCCATTCTTCAACCATAAAATTAATACTTCCCACTTCCTTACCGTTTTGATTATACATCCGAATAGAATTAGTATTTGGGTCTATTTCTATTTTTGTACCTGACGAAGCAGTTGACATTTTGCCAACAATGCTAACATTCCCATTTTCGTCTATCACCAAAGAGTTGTTAGGAGTTCTTACATTTTTAAACACCCCGCTGTTTGCATTTATCTCTCCTTCAAAATATCCACCAATAGCCTTTATTGTCCCGTCTGCCTGAATAGACACATTCCCGTTGGCGGATATATCTCCGGTAAAGTATATGTTTTTGGAAACCACGGAAATGTTATCAAGTGCCACATTGATTTCTGAACCTAATCCGTCCTTTTTGACATATAATTTAAGTTCATCGGTAACTCCATTGATATCCAGTCCCAACTGCGTTACATTTTCCTCTATTTTTGTAACAGACAATTTGAGATTTTCTGCCGTCTGCTCAATCTGTGAGAACCTTTGATTGTTGCTTTCCGATAGTTCTTTCACTTCCAGCCTGATACTTTCTGCTGTCTGCTTTATTTCAGAACTCAATTTTGTATATAAATCCTCGAATGCGTTTTCGGCAAGAGCCAGCGAATGTACATATATATCCCCCGTAAACTTCAACTCGAAGTCACCCGTTCCGTCCCATGCGCCGGAATACTCCTTCATTGCGTATTCCTCACCTGGTTCAAGACGTTCGGTGAAATGCAGGTTCTGACCGGGAAATCCTATTGTCAGCGTTCCGGCTGTAGCTACCCTGTACCGGAAAGAGATAAAGAACTTCTTCGGTTCTTCCCCTTCCTCATAGGTAGGCTTATTGGCTAAATCAGCATTTGACTGTTTAATTCCGGAAGAAAGGATACGAAGCACGTTTCTATCCCCATCTCTGATGATGGCAGCCATAGCATCCTTACGGGAATAGAACTCCCCATTCACTAATAAGAACTTTCCGTTCACAGTAAAGAAACGGACATCGTTCTTTGTCTCCCAACCGTTCGTATTGCTTGCAAATGATGCGTTATACAGATAATTATCCTTTGCCTGCACCTTGTCAAGCACTTTGGAGATTTCAGAGTAAATCAAGTCTTCCAATATCTTGAACTGGGTAAGGATATTCACACCCGTTTTCAGGATAAAGTCACCAGTAACTTTATTCCCATTAGGACTGAAAGCTGTCACTTCTTTACCAGTCAAAGAATAAGAATCAATCCCTGCATACTGACGGAAGCTCGGAGTATCATTCCCGTATGCTGCCAATACGATGGCGTTCTGTCTGGTCTTATCCGTCCGGTTGCCTAACTGTACAATGTCATCGCCTGCTTGTGGTGCGGCAGACCCCGTGTCACAGTCGCTCTTCGAAAGGTCTATGTAATTGTCACCTACGCTTGTCACCAACCGCCAATAGTAGGTATTAGAGACATTCTCATGTACGCCTGGCTTGATGTTGAATGTCTGGCTGCGGGCTTGGTCTCCTATTACAAATTCCTGAACAATGGTCTTTTCCCCGTCTGTGTTCTCGAAGTAACAGCGGTAAAAGGTATCGTATTCCTCTACCTTAGAACATGACATGGATGCGGGAGAAAGTATTATCTGACCGCCAACCTGGCGTAATCGCTGTATCAGCAACTCAATAAACGTGGCACTTTTGCGTGCCAACATATGGTCTACTTCCAAATAGCTGTCTCCCGTCTTGCTGTCTACTTTAATAACAAAGCCTTCACCGAGAGCACCGGAAGAAAAGTTCATGGACTGGATGTAGTCTGAAAACAATCCACCTAAGAACTTTATTAAAAATCCAGCTTCGTCCGGTCTGTCTTTTCTTATAAAGAACTTGGATAAAGCCTCTATATCAAGAGCCTTAAAGTAGACAATTCGGTCGGCGGAAGTCCTGATGAACAGTGCTGGGTCGGCATCTGCGACGCATATATATATTTCCCCGAGATTCAGACCTTGTAAATGCTCTTCATCACTCGGAGATAAAGCAGGGGGAGCTGCCTGATTGTTTTCATTAAGAGCATCACCAAACCATAATATTTTACTAAGCCTTTTTTTCATACCTCAACCTTATCAACATTAGTAAATGCAGCTTTTTCTGCGCTGAATTGCAACATCTCTCCATCTTTGGCGTGGTCTATCAGGAATGCAGGGAAAGAGGCGGAAGAACCAGCTTCAGGAGAGCCGCCAATACCTGCAATATCGTTATTCTGCAATTCAAGAGCCATATTTATATGGAACAGCTGGCTATCTTCAATAACTTGCGTCATTTCCGGAACAGAACTTTCCGAACGGACATATCTTGTCCCGTCAATTTCCACCATAGAAAGGCATAAAATACGGTTTATGTGTTTTGCAAACCAATAAGGGACGCCGCTTGAATTTCCTATCGTAAGATTATACACATCATAAGGTACTGCGTATAATTCTTCTATCTCTTGCATTTGGTTGCGATATTGCTCATTATCTATTCGAGGGGAATATCCTCCAGGTTTAAATCCTGCTTCCACACGAAAATTAAATACTTGCTGAATATCATCTACCCAAAATATGTTATCAAAAGCGGAGTTATTGCTTTTATGGGAATAACGGATAAGTACAGTTTCCTCTAACAAGTCGTCAGAGGAGCATACAATAAAAGGTTCTGATGTATATTCGTTGATTGTAACCGTATATACGGCATCCTCCAAGTCTCGAAGAATGGCGTAATACATCACTACATTGTCATTATGATTATATGTGGAAAGTGATATTGGTGTAGAATTTCCTGCGGCAAGATTGTTCAGGCTCGCTGAAACTTCCTCAGAAGCATTAGTGAATACCTGTATATGGATTTTATCAGAAGCGTGGAACTTCTGAATATAGTCCATATCAAGCCCAAACTTATCTTTTACAGGTGAGAAAAAAAGAGGGCAAACATCACCAACTTTTACCATGTCCTTTCGTCCTTTTATAGTGACGTGCAACTTCACACATCATGCGCAAATATACATACTATTTAGACCAATTCCAAATAATACCTTATAAAATAACGAGTGCCTGATAGACTTATATGGAATCTCCTCATCTATTAATCCACACTCTTGACTATCAAATAATATTTTACCGCTTCCGGTCGTCCATAATTATAGCTTGCACTTTTTACGTAGCCTTTATAAATATGTCCGTTCTTTTCCACCCGAATGTAACCCGTCAAGTCTGACGGTATTTCCAAATCTCCGGTCTTGACGGAAAGTTCTCCTACCGTGAACAGTTTGTTTCCCAATACAATACTCGACCTTTCGCTAACTCCATTGATTGTCACATCACTGTTACCGTCAGATGATGTAAACTCCAATGCGTTGGCAAAAGCACCTATATACCTTGCGTTTGCTTCAATCATAAACCTTTGGGAATACATGGCATTGAACATAGTAGAAGGAGATATGACACCGGATATTGTATATCCATCCCTTACAAGCTTGTATTTTTCTCCGTCAAGTGATGCTCCAACAAAGAATATATCATTATCACTGTCGCTGTCAGTCGTATCTTCACCTCTTTTTTCCGCAAGAAATTCCATACCATAAGCATCGGCTCTATATGGGCTAACTAATTCCAATACGTTATCTGTCAATGTAATGCCGGTGGTGTATTCATTGGTAAAGCGGAATTCATCGCGACCATTTACACTATCGTAATCCTGTTTGTCATACCCGACTTTTACCCCCGAATAAACCAGTCCGGCATTCACATTGTATTCCAAATCGGAAGTGCTGTCCTGCAAGTCCTTTATTTCTGTATCTTGGAATAAAGTATCACGATGAACAAATGTCACCTTCTCGTCACCGATTACAGGGACAAACCCAAATTCCGCGCTCATCCAATTGGCGAATTTGGTATAAGATGTATATATTTTGGCATTGGGAAGTCCTCGTATGCTTTCTGCCGGAACTATCATCGCCATGTCTAAACGCTCATCTACTCCGGTGGCGATTTCACCCGTTACATTGTTCTTATCAGTTATAGACCTCAGTAAACGGTTAAGCAATACTTTAGGACTGATACAATCTATTTTTACAGATTTTCCACGCTCGGAAAAACTTATATTTAACGGTGTGTCAAGACTGTTGAATTTAAAATTAACGGGAAAATTTTGATATATAGGGTCAGATTTTGCAAGTGCTATATTGAAATTAATCATCTCACCTGGAGATATTGTCAAATTCTCATCAATATCGACAGTGTATGTATTAAATGTTTGAATTGTAGCGGATTGATAATATATTTTAAGCTCTTTACTATTTTCATTATAAGAGGAAAGCCGTATATATATCGGGAAGGATACGCCTGGTCTCTGATACGTAATGAATACACTGAATTTTACTTTTATCCGTATGGTCAAATCCCTGTCAGATATATTTTTGAACAGATATTCTCCGAATAGACTTTCCGTACTTTCAAATCGGTTTTCAGCCGTATCAAAAACCTCTACAATGTCCTTTGTCGCAATTTCCGGTTGTCCTAACATATAAAAAGGAATAGTATAATAAGCATTAGGATAAGCAGTCATTACACGGGAAACATTAGGCTCCTCTGCGTCACTTGGTATAGACCATTTTATATCACTGTTCATTAACAATCTGTCATAATCCAAAGGTTGGGACTCCTTTATTTCTTTTACCGGGTATTCATACTGCGTGCCTTTCTTTGCCTTAATCAAGCTTGCGAGACTGTTGTCGACGGCATTTATTTCGCACGTCGTATCATTGTAGGAAAATGTAGAGTAGTCCAAAGCGCATCTGAACTTTTCATTTAACAGCCATGAGTTATTCCTGGTATAAAACACGAGTGTTGCAGATGAGTTCAGGTAATTCGACAAATATTCTTTCAGCAATAGCGAATAAGCGCCGTTGGCAAACTCAAATTTTGTGGAAAAACTACGAACAACTCCGTCATAATCCCCTCTCTTGAAAGACATCTCTACATCGTCCCAATTAACAAGCTCATTTGTGGCGTCATATGTCATTCCGCCTATCAACAGTTCACATCTGTAATACATATCTATTTCTTTTTTGAAGTTGAACGTATCATGGCATCTATGTCATCACACATACGCCTGACCATATAGGCATATTCTTTGGCGGAGAACGTGTTTTCATCAATGTGCATTTTTACATGGGACATTAAAGAAACGCGTTCTTTGGTAAAATATTCCCTATCCATTTTTATTTTCCCTATATCAGGAGATGTTTCCTGCAATTTTGCAAGGCGATAATTGTCAGAAGCGGAAACGCTGCTTATCCGGTTCTTTATCTTATCATGTTCGTCCTCTCTGAATTTATAACCCAAAGCAGACATGACTTCTACAGCATCACTCCAGTTTTCGGAAGAAATGAGTTCCTGACATATGGCAAGGCAATTTAATCGGATTTGAATTTTCAGCACTTCATTTTTCCGGTTTATTTGGGCAGAAACAGACTTTCCCCCTATTATTGATAAGTATTCATTGCATAGCTTCTCGGCCGCCAAAGCCTTTTCTCTGATACTATATCTTCCGCCTTGAACAACCTTATCAATATCCCCCAGGAATATGTTTATAAAGCGGGAAAGGCATATTTTGTTTAAGTCATTATATATCATATCTTATACTCTGCTTGAAATCCAATTGTAATCCGCAATATGGTTGGCTTTCTTCATAATCCGACCAATGTTCTGCAATTGTTTGGTATTGCTTTCCATCTTTCTTTCAAGTCGGCTGTAATCGTTGTTTACATTAACAACAATCCCCTCTTCTCTCATATTCTTTAGCTTTTGTTCCAATAAACCATAATCCGATGTAAGTCCTCTACGGTCATAGATATATGACAAATCAGGGATTACCTGCGCATGCGCCGGAAGGTCTACCAATGTCGGCTTATCAGGAGTGATAAAAAGCCCGTTATTAGTTACGATACCCTCTTTCTTGCCGCCATCACCTACTATTGCCAAACCGCCGGGATGGTCTTTTGTCCCTTTGGCGTATTTGGGAATGGGCTGGGCTATTATGGTCGCCAAGCTAACTGCTCCTTGTGCTATAATTAATGGGATTATCCCAGGAGCAGCGAATGGATTAGTCCATGCTTTCATTATAGCTAAAGATGTAGCCATTATCGTTTGTATAATATTGTTAGCCTTGTCAAACTTTGCTTGCTTCTCCTGCAATGCGGCTTTTTTCTTTTCAAGCTCCGCATTTTTGGCGGCTGTCTTATCTTTGGCTGCACATTTGCGAGCTTCCGCTTCTTCGGTGGAGATTGCACCATTTTCTTCAAGTTTTTCTATTCTTTCGACTTCTCTATCATATGCTTCATCATTAGCATCTTGTTCAGCTTCCACTTCTTCCATCTTTCTTTCAAAAATAGCAGTTCCCAAATCTGCAAATCCTCCCAGTAAATCAGATATAGCTTGAATAGCTTCTGCTATTTTATCCATTTTCCTCTTGTCAACTTCAGCTGATTCATCTACTGCGTTTATTTTTGCATCCCTAACCTTTTCTGCAAGGGCAATTTCAGCTTGTGCTATCTTTTCTTTCAATTTTAATCTATCTTCTTCCGATAGACCTGGTGTATTTAGTTGTTCTTTGGCTAAATCAATGGCTAATTGTGCTTGCTTTATAGCATATTTTTCTGTTATTTCCTGCTTCTTCCTTTCATAATCTTCTTTATTTATTAAACCTTGAGAATGTTGTGCAGCTGCTTCATCTAATTCTTTAGACATTGCAGCATTTATAATAGCCGATTGAAAAGAATAAGATTCTTGTATTTTCTTATTCTTTTCAGAGGCGTACTTTTCTTCTAAATCTAATCGTTTTCTTTTGTACTTCTCATCAACAAGAAAAACATCTTCTCCGTTTTTTATAGCAGCATTTATAGCTTGTTCCCTTTCGTTATCGAGCAATTCCAATCTTAATCTATATTCTTCTTCGCTCCCTTTTTTTACAATGTCTAATTTATGTTCAATTTGAGACTTTTCTTTATCAAGTCCATAGGATAATTGTTTATCTTCCAAAGCTTCTTGCATTGCTTTTGCAAGATTTTCTCTGGTTGCTTGTTCTTCCTTAGAACTGCCTCTAATAGCTGCAATTCGCTTGTTATAATTCAATGATATTTTAGCAAGTTCTTTCTCTAATCCCTCATCCATTAAATCCAGTTCGGATTGTTGTAAAGCTTCACGAATGCGAATACGCTCTTTAGCGGCTTTTTCCAAAGCTTTCTTTTCTTTATCCGTTAATATTCCATTATTGCCAGCATCGGACGCGTTACTCCCTGCTAAATCAATTTTATTAAGTTGGTTTATCAATGATTCTGTAATAGACGATATTGCTTTTTTACCGGCAGCGGCTTTAGTTGCAACATCAATTTCCTCCTTAATAACACTATTTGTTCTTTTCCATGAAGTTAGAATAGTAAAAAAACCTCTATTTTTTAATTCATCTTCCAATTTATTGCGGTTGGCAATAGCTAATTGATAATCAGTATTTTCAAACTCAAGTCTTGATTTCAAAGTTTCAATGTATTCTTCTTTAGCTTTTATGGCGGCTTCATCGGCTTTCATACCAGATTGTACATATTCTTGATACAAATTTTGCATGTTTCTTGCATTCTTTTCAAGAATATTGGATTTAGCCATTTCATTTTGAGCCATAGCAACTGCTCTATTGTTATAATCATCTTGTAGCTGATTGGCGTCCTTTAATTGATTAGCTACATTCCTAATACCTCTTGCAAAAAAATCAATAACATTCTTTGCTGGCCCAGTGGATTTTTTGAAAGATAACATAAATGCTTCCCATGCCGAAGACAATCCAAGAATTGCTCCTTGTACATTATCCCCCATAGTATTTGCCATGTTCCCAAGTTCTTCTTCAACTCCTGTTATCTGTTCTCTTAAAGGGATAAGCGCATCAATATTAGTAAGCAATGTATTGAATTGAGCCACACTTCTTTTATCAGTGAGTTCAAGCGTAGTATTTAAATCCACACCTTGCTCTTTTAACTTCTTCAACCCATTCACAAGTTCAGGCAATGTTTTTACCGCTCCACCTAATGATTTAGCCAATAGTCCATTACTATCAGCAAGATTAAGGAATATATTTCTTAAAGCTGTCGCGGCCATAGACGCATCAAATCCAGAGTCTGCCAATTTCCCTAATAAGGCTAAAGTATCTTCTATCTGAAAATTGAAAGCTTTTGCCACTGGACCCACAATAGGCATCGCTGTTTGCAAATAAGAAAAAGACAAAGCGCTCTTGGTTGTAGCAACAGCCATTGCAGATACATATCGTTCCGTTTCTGATGTGTCTGCATTAAACATTCTAAGTGCAGCACCTGCAAGAGCTGCTGCTTCTGGCAACTCTGCGCCAGTAGCTTGGGCAAATTTTAAAATACCCTCCGTTGATTGCAGAATTTCATTTTTAGAAAATCCCAATTTAGCCAGTTCTATTTGTAAGGCAGTAGCTTGTGATGCTGTATATTTAGTTGCCGCACCTAATCGTTGAGCATCAGTTGTCAAGTCTTTTATATTTTTAGATGTAGTACCTAAAATTGCTGCTAATTTGCTATTTGCAGCTTCAAAATCAACAATAGATTGAGCACCTGACTTAAATAAACCTATGAGCTTTTGAAACCCACTGATAACAGCTTGTGCTCCAACCATTCCCTTTACCATAGAACCTACCCCAATTCTAACTTCATTGAGTCCGCCTGCTACATTTGACCTTAAGATATTTCCATATCCTTTGGCGACAATTCCTAAATTTTTAAACGTCTTATTTCCGTTTTGTAATTCGACTATTGCAGCCTTTATTTCGTTCTTATATGCCCCAATAGCCATCTTTTGCTTAGTATATGAATCAGTATTTCTGCGTATATACTCTGTATTCTTAGCTATCTGATTATTTAATTGCTGACGCACTTTGTTGTCTTTATCTTCTGCATCAGTAACTTGGGAAACTGCAATGCGAAGCAGTTTATTTTGCTCTTTTGCCTCATTAATAGAATGAACCTCTTTATTTGTCAAAGCAATAGCTTCTTGCGTGGTAATTTTAAGTTTCTTCTTTTCTTGATTAAGCATCTTTTGCTGCTTTAATCTTTCCGTTTCTACTTTAGCCGCTTTTAACTCTGCTTGCGCATTTAAATCATTTGCTTTAGCCTGCTCCAAAGCTTCTTTTGTGGCTTTTTGGGTCTCCTCTGCAATGTTTTTTAAAAGAGCCTTATATTCATTTTGGATGTTAGCAAGTTCTTTCTCTGTTGTAATTAACTTTTTTTGAATCTCTTCAAATAATCTTGCCTTATTAGTCAAGTCGTCATAATTAGAAACCGGAATACTATAAGATTTAGCCAGTTCTTTCCCTAACTCCGCATATGCTTTTTTAACTTCCGTAAATTTATTAGTCAGGCTGGTTAGTTGATTTAAAGCTTTATCGCTTACTACATCGGTAATTACAAACTCGTTTGCCATAAGTCCTAATTTTGAGTGCCATGCAACATCACATGGTGATACAAAGATATTGAATTATTTAGAATTTTCTAAATAAGAAAGGCAAAAATGAAAACCAGAAAAAGGAAGAGAAAAAGAAAAAGCCAAACTTAGTGTCTGGCTTTATTATTTATAAACTGTTTAAATAAGCAGTTGAGAGGAAATGCATATACAGTTTGTTATATTTTCATTCTTCTTTCATTTTTGATAAGAAAAAATCTAAATCTTTTTTTTTCATGGTTAAATACCCATTACTTTTTTTGTCTTGAACAAATATCACTGTACTTCCAAGCACTTTTGATAAACTTACTTCAACATTATTTATTTCATCGGATACATTTTCTCCTTTATAAGTATTGTATAATTTTATGGCTCCTTCAAAAAAAGAAATCACATCTTCTTTCTTGCCATACAAAGGAGATACAATATCTATAATTCTACTATATTCCGAATTTTGCCCCATGAGGAAATATATAGGTTCTCCCCCGTCTACAATTGTTTTATTGATAAATATATTTCCTTTTTTTGCAATTTTTTTTCTAATAGTTTGTGAATTTCCCAAAATGGGAATAAACATTAAAATGGTCAGTAAAAATAATATTTTTTTCATGATGTATATATAAATTAATGATTATATTTATGTTGCCAACAATATAAACTACCTTTTTCAGCTTTTCTTTTACATCTTGTTCCTTTTTTGGTTATAGCAATACATCTCTCCGAAATCCCTTCATTTGTGTTATTATTCCCATTATAATATTTATTCCAAAATTCATATACTGTTCCATTATTTTGATATATCCAAAAACTTTTTCCGTTTAAAATTTCTCCAAAAAGTTCTCCATTATCATACCTAACTTTATCTCCTTCAATATATCCACAGACAGAAACGCTCTCATTTGAATTTTTATCTACTCGCATTTCTATTTTTACAACTCCTTCATTGTTTATAATTTCACATCCTCCTTTCGCATCTGGGAAAAAATTAGATTCGTCAAAACAGCTTCTTAATTCGTAATCCCCAACAAATTGCGATGCATCTATTTTTTCTTTAGAAGAAGAACAAGCCGCTAATAAAAATATAATAAGTGTAAATATCGTATTTTTCATACAAATATCTATTTTTAAAGTTTTGTTTGCAAAGTAATTCCTAATAAATCATTTTGACAATATTTTTAACGGAAATCTTTGTAATTTAGACTGGCTATAAATAGCTTATCACTTTTTTTTCCCAAATAGTTCAGAGTGGCTTCCAAGTTTAAGAAGCTCAATCCCCGTCTGTATCAAAAGATAATTATGCTTTATATGGTGTCCCATTTTCATAAAGAAATTCAGGAGCAATGTCCGCACCGTTTGCCCAAAATACTGTACCGTCAACCCCGTAACGCTCAAACTCGCTTTCATCTTTCAGTTCCTCGAAAGCCGGATATTTCAGGAGTGGCGTTAAATCTACTTTTCTTCTTTCTCCATTGTTGAACGTACACAAAAGAGTGTATTTACCCATGTATTCAGCGGATTCTACTAATAGTATCATAACCTTTATTTTTAGCGTTTAATCTTTTCTATTTTCTCACCGTTTTGCGCCTTTTCCCAAATTTCAAGTAATTGCGCTTCGTGGGTGTCTATGTATTCATTTATCAGTCGGATAGTCTTTGCTGTTCCCTTACCTTCTACCATCCTATCTTTGATAGTGATAGTAAACCAGTTGCCACCGTCTTTAATGTGCAGGTGTGGTGGGTTGTGGTCTTGCCCGTACATGTATATCAAAATACCCCGAATAATGTCTATTGCGCTCATGCCTTTTCTGTTGTTGTTTTGAATGAGCCAAAATCTGTCGTATCAATAACCCCGGCATATTTACCGGAACGCGCTTCCTTAATGGCTGCAACCGTCTCTTCATTAGGTTCTGAATACATTGCATCCATTAAAGTGCTCTCTACAAAATTATTCAAACTCCTGTTCGCTTTTTTGGCATGTTCCTGCAAGATTTGCAATAAATCCTCACGCAAGCGGAACGAAGTTTGTTTTCTTACTACTGCTTCCATATTATTATTTGCATTACATTGTATTATATTGTACAGCAAATATAATACAATATTTTGGGCGACCAATCAAAAATAAGAAAAAAGTAATCCAAATAATTAATTTTCTAATAAGAGGTTTGCTATTTCAAAGATAAGGGCTATCTTTGCGGTGCTTGATACAACATAATAACTCTTGGGCAAAATAAAGCGAACAAATTTTGTACAAGATATTGGGAAACCCTCTAAGGTGGCAGAAAGGAAACAATCTGCGACTTCTATGCCCTGCGTATGTTGTGTCAAGCACACCTACGGAGGGTTTCTTTTTATCATAATTCGTTATAATATGCTTGACACAACGAATGAGTTAATTCCAAATCAGAAAGGTATGACCTCTCTTCAAATAGCAGAGGTCACGGGTAAAAGGCATGATGCTATCTTACGAGACATAAGGAACTTACTCAAACAAGGAGTAGCTGCCCACAATTTTGTGGAGACCTCTTACACTGACAAGTCTAATAGGCAAAGTCCTTGTTTTAATCTCACCCCTAAAGGCTGTCTTATTCTTGCATCAGGTTATGATGCGGTTCTGCGTGAAAGAATAATCAACCGTTTAGAATACCTCGAAAATGAGAAAAAAGTTATCAAGACTCCACAAACTTATCTTGAGGCATTGGAAGCGTTAGTAGCTTCTGAAAAGGAAAAGGAGCAACTCCGTATTGAAACAGAGCAGCAACAAAAGCAAATCGAGCAGAAAGATGCAAAGATTACCAAACTCCAGCCTAAAGCCGACTTCGCAGAAGCCGCTTTCAAAGCAGAGGGCAAAGTAGACATAGGTCAAGCCGCAAAGATACTCAATCTCGGTTTTGGGAGGAACACCCTTTTCGGGAAGCTAAGGGATGCGGGCATATTCTTCAAAGACAGGAACGAACCGAAACAAAAGTATATTGACGCAGGCTACTTTGAAATGACGCTGTTGCCGCCAATACGCAGAGACAACCACCCTGACATATTATGCCAAAAGGTGTTTTGCAAGCCCAAAGGACTTGCTTATATCAACCATCTATTTGGCGGAAAGCCTTCTGATGGGAAAATTGCAAAAATCAAATAGCATTGAAGCATAAACATTTACAGGTACGGAGTAATGACGTACAGCTATAACTATACCCAAAAACATATTGCCACGTAACCAAGCATAGATGCACGTTGAGGTTTCGACCAACGTTCACGTTATGATACCCCGTCAGCAATACGGCTGGCGGGCAGATGGCAGAAATAACGACTAAAACAAATATTCATCTATTATGGAAATCAGCACAGCAATGATGCAACACATCCTCCGATTGACGGAAGGATATACGGATTTATTGAACGAACTTAAGGAAGTCAAGGCGGAACTTGCAGAACTCAAAGGAGAAAAGCTCAAGAAGCCGACAATTCATGAAACCAAATACCCACACATGAGTATAATAACCAGGAAATGATTGTATAAGGCGGGATAACTCCCGCCTTTGTTCCGTTTTTAATATTTTTCAATTTAAAGGCAGAAAAATTACGGGGGTTATACAAAAAACAGTGTTCTTTTTTTAATATCAGAACCAAACATATTCAATCAGTTTCCCGTTGAACATTTCGCCTCTCGGGCAAAAATTGAAAACCCCGTCTTTCTCATAAAGGATATATACTTTCCCCTCCATCTTTGCGGCTTTTCTTGCAAGCGAACGCATCTTAGCTATATCTGCCATTCTCTTTTTGTTTTCACACGCACATCCCATTATAAACCGAATTTTCTAAAATAATCCGCAATGCCTTGCTTTATATGCCTTTCCATGAATGCCTTTCTCGCATAAGAACCGACCTTGTAAATCGCCTGTCCGTATTTCTTTTCTATATCACCGCTAAAGCTTATCCCCACACTTTCAATCCTTAGCCCCTTATCTATCGGTACGGCTGTAATAGAATCGTGAAATTCACCCGTAATTATCAGGTTTGGCGTCCCTTTTGAACTTACAGGAGCGTTTATCAGCGAAGAATACATAAGCGGGGCTACCCTTTGCTTGAAAGCAGCATAGCCTTTGGCGTTCTTATACCAATACCCCGCTTCTTTGGTATTGAAATACGGGTCATTAAGGTAAGTAGGGCGTAACGGTTTGTCATTTCCGTTAATACCTGACCATAGTTGTTCTACAATATATTGGGAAACTTCTTCTCTGTTTTTTACCATAATATCCCGTATCATCGGTTCAAATCCGGTAGCAAACCGTCTGAAATTTTCTTCTGCTTCAATAATGTTAGCCATAGTCAAGACAATTTAGGGGCGAATGAACGCCCCTAATTAAACGATACCACCATCATAATATACAATCATCTTTTTTCTGTCTTGCCGCACCGGAAGATGCTATATCATCGTAGATGGACGAAAGGGTTTTCTCCCTTTCTTCGGGCGGTCGGTCAAGAAAAAACACATTCTTATGTGTGTTTATGAAGTCCCTCTTCTTCATATTTCTCACCCTCTCCTCATTGAATGTTACACCTTCTACTATCATGTCCAAGCCTCAATACCCGTAATTCCAGCTTCTTGCAATACAGAGGGAGGTGCAAGGGTAACGGAGGCCTCGCCAACGGTAGTAATGACCCCGTTAGCATAAGAAGCACTTGTCGCCCCGTCCAACACTTTTTCTGCATTCTTTGCCAGTAATTCACCGTAATACTCCGTAATATCCAAATTTCCGAAGTGCTCAATCAATTTATACTTGTTTGATTCTGTTGATACCAAATCAACATATACCAATCCTTTCAATGCGTCAACGACATCAAAATCATAAGCTCTCACATCCGCGTTCTTAATATACTTTTCGTAATCCTTGAACATGGTTGCGATAGTCAAGTTGGCTTCTGTGCCAGAAGAATCCCAGTCCTGACCGCCCGGATAAACGCCGGACAGTGGAATGCCCGCCAAATCTTTCGTACCGTCATTCATTCCGTAAATGACGTTGTTCTCATCTACAAAATAAGCATCAAATGCCACATTCTTTGCCACCATGATGTTTGCTTTCAAGCTGGCATCGTAGTCCTGCAAAGTCCATACATCATTTTTAGCTGAATAGCTTGTGATTTTAGCAGGGCCGTATCCCGTAGCGGAAGTTTGTGCCTCTCCACCGGAAGGTGCATATTCCACAATCGTTTTGATAGGGAATATTCTTCCCGGACGGTCTGCATGGCAAGCCTTTTCAAAGGCTTCCGCTGTTTTCTCTGTAGGTATCTTATGACCGTGAATAGTCAGTATGATAGCTTTTATTTTACCGGGGTCAAGCACACACACGGAGATACCCGTATTAAAAGTTGCAACGCCCGGACACTTTCTATAATCTGTTGCCATAACATTTTACTTCTTTAATGGTTAAATTTACATTTTTCATCTCGATAGCATCAATAAAATCACTGAATGGTTTCCCGTCTTCTCCTATTACCCCAACCCTGCCATATCTGTAGTTTTCAATGTAGGAATGTGGAACCACATCATTGTAGCTACGGACAATGTTTATGTCTTTCTTGATTTCATCCAAGAAAAGATTGTATATAGGTCGCAATACCTGCTCAAAGGAAGTTTTTTGCCGGTCTTCATTCGAATACCCTTTCAAAGTGTTTACCATAATAATAAACTCCAGGCTAACCTCAGTCTCGGCAGAACTTCTATCTTCCGTGAACGGAGAATAAAGACATATTATAGGAAACTTCAATTTACTTGTCTTGGGACTTTTACCCCATAAAGTTAATTGATTGCTTATGTAGGCCCAGTCTCCGAATAAAAACGACACATTGCTTCCGTATCTTTTCGATACCTTTTTTACAATGTCCGCAAATATATCATTTACCGGCTTCATATTCCCATACAGTTTATTTTACGCAACATACATGGATTGAAACATACACCAGCATATTCCTTTCCTTGCAAAAGTTTATAAACACGCTTGTTCATATTTACCATATCATTCCATGCCCTAATTTGCAAAACTTGTGGAGAAACAGCATCTCCATCGGCAGAGGTTACTGTTCCAACATTTGTTACGCTGTAATTACCGTCCGCTATATACTTGAAAAATATATAGCAAGCAATAGGGCTGTATTTTTCTGATAAAATAGCAAGCAGCCTATCCCATTTATCATCAACGCTATCTTCTTTTGAGTTAAGATAATCGGTAAAAGCCTTACACATATCCTCACCAAGTATACGAATCAAATATTCCTGTTCATATACGGAAATATATGATTCTATTTTGCCCAACTCCGCATCTCTTGTTATAGAGGGAGCGCCAGTGTCAGGATTTATCCCGACACTCAGCAACCCGGTGAAAGATTCGTAGTCAATTATCATACCGTATCTTTTTTCGCAGATTTACGTTTAGTGAACAACTCCTCGCAACCCAACGCTCTGGCATCATTAATCAGTTCGTTTGTCGCTTCAATTTTACCCTCGGCATAAAACTTGCTCGCAAGAGCCATTCCGACTGAAACTTCATCGCCTGTTTTATACTTCACACCATCCTTGACAAATGTTACGTTATAACGCTTAGTCAGGTTTATTCTATATTCTTTTCCCATAATTATTCTCCTTATGCTCCTTGAGTGATACCTTCTATTACAGTAGAGAATGTGTCCTTTACAAATGCGGTCTTATATTGCGACTTGATATAACACATCAGCCTCTTCTCTGCGATTACAGTCACGATATTCTTGCGGAAATCGTCATTCTCCCATCCTAAGGTAATAGACAATTCCCACAAGTCACGAATGTTCAAGTATGAGAAATCACCCATGATAAAATCTCCTTGTTTCACTGCTGTAGTAGTTTCTACACGCAATCCCTGAATCAATTCATCTCCATATCGGAATGGGCGGAGATATTGACCGTTAGCATCCTTAGCCAACTGCATGGACGCGTAATCCAATGGGTTCATCAGTACAAGGTTCGGACGATAAGCCATTTCGCTGGTGGATACAATTTGCGAATATGCAGCCACAAGAGCATCAAACATATTTGGCTTCTCAACATAGAAAGTAGAGAGAGAGAATGCCGGCATATCCGATGCAACGCCTTTTATTTCTCCACTAGAGCCATTGCCTGACAAAATTCCCTGCTCTTCTTTGATTCCAAGTTTATTTACCATTTCCGTTTCAACTTCATTGACGAAGTTGGGAAAATCCGACAGCGTTTCCTCTGTAAATTTAGCAGCAATAGCCACTTTGGCAGCGGTTATTGTTTTTTCTGTCAATGTCGCATCCATCAAAGGCTTTAGCCCACCTTCAGAAACCCATGCAGCATCTCCGTCCTTGCTTGTATATTCCGCATAAACCAAAGCCCTATTATTTGTGCTTGATACATTTGCATATTTTCTAATGACGGTTTGCGCTCTCGGATTAACTGATAAATTTGGGTCAACCTCAAGTCCGTAATGCGGAGCAAGGGCCCCGGAAGTAATAGTTGCAGCGTCTTTCTTTTCCAGCACAAGATTTAATCCCAACTTATTGCCGGGAGCCGACTGACAAGCCGATTTCAAATCAAGAGACATAACGCCCTTCTTGTCCGCGGCAATATACTCCTTGAGCTGTTCGTGTAGCTGCTCATAAACAGATTTAATCTTTACCTCCCCGTTTTTACCTACTTCGGTAGAAGCCTTTACACGTAAAATGGCATTCTCCAATTCATTAACCTTCTCCTCAAAAGTCTTTTTGTCAATGCCGGCAAAATCCTTTTCCTTGATGTCATTTATGGAATCAGCGGCATCCTTTATGGATTTACGCAAATCTTCCAATTTCACTTCATCCGCAAGATAGCCTTTCACTTGTTTTTCAAAGGCTTCTCCCATTTTTTCGTCCAAAGATTCAAAAAACTTCTTGTTTTCTTCGGACAAGCCGGATGTGTCCATAAGTTCTAAAAATCCTAATTTCATACCGATTTTAGTTTTAATAAATTACATAATGATTTTTCTTCCGTTTTGCCATTACTGCCGGCTTCCATCCCTTTGGGTGGAGCAGGTATAACACCGTCCGGCCTAAAAGATGCAAGTGACATTGCTTTGGCTATAATTTTTTGCAAACGCTGTTGCTTGGTTGTACTCATATTTTTACATAACAAGGAAATTTCACCGCTTAAATCCTTATAAGCGTTTTCGTAGTCTTCAATTGACTTCAATCCCAAATACTCGGTTTCTCCATTACAGCCAATTGATACCACCGATATTTCATACAGCTTAACCTCTCTAACAATCAGGGCTTCTTTTTCGTAATCCCATTCGCAATTCTCCCATACATACTCATAACCAATAGAGAATTGATTAAGCGTGCCTGACTCAAGTTGTTTTATGGCCCTATCTCCAAGTTCAATCTCATCAATGCGCGCCTCAAAATAAAGCCCTCTATCATCTTCTTTCAATTCTGTAATAAATCCCAAAGGCTCTGACATGTCGTGCATCCAAAGGAGTATAATTTTGTCATTTGCCTGGCTTTGCGGCCCTCTTTCATTGATACTTTTTGAAAAGCAACCTTTCAATAGAATATCATGAGCCTTATCCATGTTTCCGAATACAGCAGCGTATCCGCTGATAGTCCGGCTTTCGGGGCTATATTGGACATCCTTCGAGTTTATGGAGAACAATTTATACTGCATCCCCATCTTATCTTTGTATTTATTTGTCATTGTTTCCATTTTCCTTACTGTTATTGACGTTATTTTCAACAGATGCACTGCTTGCTGCATTGCTATCAAAATCTCCTTTTGGATTATCCGGGTCAATATCTATGTATCTTGCAACTTCTATACGTGCCTCATCATGTGTTATCAAAGACTTATCTATCAATCTCTGTAAGGCATCAGCAACTTTAACCAATGTATTGGCTTCTGTCTCCTTATTGGTTTGAAGGCATTCAACATCTGTAAAATCAATCTTAATAAAAACACCTTCCGGACATATGGCTTTTGAAAGACATTCTGCTATCTTTCGGCTATCTGGAATGATTACGTCCTGATAAGCCTTTTTCCCAGCACTTTCAAGGTTGTCGTATTTGGCATCCGTAAAAAGATTGGCATTTATGCCCATTGCATTGGCAATCTTATCTGTACACCTCTTATCCTCTTCATGAAGTTTTAATTCATCAGCATTAAAATCAAGAGGAAGCCATCCTAATTTGTAACGTGTCACCAAAATGGGATATTCCTTGTTTACTAAGCCATAATCACGTTTAAATCTGTCCTTTATATCCTTTTCATCTTCCGAGGAAAGGGCAACATTTCCCATCTGGTCAGTATAATCATTATAGAGCACGCCTTTAGGACCACCATTTACAAGCAATGTATGGCTTGCAGACATAGAAGCTACCCAGTTTGATATAGGCTGGGAAAGGCTATCTGAAACGGACTCAAATTTGACATCAGCAGTCGCACCGATATTTATTACTATATAGCTGTCATATATTACAAGATATTCATAGTCCTCCAACTCTAATCGAGTTCCGTTACAGTCTATATATACACTTGATATAATATTTTTCAGTTCGTATTGGCGAAACACCTTACCGGTTCCTTCCATATGGAAAATCTCAGGTGGAATTATCCACATTGCCTTAGGAGTGCTTGTTTTTGTCGCTCTAACAAGAACAATTGGACAATAGCCGAATACCTTAAGACATATTTCAATTTGCTTTACAAATGAAGAGAATGTTTGCAGCGGATTGGGAGCGTTGAGTATATTACGTATATCGGCAAATGTCCTTTTTTCATTTCCATCCTTATCTACCACATAAGGAATACCACGGGACATCATAGAACCGATTTTATCAACTACAGTGAAGAAAGGCGTACAGGAAACAAGCGCTCCGGCTTTATCCAAATTGTCAGTCATGTCATAATATGCTTTCCATTTGGAACGCCTTCCAAACAAATCGGACAAAAACCAGTAGTTTCCTGCTGCATCTCTTTCTACCCGATTTACATTATCATACATCGGAATAGACTTTTTATTCTCTGGCTTCCAAAATTTAGTAAATATGCCCATATACAAAGCAGGAGTGACAGCAAATAAATGCGGCCACTCCCATATATTTAGTGTTTTAGTCCATTAATACGGTTGCATGCAACTTCACACGCTTGTAGTGACCCTACGTGTGCAAATATATATATTATTTAGACTAATTCCAAATAACAAACAGCATTTTTATGATTATTTTTTTGATTTTCTTTTTACTCTATCCGCTATACAACACAATACATACATTGCTTCATAGACATCTTTACCGTCATAGTCCATTAGATTACGCATAAATAAGGACATTTTATTATCCCTCTTGAATTTAAAATCTCGAATTAGCCCCTTAAATGCTTCAATATAGGAAAGTTTTCCTGTATTTTCTTGCCTTGCCCACACATCACCTATTTCAGCCCTATAATCGCGTATATAATGAAGCATTGCCTGCGAAGTCTCAATGTTTACATCGGCACCAGCGACCAGCGCGGCGATTTCTTTGATGGGAATCAATTCTCCTATATACGCATCGTCCACATATATTGTATCATGTACAACATACGCTTTCGCATACAGAAAACGCCCATTAAGCAGTGGATGTATTTCTACAATTGGAATGCCGGAAAATGCGACTGTCGCAGCCTCATAGCTGTCATATTCAAAATCTCCGCGTTTTTCTACGGTTCCGGTAAGAGCATCTGCCCCATCATCATGTGCGTTTTTTCCGAACTTCCTAAAAGATTTTATCTCTGCATGAAATTCAGGAAAGAGTACTTCCCAACCTTCCGGCATATATGTAAGATTCATAACCTCAGCGGAGCGGGTAAATATTCGAACTTCCTTATTCCCCGACTGATGAAACCATTTTATTTCTGTTTCATTATTGCCCATTATCCGTGATTGCCGCTCTACGTTTCGGGCAAAACCACGTCCACCGTTATTGCTTTCAATGTTAGCTATGGTTACTCTATCTTTGGCAAGCAAAGCTGCAACTTGCGGTTCCGTAACCTCCATAGGAGCGTCCGTATATAGTATGCTTAAAATAAAGTTGCCTATTTCTGTATCCACATAATCTATGGAACATAATCTGTCACTGCCCGTATCTGCGGTATCGGTATAATTTTTCCGAATGGCACGGTTGGTATATGGTATTTCCCTATAAGTCTTGAATGTACCGTACATGAGACCTTCTATAGGTGTAGGGTTCTGCATATATTGTGTTTCAAAGACGAATGGATTTATTCTATTGAGATTATGCAATTCATCCAATGTGTGTTTAAATTCCCACAAAGGAAATTCTTTCCCGTCCGCTTCTTTTTCTATGACCGGCAATGAAAGAACAGTCCATTGCCCTGGCTCTGTTTTCATAAGATAGCCGCACAAATCATTCTCATGCAGGCGCTGCATGATTATTACAATCGGGGTGTTTCGGCTGTTCACTCGGTTACGGATAGTAGTTTCAAAGCGTTGGTTAACCTTTTCCCTTTTCACGTCAGACAAAGCGTCCTCCGGCTTAATAGGGTCGTCTATGACAATGGCGCCGGAAAACCTTGCCCCCTTTAATATGCTATCTATTTCTTTTTCTGTTTCTTTATCATCTATATCGTCCACCTCTCCAGCGCCAAATCCCGTTATCTGTCCACCTGTTGATACCGCATATACACCACCGCCAGCAGTGGTACTCCACTTCTTTTTGCTGTCTGTGCCTCTCTTTATCTGGACATACGGGAACAGCTGTTGATACTCTTCTGATTTAACTATGTCTCTAATCTCTTCTGAATTATCGTGAGCCAAATCGTCAGAATATGAGAGATGGACAAACTTTGAGGAAGGGTTGAGTGCCAATCCGTATGATATAAAGTTCTTTACGGCTAATTCGGTCTTTCCATATCGTGGTGCAATATTGATTATCAGTTTTTGAATTTTTCCGGAAATAACATCATCCAACGCATTACATATGCGTTCATGGTGTCTGCTCACCACAAATTTGCGCCCTGTTTTACTTTTAAAGAAAAATTTTGTGTAATTGAGAACGCCCGACATACAAAATGCTTGTAGATACCGTACACCATCCATCATAGCCTTTCTATCAGTTTCTTTGCTTCCTCGACACTTATGGGTTTGCTGGTATTCATCTCTATTTCGGTAGGCTCATCAAACCCAAGCATTTTACATATACGCTCAATAGCCTTTATCTTATCATAAAGTTCTATCTTCACATATTCAACATCTACAATTTCCGGAGCATCACTTGTTCCGATATTTTTTTTCAATATTTTGGTGGATATGCTTTTTATTGCTGATTTCTCTTTGTCAGAGAGTTCATCAAATTCTTTACGCTCTATCCATGTATTGTGCATACTGGCAATGGATGAAAAAGCTATACCGGACAATTCTTGTAGAATGCGTTCTTTAGTTATGTCTGATTTGTTTTTTTGTTCTTCCTGCAACTCTTTAACCCTTCGGGCTACATTTGGGTTAGACAACAATTTGCAAGATTCTTCCCACACTTGTTTGTCTCTCATCTTCTCGCACGAATAGGCACGACGATAAGCATCGGAAGCATTGCCGCTTTCGATGTAGTAGTTGCAAAAATTCTCTTGTTTGATTGTAAGTTTTTTCATGTCTTTTCGTCAGTATGGGAAGCATGCCACTTGACATGCTTTCGCAAAGATATGTAATTATTTGGAATATCATACCTATCTATCCGAAATAACTGGTATAATTATCGAAAATATTTATCTCCCCACTTCCTTATTACTTCTTAAAAACATTTACATAATCAATAACTTTCCGATTAGCTTTATCTACTTTTCGCATGTCAAAATGGATATAGATGTCAGTCGTTGTGCTGTTCGCCCAACTATGCCCAAGCGCGTGGGCGATTACCTCTTTGGGAACATCGAGTTCTGCCGCTACCGTGGCCCATGTGTGTCTTGCCCAATATGAGGACAAATCAGGGAATAAAGGATTTCTACTCTTTTTCCCTCCCAATCCCTTCCTTTCTGTCTCTCCAATCTGTTTTAACCCTATTCCCATACGATGCAGGAAATCCTTGTAATTTCCGTATTCATCCATTATATTAAGAAGATAATCCTTCCCTTTGTATTTCTCAATTATAGCCTGCGCTTCCGGTTCTACTTTAATACTGTATAATTTCCCCGTCTTAGCTCTTTTATATTCAAAACGACCATTCACCAATGCAGAATGTTTTGCGTTAAACAAATCAGCTGCATTTACCCCTATGAGATAGAACATGAGCATGAACATATCCCTATATCTAATCTGGTATTCCTCACATGGATAATCTCTCAATAACCTAAGTTGTTCTGCTGTAAGGCTGCGTTTTCTGGTTTCCTCTTTCTTTATTGAAAACCTTCTGAATGGATACAATGTTGTGTACTCCTCATCAATGGCGTAGTTGAATACACTACGTATGTTCCGTAAATGAATAGCGTAGGCATTAACCTTCATCGTCTTTGCCATCCACGCTTCAAAGTTTTCCAGCCATGACTTATCCATGCTCTCAAAAGTACAATGACTATCGTATTCCTCAATCTTGTTTCTTGTGGTTGTATATATAGACTTAGTTCCCTGATTGGTTTTCTTGGAAACGAATTCATCAAGATAATAGAGAAACGTCTTTTGGTTTTCAACCTTGCTACTTATAGCGTCCTCTATCAACTTCTTCAAAGCTTTGTCTGTAGTTGATTTCAACTTTTCTTGTTGCTCTAAAGTAAATATTACTGTTTCCGCCTTGTTTATTATTCCACGGGCAACTATATTTCTCGGCTTGTAATTTTGTGCACGCACAGAATATTCATTCCCATTCCATTCTTTTTCCGATGCACTTAGCTGCGTAGCTATCATTATTTGTTTGTTGTGGAATACATTCAACTTTATCGGATAAGTGCCATCTTTTTTTTGTCTTCTTTTATCAAGGTAGAATTTAACCGTTGCCATATATCTATGTTTTTAGTTTATGCAAATCTGAAAATTTGCATAGAATTTGCATACAAAGATAAGATTAAAGGGGTTTAAAAGGGTCTAAAAGCGGAATGTTATTCAGCATACATAAAAAAATAAGCAGCTACTTTATTTGTAACTGCTTGATTTTCAAGAGAGCGGCAAGCGAGGCTCGAACTCGTGACCCTCAGCTTGGGAAGCTCTTTTTTAGTGCATCTATAATACTATATATCAAATATTTATTTTACATACAAAAAATAATTTGCATACAATTTGCATAATAAATATCCCCACGAACATTTACATAATCATTTTTGTGGTAGTTAAAATGAAGCAACATGAATCACTAACAATTCTCCCCTCTCCAATAATTTCACGCATTGGAGGATACTTGACTTCGCTTCGCAACGTCCATCCCAGTCTATCACCTTTAGGCTTTAGACGATGCGGATACTTTGAAGAGCACTTTGCTTTCTTGCTTTCCATTACACTCCCCATATTGTTTTGATATTGAATTTATCTGTTCCCTTTTTATACTTCTGCTTACAAGCTTGCAAGCCACTTCTTGCCTTTTCGAGTATTCAGCCAAAGAGCAAATAAAAAGGCTAAAGCCCCAGAACCTCCTAAAACGATTAATAGACCTTCCATAATTACCTCCTTATCACTTTATAACCAATATAAGCAAATACTATTGTTGAAAAAGCTCCAATCAAAAGCAAAAGCCAATATAACTCATTGTTTGAACTTGTGAAAAATGACACAGCCCCACCTGCTACCATTGCAGCAAATGATGTTTTTGCCAAATCATAAAAGAACTTTCCAAGCGTCTCTCGGCTTATTTCTCTTTTTCCTTGACCTCTTTCTTTACTTCTTGTCTTTCACTCCAGCTTCCCATGCACTCCTATTATAGCAAATATGAATATACGGGTATTCTTCTTTTATCAAGTTCCTCTTTGGAAATATCAGACAATACAGACTTCTTCCCTGAATTGGATTTACTCAAATCAGAGATGTTCTTTTTAAACGAACGAGAATTTTGTTTTAATCTTATATTACCCATACCACCTTTATTCTATAATATTGTAGAACGATAGAACGAACGACGCAATTTAAACATAACACTACCTAACAATGTTTACTACATTGTTAATAATATTACTTTCGATACAAATTAAAGCAGAAATAGGGATGTGACCAAAATGTGAGACAGATTTATTTGTAATTTAGACTGATTATAAATAACAACGTTCACGTTATGACACCCCGCCAGTAATACGGCTGGCGGGGGAAATAAACTATTTGTTTATTCTATTTTACATAAACCAAATGATGAAGCACATTTCCGCTTTTTGTATCAACTTCCGCCAACCTGACTGCCTAAAATCTTCATATTATAAATTTTCTTTTCCTTTACCTTTCCGCCTTTCAGTATTGCGACTTCTTGTCTCAGTTGTACAACTTCTTTAAGTAATTTTTCATACGCTTCTGCAAGACGGAGCATGTGCTTCATCATTAGATTTACATTTTCATTCATTATATTTCAAATTAATAAATTGTGTCTTGTCGAAATAAAATATCAACAAATTTTATATTGAAAAAGTTTTATTTCAAAACATGTTTGTAAACATATATATTAAACAGCCTTTCTTCTCACACTGAATAGGTCTTGTATTTCTTCCACAGATTTGTTCAGAGCGTTAAATCGCCTTTGTAAATCCTCAAATTGCGCTTCATACATGACTACTGTCGTTTCATACATTCGCTTCCAGTATTCAGCAGTTTCCGGAGATGGCAAATCTTCTACATCTTTTTCAGACAAAGACGAATGTGAAGTTTCATTGTCAAAGAACATTGGACCTTTGCCGGTGAGGATGTAGTTGGCGTTGACTTGGGGGTAGGCTTCGCAAAAAGGCATTAGTATCTTAACTGATACCTCTTCTGTTTGTCCTTGCCTTAATTTGTACATCATATTTTTGGATATATTCTCTATGCCAGTATATACCTTATAGTCATTTAATCCGAGACTATCCATTACTTCATGAAACCTATCTTTTGCAGTTTTCATAAAAAAATCTCCCATTATTTTAGATGGTATCATAAAAAAATACTATCTTTGCACCCGTTGCAAGTAGAGAGGCAACAGACACATGATTAAACAATCGCCCTAACGTGGGCTTTTCTATATGGAAATCCGTTGCCTCTCTACTTTAGCAACGGATTTTTTATTTTATAAAGTACAATCGGTTATTGTTTCCGCTTTACGAGCTACTGCGGAGGGCTATCGGGGAAAATACGTTCGACCAATAACAGATTTAAAACAACCTTCCGAAGCTTCACGGTGAAAGCCCGTGAGGGGATGCACGAAAGAAGGCAGTCGATTGAAATAAGCAGACTGGTGCGCAGGTGCAGGTTACGAGATAACCAACTCTGTAAAAGCTGAAAGCCGAGATTGGAAGCACCCAATTCAGAGCCGAGACGAAAAAGCCGAGATGACGGGCTCATTCTCTTGAATTATCCCCAAAACCGTAAGAGAGAAAAACACTCTCTACGGGTAAGGGGATGATTCACTCAATTCCCCTACCTCAAATCAAAGCAGGTTATTATTTATTAAGTTATATAACTTATTATAAACTATATATTCATTATAACTATAAACTTAATATTAATATAATTACAATGGAAAAAGTAAGTCTTAAATATGAAGCATATACAGACGGTAGTTGCGATAATCTTTCTCCTTATGGAGAAGGCGGGTCTGCTTATATAATACTTAAAGACGGTATAATAATAAAAGAATCCAAAAAAGGATTCGTTGGCACTACGAACAACCGTATGGAAATGCTTGCAATAATAAGTGCCGTAAAATCCGTTCCAAAAGGGGCTACATTAACCGTGTATACAGATTCTCAATATTGTATAACGAGCTTTACGAACTGCAAGAAACCCAAAAAGAACTTAGACTTAATAAACCTCTATCATCATTGCGCCGCATCACTCCATGAGATATGTTTTGTTTGGGTAAAGGGACACAGCGGCAATGAATACAACGAGCACGTTGACTCTTTAGCCTATTCTGCGTATGAGGAGATTATAAACAAATACAATCTCCCTAAAACAAGAGTAGGAAAAGGACGATGAATATTTAAAGGGGCAGCAATGGTCTGCCACCCCTTTGGGTCTTAACCTCTGCGAACCCTAATTACAGTCCGCCGGATTTTAATCCTGGTTGTGGTTTTGACCCTTACAGTAATTCTTGCCATAAGCGTTAATTATAATGTTAAACATTGGATAATCTCAGCCTTATCCGTTAGGCGATTTCTTTCCTCTATGGCAACAGATTATAGAAATCGGGCAAGCATTACTGTTTTATAGCAATTAACCGATTGTATCACAAAATCAAAGAACGAATTATGAAAGAGCTAAAAGAAACTATTGATTTTAAAGAACTAACCGACGAAGTTTATGAATCATTGTTAAAAGCACATTCAGTGGATCCGAACAACCCAATGAGTGATAAAGAAACAATTAAATTTGAAATACAAAAATCCATTTATGATGTATTGTCAATTAAATACAATTTAAAAAGTATTCTTTTAAGAAAGAAAGCAGAAGAAGTTAAATCATTACATCCTGAATGCTTTGAAACCACCTCTTTTGTAGTTCCCAATAACTTTCCGTATAGCATGGAAGATATTATTGATTCTTTAAAAAATATTGCAGAAGGTTTCATAAATGGTGATATTAATTGTGTAAATTCAGATTTTAGTGAAAAAATGGCTAACGAATTAAATATCTCTGCCATCATTCTTCGATCTGCTTCAATTCTTTCATATTTATTTATGGAGGAATGTGATCAGAAATGATTTCTGATATTGTTTTTATTCCGATTATCATTTCAGATACATCTTTCATATTGGCGACTACGTTGTTTATTTTTTCAATTATGGTTGGAGATAGCTCTTTCTGAACTTTCTCTAACTGTAATTGCAGGTTGTTAAGACCTGCCATATAAGCATCCCTCTCCATACAATACCCTCCGTACTCCTTTTTCTTGTGTATGCCATATAAGAGTTTATACGTGTCTCCATATCCGCATTGCTGTATTAGGCCATCATTTTTAAATTCTTCTATAATGTTTTTATATTGCCCTTTACTTATATTTAGCGAACAAGACACATCTTTATAATCCAAACGAACTATCTCCTCTTCATCTTTTCTATCAAGCATCAAATCAATCACAGCATCCTTATCTTCTGATGTAATGAACATAGGATACTCCTCCTTTTTTGGCATTTTTCTAAACTCAACCATATTTACTTAACAGTCAACAAGTTACGTAAAACATGTTTTATAACATATAAAATAGTATCAAAAAAAGCTACTATTTTGTTGTAGTAGCAAAATAAGTCACTATCTTTGCACTGTTGTTAATCAACAACGTTACTTTTTTAAAGTAAATACAAAGATAAGAAAATAAATAAAGAAAGCAAATATGAAGT
>OHBE01000671.1_pt1 | contig 36158 bp, 24 predicted proteins | sample 1577231 | NCBI WGS metagenome assembly OHBE01 (sample SAMEA3541506, study PRJEB24748) | human gut metagenome | biome: human gut; feature: human-associated habitat; material: faeces | place: China | collected 2012 | reverse complement strand
GCCTGCCCAAGGAAATGGCCCTCGAACTGTTCAAGCCCTTCGTGATCGAGCGCCTGGTGACGCTCAAGAAGGCGCACCACGGCAAGAACGCCAAGCGCATGGTCGAAAAGGGCCGTCCCGAGGTATGGGACATTCTGGAAGAGGTCATCAAGGAGCACCCGGTGCTGCTCAACCGCGCGCCTACGCTGCACCGCCTGGGCATTCAGGCCTTTGAGCCGATGCTGGTGGAGGGCAAGGCGCTCAAGCTCCACCCGCTGGTGTGTACCGCCTACAACGCCGACTTCGACGGCGACCAGATGGCCATTCACGTGCCCCTTTCGATGGAGGCGCAGGCCGAGGCCCGCTTCCTCATGCTGGCGCACAACAACATTTTGAAGCCCCAGGACGGTAAGCCCGTCATGTCGCCTTCGCAGGACATGGTCATCGGCTGCTACTACCTGACCATCGACCGGCCCGACGGCAAGGGCGCGGGCCGCGTGTTCTCCAGCCCCGACGAGGCCATGATGGCCTACCAGCTGGGCCAGTTGAGCCTGCAGGCCCCCATCAGGGTGCGCCTGGAACGCGAGTTTAACGGCGAGAAGGGCCGCAAGATCATCGACTGCACGCTTGGCCTGCTGCTGTTCAACGAGGTCATCCCGCAGGACATCGGCCGCAAGCCCCGCACCTGCCTGGACGAGATGTTTGCGCTGGAGATCGACGGCCTGGTGGGCAAGAAGGAGCTGGGCAAGATCGTCGACGAGGTCTACCTCAAGCACGGCATTCACGAGACGGCCCAGGTGCTGGACAACATCAAGAACCTCGGCTTCAAGTACTCCACCCGCGGCGCGGTCACGGTGTCGGTCAGCGACATCATCGTGCCGCCAGAAAAGAGCCAGATCCTCAGGGAAGCCGACGATCAGGTGGCCGAGATCAACGGCCTCGATCCCGAATTCATCCGCGACCGCGTGCAGTTCGAGTTCATGACACCGCTCTTTCCGAGCGAGAAGTTCTGCCTGACGGGCAAGGGGCACAACAGCCTTTCGAACCGCGTGATCGATCTCTTCTCGCCGATCGGAAAAGGGCAGCGCGGTCTGATCGTCGCACAGCCCAAGACGGGTAAGACGATGCTCATGCAGTCGCTCATCAACGCCATCGCCGACAACCATCCCGAAGTCTATATCATCGTGCTGCTCATCGACGAGCGTCCCGAGGAGGTGACCGAAATGGCCCGCAACGCCAAGGCCGAAGTCGTGGCTTCGACCTTCGATGAACAGGCTTCGCGCCATGTCAAGGTGGCCGAAATGGTGCTGGAAAAAGCGAAGCGCATGGTCGAATGCGGTCACGACGTGGTGATTTTTCTGGACTCGATCACCCGTCTGGCACGTGCCTACAACTCGGTGCAGCCGGCTTCGGGCAAGGTACTTTCGGGCGGTGTGGACGCCAATGCACTGCACAAGCCCAAGCGTTTTTTCGGTGCGGCGCGCAATACGGAGGAGAAGGGGTCGCTTACGATCGTCGCCACGGCGCTCATCGACACCGGTTCGAAGATGGACGAAGTGATCTTCGAGGAGTTCAAAGGCACGGGTAACATGGAGCTGCAACTCGACCGCAAACTGGCCGACAAGCGCATCTATCCGGCCGTGAACGTGATGGCTTCGGGTACGCGGCGCGAGGATCTGCTGTTGCAGCGCGAAGTGATGTCGCGCACGTGGGTTCTGCGCAAGTACCTGTCGGACATGACCACGGTCGAGGCGATGGAGTTCCTGGAGAAACAGATGAACATGACCGCTTCGAACGAGGAGTTTCTGGCTACGATGAACCAATAAACAACGATACGATGAAGAGATTTTGGTTATTCGTCCTCTGCGCCGGCTCTCTGCAAACCGCCTTGGGATGGGGACAGAAGGGACACGACGTGACGGCTTACATCGCCGAATGCAACCTGACACCCGAAGCGGCGCAGGAGATCGACCGGGTATTGGACGGTCATTCGCCGGTCTATTACGCCAATTGGCTGGATTCCGCCAGCCACACGCCCGAGTACGCCTATACGCGAACATGGCACTATGCCAACATCGACGAAGGGTATACCTACGACACGATGCCCAAAGAGCCTGCCGGCGATGTGGTGACGGCCGTGAACGACCTGGTCGCCGAACTCAAAAGCAAGGAGCTCTCCGCCGAGAAAGAGGCCGAAGCGTTGAAGATGCTGATCCATCTGGTCGGGGACATGCACTGCCCGATGCACTCGGGCCACCGCAGCGACCGTGGCGGCAATACGATTCCGGTTACCTTCTTCGGCAGGCCGGCGAATCTGCACTCGATCTGGGATACGTCGCTGCCCGAAGCTGCTCACAAATGGAGTTACACTGAGTGGCAGAATCAGATAGACCGGTTGTCGGACGACGAGGCGACGCTCATCGAGAGCGGTACGCCGAAAGAGTGGTTCATGGAGACGGCCGAGCTGTGCAAGGGAATCTACGAGGCGACGCCCGAAGGGACGAACGTGTCCTATGATTATATAGACCGGTTCACGACGCTTATCGAACAGCAGTTCGTCAAGGGCGGTCACCGGTTGGCCAAACTACTCAACGAGATTTACGAATAACGGTTTTCTCCGTCAAACGCAGGGCGGCCCGCTGTACAAGCGGGACGCCCTGTCGTTTCGGAATGCGTGGCTATACTTCCAGATCGACGTCGAACTGCTCGTGCCAGGGCAATCCCTGCTCGCCCAACTCGGCGAGGAACGGATCGGGATCGAACTCCTCGACGTTGAAGACGCCGGCGCCGCGCCACAATCCCTTGGCCCACATCGACGCGCCCAGCGCCGCCGGAACACCCGTCGTGAAGCTCACGGCCTGCGTGCCGGTCTCCTTGAAGGCCTGCTCGTGGTCGCAGTTGTTGTAGATATAATACGTGCGTTCCTTGCCATCCTTCACGCCCCGGATGCGACAGCCGATCGAGGTCTGGCCGTGATAGTTGGCTCCCAGCGATTTGGGATCGGGCAGTACGGCTTTGAGGAACTGGATCGGGACGATCTCCACGCCGTTGTACATGATCGGATCGATACGCGCCATGCCGATGTTCTGAATGACGCGCAGGTGGGTGAGATATTCCTGCCCGAAGGTCATCCAGAAGCGGGCGCGGCGGATCGTGGGGAAGTTCTTGACGAGCGACTCCAACTCCTCGTGGTAGATGACGTAGGATTCGCGCTCGCCGATACCGGGATAATGCAGTCCCTTGTGAATTTCGTGCGGCTCGGTCGTGACCCATTTGCCGTTTTCGTAATAACGTCCTTTCTGCGTTACTTCGCGGATATTGATTTCGGGGTTGAAATTGGTGGCGAAGGCCATGCCGTGGTTTCCGGCGTTGCAGTCCACGATGTCGAGGTAGTGGATCTCGTCGAAATGGTGCTTGGCGGCATAGGCGGTGAAGATCGCCGTCACGCCCGGATCGAACCCGCAGCCGAGAATCGCCGTGAGTCCCTTTTCGCGGAAACGATCCTGATAGGCCCACTGCCACGAATATTCGAAATGCGCTTCGTCCCGTGGCTCGTAGTTGGCCGTATCGAGGTAATTGACGCCGCATTCCAGGCAGGCGTCCATGATCGTGAGATCCTGATAGGGAAGGGCCACGTTGATGACGATATCGGGACGGAAGGCGCGGAAGAGTTCGCACAATTCGGGAACGCTGTCGGCATCGACCTGAGCGGTCTTTACGCGGCCGCCGCCGATCGCCGCCGCAACGGCGTCGCACTTCGACTTGGTGCGGCTGGCCAGCATCACGTCCGAAAAGATTGGATTGGCCGCCACCTTCTGCGTTACGACCGTACCGACGCCGCCTGCGCCGATGATCAAAGCTCTACACATATAATTTATAGGTTTTGAAATGATTTCTTGCTTTCAGCAATACAAAAATATCGTTTTATTTTGGTAAAACAAAAATATTCTCTACATTTGCACCACCAAATCGGAAGAAGACCGTTTCAACCGTTTGGCAAGTGTTGAATCCGTAGCTCAGCTGGTAGAGCACAACACTTTTAATGTTGGGGTCCCGGGTTCGAGCCCCGGCGGGTTCACCGAAAAGCCGTCTCGAAAGAGATGGCTTTTTTTGTCGTTCGGCCTGTCCGGACGTTCCTTCGGTCGAAACGTCGCCCCGTCCCATACGATCTTCGCATCGCAGGAGAGCGGAAAATCCCCATTTGTGGGTATTTGGCGCACGGTGAAAAGTCGCTATCTTTGCAACGAACGAAAGGATATTCCATTATGCACAGGCTCGGGAAATATACGGCTTCGGACAGGATGAGCGATCTGGTATGCGGCAATTACCATATTCTGCTCATCATGAGCCGGTTCGGTATCGCTTTGGGATTCGGCGACCGCACGGTGGACGAAGTGTGTTGCCAGAGCGGCGTCGACACGGCGACGTTCCTTGCCGTGGTCAATCTGCTCTACGACGAAGGCACGACGACCGTCGATTGCCGGAACGTCTCCCTCGAAGCGTTTTTGCGCTATCTGCACAATTCGCACGACTATTTCCTGCAATACCGTCTGCCGGACATCCGCCGCAAACTGAGCGAGGCTGTCGCCTGCGGCCGCGACGGGATTGCGGAGGCGATCATCCGGTTCTTCGACGACTATGCGGCCGAGGTACACAAACACATGATGTACGAGGAGGAGACGGTTTTTCCCTACGTGCGCCAGTTGCTTACGGGCGAATGTCCCGCGGGATACGACATCGAAACCTTCCACCGCCAGCACGATCAGATCGAAGCCAAACTGACGGAACTGAAAAACATACTGATCAAATACTATCCCGCTTTGGAGAGCTGCGGCAAGGAGATGAACGGCGTGTTGTTCGACATCTTTCTCTGCGAATCCGAGCTGGCCTCCCATAACGACCTTGAAAACAGGCTGTTCATTCCGGCTGTTGCGGAGGTGGAACGTAAAATCCGCGACGCACGATGAGCACTTTCCTGAAAATCGTCCTGGTCGAGCCGTCGCTGATTCTGCGCAGCGGTATGAGTTATGTCCTTCGACGGTTGACGACATTCGACGTGCAGGTCGTCGAGACGGGGGAGACTGAACAGTTGGAGGAACTGATCGCCGAAGCGGCTCCCGATGTGTTGATTATCAATCCGTCGCTGACAGACGAGGAGATGCTCCGGGAATTGCAGCAGAAGTCGTTGCGGTTGATCGCGTTCCAGAGTGCCTTGGCCGATGCCCGCCTGATGCAGCGTTTCGATGCCGTCGTGTCGATCTACGACACGGCCGAGCAGATCAAGGAAAAACTCCGTTCGGTCTGCAATTCGCGCGACGGGGAGGCTTCGCAGGAGTTGCTGAGCGCACGCGAAAAGGAAATTATCGTCGGAGTGGTGAAGGGTTTGACCAACAAGCAGATCGCCGAGCGCCTGTTTATTTCGGCGCATACGGTCATCACGCACCGGCGCAATATTGCGGCCAAATTGCAGATACATTCGCCGGCGGGCCTGACCATCTATGCGATCGTCAACAAACTGGTCGAACTGAATGATGTGAAAAATACGATTTACAGCAACGAAGAACAATAACTGCCGTTATTTTTTGAATTTTGTTAAGTGGCGCTTCGCCCGGGTTCGCCCGGGCGTTGTCGTCTCCGGCCATGCGGTTCCGGCATGTGCTGCGAAAGAATATTTTGTACTATCTTTGCGGAAAATTTAAGCACGTAACCGATGGATTTCATACTCGAAGAGCGGGTGGAGAAGGCCTGCGATCTGTTTCGGCAGGGATACAATTGCTCGCAGTCCGTGTTTTTGGCCTACAACGACCTGCTGGGGGTAGAATCGACACTCGCTGCGACGATCTCGGGGCCGCTGGGAGGAGGCATGGGACGGCTGCGGGAGGTGTGCGGGGCTGTGAGCGGCATGTCGCTCATCGCCGGTTTCCTCGCACCCTGCCCCGATCCGGCCGTCCGGCAGGCCAAAGCCGCGACTTACGCGCTCGTACAGGAGTTCGCCGAGCGGTTCCGCGCCGAGAACGGTGCGATCGTCTGCCGCGAACTGCTGGGGCTCGCCTGCCGCAAGGAGGAACCCGTGCCTGCGGAACGGACGGCCGAATATTACAAAAAGCGCCCCTGCGTCGAACTCGTCGCTTGTGCGGCCCGTATTGTGGGGGAGTACCTGCAACGGCAGAACGCTGCGCCGGAAAAGTAGCTGCGGGCGCACGCTTTGCCTCAGGAGCGCACGGCCCATCTGCCGTAGTTCCGCGATACGTCACGGATTCAGCAGCGATTTCCAGTCTGCCGGCGAGAGCGGCGTGTATTCCGCCGGGAAATCGCGCGATTCAAAACACCCGTCGCGCCATGTTTCTACCCTTACGCCGAGCAGATAGGTCGAGTCGTTGTCCGAACAATAGGAGAACTCCCGATCTGTCTTTCGACACCGGATCGAATCGTAGTCACACGGAAACAGCTCCTGAAAACCGCGACAATCGATCATGCCGTATTTCCCGTTCCGCCGCACGATGTATCGCTCGGTGATTTCACAGGGCCATATCGTGTCGTAGACTGCGGGAATAAGCGTCTTGCCGTCGGCCGCGACGAAACCCCACTTCCCGTCCTAACGGGCAAGGTATCCGAACCGGTTCATCGGCGTCAATCCGTCGATATGCACATAGAGACCTGCGTGTTTTTCGAACTCGCCGAACCAATTCGCCCAAATCGTGTCCCGCATGATCAGCGTGTCGTAGCGGGCCGGGACGAATACATTGCGGCGCCCGTCGATTACGCCTTGTTTTCCCTGCTCGTTACGGTAGAGGTGGAAATTGCGACATTGCGACATTGCGCCCGTATCCCGAATACGGAGCATAAAATCAAGAAGGCAGCGATCGATCGTTTCATAGCGAAAACGTTTGTCCAAAGATACGAATAGGCGAGGGCAATGTCAAATTTATTCGAACGTTGCCTAGCGGGAGTCTCAACGGCGCAAACCAAAGATAATGAATTAAGGAGAGAATCCTCGAAAGATTCTCTCCTTATTCGATGGAGTTTCAAATCCGGTTACTCCACCTCGATCAGCGCGGCGTCGGTCTGTACGTTGTCGCCGGTTTTCACCAGAATCTGCTTCACCGTTCCGGCGTAATCGGATACGATGGAGTTTTCCATCTTCATCGCTTCGAGCACGGCGATCTCCTGACCGGCCTTGACGCTGTCGCCGACTTTGACCTTGATCTCCAGAATACGGCCCGGCAGCGGTGCGTTGACCGTATTGCCCGTGATCGGCTGTCCGGCGGGGGCCTCCTCGGCCTTCGTCTCCGCTTTCGGCGCTTCGGCGGCCTTCTTCGCCTCGTATGCCTTCACCTTCACTCCCGTCAGATAGGTTTTCGCCACCATCGGGAACAATTCGAGCAGCAGCACCTCCTTTTCGTTCTCGGCGAGTTTCACCCCTCCGGCTTCGGGCAGTTCGGGATTGGGCTGCATCTGGTATTTCGAGGTGTCGTAAGGCGTCTCCTCACGCACGCCGGCGATTTTCAGCCGGAATTCGGGGTCGATCGCAACAGGGGTCTTGCCGTATTCGCCCTTGACGAGCCCCACGAACTGCGAACTCTTGGTCGTATACATCGGCCGGCCGGCCTTCTCGTCCATCGCGCAGGCGACGGCCTGAGCACCGACGATCTGCGACGTGGGGGTTACCAGCGGCGGCAGTCCGGCCGCCAGACGCACCGTGGGGATCAGCTCCATGGCTCGGGGCAGAATCTCCTCGGCTTTGAGCTGTTTGAGCTGCGCCACCATGTTGGAGTACATGCCGCCGGGAATTTCGGCGTTCTTCACCAGCTCGTTGGGAGCGGGGAATCCGAAATGGGCTTCGATCCTGTGGCAGGCCGCCAGCAGCGCCGCTTCGTCGCCGGCCTTGGCCGCAGCGATCGCCTTGTCGAATTCGGCGTCGATCTCGGCGGGCAGGGTGTCGGTCAGCGGGTCGAAGGCTTTCGGTGCGGGCTTTTCCGCTCCGAAAACCGAAAGTTCCAGTTCGCGGCGGATCTCTTTCAGTTCGCCGTTGATCTTCGCTACGGCCTCCATGTTGGCCTGCAATTCGATGCCTAACTTCTTGCAGAAGACGTAGATCAACTCGATGGCCGGTGCACCCGTGCCTTCGGCGAAGTACCAGCAGTTGGTGTCGACGATGTCGGCTCCGGCCAGAATGGCGCTCAGGACCGATGCCAGACCGTAACCCGGCGTGCAGTGGGTGTGGAAATCGATCGGTACGTCGACGTGCTGTTTGAGCAGCTTGACCAGCCCGCTCACGCGCATCGGCGGAATCAGGCCCGACATGTCCTTGATCGTAATCATGTCGGCGCCGAGTGCTGCCATCTGTTCCGCCTTGTCGAGGAAGTAGGCGTCGGTAAAGACCGGACGGGGTTTCTTCTTCCCCGTGAGTCGCGCGAAGAATCCCGGTTCGGGGTATTTCGGATCGACCGTATAGCAGACCGCGCAATCGGCGATGCCGCCGTACTGCTTGACGTATTTGATGGTCGATTTCACGTTGTTCACGTCGTTCAGTGCATCGAAGATACGCATGATGCCCAGGCCGCTCTGGATGGCATTGCGGCAGAATCCGTCGATGATCTGGTCGGTATAGGGGGCATACCCGAAGAGGTTGCGGCCGCGCGAGAGCGCGGTCAGTTTCGATACGCCGCCCACGGCTTTGTGGATCGTTTCGAGCCGCGTCCACGGGTTTTCGTTCAGATACCGCATCACCGAATCGGGCACGGCGCCGCCCCATACTTCCATCGCGTAGAAATTCGCGTCCTTGTAGTAGGGTAGGCATCGATCGATTTGCGTCTGCGTCATACGCGTCGCGAACGAAGACTGCTGTCCGTCGCGCAGCGTCAGATCCCGGATCTTGAGAGTTTTTGCCATAATTAAACGATAAAGTTAATTTTGATGAATTTATGTGTCGTGATCGATTTACTGTTATTTTTATAACAAATATAGCCAATTTCTTTTAATAAACAAATAAAACCTCGAAAAAGATAACACGGTCTCCGATTTTTCCGTATTCCCTCTGCAATCCGTAACCACCGGCAGGTTCCGACTTCGTTCCGGTATGGCGGAAACGCGGATTTTTTTACTAACTTTGCTCTTTTGGAGCGAAGGGTGCTCCGCCCGAACTAAAAAAACGCCTCATGACCCCAGCAGCAGTCATCCTCACGGTCGCCGTCTACATCGCCGTCCTGTTCGTCGTCGCCTACCTTTCGGGCCGCAAGGCCGACAACGCCGGTTTCTTCACGGGCAACCGCCGCACTCCATGGTATATGGCCGCTCTGGCCATGATCGGCGCAGCCATATCGGGCGTGACCTTCATTTCGGTGCCCGGATCGGTGGCCGCCGACTCCTTCTCCTACATGCAGATGGTGTTGGGATTCACGGTAGGGCAGATGGTCGTCGCCTTCGTGCTGATCCCGCTCTTCTATAAGATGAAAGTGGTGTCGCTCTACGAGTATCTCGACGACCGGTTCGGCGTGGGCTCCCACCGCACGGGGGCCTGGTTCTTCTTCATCTCCAAATCGCTCGGCGCCGCACTGCGCGTCTATGTCGTCTGCGCCGTCATGCAGCTGCTCGTCTTCGACCACTACGGACTGCCGTTCTGGGTCAACATGGCCGTCACGATGTTCTTCGTCTGGCTCTATACGCAGCAGGGCGGCGTCAAGTCGCTGATCTGGACCGACACGCTCAAAACGGTCTGCCTGGTCGGAAGCGTCGTGCTCTGCATCGTATTCATCGTGCGGGAACTGGGATTGACGTTCCCTGCGGCGCTCGAAGCCGTGCGGCAAAGCCCCTACTCGCAGGTTTTCTTCTTCGACGATCCCCGTTCGGCGCACTATTTCTGGAAGATGTTCTGGGCCGGCGTCTTCACGCTCATCGCCATGACGGGGCTCGACCAGGACATGATGCAGCGCAATCTGAGCTGCGCCTCGCCGCGCGATTCGCAGAAAAACATCGTGCTGACGGCACTCAGTCAGATGGTGGTCATCTACCTCTTCCTGATGCTGGGCGTCTTCCTCTACCTCTATATGGATGCCAATGCCCTTTCGATGCCCGAAAAGAGCGACCAGGTCTTCTCGCTCGTCGCCGTCGGTGGCGGTCTGCCGGCGGCCGTCGGTATCCTGTTCGTCGTGGGACTGATTTCGAGCACCTATTCGGCGGCGGGTTCGGCGCTCACGGCGCTAACCACCTCCTTTACGGTCGATATCTTGGAGGGTACGCGCCGTTACGACGAACGCCGGCTGACCCGAGTCCGCCGGCGCGTGCACGTGGGCATGGCCGTGCTCATGGGGTTGTTGATCCTCTGTTTCGAGGCCTTCGGCAACGACAGCGTCATCAACCTCGTCTACAAGGTGGCGAGCTACACCTATGGCCCGATTCTGGGAATGTTCGCCTTCGGCATGTTCACCCGTTGTCGGGTGCGCGACCGTTGGGTACCGTTCGCGACCGTTGCGGCGCCGCTGCTGAGCGCATCGCTGCAATATGCAGCCCGCGTGTGGTGGAGTTACCATATCGGTTTCGAATTGTTGATTTACAACGCCCTGTTCACCATGCTGGGCATGTTGCTGCTGGTTCGTAAAAAATGATGAAAAACAGACTCCTTATCCTCTTCCTGCCGCTGCTGCTGTCGGTCGTTCCGGCTGCGGCCAAAGGCCTCTCGGCCGAAAAGCGGAAGGAGATTTCGCAGATGCTCACCCGCATCCTCGACCGCGAGGTGGCGGGCTGCAAGACGAACGTCACACAGGTCGTCGACGCAGGCAACCGCCTGACGCTCTACGCCTCGATCGGCATGTCCTACTATCCCTTCCGCGAGCGGAGCGTGGCGGCGATCTACGACTCGATCCGCAGCCTGCTGCCCGCCTCGCTCGCCCGTCGGCGCTTGTCGCTCGTGACGGACAAGCACCCGATCGAGGAGCTGATTCCGCAGATCTACCGCAGCGGCAGCCGGGGCAAGACCTTCACCAACCGTTCGGACCGTCCGCTGGTGACCCGCCTGTCGTCGCCCGTGAAACCGACGCACGGACTCGCGGGGCGCCACATAGCGATGTGGCAGAGCCACGGCCGCTATTTCGATCAGGAGGAGAACCGCTGGCGCTGGCAGCGTTCGCGGCTGTGGGAGACCTGCGAAGACCTCTACACGCAAAGTTACGTGCTGCCTTATCTGGTGCCGATGCTCGAACGGGCGGGAGCCAACGTGCTGTTGCCGCGCGAACGCGACGTGCAGACCGAGGAGGCGATCGCCGACAACGATGCAGGCGTGGACGAAGGATCGTCCTACGTCGAATTCACCGGCGACCGCCGCTGGTTCGACGCGGGAACGGGATTCGCACACCGGCGCGAGGTCTACGTCGAGTGCCAGAACCCCTTTGCGGAGGGGACGGCACGTGGCGTGCAGACCGTAACCGACGGCCGCGAGAGCCGTGCCGAATGGAGCGCCGACCTGCCCGCGAGCGGCGAATACGCAGTCTACGTCTCCTACAAGACGGTCGAACGCAGTTCGGAGGATGCCCTCTACACGGTGCGCCATCTGGGTGGCGAGAGCCGTTTCGCGGTCAATCAGACCATGGGCGGCGGCACATGGATCTATCTGGGGACATTCCGCTTCGCGGCGGGACAAAATCCTGCGTTGGTCACGCTGAGCAACCGCTCGTCGAAAAAGAACCGCGTCGTGACGGCCGACGCCGTGAAGATCGGCGGCGGCATGGGCAACGTCGCCCGCACGCCTGCTGCGGAGTTCCGCACGCAGGATACCGACTATTTCTGCGAGCCGAGCGGTTATCCCCGTTTCTGCGAGGGCGCCCGCTATTGGCTGCAATGGGCGGGATTTCCCGAAACGGTTTACCGCCAGAAGGAGGGGCTCGACGACTACAAGGAGGATTACATGTCGCGCGCCCACTGGGTCAACGCGCTCATGGGCGGCTCCGAACGGCTGCCCGACGAAGAGGGTCTGAACATTCCCGTCGACATGGCGCTGGCCTTCCACTCCGACGCCGGCGTGCGCCGCAACGACGAGACGATCGGCACGCTGGGCATCTACTTCACACAGGAGAACGGCGGCCGCTTCGAAGGGGGTGCCAGCCGCTACCTGTCGCGTGACCTGACCGATCTGGTGATGAGTCAGATCGTCGGCGACATCCGCGCCACCTACGAACCCGAATGGCGCCGGCGCGGATTGTGGAATCGCTCCTACTACGAAGCGCGCGTTCCTGCGGCGCCGACGATGCTGCTCGAACTGCTGTCGCACCAAAATTTCGCCGACATGCGTTACGGCAGCGATCCGCGCTTCAAATTCCTCGTGTCGCGTGCGATCTACAAGGCGATCCTGCGCCACGTCAGCTTCCAGTACAGCCGTCCCTGCGTCGTCCAGCCGCTGCCCGTCGAAGGATTTTCGGCCGTCTTCGCCGAACGCGACGACGAAGTGCGGCTGCAATGGCACGGCGTGGAGGATCCGCTCGAAGCGAGCGCTTCGCCGACGGGATATGTTCTCTACACCCGTATCGGCGACGGCGATTTCGACAACGGCGTGCCGGTCGACGGGACATCGACCGTCGTGCGACAGGAACCGGGCGTAATTTACAGCTACCGCGTCACGGCGACCAACGCCGGCGGCGAGAGTTTTCCGAGCGAAACGCTCTCGGCGGCATGGGTGCCCGAACCGAAGGGGCGCGTGCTGGTGGTCAACGGCTTCGACCGCGTGAGCGCGCCGCTGAGCATCCAGGGCGATTCGCTGGCGGGTTTCTACCGCAGACTGGACAGCGGGGTAGCCGACCGGCACGACATTTCGTTCATCGGCGAACAGCGGGTGTTCGACCGGCGTTTCACCGAGGCGGAGAACGACGAAGAGGCGCTCGGATCGTGTTACAGCGATTACGCCACGCAGGTCATAGGCGGCAATACGTTCGACTATCCGCGTTTGCACGGCGCATCGATCGTGCGGGCGGGCTACTCCTTCTGTTCCGCTTCGGCCGCGGCGCTGGCTGCGGGGGCGGTGAAGACCGACGACTACTTCTTCATGGATGTGATTTTCGGCAAACAACGCTCTGTCGAAATGGGGCGCGGCACGAGCGGCGTCGAGTTCCGCGTCTTTCCCGAGGGGTTGCGGCGTGCACTCGGCGAGTTCACCGCTTCGGGTCGTTCGCTCTTCGTGTCGGGCAGTTTCATCGCCACCGATCCGTGGCGGTCGCCTGCGTCGACGGATGAAGAGCGGGCATTCGTGAAGTCGGTTCTTCGGTACGATTATCGCGGGGGACAGGCTTCGCGCCGGGGCGAGGCGCGCATCGTGGCTTCGCCGGCCCGCATGGATCGCGAACGGTTCTATTTCAACACCGAACCGTGCCGCGACTTCTATCCCGTCGAGGCTCCCGACGCGCTGCGTCCGGTCGGGGGTGGGTTCACCGTCATGCGGTACGACGACGGCGACCAGACCGCCGCCGTGGGCTACACGGGCGACTACCGTTCGCTGGCGATGGGATTCCCGTTCGAGGCGATCGTCGACGAGGGGCAGCGCGACCGGCTGATGCAGCAGATCATGAATTTTCTAGAACCGCGCAAATAGTATGTTTACAACAAATTAAATAGCATTACCTGTTATGTCACTCGAACAACAAATCTCGAAGGGTATCATGGAGGCCATGAAGGCCAAGGAGCCCGTGCGTCTGCAAACGCTGCGCAACATCAAGAAGTACATCATCGAGGCGAAAACCGCCGGTACGGAGATCGCCGAACTGCCCGACGCCGACGTGGTGAAGATCATCGCCAAGCTGGCCAAGCAGGGGAGCGACTCGGCCGAGATCTACCGCCAGCAGAACCGTGCCGATCTGGCCGAGGAGGAGCTGGCGCAGGTGGCCGTGATGCAGGAGTTCCTGCCCCGGCAGCTGTCGCCCGAGGAGTTGACCGAAGCCGTGCGTGCCGTCATCGCCGAAGTGGGCGCCACCTCGGTCAAGGAGATGGGAAAGGTCATGGGCGTTGCCTCGAAGCGGCTTGCCGGACAGGCCGACGGCAAGGACATTTCGGCCAAAGTCCGGGAGCTGTTGGGCTGAGATGACCTTCCCGCATCCGCATAGCCTCCGCACCGTTTCGATGCCGCTCGGTATGGTGGTCGGGGCGATGTTCTGCCGGCCGATCGCGGCGTTGGAAACGGCCAGCGGCGGAATGATTACCCCGTCGCTCATCTTCCTGATGCTCTTTTTCACCTTCTGCCGCGTCGACGTGCGCAGTATGCGGCTGCAACCGCTTCACCTCTGGCTGTTGACGGCGCAGATCGTTTTCAGCGTGGCCGTTTACGGGATTCTGCTGCCGTTCAGCCCGACAGTAGCGCAAGGCGGGATGATCTGCGTGCTGACACCCATCGCAATGGCCGCCGTCGTGATCGGCGGAATGCTGGGCGCCGACATCGTTTCGATGACCACGTTCAGCCTGCTCTGCAACATGACGATCGCCGTCGTCGCACCCTTCATCCTCTCGGTGGTCGGAAGCGGCGACTGCTCGCTGGCCGTCATACTGGCCAGGGTCGCGCCTCTGCTGATCCTGCCCTTCGCCGCCGCGCAGGGCTGCCGCGCCTTAATACCGAAGGTCAGCGGCTGGGTGGCCGCCCACAGTCAGATTTCGTTCTACCTGTGGCTCGTGTCGCTGACGGTCATCATCGGCCGCACGACGACCTTCATTCTGGATCATCCCGAGGCCGACGGCGCCGTCGAGACCGCGTTGGCTGCCACGGCGCTCGTGATCTGCCTCGTGCAGTTCAGGTTCGGCCGCTGGCTGGGACGTCGCTACGGCGATGCGGTCGCCGGCGGACAGTCGCTCGGACAGAAGAATACGGTGCTGGCCGTCTGGATGGCGCAATCGTTTCTCGATCCGATCTCGTCGGTCGCTCCGACGGCCTATATCGTCTGGCAGAATTTCGTGAACAGTTATCAAATCTATAAAAAGGATAGAGAAACGACGAAAAATCAAATATAAATCATTAAAATATAACTATTTATATTTGATTGCGGGATTTTCTGTTGCTTTTGCGATTTTCCCGACAAAGCCCATGATTGCCCGATATTTGTTACTATTTTGTTACTCGAAAATACTGCGGTAACAAAACAAATTCGCTATATTTGCCGTTGGAGCAACAAACGGGAACGGTATGGCGAAGCAGAAACTGACGGTCAAATTGAAGGAGCCGGTGCGAATCCGGTTCAAGCAATTGTCTAACGGGAACCAATCCATCTATTTGGAGTACTATACGGGCGACGTGATCCGCAAGGAGAACTATGTCGGTGGCAAACGGAAATACGAGTTTCTGAAGCTATACCTTATTCCCGAACGGACGCGGGAGGATAAGGCGAAGAACGAAGCGACGCTCGCCCTTGCCAAAGCGATTCAGAGCAAACGGATCGTCGAGGTGCAGAACGACGCGCACGGATTCCAGAACACGAACAAGTCCCGAGTGAACCTGCTCGATTATCTGGAAAATATCGGAAAACAGTCCGCCGAGCAGGGAAGCCGGAACTATGCCCGAACGGTGCTCAATACCGTCCGGGCATTGAAGCTGTTTCGCGGCGACTATATCGCTTTTCGGGACGTCGATAAGGAGTTTCTTTCGGAGTTTACCGATTACCTGCGACAGATGCCGAAGGCCAGTAAATACGGCGTATTGAAAGCCGGAGGGCGGTTGAGCAACAATTCGGTCGTCTCCTATTACGGTACCTTGAGAACGGCCATCAACCGCGCTTACAAAGAGGGGATCATCACCGTCAATCCGACCAAAGAGTTCGATTTCGCAAGTAAAGTGCGGCAGGAACCGAGCCGCCGCGAGTATCTGACACTCGACGAGTTGAAGACGCTGATAAATACCGAATGTCGGCACGAGATCGTCAAGCGGGCTTTTCTTTTCAGTTGCCTGTGCGGGCTGCGCGTCAGCGACATTCGCAAATTGAGGTGGTGCGACCTGCAACGGAGCGGTGGGCGTGTCCGCATCGAAATCACGATGCAGAAGACCAAAGAACCGCTTTACCTGCCGATTTCGGACGAGGCTTTGAAATGGCTACCGGAGCGCGGCGAGGCGAACGACAGCGATTTTATCTTTCCTCTGACGCACGAGGGGACGGTGAACGACACGTTGCAACACTGGGCGAAAGTCGCCGGAATAACCAAACACATCTCGTTTCACGTCGCTCGTCATACCCATGCCACGATGATGCTGACTTTGGGAGCCGATTTATATACCGTCAGCAAGTTGCTCGGCCATAAGAATATCGCCACGACGCAGATTTACGCCAAAATTGTGGACAAGAAGAAAGAGGAGGCCATCGGGTTGATTCCGAATCTGACTGACTGAAGCGAAGACCAAACGTGCGAACGACGATTCGCACGTTTTTCTTTTTCAACCGTTTTTCGTATCTTCGTAATGTATGACAGGAACAAATACGGATTATGGAAGGCATGGAGTTGAAACCTCAGTTCGACGAGCTGCAAAAAATATTCGATCGTTGTATCAAACACGCTTGCCGGGTATTGGAGGAGCGTATTGCGACGAAAACCACCCGATTCGCCCCCGACCAGCGGCAAGAGCAGGAACGGCTGGAGTATAACCGGATTGCCGACGAGCTGGCCGAGTTGTATCTACATCACTCTGTATTGTCCGACCTCCGGTTCTGTTACTCCGATCCTGCATTTCTTTGGGAGGGCGGATTCTTCGAGGCGCTGCATGCCGATGAAAAGAAAAAGTATCTTGCATTCTCCGCACCCTCGTTCGACTACTCCCGATACGAGCGGGATAACACGACCTATGATGCCGAACTTCCTTATTTTTCTGCTGTCGTAAACATTGTCGTCCGAGAACGTTATGCCGCTTACTTGCGGCAAAGGGAAATATCCATATCGGAATCTTCGCAGAAGTCGGCTTCTATTGCTGCGCCGCCCATTGCGGAAACGGAGAATCCGTTCGATTCGATACTGACCGACGAGCAGATCGCCCACCTCGCTGCGGCCATCAACGACGTCAAGATGTTCAACGTATCGTTGTCGGCGGACGAGTTGAAAGCCATTTTTGCCTGCAAACCCGAAGCGATCGTGCGGTCGAACAACAACCGCCTCGTCGCCTTCTTTTTCTCGGGATTGAGCAGCCGCGGATTGATAACCCCCAACTGGCAATCTGTCATCGCCAATCACAAACTTTTCCTCTCGAAAGATACATCACGCGATAAATACATCAATCAAAGCGACTTATCTACAGCGACCAACTACATCCGCGACGTTGGTGTAGAGGGAAAATACGCAACCCTTGAAAAGTATCTCATGCAAGTGAAAAGACTTTAAGAACAGGTTGAGACCTCAAAGATAGGTCAATCTTCTATCAAGCTTATCCTCAATATATTTGCCCCGTAACGGTTACAAGACACGGAGGGCATGCACTCCATTTGTTTTATTTAAAATCCATCGAATTATGGAGAAAAGTATTGAGATGCGAGTTGCAGAACTCGAAAAGCAGGTGTTTCACACCAAAAACGTGTTGAGCTTCGAGGAGGCCAGCCGTTTTCTGAACCTCTCGAAAAGCTACCTCTACAAATTGACGTCGGGCAATCTGATTCCGCACTACAAGCCGCAGGGTAAGATGCTCTATTTCGAGCGCGCGGAGCTGGAGGCATGGTTGCGTCGCAATCCTATCAAGACGCAGGCACAGATCGAAGCCGAAGCACAGCAATACCTGCTCGGCCGCTCCTCGAAGAAGAAGTAGCGATGAATGCGCAGCGTGATTCCGATTCGGTTCCGGCTTCTTCATGGCGTTCGGCCCGTCTGTTCGTTACGGACGAGTTCACGGCTCCTCCCGTGATTCTGCGGGTCGATGATTCGGTTATCGGGACTTTGGGGAATTTCAGCGCTTCTACCGGTAAGGCAAAGAGCAAGAAGACGTTCAACGTCTGCGCAATCGTGGCGGCAGCTATGATGGGCGGCACGGTGTTGAACTATTCGGCCTCTTTGCCGCCGGAGAGGCGGCGCATCCTCTACGTCGATACGGAGCAGAGCCGCTTCCATTGCAAGCGGGTGTTGTGCCGGATTCTGCGGCTGGCGGGATTGCCGACCGATACGCATCCGCCGTTGTTGGAGTTCTTGTGCCTGCGCGGTTATGCCACCAAAGAGCGGCTGCGGAAGATCGAGGAGGCGATCTACGACCTCGACGACCTCGGACTGGTCGTTATCGACGGCATCCGCGATCTGGCGCACGACATCAACAGCCCGGGCGAGGCGACCGACCTCATCACGAAGCTGATGCAATGGACGGACGAGCGGCGTATCCACATCCATACGGTGCTGCATCTGAACAAGGGCGACGACAACACGCGCGGACATCTGGGCACGGAGCTGAACAACAAGGCCGAAACCGTGCTGCAAATTACCAAAGACGACTTCGACCGCGATGTAAGTTCCGTCGCGGCGATGCACATCCGCGACCGCGATTTCGAGCCGTTCGCCTTTCGCATCAACGCCGACGCCTTGCCCGAGCCGGTCAAGGATTACCAATTTCGACCGACGACAGCCGCCAAGAGTTTCGATTATGCCGAGGTCTGCGAGGCCAAGCACCGCGAAGCGCTGGAGCTGTTGTTTTCCGAAGCTGACCGGGTTTCCTATTCGTCGCTTATCGGACGGTTGCAGAGCAGCTATGCCGCCATCGGCCATTCGTTCGGCATCAACAAGGCCAAACAGCTCAAAGTCTTTCTGGAGAACAAGCGGATGATCGTCAAGGAGGATAAGTTCTACCGCTATAATCCCGAGTTTCATTATTGACCCCACGTGCGGTTTAGTCCGGGACGGGGGTATATATTATTAAACCATTCTAAACCGGTACGGCGGGTTAAACCCCGAACCGTACCGATAAACCGAGTGAAAGAAAAACAGCTTATGGACGCAAAAGCAATCAATAAGTTCCCGATACGGGAATACCTCGCCGCACAGGGCATCCGTCCGGCCAAGGATAGAAGTTATTACGGCTTGTATCATTCGCCGCTGCGCGAAGATCGCACACCCAGCATGAAAGTAGATTACGACAAGAACCTGTGGATCGACTACGGTGCAGGCGAGGGCGGCACGCTGATCGACCTCGTGATGCGCATGGAGCGGTGCAGTGCAGGGGAGGCCATGCGGCGGCTGGAGCAGAGGATTTCCGAAACGCCCGCTTTTTCTTTTCACGGGTACAGCAACCCCGTACCGCCACACCACGAATCGGTTATCACGATAGAGCAAATCTGTCCGTTGGAAAATCCTGCCTTGCTCGCTTACCTCACGGAACGGAGCATCGACCTTGCCGCAGCTCGTGCACATTGTTCGGAGGTGCATTATCGTGTGGCCGGCAAATCCTATTTCGCCATCGGATTCCGCAACGATGCCGGAGGTTGGGAACTGCGCAACCGCTATTTCAAGGGCTGCACCTCGAAAGCCCCGACGACCCGCCGCGGCGATTATCCGACGTGTCTCGTTTTCGAGGGGTTTATGGATTACCTATCGTTTCTGACATTCAAACGCAACCCGACCCCGCCGCACAATATCGTCGTGCTGAACTCGGTAACGAACCTTGCCAAAGCCTTACCGTTCATCGCGTCGCACGAACAGGTTTATGCTTATCTTGACAACGACGATGCGGGCCGCAAAGCGACGGACGAGTTGAAAAAGGCATGCCGGAACCTCTCCGACCAATCCATTCACTATCGGCCGTACAACGACTTGAACGACTATCTGCGCAGTCGTCTTCCCGTGAAAGAGCACAGGCGGTCGCGCGGACGCAAATTGTAATGTCTCCCACCATTCGGCCGCTTCGCGCCCGCGGCTTTTCCTCTACAGAAAAGCCATAGCCTATTAGGGCTTTTTCTCAACGCATCGGCACGCCGACGCTGAAAAAGCCCCAATAGGCCAAAGGGCAACCCTTTGGAAACCCCTTGCGACCGTTCCGGCCGCCGACCGCATATGCGGTCGAAAACCCGACAACCGAAATCATCAACCGCAAAATTATTACTGAATCATGGGATATGTCGTATTGCATTTGGATAAGTCGCCGGACAATGAAGTGCCGATGACCGCCCATATCGCACGTACTAAGATGCCGCCCAATGCCATACCTGAACTGACCTACCTGAACGAAGAACTCGTCGAATATCCGGAGGGTGTCGCCGACCGAACAGAAGCGATCAACCATCGGCTCGAACATGCAGGACTGACCCGCAAAATCGGCACGAATCAAGTGCGAATAATTCGTGTCATGCTGACCGGTACACAAGAGGATATGCAACACATCGTCCAAGAGGGACGTCTGAAAGCGTGGTGTGCCGATAACCTCGAATGGCTGCGGCGAACTTTCGGAGCCGAAAATGTCGTTTCGGCAGTATTGCACATGGATGAAGCGACACCGCACATCCACGCTGCGGTCGTTCCTATCGTAACTGGCGAACGTCGTAAAGTCCGAAAGGAGCAAACCGATGGACCCGACAAGCGGAAATACCGCACAAAATCTGCGTCCCGTCCTCGGTTGTGCGCTGATGATGTAATGTCGCGTGTCAAACTGAAAGAGTATCAAGATACCTATGCCGCAGCAATGGCTAAATACGGACTACAAAGAGGTATCGACGGCTCGAAAGCCCGACATGTTACGACGCACGAGTTTTATCGCAACGCCATTGCCCGACAGCAGAACTTGCAGGACAATATCGGCGAACTGCTCCGCATCGAGGAGGAGAAGCGCAAAGCCGTTGAACATGCCACGAAGCAGGAACAGGCGGTGCGTGAAGAATTGCATCAAACCACAGCCGAACTGAACGCAGTAAAAGGGGTGCTGAAAACTGAGCGGCTAAAAAACTCCGCCGCCGAGGTCGGTTCAACCATTCTCGACGGTATCGGGTCGATGATCGGAACTTCGAAAGTCAAGCGGCAGGAGCAGGAAATCAGAGTGCTACGGCAAGAAGTTACCGCACGTGATGAAATGATTGAAATTCTGCAAACGAAGATTCAAACCATGCAGAGCGACCATAGCCAAGAACTTACGGCAATGCAGGCACGGCACGCAGCCCAGACGGCGAACCTGACGAAGCGACACGAAAAAGAAATGTCGCTACTGAAAACGGCTCTCTCAAAAGCCGTGAAGTGGTTTCCCTATTTCCGCGAAATGATCCGAATGGAGAGCGTTTGCCGAACCGCTGGTTTCAATGACAAACAGACCGCAACACTTATCAAGGGTAAGCCGCTCGAATACAGCGGAGAACTATACTCCGAAAAACACGACTACAAATTCACGGTTGAACGAGTAACGGCGCAAATTACACCCGATCCGACCGACAAACGAGAACTACAACTCAATATCGACAAAATACCGTTCAAGGAGTGGTGCAAGGAGAAATTCGAGAAATTACGAAATGCCTTTTGCCAACCCGTAAGGCAACAAAAATACAAAGGGCCGAAATTTTGAAACCCTGTTTCAGAAAATCGCAAATGGAATAATGAATTATTCTGTTTTTTAATTACTTTTGTATTTGGATAGAGACAACTCTTTCCAAACATATGAAAAGAAGCGTTATGCTTATCTCGAAGTCGGGAACGTAGGAAATTCAAGACTATTCAGAGAGAAAGGCGTAATGGTTCTCACGCGTATAGCGTGGGCTGCTATTACCATATCTCTGAATAAAGGTTATTCCTACGACCTCCGACTTAGAACGTGGCATTGCAGTTCCACGCTTGAACCGAATAACATTCTATATCTTTCTGATTATCAAATTACACATTCAATATTCTTTGTGATTTGATACAGTAAAGTTCCCGTTATTATCGCTAACATAAAGCTTAGATAAACACTATCAATAAACTTTAAGCTTCTACCACATCCCAAATATCTCTCAATTCTCTGCAGTCCATATTGGCGAATCTGTTTTTCTGTATAGCAACACATAAAAGGTAACGAGGCCGACTCATACCGACATAAGCAACTCTTAGACTTTTGAGTTTTCTATCCTCTGTTCCTGTATATGCAATTCCTTTAAATTGTTCAGCTAAGCGCTCTGATTCATGCTTACCAAAATATGATGTTTCTAAATAAAGAGTTGAAGCATGAGTTTCGCCCTTAACAGCATGAACAGTGGCCACTTCTATATCTATGTTTTCCTCTTTGTAAACATTACCTTGTTCTAACTTTTGTCCTGCCACATCATCAGCAATTGTAGCATTAAAGAATTCGTTTGCCGATTTTGTAACATTCTTACCAAACAAGGGCAAAAAGGTTCCTGTCAAATAATTGTAGATGGTTTCCTTTATTTGCAGTTTATCTTTCTTCTCGCCACGCTTTGAAATCATCCTGCCCCATTTCATTATATTACATAGAAATTCTTCTTTATCTTTAACATCTTTAGTTGCTAAGAAATCAAGTAAAGAAGTGATTGTATAACGTCTCGAGTCGTTTTTAATATCACATAATTCCAAGAATTTTATCACTCCATGAATGATGGATGTCCCATAATCTTTTACTGAGTTTATATGACTCTTTAATAAGAAACTATCAAAGGAGTCACTTTCCAACTTTACAGTTGTATTCTTTCTTTCAAATAAAGGATAGTACGCTTCTATATATCTTTTTTTGTCATTCGTCCCTTTCTTGCCTACCCATCCACATGCTTTTATGTTAATTCTATGTAGAGGATCCTCATCCCTCTCTCTGATGGCAATATCCAGCACAGACATATTTCCCATTTCTGGGATTATAGTAGTTCTAAGGAGTTCTGCATATTTGGGCAACACCACTAATGGGTCTTCATAGGTTATGATGACTGGTTTAACTGAACAAATATCTTCATTACCAACCAACTGGTGGTTGTCTTCCATACACAACGAACGTAGAGGCTTGGCTATTTTTTCTCCAAAACGATTGCTGTTATGTATAGGTAAGACATTATCAGCTTTCAATCTATCATTATCATTCTCGTTATTTCCTTCTCCGTCATAGATGGCTTGGCAATAATCTCCAAATCGTTGCACTATAACTTTTTCATCATCAAAAAGTTTCTTTATTAACTCTTCTTGCTGATGGTCGCAATCTTGTACCTCGTCAATAAAAAGATACTTAAATCTTTTGTGCGAGAAACCGCTGAAATCCAAGTTCTTTTCTCTAATATACTGAAATGCTAAATCGTATGCATCTTCAAAAGACAATATACCCTCCTTAAACATTTCTTCTTTGAGCTTAATAAATTCAGTTGCAGATTCCGAGGTTCTATTGATGTGTTTTTGATTAATGACTACTTTTACATCCTGCCAATTGACCTTTGCATTAATAATTATCTCCTTTTCCTGACAATCTTTAATGTAATCTCTTTTTGCACGAATTTGATCTCTGATAGTACTATCATCTATATTCTGTAAATCATAATCTTTTAGTTTAAATTCGTACTTTTCTACCCTCTTTCCTTTCTTTTTTATCACTTTTGCAGCTGTTAAAATATCCACACCGCCCCAAGCACTGATTTCATCATCTGAAATCGGATACCCCTTGTTTATGACCATCCCATAAATACATTTTTTCAATTTGTTGCCAAAAGGCAACTTGCTATATTTTTTCAGTAGTACGGCCTTGGCTATATCGTTATCCACATATTGAATCTGGCTTCCATAGAAATAATGAAGCGCGGCAGCTGCGACATATTTATGCAGAAAGGTTTGGATTGTTCCAAAAAAATTAGGATAATTAAATAAGACATTGGCCTTAGAGCCGATTTTGGCCTTTATCTCATCAATAGCCACATTGGTGTGTGTTAGTACGCATACACCTTTACCGTCTGCCATCGGTAACCTGTTGGCGAGAATAATCAATTTTGCCAGTAGGGTAGTTGTCTTTCCGCTTCCAGGGCACGCCTGTACATAACAGCTACTATCCTCTTTGATAATCTTCATCCTCGCATTATCGAAAGGTTTATTGTCTTTTAAAAGAATATTGTGCGCGATTCTAATTTCTTCATCAGTAGCAAATGACATAAACTTTCTTTTTAGATTTATTTTGCAACATGTTTAATGGCCTCTACAAGGTACTTCAGTTTATCATCACTCTCAATGACAGACTTCACTTCATCTAGACTTACAGTTCCATCACTTACTGGAGCTAACTCTCCTGCAAGCATCCCTGCCAAATACTGCGCAGTGATGGCTTTACTTACGGTTCCATCATTCAAAGGTTCAAAAATCTTATATGCCTCTTCTTTAGTTGGAATGCCTTTGTCTGGAAAATCATCCGTTACATCATTCCATAATTGATTCAGAATTTTATTTGATATTTCCAGCTCAGGGTGGTCCTTTTCCATTTGGGCTGCTTTTATCGCTGTAGCCAATAATCTATACAAGCCACTTCCTGCAATCTCATATTCCAGTGTCCATGCTTGTGGCAAGAATATTTTGATTTTATCTACATTGATGGAATTTTCTAATCGCGTTCTCTTTTCTTCTCGAATACGAGCTAATATATCTTCATCTAAGACCTCTCTTTTATCTTCTGTTAGTATAGCCTTCATGTGGTCTATTGTTTTACCAATAGGTCTAAATTTCTCGTTCTTATGCAACCTAACTTCTTCCTCAAAGGCAGATATACTCCCGAAGACTGTTGACATAGCATCATAATCTACTTCTGTTGAAATTTTCTCGAACTCAGACCTTAGATCATCTCTCAACCAATATTTCGGTGTTTTTCGATCTTTACTGTTGTCATCATAATATTCAAGAGCTCTGACATCAAGATCAGAGATAACGGCTATAGGCATTCCAAACGATTTATTGTCCCGGCGTTTGAAGATATTTACATAGCGCTTGTATGCAGTACTACCTACATTAACGATTGATACTCCGTATTTATTCAGAGGTTTATCTATTACATTAGCAATGGCAGGAATCAATAGGTTCTCAGCATCCCCTTCAACCATAATCAGACCTTTGGCAAAGAAAAGATTCGACTTAGTTGCATCCAAAAAACGCTCCAAGAATTTGTAGTCTGCTGGCTTCATTATTGTGTATTCTTTAGACATTGGGAAAACCTCGTTTCCTTTTAGCACAATCAGATTTTCTAACCGAATCTTTGAAGCCAATGTAATGCTGTGTGTGGTAAGAATAAATTGTTCGTTTTTCTGTTGAGAGGATATATAATCTATCAGTCTTAACTGATACTGCGGATGAAGATGAGCCTCTAATTCTTCAACCAATGCAAGTTTCAATCCTTTCTGTTGATTGTTGAACAGAAGCATTTCTGCGGCTATACACAATAGGTTAAGAGAGCCAAGACCCGACTTGTTGCCTTCCATAATCAGGTCAAGTAGTCTTAATATTTCGGACAGTTCTCCTCCAGTTAATTTTATTTGGGCATGTCGAGGATCACCATTTAGCAAGAAATGAGTATGCAGGAAATTGTTGATTCCCTCTGTAATAATCTCTCCATTACCACCTATTTTAAAAAAGTTTTCTATTTCCCTTTTTAGGTTCTCATAGTCTGTTTCTAGTTTGTGCTTCTTATTGTTACCCTGCTCATCCTTTTGGGTCTTGAACAACTCATGCGCACCAAGAATCTGAGCCAATCTTGACTTGTAGCCATGGGTCATATCGGTAAGGACATCCCTCAGAGGTTTAAAGTACACCACTTTTAAGAGGTCTCTCGCTTCGGAGTCCATTCTTTCAGCCTGACCTTCTATGCCGGCAGAGAATTTAGGTAGAATGACATTATCCTTCCTTTTCACATGCAGCCAAACCTTGAGTAGATATCTTGTCTTATCTTCGTTCCATGATAGCCATTCCCAGAACAAACCAGAATCTTGCTCGTTTAGTCCATCAAATACACACTCTATCTTAAACTCATCCCTTCTATTTCCGTGTTCATCTTGATAAAAATCTTTATCATCAAATTGAATATACTCTCCGCTCTGTGTCCTTAAAACATAACGAATGGCATCAATAATTGCTGTTTTGCCAGAGTCATTCTCGCCAATCAGCACATTCAGGCCTTCATGGAAAAGGACTTCCACTCCGGGCTTATTATCAGCACCACTGCAATATTTTCTAAAATTCCAGAGTCTAAGTCTTGAAAGGTACATTTTTAATAAATTATTTTCAGACGACTACAATATACTCTTATATCCTATCAAAGAATCCCTCGTATTCTTCATCGATAATCTTCCATTCTCCCATTTTACGTCCTCCAACACGGGTAATCTTTCCTGATTCTTGAAGTCGTTTGAGATACTTCTGAACTTGACGCGCTGATATGCCCATGCTCTCAGCCATCTGTGTCGCATTGATTTGAGGATTTTGGGAAATTAGCTTATAAATCTGACGGCTCGCTTTTACGAACTCTTTTGCGAACTTTGACGGTCCTTTTACGAACTCTTTTACGAACACCTCCCCGTTTCCTTTTACGAACTCTTGTTTCAAAGGTGTGCCATCAAGCGTAATTTCTCCAATAACTTCATTCTCAAAATTCAAATTCCACAGTATCACATGAAATTCCGATGCATTTGACTGGAATTCAGGAGCATGATAATTAGGAAGTTTCTCAAATCTCTTATAGGAATCAATAATCTTCTTCATTCCACTGCCTCTCCGTTCCATAAGTCCCAATCGGCTGAAGAAATCAGCCAATAGCGGATTTCTTCTTTTGGATGGCACCGTAAGAGGGTTCAGCTGCTGAATAAGCCTACCGTCCATCATGCCACCTGGAGAGTATATCTCCATCCTATCATCGTACATGTCAATATGTATCTCGCTTCCCATCTGCATATAATTACGGTGGATTATTGCATTGGCTATCGCTTCCGTTACGGCACGTTCGGGATAGTCCGGCAATTCTTCGCGGTGGTCACTTTCTTTCCACCATTTCTTTCTTGAATTATTTCGCACAAAAGACACGGCATCCTGCAATTGTCCGATTACACACCCCTCCAGCTCAACATCATCTATCGCTTCGCCCAAGCCGCTGGTCATATCCAGCCCGTTCCATCGCGTGCAGAATATACGGGACTGTCTTATCGGAGATTCATCTGCCAATAAAGCACCGGCATTTGTCAGATTGCCGTTTTCATCAACGATACCCCATGATACAAACTCGCTGTCTTCAAACGAGCGTTGCAGCCTTTTGTAATGAACAGACCTGAGTTTGGTAAAAGCCATATCCTCGAATCTGTAGTTTGAAGGCAGACTGTCGTATGTTCTGCCGGCTCCTTTCAGAACGAGACTTTTCAGTTGAATACGATCAGCAACGACAGATTCATTACCGATACGGACGAAAGCGAGACGCTGCTTGTCACCGATATAGTAATATGGTGTCTCCTGTCCAGGATATACATGTAGCAGCACAAGCTTCTTACCGTCTACATCCTTTAGTTCAAGCTTGATTGCCGGAACAGGATCAAGTTTGCTCTTTATCTCCTCACTGATTTTCTCAGCGTCACCCTCTGCATCAACAAGCCCCAACACATGATCATCATCACTAATGCCCAATATCAGTGTACCACCTTCGCCATTGGCAAAGGCAGAGACACTTTTGAGCCAACTTTTAGGCCGTCTGACCTCAAGCATCTGTTTCTTGTCGTAGGCTGTAGTTTCGCCTATCAATGATTTAATATCTAATTCCATTGTATTCAACATCTGTTCGCTAATTGTATTTTGAATTAGAATAGCATAACGCACGTCTTATTCCATAGGTTTAATTTTGGACTCAATAAAGTGAATTTCTTCAGCTGTTAAACCATATTTTGCATAGAGCTCTGCATCTGTCCACGATTTTGAGAAATCTTGTAGCGGAATGAATCGGTAAGTCTTGCCCGTACCATGCTGACTTATTTTCGCTAAACTTAATAAAAATCGAGCGAATCGGGTTCGCAGATAATCGGAGAGATGTGTGGCTTTATCTTGTGTCAAGTTTAGCTCCGCTCCAACTACAAGATAAGTTTCTGTACAAATTGTACCTGGTGCTCCAACAAATGAATTTTGATTATCATCATTCAATTCTGTCCCAATATTATTTGATTCGGGTACATACACTTTCCATTTGTCAATCCATTCTGGATGAGATTGCACTTCTGCCCGTTCCACATAACCAATCTTTCCAGCTCTACCATAACACTTTATTGCGTTTTGTAAATTGTCTGTTGAATTTTTGAATCTATCATCTTCAATAAAAAAGGTCCTAAAACCAAACGCTTTAGCTGCGGATATATAATTATTCATAGTATCTACATCCTTTTTATTAAAGATTTTGTCTAAAATATCAATAGCTTGACTGTCTCTTACAAAAATATCGAGATCATCCGTTTTCATAGACCGTTGTGTAACATGGGTATGATTCTCGTAGTGAGTGACCACCTTTACTTTATACTTAGTATTATCATAATTGGCATTTCGCATAAAATAGCAAACACCTCCACGATTGTTCGTATTAGGAAAAACGTCCTCGGGATGCATGAAATCGTGTAATTCAACAATGTGTTTATCATTCAGCATAGCATTTCGGAATTCATCCAATCCTTTCCCGCCAGCCATCCAGCGAGACGGCATTATGATACACATATATGTTGTACTTAGCTCTTTGGATACGTTGACAAATTGATTATAAATAGGTTTTGCACTGGCACCCGCCCCTCCATCTTCTTCTTGATACGGTGGATTGCCAATGATTACGTCAAATTTCATATCTGTTAATCGCTTTATTATCTCATTATTATTTTTGCCAATCAAATCATACGATGTGAAATCGGCAAATATATTTTCAACAGGTATTCCAAGCAGGGTGTAAACCTTGCGCGTAAATTCGTAAGCCAATGTCGAGGTTGCAATTGCATATAATCCATGACTGACCTTCTCACCGAATCTTCGATACAATGCAACGGAAAACTCTCCCTCTTTGGAGGCTATGTCGAGAAATCTGGCATCAGCCTTTTCGTTTAACTCATCGAAAGGCAGGATAGCTACTATCTCGTCGGCGACCTTCGCTGGCGTAACAATCTCCGAATCGGACAAACGTCCGAACCTGCGCATGGCAATCTCGACTCGTTCCATGGGGCGAAGTGCGGTATCGCGGATTAAATCATTGGTGTTCTCGATCTTATAGTCGAGGTCCCGTAAGATAAACGGATTGCTCTTCTCCTGAATGATCTCCAGAGCCTTTCGGCCCAGACCGAGATGGCTGGCAATTCGCCGGTTATCCTCTGTCGCCGAGATAGCAGCAATCACTTCCTCCAACGATTTAATAGTTGAATCCGTCAGGAAGGCAAAGAAAAGAATCCGCGCATAATATGCGGCAAGCCGTTTGCCGAGTTTATCATCTTCCTCTGCCGTATTCGGTTCATCCTGTTGTTCATTGGGGCGATTGTTCGGTCCTGTCTCTTTGTCTCCAGTCTCTTTCGGCGTATCTGGCGTATCAATATCATCGCCATCGCCCTCTGTCGGTTTGATTTGGAGACCATTTTTAGCATCAATCGGAGCAATTTCCCGAATAACTTTAAGAATCTCTGTGTCTTCCAGCAGAATGCTGTCGGTCGGAATCTCGGATGCCTCGTCCAATACGCTGCGGTTTCGGGAATATTCGCGAACCGCATCCGTAATATTAGTAGGGTTTGCTTCCTGCAGTTTATGCTTGTTCAGTACGATGATAGGAGAGATTTCCAACTCTTTTGCGATACGTTCTCTCAAGCCCGCATTACCCTGAACCTCCGTATTGACATTGTAGAACTGCGATTTCAATTCCTGCAACCGGAACATACGATTCGGGTCGAAATCCACCAACAATGTCTGCGGCTTCATATTGTATTTGATGGTTCGACCACTTTCATCCTTGAAAGTGGTAACATATTGATTCTGCAAACGGAATATTGCCTGGTCGTATTCTTGTGGAGATGCCGTTCCCTTGAGATATAGCATCGTGTCCCATTGCGGTACGGTTGTTCCTGTCAGCATCCGGTTAACGGTCAACGTCAGTGTCTTGTGGCCATTTTCTTCACAAGTCTTGATTTTCCCTTTGACAATATCCGTAGTCGCGTATTTGCGCTCTTCGTCAAAGCCTGCTATGTTGATAACTTCGTAATCGCATAGGTTTTTGAATCGGTTCTTTTCTCGTTGAATCAATGCTGCCATGGCATCGCAGGAGGCACGGAAAGGCAACACGACAACAATATGGCGGCACATCTTACCATCCTTTATTTTGTCGTAATCGAGAAAGCCGAGCAGATTCTCATCCTCTTTCGTACCGTCGATTACCTCCAGCAAATCCAGAATCTCGGGTTCGTGTAAAAATTGCCGATGGCTGCCGTCTCTTTTAGTTGTCATCGACTGAGGCCTGAACAACTCGGAAAATGCGTAGGTAATGCCATTTTTACGCAATTCCTTCATCTTTTTTACGGAAGAGGCATTCGGATTGAACGCAAAGCGAATCATCTGTGGAAATCCATAATAAGGATTGTCCCATTCGTTGCAGTCATCCTCTTTGAGATGCTCGTCGTCCCACTGCTTCTGAGCGTCGATAATGTCCGTAAACTGAACAAAGGCAATGATGTCTTCTTTTTTGAATTCATCGCTCATCAAAATACGGTATGGCGTACCGGAAAGATGTATGCGAATCTTTGTGTCCAGTGTTTTTACGACCTCGTCTACCTGATCGAGCGTTTCAAAGCCATCGACACTTTGTAGTTCCTTTTCAATCTGTGATTTGCTGAGATTATATTGTTGCAAGACCTTTCCGTAGGAAGCTCCACGAGCCCCGAAATGTGTTTCATCAACAATCAGCAAATCAATCTGATGTCCAAAAACCTCTTTGTGCTTTGTTTTTATTTTTTCTCCTTGTAGATCTTGTAACGTCAAGAATAATGCGACCTTATCCCCGGCAGCGAGAGTATCGGCGACAATAGTTTCATTACTATTTAACGACGCACTGTCCAAAAACTTGTAGCCAGCAAAGTAAACATGGCTCTCAACAGTCTTTTTCCATTCTTGCTCTACATCGGCTTTGGCAGAGACGACGACCACCATTTTCGCGTTCATCTCTTTGGCGCAGCACATGGCTGTGAATGACTTGCCGAACCGCATTACAGCGTACAGCAACAGATTGTTGCGTCCGGCAGCCACTGCATTTTTAAAGTTGTCAATGACCTGCTGTTGGTTGTCACGGGGAGGATAGCTCTCCGTGCGTTCGTAGGTAAATGTTTGAGGTAAGCGATCCGGAGAATAAAATTGATATTTGCCGTTTTTATCCCGTGCGCTTTGATAGATGTCCGATATAGCCTCTTCCAGATCAGCGGTTGTTGCCCCTTCAAAGAACTCCTTTGAATAGTAAGGCAGATGTCCAAACGTATCCGGCAGCAACCGTGTTCTTCCTTTTTCCTGTTCCAAAAAAGTATGGACAGCAAAATCACGAAAGATAGTCGCTTCATCTATCTGTGCCGAATGTTCGTACTGCTGTACTAAATTCGGGAAGATCTTTCTCCATTCGTCCAAACGCACTCGTACGCCTCGGGCAGTGTCGCCAACCTTCAAATAGTTGGGAACTGTTTCGGTAGAAAAAGCATAGATATGTGGCTCAACCCGCCCTACGATCAAGCCATCGAGAAGAGTCGTATCTATTTTTTGATTTGAATCTGCCATACTATTTTCCTTTCTTTAACAATGAGACAAAAGTCAGTGTTTTATTGCTTCTCCAATCCTTAATCTTACAATAGGTTCCATTATGTTTGAGTATATTGCCCTTTTGACATCCTTCACACTCTTGAATTGTTGTGCTCGAATCAAACAAGTTCTGAACTGTTTGTTGCACACGGCGACAACTGCCCGGAATGACTCCTTTCAAGCCATCCATTTGCCAAATATTCCATGAGATGATGGAAGCAATATATTGCAGCGATTTGAGTTGTGGCTTTTTGCCAAACTTTGCTTTGTAATAATCGATAAAGGTATATAAAAGAGACTCTCGGGCAAGGACAAGGTTATCTCCCTGCCATTCATAACCGTAGATGCTCATGTAAGCCGATTGTGCAGCTTTCAACCATTCGCTTGATGTCTGCGTATTTTCCCCGACAACACGAAGTTTTCTATCGAGGATCCCTATCCTTCGTTCTATCGGTATCGGCTCACCAGTTACAGAATCATATCGGCTCACCAGATAGGGAGCCTCTCCACAGGTGATTTCAAGGCGATTCTCGCTGATGTAGTCATACCATGTTTTACCTTCAGGAAATACTATTTTTCCCTCTGTCGGAATCCATGAATACGAACCGTCAGGATTATCTACCTCCACATTAAATACATTTTCTCGTTCAAACCAAGCATTGTCAACCAGATTATTTTGCTTGTTGCAAATCCATGATGGAGTGAAAACTTCTGCCATTTCACGGCTGCGCTTCTGTTGCATTTCACGGCTTTTGACGGCACGAGGCTTAATCACATCTCCATTTTTGCCAGTAATAGCCTCCAATGTAATTTGATCGCTATATTGATATCCATCCCCCAAATTGGCATAATTGTTTGTCGCCCAGAAAATATTGACTTGACAATTTTCTGAACTTAAAGTGCGATCTATGAGTAACATTGAAAGTAGCTCAGGCGACCGTTCAAAGATTTCATTTTCGTATATGTCAATCTGTAACAGATTCATATATTTTATATTATGCGTTTTGTCACATTTTTTAATTACCGTTTCGGTATACCTCATAATCAGAGTAATTATTCTATATCATAATTAAAATCGGCTTCAATGAGGTCTTTAATATCTACTTTGAGCAGTTGGGCAATCTCTACAAACTGAGCCATTGATGGCTGTACCTTATTGGTCTTCCATCGTGATACAGTCATATCTGTAACCCCCATCTGTTCTGCCAACCAGCGATTGGTTATTTCTTTTTCAGCTAAAATTACACGCAATCGGTTTGAGCATTCTATTTTTGCCATATTACTTCATATTACATGATTAACAGCACAAAGTTAAACATAAAAAGATAATCATCAAAGTAATCTGATAATAATATCCCTATGTAAGATTCAATAATTGATAAACCCTAGTATTTATCTGGTTTTTCTCTGATTATTTAATTTGTCTTTTTGTTCGCTCCACGGAAGGTCGGAAGATGAACCGCCACCGCCCGTGCCAACATGAGCTTGTGCCGGGCCTCCGGCTGCAAGGGTGAACGCGGCCCCTAACAGTTCCGCCTGCTTCCCGCTCACCTGTTCTTGTGGCTCAAATACCGCATTGACAAATTCCTCGTCCGTTATCTGTCCGTTGAAATGCCTTTGAGCCACGTCATAGTCTATCTGGAATTTGGTATCCTCAAAAAGTTCCTCTCCGACCCGTGTCCAGATGTGGAGCGACGGATTCCGGTAGTTGGACACGTTGATGCGGACAAGTTCGGCACCGGACGAGAGGCTGTAACGTTGGGGATTGGCCTTGCGGTCAAGCAAACTTATCTGCTTCCTTTGTCTATCTATGATTGCATCCTTCTCCTTGAACTGCCGTTCTGCCGCTTCCGCCTGATGAATGGCCTTATCTATTTCTTTTTGATAGCCGTTTCGCAATTTCCCGATTTCTGATTTATATTGTTCCTGCAACCATGCCTTTTCTACCTGAAGATCCTTAATCTGTTTATTGAGTTCGGCAATCAGCTTGTCCTTGTCCGCGAGTTCCTTCTTTGCCTTGGCAAGGTCTCCTTTGCCGAACCACGAGAGGATGGTGTTCCTGCCCTCCTGCGCCTTCTCTACATCTGCCTGCAACTTGGCTATATCCTCCTCGTACCGAATTACCTGCTGCCTGTAATAATCCGAGTTGGCCTGGTGCTTTGCCGTGGAGCCGACGATGCCCCGTTGCAGCCCGAACGGTTTCATGGCCGCAGCATAACTGTTCTGGTATTCGTGCAGTTTGGTGCGCCGCATCACATCGTCCGCCGACAGGCGGGGACCGGACTTCGTTTCATACTTCTTCTCGCCCTCCCGCTTCCTGCGGACACGCTCCCCGGTTACAATGGGAACGATGGTGGCGTGCAGGTGCGGGGTCTTCTCGTCCATGTGCAGCACGCACGATACAAGGTTCTCGTTTCCGAAAGTCTCCCTTAGCCATTTGAGGTTGGCATCAATCCAACGATCCAATCTGCCACCATTGGCAATCTTCATCATCTGCCCGTGTGTCCCGGTCAGGATAATGCGGATGGCTTTTGTCTGGTTCTTGCCGACCTTGCGATGCAGCCCGGCGGTGTCTATACGGTGCTGTATCGCTTCGGTACGGTTGGACACACCTTCAGGGAAACTGACCAGCTCCCGGTTGAGATGTGTCCTGCCTGCATCGGCATTGTCCGGGACATATTTCTTCCCTTTTGCATCTTTCCTTTCTATATGGCATGACATTCCGCTGTCATTCCCGCTGCCACGTTGCAGATGGCAGACCGCGTATTGTGTATTGCTCATATCTGTTCGATTTTTGTTATTGTTCCTGTTGTAAAATCCCGTCCTGTTGCCGGAAGCATATGCTTTGCTCCCGAGGGGCATCCCTCGGCCTATGGGCTTTTTGACTGCCGGACGCGGAGCGGAGGCGGTGAAAATGCCCTAATAGGCTACGGGATTTTACAACCCCTTCTTCAAAGGACAGCGAGCTGTCCGCTGTTTTCACATCATTCCGCCCTCCCAGCATCCACCAGTTCAAGCCCGAAAGCGTCGATGAAGTCCTGCAACACGGGGTTGCGTTCTATCATCCTCGCAAGAATCATCTGCGGCGTGTCCTCCATCAGCAGGAAGTCGGCGATGTCCAGTCCCTGGCTGCGCTGTTCGTCGGTCGCCATCTTCTCCAGCAGGTCGGAGCAGGTGGCACGCCTGCAGACGGACTCCAGCATGGGCAGCCGTTGCCGCCATTCGTCCGTCGCCTTTAGGTCAGGGAAGAGAATCACCTCCCGACCGCGCAATACCTGTATGGTTTCTCTGTTAAAACACCCGTGCATCCCTCCGGTGGCAAGCCAGGTGAAGTCGGGAATGAAATGGTCGGCTATAAGTGCCGTCTTCTCGCTCTCGACAATGGCTACAGGCTTGGAGAATATGGCGGCGGAAGTGTCCGACAGCAGGTGTTCACCGAACAGGCACTGCTTCATCCTGAAATCCGGCACCTTTCTTACCGAATGTACCCAGTTCACTTGACTGAATGGCTCTTTGATGCGGTGTCCTGTTGCCGCATCGTAACCCATAATCTTGCCCGCACGCACATTGCCCTTGGCATCTATCTGCCAGAACACGGTCGCACCGCCCCACATCCTTGACGTGCCTACCCTGTAAAGACGGAACAGCCTGTCCGCATCCTCCTTGCCAGTCACTTTGGTAAAGTATCGGTACAAGGGGTTGATGTCATACCTGCGCATGGACTGCTCCACCCAATCAGAGGGAAGAAAGGATATTTGTGGCTTCTGCCCAGATACTGTTCTTGTGGCCGGTCTTGTCCGGGTATCCTTTCCTCCCTCAGCCAACTTTTCTTTAATGGTAGGATTGTCCCGGAAATACTCTTTCGGAGTATAGTGGTAGCCGCAACTGTTGATGTGGTCGCACTTGCCCACATTGCCGGGGAAGAAAATCTCTCCCGCCTCGTCGATATAACGGGTAAAGCAGGCTTTCCTGCCGCACTTCGGACAGGCGGTCTTGCTGCCCGGTCGGTATTTCTGTAGATGGAATCTGTATTCGGTCATGATGTTCTCTTTTGTGGATTCCTGCAAATGAAAAACTCCATTTGCAGTTGCAGTTCTTGCAGTCTTGCAGGAATTTTCCTTTTCCGGCACTCTGAAACTGCAAAACTGCAAAGACTGCAGGCTGCAACAGGGCTTCATCCGTTGCAGTCCGGGGTTGATAATTCATTGTCACTCTCATCAGATTTGCCAGATTCATCATATATGATCTTCTCGTAATGCCCGGCCTTGGACTTCCGCAGCAGCCTGCTCCGGCACAGCTCCTTGAGGTAGTTCATCACCGTACGCTCGCTGACATTCTGCAGTTCCTTTCCAATGGCGATGGCCGTCTTCGTGTCGAAAGTGTCAGGCAGCAGCGACAGCAGCACCTTGGGCGGATCCTCGCACATGTCCTCCGCCACGAATGAGCGGATGCGGCGGTACGAGTCCTCGAAGTAGCCGTTCAGCCGGATGGCAGCCTTTACCGATGCCGTATCCACAGACAGCAGA
>OHBE01000666.1_pt1 | contig 36276 bp, 31 predicted proteins | sample 1577231 | NCBI WGS metagenome assembly OHBE01 (sample SAMEA3541506, study PRJEB24748) | human gut metagenome | biome: human gut; feature: human-associated habitat; material: faeces | place: China | collected 2012 | reverse complement strand
CCACGGAGCCATGGCATCATCGATCTCAAGTTATCGCATCAGTGTTCTCGGAACCATCGCCTTACCGATGACGGAGCTATCGCCGGTGCGCTCCAAGGCTTCTTTCCTTTACGAATCCTCCACAATCTGCCTTTTTTACTCTAAATAACCGAAAAGAATAAAAAAACTTTGTTTTTTACTTGTATATAATGTTTTTTTATTACTTTTGCCTCAGAAATCGAAACACTAATTGAAATTCGGATGAAATCGTTTACTTATGCATATTACTTCTTTTTTTACTTTTACTTTTATCACAAAGTAGAGCGGGAGTTTGTATGTATCAAGTGACAGTGATGCTTAAAGACCAAAGGAAAGAATAAATCATATAAATCCCGCTCCGATTATGGACGCGGGATTTTTTTATATCATATCGTATACCAATGAAAAAGATAGCCATTCAAGGAACAACCGGTTCTTATCACGACATAGCGGCGCACAACTACTTCGAAGGAGAAGAGTTGGAAATAATCTGTTGTCCCACTTTCGAAGAAGTGTTCGCTTCGGTTCGCAAAGACAGCCGGACCATAGGGATGCTGGCCATCGAAAACACGATTGCCGGAAGCCTGCTCTACAACAACGAGTTGCTGCGACAGAGCGGGACGCAGATTATCGGCGAATATAAGCTGCGAATTTCGCACAGCTTTGTCTGCCTGCCCGATGAAGATTGGGAAGACCTGACGGAAGTCAACTCCCACCCCATCGCTCTGATGCAATGCCGCGAGTTTCTGAACCGACATCCGCAACTGAAAGTGGTGGAGAGTGAAGACACCGCCCGCAGCGCGGAAATCATCAGCCGCGAAAACCTGAAAGGACGTGCGGCCATTTGCTCCAAAGTAGCGGCGGAACGCTACGGAATGAAAGTGCTTCAGGAGGGAATAGAAACGAACAAACACAACTTCACCCGCTTTCTTGTCGTGGCAGACCCGTGGCAGGCGGACGAACTTCGCGGGCATGGCACCCCCAAGCCCGACAAAGCAAGCATCGTATTCATGCTGCCTCACACCGAAGGAAGCCTGTCGCAGGTTCTTTCCATCCTCTCTTTTTACAACATCAACCTTACCAAGATACAGTCTCTCCCCATCATCGGACGGGAATGGGAATATCAATTTTATGTGGACATCGCTTTCGGCGATTACCTGAGGTACAAACAAGCCATAGCGGCAATTACTCCATTAACCAAAGAACTTAAAATTTTAGGAGAATATGCAGAAGGAAAATCAAACATATAACATCGCTCCGGCGAGCCGGTTGGACGGCGTGAGCGAATACTACTTCTCGAAAAAACTGAAAGAAGTGGCGCAAATGAACGCGGAGGGGAAAGATGTAATCAGCCTGGGCGTCGGCAGTCCCGACATGCCGCCTTCGGAGAGGGCGATAGAGACGCTGTGCAGAAATGCGCACGACCCTGCCGGGCACGGCTACCAGCCTTACACGGGCATTCCCGAACTTCGCAAAGGTTTTGCCGATTGGTACAGCCGCTGGTACGGAGTAGACTTAGATCCGGCTACGGAGATTCAACCGCTGATCGGTTCGAAAGAAGGTATCCTCCACGTCACGCTGGCATTTGTCAACCCCGGCGAGCAGGTATTGGTGCCTAATCCCGGCTATCCCACATACAGTTCCTTGAGCAAACTGCTGGGCGCCGAAGTGGTTTATTACGACCTGAAAGAAGAGAACGGGTGGTTGCCCGATTTCGAATCTCTGGAACAAATGGATCTGAGCCGTGTGAAGCTGATGTGGACGAACTATCCGAACATGCCCACCGGCACGAATGCCACGCCCGAGCTGTACGAACGCTTGGTAAGCTTCGCGCGGCGGAAGGGGATTGTGATTGTGAACGACAATCCATACAGCTTTATCCTGAACGAAAATCCCGTCAGCATTCTCAGCGTACCGGGAGCCAAAGAGTGCTGCATCGAGTTCAACTCCATGAGCAAAAGCCACAACATGCCCGGATGGCGCATCGGTATGCTGGCATCGAACGCAACCTTTGTGCAATGGATACTGAAAGTGAAAAGCAATATAGACAGCGGAATGTTCCGTGCCATGCAACTGGCTGCCGCGACGGCCCTTGAGTCCGGCCGCATCTGGTACGAAGGAAACAACAGCCGTTACCGCAACCGCCGCCGCCTTGCCGGAGAAATTATGCAGGCATTGGGGTGCAGGTACGACGAAAAGCAAGTCGGCATGTTCCTATGGGGAAAGATTCCCGACTCGTGCAACGATGTGGAAGAACTGACCGAAAAGGTTTTGCACGAGGCCCGCGTGTTTATCACTCCGGGATTTATCTTCGGAAGCAACGGAGCCAGATATATACGCATTTCACTCTGCTGCAAGGAGGAGAAGCTGGAGGAAGCCCTCCGGCGAATCCGCCGGATGTAAGATATTGGAGACAAAGATTCGGTTACAGCCTTACATGGTCTGAAGGCGTATCGGCTTGTCGGTTTATTCATTCGTCAACTAAAAAAACAAAAATATGGAACTGGAATCTATTCTATTACCGGGCATCGACGCAAAAAGGCCCATTGTCATCGCCGGACCGTGCAGTGCGGAGACAGAAGAGCAAGTGATGAACACAGCCAGGCAATTGGCTGCCAAAGGACAAAAGATATTCCGCGCCGGAATATGGAAGCCTCGCACCAAACCGGGTGGTTTCGAGGGAATTGGAGTCGAAGGACTTGTCTGGTTGAAAGAGGTCAAAAAAGAAACAGGCATGTATGTCTCTACCGAAGTGGCGACCGCCAAGCACGTATACGAGTGTTTAAAAGCAGGAATAGATATGCTTTGGGTGGGAGCGCGCACCACAGCCAACCCCTTTGCCGTTCAGGAAATAGCAGACGCTTTAAAAGGCGTCGACATTCCCGTATTCGTAAAAAATCCCGTAAACCCTGATCTCGAACTTTGGATCGGAGCATTGGAACGAATCAACAACGCGGGGCTGAAACGTCTGGGAGCCATTCACCGCGGATTCAGCAGTTACGATAAAAAGATATACCGCAATCTGCCTCAATGGCACATTCCTATCGAGTTGCGCCGCCGCATTCCGGAGCTGCCCATCTTCTGCGATCCGAGCCATATCGGAGGAAAACGCGAACTAATAGCTCCGCTTTGCCAGCAAGCCATGGACCTGAATTTCGACGGGCTCATCGTAGAAAGCCACTGCAACCCCGATGAAGCATGGAGCGATGCCGCACAACAGGTGACTCCCGACGTGCTCGAATACATACTCAACCTCTTGGTTATCCGCACCGAAACACAGTCTACCGAAAACCTCTCGGAACTTCGGAAACAGATAGACGAATGTGACGACAACATCATTCAGGAGCTGGCCAAAAGAATGCGCATCGCACGAGAGATAGGTACATACAAGAAGGAGCACGGAATCACCGTGCTGCAAACGGGAAGATACAACGAGATACTCGAAAAGCGCGGGGCGCAGGGCGAACAATGCGGAATGAACGCCGAGTTCATGAAGAGTATATTCGAGGCCATTCACGAGGAGTCCGTCCGCCAGCAGATGGAGATTATCAACAACGGCCAATAACAGATGCACCCATTAGTAAAACACTGAACAACAGATATGAGAATATTGATATTGGGAGCCGGGAAAATGGGTTCCTTCTTTACAGACATACTGAGTTTCCGGCACGAAACGGCCGTATTCGACGTCAATCCGCATCAACTGCGCTTTGTTTACAACACCTACCGGTTCACCACACTGGAAGAAATCAGGGATTTCGAGCCGGAGCTGGTCATCAACGCCGCCACGGTGAAGTACACACTGGACGCCTTTCGCACGGTGCTTCCCGTGTTGCCCAAAGACTGCATCATCAGCGACATCGCCTCCGTGAAAAACGGACTGAAGAAGTTTTACGAAGAGAGCGGCTTTCGTTATGTTTCCACTCATCCCATGTTCGGCCCCACCTTCGCCAGCTTAAGCAATCTGGGGAACGAAAACGCCATTATCATCAGCGAAGGCGACCACTTGGGCAAGATTTTCTTTAAAGATCTCTATCAGACCCTGCGCTTAAACATCTTCGAATACACATTCGACGAGCACGACCGGACTGTAGCCTACTCGCTCTCCATCCCGTTCGTCTCCACTTTGGTGTTTGCCGCCGTGATGAAACATCAGGAAGCGCCGGGAACCACTTTCAAAAAGCACATGGCTATTGCCAAAGGGCTGATGAGCGAAGACGATTATCTGCTGCAGGAGATTTTATTCAATCCCCGCACACCGGGACAAGTGGAGAATATTCGTTTGGAGCTGAAGCGGCTATTGGAAATCATCACCAACAAAGATGCCGAAGGTATGAAGAAATATCTGGCTAAGATACGGCAGAATATTAAATGAGGCACACAGTAGGAAAACGACCATAGAAGCGTTTCGGACGCTTCGGGGAATCCGTAAAAAAAACAAGCCGTTAGGCAAGAGAAAAAAAGCCCGCCGCCTCTGAAAAAAAGCCCGCGGGCTTTAAAAAAAAGGCGGCGGGCTTTGAAATCAAACACGGCGGGCTTTGAAAAAAAGGCGGCGGGCTTTTCTCTCAAGCACCGCCGCCTTTTTTACACTATATCTTCATCGAATTGCCATGGGGTTACTGCTTTAGCTCCAAACGCCGCCCTGCTTACTGAACTATACATTCACCAAGCGGGTGCAGGCTTACTGCTTCAATTTCAAACGCCGCCCTGCTTACTGCATCATACATTCACCAAACAGGTGCAGGCTTACTGCTTCAATTCCAAACATCGACCTGCTTACTGCATATACATTCATCAAGCGGGTACCGGCCTAATGCTTCAATCTTAAAACATCGCCTGTTTGTTGCAAGCAAATTGTAACTCACGGCAATCGGCGTTATCCCTCACGGCGTTTCTTCTTAAAGAAGCCCTTTTTCCGATAAATAGCGCTCGGCTTCAATCGCAGCCTTACATCCGCTGCCTGCCGCAGTAATTGCCTGACGATAATGGGAGTCGGCTACATCGCCTGCCGCAAAAACTCCCGGAACCTTTGTACGCGGTGTGTTTCCTTCCGTAAGAATGTAACCCACCTCGTCGGTATCGAGGTATTGCTTGAATATATCCGAATTAGGCTTATGCCCGATTGCCAGGAAGAAGCCGTCTATCGGCAATTCATAACGTTCTTCGTCAGACTCGCCCAAACGTTTCACCAGCTTGACGCCTTCCACTCCTCCATCTCCGAACAGCCCTACGGCATTGTGTTCGAAAAGAATTTCGATCTTTTCATGAGCCATCACACGTTCCTGCATAATCTTTGAAGCCCGCAAATAAGGTTTGCGAACAATCAGATAGACTTTAGAGGCCAAACCTGCCAGATAAATGGCTTCTTCGCAAGCCGTATCACCGCCGCCCACTACCGCAACCACTTTCTTACGATAGAAGAACCCGTCGCATGTAGCACAAGCGCTCACACCCATGCCCGCATATTTCTTCTCGTCATCCAGGCCCAAATATTTGGCTGTCGCGCCGGTAGAGATGATAAGCGTATCGGTTTCGATCACTTTCTCCTCATCGATGGTTACTTTGTAAGGAGCCTTGCTCAAGTCTGAAGCGGTAGCTACGCCGAAACGGACATCCGCTCCGAAGCGAACAGCCTGCGAGCGAAGGTCTTCCATCAGTTGCGGACCGCTGATTCCTTCCGGATATCCGGGGAAATTCTCCACATCTGTGGTCGTTGTCAACTGGCCTCCCGGTTGCAATCCTTCATAAAGCACGGGATTCAGGTTGGCGCGTCCCGCATAAATCGCCGCAGTGTAACCGGCCGGTCCGGACCCGATAATCAAACACTTTACTTTTTCTATTTCCATCACGTTATTTCTTTTTTATATTTACTTTCCATCATACGCCCATCCAAGCACAAACCCCCGAACAGGACGGCCTTATCTCAAATCAATGATTTCTGCTTTCGGAAACTTCTTTTTGTCGAACACGAAATCGGTATCGGCATATTTCTTACCGGTTCGATAGGCGGTAACCGTTATTTCGGAACGGTTTTTTACTCCCGGCTGCTGAAGCGAAATAAAAACCGGCTGATAAGTATTCCGGGCTACGTAGAGAACGATACGCGAAAAACTCTGTTTCCGGTCTGTTGCCGTCAGAATTACTTCAAAAACCGGCTTCCCATGAAAATCGGCAACTTTCCCCAAGGCATAAGAGAAGCCTTTCCGGTAACTATATAATAAAGCGTACGGATTTATAGTCCGAAGTTCTTCCTGCGTAGGGTTACTGATATTCACTTCATCGCTGCCGTCCATATAGCTCCATTGCGTTGTTCCGTCGAACCAAGTTGTCGCTTCCGAAGTTTTCAGCAGAAATTTCTCGCCTTTCAACCGAATCAAGCCATCGGAAAAGCTCTCCAATTGGCCGTTGTTATACGTCTTAACCGCAAATTCGGCCTGAACTCCTCCCGCTTTGCGAAAGGCTTCCGCCGCATTGTCCAAAACAGTTTTAGCCTGCGGCTGCCGTTGCTGGGCAGCCACAGGTAAAGACAATAAAGCTACTATAATACTAAAGATATATTTTCTCATTTTTGAATAAACGGACTGTTATTGTAAATTGTTCAAACGCATTTCCAAGTCATTGTCATCCACGCACATCACATCACGGGCTTTACTGCCTTGTGCCGGACCGACAATGCCGGCTCTCTCCAATTGGTCCATAATTCTTCCTGCACGGTTGTACCCGATCGAGAATTTACGCTGGATTAATGAGGTAGACCCTTGCTGATGAATAACCACCAAGCGGGCGGCATCCTCGAACAACGGATCGAGGCGTCCCATATCGACATCACCCGGTTCGCCTCCGCTCTCTTCATTCACATATTCAGGCAGAAAGAAAGCAGTGGGATATCCTTGCTGACGAGCGATGTATCTGGTAATCTCCTCCACTTCCGGCGTATCGATAAAAGCACATTGCACACGCACCGGATCGGCTCCTTGCAAGAAAAGCATATCGCCTTTACCTATCAGCCGATTGGCACCGGGACGGTCGAGAATGGTGCGGGAGTCCATCATGGCGGATACACGGAAAGCAATACGGGCGGGGAAATTCGCCTTAATGGTTCCTGTAATGATATTCGTGGTCGGACGCTGAGTAGCAATAATCATGTGAATACCCACCGCACGTGCCAACTGAGCGATGCGCGCAATCGGAAGTTCCACCTCCTTGCCGGCAGTCATGATCAAGTCGCCGAACTCATCAATTACGACAACGATGTACGGCATGAATTTATGTCCTTTTTCCGGATTCAGGCGGCGATTGATGAACTTCTCGTTGTATTCTCTGATATTACGCACATGAGCCATTTTCAGCAGGTCATAACGGGTATCCATTTCCACACAAACCGAATTCAACGTCTGCACCACTTTGGTCACATCCGTAATGATAGGTTCTCCCTCATCGGGCAGTTTGGCAAGGAAATGATTCTCAATCACCGAATAGATGCTGAACTCTACCTTCTTGGGGTCGACCAGCACAAACTTCAGCTCGGCAGGATGCTTCTTGTAAAGCAGAGAAGTGATAATGGCATTCAGCCCCACGGATTTACCCTGTCCCGTCGCTCCCGCCACCAGCACGTGAGGCATTTTACAGAGATCGAACATGAAAACCTCGTTCGTGATTGTTTTTCCGAGAACAACCGGCAGTTCAAACTTGGATTCCTGAAACTTCTTGCTGCCAATCACACTTTGTCCCGAAACAATCTTCGGATTTTTGTTCGGCACCTCGATACCGATTGTTCCTTTTCCCGGTATGGGAGCGATGATACGGATTCCGTCCGCCGAAAGGCTCAATGCGATATCATCTTCGAGTCCCCTGATTTTAGAAATACGCACTCCCTGCTCCGGAGTTATCTCATATAAGGTAACCGTAGGGCCTACGGTTGCTTTAATGGTACTGATCTCGATGCCGAAGCTCCGCAACGTATTGATGATTCTGTCCTTATTCGCATTTTGCTCTTCCATGTCAATGGTTGGTTCGTCATTATCAAAATGCTTCATCAAGTCGACAGTCGGGAAACGATAGTTTTCCAAATCTTTGGTCGGATTATAAGGTTCCTGTTCCGGTCCGCGATACTCTTCTTCTTCAGCGGCGCTTTCAACCTCAAATCCGGGTTCGGCTTCGTCGAACCGTTCTTCCTGAGCTGCTGCGAAATCTGCTTCGGTCGGCACTTGTCCGATAGTCATGGGAATACCGTTTCCATTCGAAGGTTCCGGAGTATCTCCTTTCAATTGAGGATTATCCGGATTCGTATGCTTATCGTTTTCGCCAACCACTTGCATATCAATTGCAGGAGCAGACGGTTTCGCCGCATTGTGCTTCAAATCAAATTCCACTTCTTTCGGGCGGGATATGGTAAACTCATGAGTCTCTTCACGCTCCGGAACAGGATGTTCTTTCCGTTTCCGCCTGAGGAAACTCAACCCGAACAATTTGCGAAGCCAAGTAATGGTTCGCCTGCTGAGATAAATAAAGAAACAAATAGCTGTCACCAGCAAAAGCATCCACACGCCGGGAACTCCCACCTGCGAAACCAGCCACCGGCTTACATTATATCCATGCATTCCGCCGAGATAAATGAAAGAGTCCTGATAATGATCCATAAAAGCGAATCCGAAGAAAACGGAAAACCAGATCAATAAAAGCGAACATCCGACAAACCATTTCCATAAACGCACGTTACGCACTTTCATAAGCTTCAGTCCGGCTACAGCCAAAAACACAAGAATAAAAAAAGAAGAGATGCCGAAGCAGTCATTAATGAGATAGCTTGCCAGCTGCGCTCCTCGCGAACCCGCATAATTCTTCACATGATTGTTGACCGCCGACAGGTCGGCAGGATTACCGCTGTCGATAATGCTCTGGTCGGCCGCGCCGGTAAAGAAGAAAGAAGAAAACGCCAATAACAGATAAACCGAAAAAATGACCAGCATCAGTCCGACGACAAAATGTATAGTCTCATTCCTTAATGCATTTCCAGCTTTATCAAAGGAAGACGAATTCTTTTTATTCTCTTTATCCGATTTCTTTTTTGCCATGAGTATATTCTGTTTTATCTTTAATGCACTTTGCTATCTAAGCTGCAAAAATAATAAAAAAATACGGAGCGCTGCGTTCATTCAATCCTTTTTTGTTACCTTTGCAATTCAAAACAAAGCTGATTATGGAAAAAGAGAGCCAAACGATATTTGACAAGAATGTGATTGAATTCGTTACCGTAGCCGCAGAATTTTGCGCATTCCTCGAACGTGCCGGCGAAATGAAGCAAAGCACTTTTATCGACACATCGCTTAAAATTCTGCCTCTGCTCTATCTCAAGGCTTCCATGCTTCCAACAGTCGAAACGATAGGTGATGAAGCTCCCGAAACGTACGTGACCGAAGAGATATACGAAGTGCTCCGTCTGAACTTGGCGGAACTGATGGGAGAAAAAGACGATTATCTCGATGTTTTTGTTGAAGACATGGTATACAGCGATCAGCCTATCAAAAAATCCGTATCGGAGGATTTGGCGGATATCTATCAAGACATCAAGGATTTTATCTTTGTATTCCAACTCGGACTAAACGAAACGATGAACGATTCTTTGGCTATTTGCCGGGAAAGTTTCGGTATGCTGTGGGGACAGAAACTTGTAAATACACTCCGCGCGCTTCATGACGCTAAATACAATCAAGCGGACGAAGAACATTGTCACGATGAAGATTGCCATTGCCACGATTGAGAAATAGAAAAATGATAGTAAGAAGAACCATTAATAAAGACGAAGTCAGAGAACTGCCTAAAGCCGTTTTCCCGGGACAGATTCATGTCATCCGGTCGGAAGCGGAAACGATAAAAGCAGTAACCTATCTACAGTCGAAGTCTGTTTTGGGCATTGACAGCGAAACGCGCCCATGCTTTAAAAAAGGGCAGTCGCACAAAGTAGCGCTTCTTCAAATTTCGTCCGAAGAATGTTGTTTCCTGTTTCGCCTCAACATAACCGGATTGTCTCAACCTCTGATCGATTTATTGGAAAACCCGGAAGTTATCAAAGTCGGTCTCTCTCTTAAAGACGACTTTATGATGTTGCACAAACGGGCTCCGTTTCATCAGCAAAGCTGCATCGACTTGCAAGACTATGTGCGTCCTTTTGGAATACAGGATAAAAGTCTGCAAAAAATCTACGCCATCTTATTCAAAGAAAAGATTTCCAAATCGCAACGGTTATCGAACTGGGAAGCCGACGTATTGAGCGACAGCCAGAAACAATACGCTGCCGTCGACGCTTGGGCATGTCTCAACATCTACAACTTGCTGCAAGAGTTGAAACGAACCGGAAATTATAAGATAGCCCTTGAACCTGAAGAAAAAAACATCTCATAAACATCGAAAAATAAGCCAGCATGCATAAAGTATACCTCAAGCCGGGTAAAGAAGAGTCGCTCAAAAGGTTTCACCCCTGGATATTCTCCGGCGCAATCTCCCGTATCGACGGAGAACCCGAAGAAGGCGAAGTGGTAGAAGTATATACTTCGAAAAAGGAATTTATAGCCGAAGGTCACTTCCAAATCGGCAGCATTGCCGTTCGTGTACTCTCGTTCCGGCAAGAGCCGGTGAACCGGGAATTCTGGAAACATAAGCTGGAAATAGCTTATAACATGCGTTGCAGCATCGGAATTGCCACCAATCCGGAAAATGACACATACCGGCTTGTGCATGGTGAAGGCGACAATCTGCCGGGATTGATAATCGATATCTACGCGAAAACCGCCGTCATGCAGGCTCACTCCGCAGGAATGCATGCAGATCGCATGGCTATTGCCGAAGCTCTTTTGGAAGTAATGGGTGATAAAATCGAGAACATCTATTACAAGTCGGAAACAACGTTGCCTTTCAAAGCCGACCTTTTCCCCGAAAACGGATTTCTGAAAGGAGGAAGCCACGACAATATCGCACAAGAATACGGACTCAGGTTTCATGTAGACTGGCTGAAGGGACAAAAAACGGGATTCTTTGTCGACCAACGGGAGAACCGCTCGCTGTTGGAACGCTATGCTAAGAACCGTTCGGTATTGAACATGTTCTGCTATACCGGCGGATTCTCGTTCTATGCCATGCGGGGAGGCGCCAAACTGGTGCATTCGGTAGACAGCTCGGCCAAAGCAATCGATCTGACGAATAAGAACGTGGAATTGAATTTTCCCGGCGATTCCCGCCATGAAGCTTTTGCAGAAGATGCGTTCAAGTTCCTCGACCGGATGGGCGACCAATATGATTTGATCGTACTCGACCCTCCTGCTTTCGCCAAACATAAAGACGCTTTACGGAACGCGCTGCAAGGCTATCGCAAATTAAACGCCAAAGCTTTCGAAAAAATTAAGCCGGGCGGCATTCTGTTTACGTTTTCCTGCTCGCAAGTCGTCACCAAAGACAATTTCCGTACCGCTGTCTTTACTGCGGCAGCCATGTCGGGACGCAGTGTCCGCATTCTGCATCAGCTGACACAGCCTGCCGACCATCCGGTAAACATATACCATCCTGAAGGAGAATACTTGAAAGGATTGGTATTATATGTGGAGTAAAAAGCATTCAATTGTTATTTAAGGTTAACAATCGGCATTTTTAAATCGATATATCATGTTTTAAAACATAAAACACTTATCTTTGCACTGTGTTTTTCATGGTATTAGATTTAAGGTTAATAAAGATTGGCTGTCTGGGATAGATAGCCTTCTTTTTTTATATACCTCTTTCTTATATACCCTCTACCCAAAAAACTTTCACATTTAGGAAAGATAGATCTATCTTTAGGCAAACGCGTTTTTTGTTCTTAGGCAAATAGCTTTTGCCGATGCAACCCTTTTCAGACCAATTCTCCCCTCAGAGTAATTTTTCGGAAAGCTAAAACCGGATATGCCGAATATTACCCCAATTTTGACAAACGCAGTCGCTACAAAATGCCGGACTCTTTCATCATAAAATCTCAGGTACCGACAAGCCGACACGATTTTATTCTTAGTATGATACGGATTTATCAGAAAAAGCATAAAGAAGAGCGCCTCTTTAGAAGCTTTTTCCCGATTATTTGTCCACCCAATTGATGAATATATTATATTTGCATCTCATTAATTCACTAAATAGAGAAACACAAATAAGAAAATTATGAGTATCAAAGTTCGTTTGATCATTATGAACTTCCTGCAATTTGCGGTATGGGGTTCTTATCTGACTTCCATGGGAAGCTATCTGGCAAACATCGGAATGGGAGAAAACATCGGTCTCTTCTATGCCATGCAGGGAATTGTATCTTTATTCATGCCCGCCATATTAGGAATCATTGCCGACCGATGGATTCCCGCACAAAAACTGTTAAGCATCAGCCATTTTCTGGCAGCATTCTTCATGGTATTGGCAGGTTATTACGGTATGACCGCCGAACCCCAAGTCAGTTTCCCGGTTTTATTTAGCTTATATTCATTAAGTGTCGCTTTTTATATGCCTACCCTTGCGCTTTCGAACTCGGTGGCTTATACAGCGCTCGATCAGGCTGGTCTTGATACCATCAAATACTTTCCCCCGATCCGTATATTCGGAACCATCGGCTTCATCTGTTCCATGTGGGCTATCGACCTGCTCGGCTTACAGACCAGTTACGGACAATTTTATGCATGTGCCGTCATCGGTTTCATTTATGGAATATACGCATTGACATTACCTCATTGTCCTGTCAGCCACAACAATCAAACCAAATCGTTGGTCGAAGCCTTGGGATTACGCGCTTTCACATTGTTCAAAAGCAAGAAAATGGCCATTTTCTTTATTTTCTCCATGCTTTTGGGAGTATCTTTACAGATTACCAACGGATTTGCCAACCCGTATATCAGCAGTTTCGGTTCCATCCCCGAATACGCGAATACCTTTGGAGTGCAACACGCCAATATCCTTATTTCGCTCTCGCAAGTGTCCGAAACTCTGTGCATTCTGCTCATTCCTTTCTTTCTGAGTAAATTCGGAATCAAGAGAGTAATGCTGATAGCCATGCTGGCGTGGGTATTGCGGTTCGCTTTATTCGGTTTCGGCAACCCGGGAAGCGGAGTGTGGATGTTTATCCTTTCCATGCTTGTATACGGAGTAGCGTTTGATTTTTTCAACATTTCAGGCTCTCTGTTTGTTGATAGAGAAACAGACATCGGCATCCGTTCCAGCGCACAAGGGCTATTTGTCATCATGACCAACGGTTTCGGAGCCACAATCGGAACTTTGGGAGCTCAAGCTGTCGTAAACCGTTTTGTCGACTTCAACAGTGCAGCTCCCCAAACAGAAGGTTGGGCTTCTGCATGGTTCGTATTTGCCGGATACGCATTGACCGTAGCCGTTCTGTTTGCAATCATATTCAGGTACAAACATCAACCGGAAACAGCTAATAAAAAATAAAGAATGAACAACAAGATAGAATTACAAGTAATAAGCATCACCAACAGCCAAGCTCAGATAGGCGCGTTTGCCATGCTTCTGGGTGAAGTAAACGGAGAGAGACAGCTGCCTATCATCATAGGGCCTGCCGAAGCTCAAGCGACTGCTTTATACTTGAAAGGTCTTCAGACTCCCCGTCCGCTGACGCACGACTTGTTCACGGCTGCCATCAACGTACTTGGAGCCAATCTGCTCCGCGTTTTGATTTACAAGGCTGAGGAAGGCATTTTCTATTCTTACATTTACTTAAAAAAAGAGAACGAAATTATTCGCATGGATGCACGAACTTCAGATGCAATAGCGTTGGCGGTACGCGCCGGGGCTCCCATTCTTATCTATGAATCGATTCTTGAAAAAGAGTGTCTGCGCATCCCTGAAGAAGAGAAAGAACACCAAGAAGAGGGAGGAAATAAAGGAAAAGAAACTCAGGAAGAAAGCATTGAAGCACTACAAGACGCATTGGAGCGAGCGATAAAGAGCGAGGATTACGAATTGGCCGCCAAATTACGCGACCAGATCCGCTTAAGAAATCAAAACCAATAACCATGCACCTATTTTATACTCCTGACATATCACACAACAACGAGTTGCCGGAAGAAGAAGCGCAACATTGTATCCGCGTATTACGGCTGAACATCGGAGACGAAGTGATTCTGACCGACGGAAAAGGCTGTTTCTACAAAGCTGAAATATCGGCGGCAACCCACAAACGTTGTCTGGTAACAGTAAAAGAATCCATCCCCCAACCTCCTCTCACTCTTTGCCGCATCCATATTGCTATGGCACCGACCAAAAACATGGACCGGAACGAATGGTTTGCCGAAAAGGCGACAGAAATAGGAATAGACCAACTTTCCTTTCTCTGCTGCCGTTTCTCCGAACGGAAAGTCATTAAAACCGAACGCATTGAAAAGATTTTGGTGTCGGCGATGAAACAATCGCTCAAAGCATACCTCCCAAAACTCAACGAGATGATGGAATTCGACAAATTCATCGCGCAGGATTTTAAAGGGCAGAAGTTTATCGCTCATTGCTACGAAGGTGCAAAGCCTCAGCTGAAACATATCTTGAAACCCGGCGAAGACGCCATAGTCTTAATCGGGCCCGAAGGAGATTTCAGCGAAGAAGAGGTGGAAAAAGCCATAAACAACGGATTCATTCCTGTTAGTTTGGGAAGATCGAGGCTCAGGACGGAAACGGCAGCATTGGTGGCTTGCCACACACTAAACCTGCTTAACCAATAAGCAATATACAAACTTTTAAAAACACACGGTATGAAAAAGAAATTGATCGCAAAAATCTCAGCATTGGCTATCCTGATTGTATTCTTTACAGCCTGCTCTAAAAAGGTAGAATATACTAACGCAATACCGGCGGACGCTTCCTTCGTGGTTTCCATCGACCTGAAATCTTTGATTGACAAAACGGGAATAGACAACAAAGAAAATGAATCCGTCAGACAAAAAATAGTAGAATCTTTGAAGAGCGGACTTGATGCCTCAGCTTTTCAACATATGGAGAAGATCATAAAGAATCCGCAAGAATCGGGGATCAATATAAAATCTCCGGTCTATATATTCAAGTCTCCAACCTTCAATGAATCTGTACTTCTGGCCGAAATCAGCAATGAAGACAAACTCCACAAATCGTTGGAATACATGGAGAAAGAAAATATATGCCAACCGGTTTCCGAAACAGACGGATATTGCTTTACGACCTTCAAAAAGGAGCTGATAGTTTTCAACAATTCCGCAGTAATGATGACATTAGGTCGAAGTTCATCGCAAACGGAAAGTGTTCAGAAAAGACTTGCGGCTTTATTAAAACAGTCTGCGGAACAAAGCATTCACCAATCGGAAGCTTTCCGGAAAACTTCGGAGCGGAAAGAAGATATCAAACTTATGGCTTCGATGGAAACTCTTTCTGCAAAGAACGAAAAATTATTTTCTCTTGGAAGCCCGACCGGTATCGACCCCAGACAAATTACAGTAATAAGCGGACTGAATTTCGAAAAAGGAAAAATCAGCCTTAAAACAGAGAACTACACCGAAAACGATACCATACAAGCATTTATTAAAAAGCATAACAATACATTTATTAAACCGAAAGGTGTTTTCAATAAATACTTTCCGGCTTCCACCTTGATGTTCATTACCTTTGGGGTAAAAGGAGACCAACTATATGAACTGCTAAATATCAAGAATCTATCATTGGGCGAAACAGAAGAAATAAAAGCAATAGTCGACTCGTTCAACGGTGATATTACCGCCGGGCTGATCAATGTCACCATGGAGAACGCCCCCGCCTTTATGGCTTATGCGGAAGTGAGCGACAACAATGCCGTTCAGAGGCTATATGCAAACAAACAAAAAATGAACTTGAGAAAAGGGAGCGATATTCTGCAATTGGGGAAAAACGAATATGTGTATAAGTCGAAAAACATGAATATCTTTTTCGGTGTGAAAGACAAGCAAATGTATGCAACCAACGACGAGATGCTATATAAAAGAATAGGTAAAGCTGCCGAAAAATCTGTCAAAGATGCTGTTTACGCGTCTGAAATGAAAGGCAATCCTCTATACATGGCAATTAACGCAGAGGCAATAGCAGACCTTCCTTTGGTTAAAATGATAATCAGCTTCAACAGCAAAGAGGCCCAAACGCTATCCGGTTTACTCGCCGGAACCTCGCATCTATCGGCCTCTTTCGAAAGAGAGACTTCCGATATCACCCTTCATCTGAAAAACAAAAACGATAATGCCTTGAAGCAAATAGTAGAATTTGCCAAACAATTCGCCGGCATGTAATTGATCAGAGATGAACAGTATCCACCTCAGGCAAACACTTCCGGAAGTGTTTGCCGACCGCAATTCAATCCATTCCGACATCTGGCATCGGGACTTTACGTTCCGCAAAGGTGAAACTTATTTGATAGAAGCCGCTTCCGGAACCGGCAAATCTTCTCTGTGCAGCTACATTTACGGTTATCGGAACGATTACCAGGGGATTATCTGTTTCGACGAAAGCAACATCAAGAGTTACACGGTGGAGCAATGGTGCAATATAAGAAAGCATTCCATAAGCATGCTCTTTCAAGACCTGAGGCTTTTCAGCGAACTTACCGCTTTTGAGAACATACAATTGAAAAACAAGCTGACCGGCTGGAAAAAGAAGAGGGAGATACTGTCATTATTCGAAACTCTACGCATAGGGGATAAGATACATGTAAAGGCCGGCAAGCTCTCGTTCGGACAGCAACAACGGGTCGCTTTCATCCGCTCGCTCTGCCAACCGTTCGATTTTATCTTTCTGGATGAGCCAACCAGCCATCTGGATGATGAAAACAGTGAAATAATGAAAGAAATCGTTCTTTCGGAAGCCGGCAAACAAAAAGCGGGAATCGTTATCACATCCATAGGCAAGCATCCGGAACTTCCTTACGGCCAGAAAGTTCTCCTTTAAGAACATCTCCCGATAAGAATAACTTCCGCATATGATAAACATTTAATAAATAATTGATGAACAGACTTGTCTGGAAATTACTCCGCCAACATATCAGCATCGGGCAGCTCGGCAGCTTTATCATGGCCAACATTTTCGGCATGGTAATCGTCTTGCTCAGCGTACAATTCTACAAAGACGTTCTTCCCGTATTTACCGAGGGAGATAGTTTCATGAAGAAAGATTTCATCATAGCCACCAAAAGAGTCAGCACACTCGGTTCGCTGGCCGGGAAAAGCAGTATGTTCTCTCCCCAAGAAGCAGAAGACCTCAAGAAACAACCATTTACAAAAAGAATGGGCATGTTTACCCCTTCCCAATTTCAGGTATCTGCCGGGTTAGGCATGAAAGGGACAGGGATTTACATCAGTACGGATATGTTTTTCGAGTCGGTACCCGATGAGTTTGTCGACGTCAAACTCGACAAGTGGCAGTTTCATCCCGACACACGTCTCATTCCCATTATCATCCCACGCAATTACCTGAATCTGTATAATTTCGGATTCGCCCAAAGCCGCAACCTTCCTCAACTGTCGGAAGGATTGATGAGTCTCATTCAAATGGATATTACGATACGCGGAAACGGCAGAGCAGAACAATACAAAGGAAACATCATCGGCTTTTCCAATCGTTTGAATACAATCTTGGTTCCTCAATCTTTCATGAGTTGGGCAAACAACAACTTCTCTCCCGATAAAGAGCCTCGCCCCAACCGACTTATCATCGAAGTGAACAACCCGGCAGATGCAGCCATTGCCGAGTACTTCAAAAAGAACGGTTACGAAGCAGAAGACGGGAAGCTCGACGCAGGCAAGGCAACACACTTTCTGCGACTGATCACGGGCATTGTGCTGGCAATCGGCTTGGCAATCAGCCTGCTTTCTTTTTTCATCCTGATGCTAAGCATTTACTTGTTGCTCCAAAAGAATACGGATAAACTGGAAGACCTCATGCTCATCGGATACAGCCCCCAAAAGATAGCGCTCCCTTACCAGCTGCTTACCGTAATGCTGAATGCTGTCGTACTGATTATATCCGTTGCAATTGTAATTTGGCTGCGGACATATTATATAAACTCCATTCAGTCTCTTTTTCCTCAGATGCACAAAGGTTCCATGTGGCTGACCGCCGGTACAGGCATCGTACTGTTTCTCACCGTATCGGTCATCAATATTCTGATTATCAAACGCAAGGTCATCGCAATCTGGTTTCGGAAGAAATAGAAACCCTTATTGCCCCTTTCTTTTTTCCTTTTCATTCAAAAGTAAAAAAAGAAAAGAAATATTTGTGCATAAGGAATAAAAAGAGTAATTTTGTGCCCGATTATTCCGCAACGGGTTCGTTCAAGAGCTCTTTAAGTGATTTAAAGACCACCCGCCGGAGCTAACTAATACATTTAAGACAGAAATGTACGCAATTGTAGAAATCAACGGCCAGCAGTTCAAAGCAGAAGCCGGAAAGAAGTTGTTCGTTCACCACATCCAAGGCGCGGAGAACGGAGCAACAGTAGAGTTTGAAAGAGTTCTTTTGGTAGACAAAGACGGAAATGTGACGGTAGGCGCTCCTACAGTAGAAGGCGCAAAAGTTGTTTGTCAGGTTGTTTCAAGCCTGGTAAAAGGCGACAAAGTGCTTGTCTTCCATAAAAAAAGAAGAAAAGGTTACAGAAAACTGAACGGTCACCGTCAGCAGTTCACAGAGTTAACAATTACAGAAGTAGTAGCTTAATCAATTTAAAAAAGTAAGAAGAAATGGCACATAAAAAAGGTGTCGGTAGTTCTAAGAACGGCCGCGAATCACACAGCAAGAGATTAGGCGTTAAAATGTTCGGTGGCGAAGCTTGCAAAGCCGGTAACATCATCGTTCGCCAAAGAGGAACAGAATTCCATCCGGGTGACAACATCGGTATGGGTAAAGATCATACGCTTTTCGCTTTAGTAGATGGTACAGTAAAGTTCAAGGTAGGTAAGGAAGACAAAAGATACGTTTCTGTAATTCCTTCGACAGAAGCATAACTGCATCATATCCAAATAACAGATTAAAAAGGGGCTGTCCAAACAAAGTCGGATAGCCCCTTGCTGTTTATAATAAACACGACAAACTTTGGAAAACGCCCCGGTCGGGCACGTAGAATCATAGAAAATATTCCATTTTAGTCTCGTTTCTATCGTTTTTGAGTATCTTTGCATTTCAAAACATAGTTCATAAAAAGTTTACGATATGCTTACCATCAAACAAATTACGGAAAACACGGAAGCAGTGCTCCGCGGATTGGAAAAGAAACATTTCAAACATGCAAAAGAGACGATCGAAGAAGTAATCTCACTCAACGATAAAAGACGTAGCACACAAAATCAATTGGATAAAAATCTTGCGGAGGTGAACTCGCTGTCGCGCACCATCGGCGGATTGATGAAAGAAGGGAAAAAGGAAGAAGCCGAAGCGGCACGGACACGTGTGGCCGAGCTGAAAGAAGTTAACAAAGGATTGGACGCAACCATGACACAGGCCGCCGCGGATATGCAGGAGTTGCTCTATACCATCCCCAACGTCCCCTATGAGGATGTGCCCGAAGGAACGGGAGCCGACGACAACGTAGTGGAAAAGACGGGCGGTATGCAACATGAGCTGCCGAAAGACGCTCTCCCTCATTGGGAGTTGGCAAAGAAATACGATTTGATCGATTTCGACCTCGGCGTAAAAGTCACCGGAGCAGGCTTCCCTGTGTATAAAGGGAAAGGCGCCCGGCTGCAACGCGCGCTTATCAATTTCTTTCTGGACGAGGCACGTGAATCGGGGTATACGGAAATCATGCCTCCCACCGTTGTCAACTCCGCGTCGGGCTATGGCACGGGGCAACTTCCCGATAAGGAAGGACAAATGTATCACTGCGAAGCGGACGACTTATACCTGATTCCAACGGCAGAAGTCCCCGTAACGAATATCTATCGCGACGTGATTCTGGAAGAAAAACAACTGCCGGTTAAAAACTGTGCTTACACGCAATGCTTCCGTCGCGAGGCAGGTTCTTACGGAAAAGATGTACGCGGATTGAACCGTTTGCACGAATTTTCAAAAGTAGAGCTTGTACGTATAGACAAGCCCGAACACTCACGGGAATCTCACAAGGAAATGCTCGACCACGTTGAAGGCTTGTTGCAAAAGCTGGAACTTCCCTACCGCATCCTTCGCCTCTGCGGAGGCGACATGAGCTTTACAGCCGCTCTTTGCTTCGACTTCGAAGTATATTCCGAAGCGCAGAAACGCTGGTTGGAGGTAAGCTCGGTATCCAACTTCGACACCTATCAGGCCAACCGTCTGAAATGCCGGTATCGCAGCGCGGAAAAGAAAACCGAACTTTGCCATACGTTAAACGGTTCGGCGCTGGCTTTGCCGCGTATTGTCGCCGCCCTGCTCGAAAACAACCAGACTCCCGAAGGAATCCGGATTCCCAAAGCGCTGGTTCCTTACTGCGGATTCGAGATGATCGACTAAATTAAAAGGCACGGGCCGAAGGCGATAAGCCGTTGCTTTCCGGGCAAACCGAATGTTTTGCCGGCGTGTTGCCGTCGCAAGCAGCTATCGGAAGGCAACGGACTTCCAACAAACCTAATATATTGCCGGTGTATCAATCACTTTCGCCACATCGCGCAGAGAAATATGCTTGCAACAAAGCTTACATATTGCCGGCGACACATAAAATCAGAGAAAAGGAAGTGTTTGACGAAAAGTTTCCATATCTTTGCAGCAATTTATCATTCTGAAATAAAAAACGTAATAAATCAAACAAATTAATTCATAATGAATAAAATCATTAGCAAAAGACGTTTTTCTGAAAAAGTGTTTCAATTCGAGATTGAAGCTCCTTTAATAGCGAAATCCCGCAAAGCGGGACATTTCGTTATCGTGCGTGTAGGCGAAAAAGGCGAACGTATGCCCTTAACCATTGCCAAAGCCGATGTAAAGAAAGGCACCATCACGCTGGTTGTACAGGAGGTAGGACTCTCCTCCACCCGCCTTTGCGAGCTTAATGAGGGCGATTACATCACCGATGTGGTAGGTCCGCTCGGACAAGCCACCCACATCGAGAATTTCGGAACAGTAGTATGCGCGGGCGGCGGTGTCGGCGTAGCTCCGATGCTTCCTATCGTACAAGCGCTGAAGGCTGCCGGCAACAGGGTAATCACGGTATTGGCAGGACGCAGCAAGGATTTGATCATTCTGGAGCAGGAAATGCGCGACAGCTCCGACGAAGTGATTATCATGACCGACGACGGCTCGTACGGACGCAAAGGACTGGTGACGGAAGGGGTGGAAGAAGTCATCAAACGGGAAAAAGTAGACAAATGCTTTGCCATCGGTCCTGCCATCATGATGAAATTCGTCTGCCTGCTGACAAAGAAATATGAAATTCCGACGGACGTCTCGCTGAACACCATCATGGTAGACGGAACGGGCATGTGCGGCGCATGCCGTATCACGGTGGGCGGAAAGACAAAGTTCGTTTGTGTAGACGGTCCGGAGTTCGACGGACACCAAGTAGACTTCGATGAAATGCTGAAACGCATGGGAGCCTTTAGAAGCATCGAACACAGAAAAATGCAGAAGCTGCATCCCGAAACGAAATGCAAAGCCATCGAGGAGGAAGACGAAACAAGCAGAAACGCGGCTTGGCGACAAGAATTGCGCAAAGCGATGAAAGCCAAAGAGCGGACTGCCATCCCCCGTGTGGAAATGAACGAATTGGATCCGGAGTACCGCTCGCGCAGCCGCAAGGAAGAAGTAAACCTCGGCCTCACCGAAGAGCAAGCTCTGACCGAAGCCAAACGCTGCCTCGACTGCGCCAACCCCGGCTGCATGGAAGGATGCCCCGTAGGAGTCGACATTCCCCGTTTTATTAAAAACATAGAGCGCGGCGAATTTCTGGAAGCAGCCAAAACACTGAAAGAAACAAGCGCGCTTCCCGCCGTATGCGGCCGTGTGTGCCCTCAGGAGAAACAATGCGAATCGAAATGTATCCACCTGAAGATGAACGAACAACCCGTAGCTATCGGATATCTCGAACGTTTTGCCGCCGATTACGAGCGCGAAAGCGGAGAAATATCCGTCCCTGCCATCGCAGAGAAAAACGGAATCAAGATAGCCGTCATCGGCTCCGGACCGGCGGGCTTGTCTTTTGCCGGCGACATGGTCAAGTACGGATACGACGTCACCGTATTCGAAGCGTTGCACGAAGTAGGAGGCGTATTGAAATACGGCATCCCGGAGTTTCGGTTGCCAAATAAGATTGTCGACGTCGAGATAGACAACCTCGCAAGAATGGGAGTCACATTCCTGAAAGACTGCATTGTGGGAAAAACAATCGACATCGAGGACCTGAAAAAAGAAGGCTTCAAGGGATTCTTCGTGGCTTCAGGCGCAGGATTGCCCAATTTCATGAACATACCGGGCGAAAACTCCATCAATGTGATGTCGTCCAACGAATACCTGACACGTGTGAATCTCATGGACGCCGCAAGCGAAGACTCCGACACTCCCGTCACCTTCGGCAAGAATGTGGCGGTAATCGGCGGGGGAAACACGGCGATGGACTCCGTACGAACCGCAAAAAGACTCGGAGCGGAACGCGCCATCATCATCTACCGCCGTTCGGAAGAAGAAATGCCGGCACGCATAGAGGAAGTAAAGCACGCCAAAGAAGAGGGTGTAGAGTTCCTCACGCTGCACAATCCCATCGAATATATCCCCGATGAACAAGGATGTGTAAAACAAGTGGTGTTACAGAAAATGAAACTGGGCGAGCCCGATGCTTCCGGACGCCGCAGCCCCGTGCCCATCGCCGGAGCCATTGAGACCATCGACATCGACTTGGCCATTGTCAGCATCGGCGTTTCTCCGAATCCCATCGTGCCGAACTCCATCAAGGGGCTTGAATTGGGACGGAAAGGAACCATAAACGTGGATGAAAACATGGAGTCGTCCATTCCGATGATTTACGCCGGAGGAGACATCGTGCGCGGGGGCGCTACGGTGATTCTCGCCATGGGAGACGGTCGTAAGGCTGCTGCATCCATGCACAGGCAACTACAGGAACAGAAGCTCCGATAGTTTTTTCCCGCAATCCGGCAACTCACATGGCCCGACGCATGGAACGCTTTCGGGGAATGGGAGAATAGATAAAGCAGCGCGGCATATCGCAATCGGGTGTATCGACACACGAAATATGCCGCGCTGCTTCTTTTTTGGAAAATACGGACAGGTTGCAGAGTTTCCCCGGTGGGAAACTTTATTTTCCCCGTGGGGAAACTTTTGTGTCCCCAGCGGGAAACTTTTGTTTCCCCAGTGGGAAACTTTTGTGGCAACAGCGGGAAACTTTTGTGGCAACAAAGCGGAAGCTCTGTTCAAGCCAAAGAAAGGCTCTGTTCGGGCCAAAGAGAGGCTCTGTTCAAGCCAAAGAGAGGCTCCGTTCAAGCCAAAGAGAGGCTCTGTTCAAGCCAAAGAGAGGATCGTTCGGGCAAAGCGGAAGTTCCCCTGCACAAGCGCCTTTACCGAAGCTACCGCAACGGGCATGGCAAGCCCCCTTCTATTTCACCACTTTATTGGTGAGCGGATCGGGGAAAATCACCGTAGGTTTAAACGTTTTCGCTTCCTCAAAGTCCAACAATGCGTACGACATGATAATCACAATGTCTCCGGGCTGCACCTTCCGCGCCGCGGCGCCATTCAGACAAATCTTGCCGGAACCGCGTTCGCCCTTGATAATATAAGTTTCAAAGCGTTCGCCGTTATTATTGTCGGCAATGTATACTTTCTCTCCCGGAATCATGTTCGCAGCATCCAGCAGGTCTTCGTCGATGGTAATGCTGCCCATATAATTGAGATTGGCCTCTGTGACACAGGCACAATGAATCTTCGATTTCAACACTTCTATCATCATAATGCGTTGTTTTAAAATAAAGTTGTAAAAATCAGTTGTATTTGATATTGTCGATTAGCCGGACATCTCCGCAAAACACGGTTATGCAGCCCACCGCATAAGCGGTATCTTTCCAATCGTTTATCTTTTGCAGCGTATCTCCGTCCACGATTTCAAAATACTCCAAACGAAGCCCCGGCGAGGAAGCTATCGCCTCTTCAACCATCTTGCAGGTCTCCGCAACCGGATGGGACGAAGCGAACGAACGGCTTGCGAACAGCGTGCGGGAGATATTCAACGCATTCCCCCGTTCTTCCGTAGAAAGACGCGAATTACGGCTGCTCAGCGCCAAACCGTCCTGCTCGCGCACGATGGGACATCCCACAATCTCCAGTTTATAACCCATCTGCCGCACCATCTCGCGGATAATCGCCAATTGCTGGAAGTCTTTCTCCCCGAAATAAGCCCGATCGGGCATTACGGCATCAAACAGTTTGCTCACAATCTGGCACACCCCGTTGAAATGTCCGGGACGAAAAGCTCCCTCCATCACCGTATCCAGCGGCGCATAGCTGAATTTACGCGTATCAGGCCGGGGATACATCTCCTCCACCGAAGGAACAAAAGCAAATGTAGCGCCGCATTCTTCCAGCAAACGGCAGTCGGCCTCTACAGTGCGCGGATATTTAGCCAAATCGTTCTTATCGTTAAACTGAGTAGGATTCACAAAAATACTCACTACAGTCACAGCATTTTCACTTACACTACGCCTTACCAGTGATGCATGCCCTGCATGCAAGGCACCCATGGTGGGCACCAATCCAACCTTCTTACCTTGAGCTTTCAGGACCTCCAATTCAGTCTGTAAGTCCTTGATAGTGTGTACAACTTTCATCTCTGTCTATAAGTTTACGTTCAAATCGTTTGCAAAAACTCTGCAAAATAAACTAATATTTGCCACATAAAGAAAGAATATCATATTTAATGTTCTTTTTTTTTGCTATCTTTGCAGAATATTATAGAGAACTATTGTTGATTATGACAAAGGCGAATAAAGTTTTATTTATTACACAAGAGATTACACCCTATGTACCCGAATCGGAAATGGCCAATATAGGTAGAAACCTTCCACAGGCAATTCAAGAAAAAGGCCGTGAAATCAGAACTTTTATGCCCAAATGGGGAAATATCAATGAACGCAGGAATCAACTCCATGAGGTGATTCGTTTGTCGGGCATGAATCTGATTATCGATGACACCGATCATCCTCTCATCATCAAAGTGGCTTCTATCCAATCTGCCCGCATGCAGGTATATTTCATAGATAATGACGACTACTTTCAAAACCGATTGCAAACAGTAGATGAAAACGGTGTGGAATATAACGACAACGACAGTCGCGCTATATTCTATGCCCGCGGCGTGCTGGAAACGGTGAAAAAACTGCGCTGGTGCCCCGACATCATCCACTGTCATGGCTGGATGACGGCATTGGCTCCTCTTTACATCAAAAAAGCATATAAGGACGAACCTTCGTTCCGCGATGCGAAAGTCATATTCTCAGTATACGAAGACGATTTCAAAAACACATTCAATGAGGATTTTGCCGCCAAAATGATGCTGAAAGGAATATCCAAAAAAGATTTGTCGTCATTGAACGGAGCGACGGATTATGAGACTCTCTGCAAATTAGCGGTAGACTATTCCGACGGAGTGATTAGAAATAGCGAAAAAGTAAACGAGACTATAATTGATTACGCCCGCCAATCGGGCAAGCAGATACTTGATTATCAAAATGAAGAAAACTATGCGGACGCTTGCAACGAGTTTTACGATCAGGTATGGGAAGCGACTGCGAAAAAAGAAGAATAACAAAACCCTAACATACGACAATCATGAAAGCGAAATATGCTTTGATAGCTCTATTGGCAATCACATTCTTCGGATGCGACGATAACACAGGAAGTTTGGGACTCGGAATGTTTCCGGGAATCGACCAAAACATCAAGGGGAAATTGTCAACGTTTAATGTAATAACAGAGTCTGTCGCCACCGGAAAAATGTATGCCAAAACGAACGTCGGCTATGTCGGAAAATTTACCGACAAAGATTTCGGAACATACAAAGCAGGCTTTCTGGCAGAACTGAACTGTCCGGAAGGAATGACATTTCCCGAAGTATATACCGAATACGATGCAAATGGCAAACCGGCTGCCGAAAGTGGGCAAAACGCAGTAAAGGCTACCGGTAAGATGATTGGAACCGCAGCCGAAGACATCGACCTGATTAAAGATGAACAAGGAAGGGCTATAGGGAATATCCATGCCGTAGAAATATATTTGTGGTATAAAAGCTACTTTGGTGATTCGCTCACGGCTTGCCGATTGAGTGTCTACGAACTAAACAAGAAGCTCGATAAAGACAAATCGTATTACACGGATATAAAGCCTGAAAACTATTATCGGGAAGAAGACCTGCTGGGTACCAAAGCATACACGGCTTTAGACTTGTCGGTAAAAGACTCTCAGAGAAAGCAAAGCAACTATATACCCAGTGTACACATCTCTTTCACTAAAGATATCGCTCGCAAAGTGGGAGGGGAAATATTGAAAAAATCCAGAGCTTATGGAAATAAGCTGAACAACAAAACATTCAATGAGGCTTTTAAGGGTATTTATGTAAACAGCGACTATGGAGACGGAACGGTACTGTATGTCGACCAGTCTCAAATGAATGTAGTTTATAAATGCTATGCTACCGACAGCATCAGCGGACTTAAACTTAAGAAGAAAAACGGGCAAGACTCCACTTATTATGCGTACAGAATATTCGCTTCTACGCGCGAAGTCATTCAAGCCAACCAACTGAGCAATGATGAAGGCGCTATCGAACAGCGAATCAAAGAGACCGATTGTACATATTTGAAAAGTCCGGCAGGTATTCTTACGCAGGCTAAACTTCCCATTGCGGAAATAGAAAAACAATTGAAGAACGACACTCTGAATGCGGTAAAAATGACATTTGCCAATTACAACCAATCCGGCAACAAGAAAAACGGAATGTCCATACCCTCGAATGTATTGCTGATACGCAAGCAGTTCAAAGACTCTTTCTTTGAAAAGAATGAATTGAACGACGGCATATCCTCTTTCTTAACTTCACATTCCGCCGCTTCTAACCAATACACATTCAACAACATTACTAAGCTGGTAAAAGCTTGCATCGCAGAAAAAGAAGCTGCCAGAGCAAAAGAAGGAACAGCTTGGGATGAGACAAAATGGTTGGAAAACAATGCGGATTGGGACAAAGTGCTGTTGATTCCGGTACTTATTACTTATGACTCCTCAAACAGTGGATACAACAACGCACCCAAAGTCATCAGCATACAGCATGACCTCAAACCGGGATATGTGCGTCTGAAAGGGGGGAAATTAGGAGAAACCAACGTGGCTCACCGGCTAAAATTAGAAGTAATTTCCACAGATTTTAAAGTAGCCAACTAAAGCGATTGCAAGATTTGCGTAAAATAATAAGCAATACGCATTGTAAAGCTTGCTTAAACAAAGAATAGAAATCCGGCACGTGAGAATGAGAGTAGCCAAACTCCATTTCACGTGCCAGATTTATTTTGTCGGCAATTTCGATTTATCCAAAAAGCTTTGCAGAAACATTCCTCCATCTCTTTATTTACCCAGATACACGAGTAGGAGAAGTATCTATTGCCGATCACAAGATTTACATGCTTCTCCTGCTTATTGTTCCGTTTCTACCGTTTTCTTAGAACGTCCTGCCGCTTTCTTCTCAACAGACGGTTCTTTTTCTTTCGCGGGCTTCTTCTTTTCAGCGGCAGCCTTCTTCTTTTCAGCAGGTTTCTTCTGAACCTTATCCGATTCTTTTGCCACCTTTTCCTGCCATTTAGCCAATTCTTTTTGCAGTTCGTTTATTTCTTCTCCCTGGTTCCTTATGGTAGTCAGAAGAGAATTCAGCTCCTCATTGTCCACATCTATAGGATAAAGCGCGTCAACCCGCTTAATAAAATCGCCCAGAATATTCATATAATTCGTAAACGCATCGTAAGGAGAATCGTAAATACCGCGGTTCAGCCAAATCCCTGTATTTTTAGTCGTCATAAAACGGAAATTGTTGCTGGCTTGCAGATAGTCCCAATCTTGCTTAATCCGCCGATCGTCACACAAACGGACACGTTCCGCCACACTGTAAAGCTTATTGAAAGCCTCACGCTGCAATACATTACCCAGCCAGCTGCTGGTGTCTCTTTCTTCGTCTGTCCACGACATCGGATAAGGCACATCCAACTGCGAAATAGATTTCAACTTGCTTACAATCTCCGACGGAGTAGAGAAAGTGATTCCTTTTGCTTTCGCGCATTCGGGCAGAGCTTTCAAGAACTCAAGAATGTTGGAAGACAACGGTTGTGCCATTCCCAACGCGCTCAACTCCATAAAAATGTTCACCACCTGCTCTTCTTCCGGCAATGCGTCGATCCAGCTGATGTAGCGATCGGCAAACAATGGGTACTCAGACCATTCGGAATTGGAGAATCGCAAGCTGATGTCGTCGGACAATTTGAAATCTCTCAGCAAAAGCTTGAGACCGGGTGCCTGATTGCAATGATAAACATAATGCGGACTCTTCCAGCCGAGCGCGTGCTTGGCACCTTCCGTCAACATACCTTTAAATCCCATAGAGGCAACCATGCCGCCAATCTCATCCGAATAAATCAGACTGGAATTGCGGAAGACTTTAGGTTCCTTGCCAAACATCTGTTTTATCTTTAAACGCTGACGGCGCACTTCTTCACGGAAGCAGGTCTCATTGGCAAGAGAAGACAAACCATGCGAATAAGGTTCGCAAAGAAACTCACAATTTCCGGTATCATTGAGTTGATGCAATAAATCAAGGACAGCCGGCGCATGGAACTCAAGCTGCTCTAACGCTACTCCTGAAATGGAAAGAGCTACTTTAAAAGCGCCTTCAGATTTCTTCACCATCTCAATCAAAGTGTTGAGCGCAGGTATATACGACCGTTCGGCAACCTCATTCATACCGGTTTCATTGGCGTAATCATCATAATAATAATGATCGCTGCCGATATCAAAGAAACGGTAACGTTTCAAATGTATAATCTGATGTATCTCGAAATAAAGACAGATCGTTCTCATAGTCTATATTGTTTTATTGTTAACCATTGTTTTTAATAATCTCATCGTAAATTCCACGTACTTTGTAACCTACGTTTTCCCATTTTATTTCATCCACTTCCTTTTTTCCTTCTACTTTCAAATACTCGTACATGGCAGGATAGCTACAAATGGAATAAATGGCGTCTGCCATGGCGTGAATATCCCAATAATCCGTTTTAATGCACTTTTCCAGAATCTCGGCACAACCGGATTGTTTGGAGATAATCGTAGGCACACTGCATTGCATGGCTTCCAACGGAGAAATACCGAAAGGCTCCGATACCGAAGGCATAATGTATACATCACTGCCTTTCAATACTTCGTATACCTGTTTCCCTTTCATGAAACCGGGGAAATGAAAGCGATCGGCGATTCCGCGTTCGGCTACCAACCGAATCATCTGATTCATCATGTCTCCGCTACCCGCCATCACAAAACGGATGTTGCGGGTACGATGCAAGACCATCGCCGCAGCTTCGACAAAATACTCCGGTCCTTTCTGCATGGTAATACGCCCCAAGAAAGTAACCACTTTCTCATTCGGTTTTTTTTGCGGAACAATATCCAAAATCTCTTGCGACAAAGGAGATACCGCATTGTGTACGGTAGAAACCTTTTTGGGATCCTGGAAATATTTATGAATCACAGTTTGCCTCGTCAGCTCACTCACGCACATAATATGATCGGCATGATCCATACCGTTCTTCTCTATGGAGTATACGGTAGGATTCACATTACCGCGACTACGGTCGAAATCGGTGGCATGCACGTGTATTACCAATGGCTTGCCGGACACCTGCTTGGCATGAATCCCGGCGGGATAAGTCAGCCAATCGTGAGAGTGAATGATATCGAACTCCTGTTGACGAGCCACAACACCTGCCACAATGGAATAGTTGTTGATTTCCTCGTGCAGATTATCAGGATAACGCCCGGAGAATTCAATACATCCCAAATCGTTGGTTTGGAGATAATTGAAATCGGCATAAATATGATCGCGCAAATCGTAATACAGTTGCGGATCCATATAGCCACCTACCCGATTCTTCACATAGTCCCAATCCACATTCCGCCAAACGACAGGCGTACTGTTCATTCCTATGATTCTCAAGAAACTTTGGTCCTCATCTCCCCATGGTTTGGGAATACAGAACGTAATCTCCATGTCGCTCTGCTGTGACATTCCTTTGGTCAGACCATAACTGGCAGTTCCTAAACCTCCCAAGATATGCGGGGGGAACTCCCATCCAAACATTAAAACTTTCATCTTCGTTCCTCCTTTTTTAATAATACCTGGACAATAGTTTCAGAATGCGTAAAACTTCAGCGACATTCATGGCAAAGGAGACGCCTCCCCTGCCTCGGAAAGGAGGATTACCATCGAACAGTTCGGGAAGCGAACTTATACAATGAATGGTAAGTTCGTCTTCCAGACTGATAAGCTGCCGCTCTACGAACGACAAACCGCTCATCTTATAAATTCGAAGGTAAGCTTCCATATAAAATCCCATCAACCAAGGCCAAGCGGTACCTTGATGGTATGCATAGTCTCGCTGTATCTGAGGCCCGACATAGTTCGGGTTATACCCTCCGCTTTTCGGGCTTAAAGTCCGGAGACCTTTCGGAGTCAAAAGTTCTTTAGTGACAATATCGAGCACTTGTTTCTTCTGTGCTCTATCAAGTGGCGAATAATCGAACGCAACGGTAAATATCATATTGGGACGCACGCTCCAGTCCATCATATTTCCATTCACATAATCGAACAAATAGCCGTATTCATTGCGGAATACGTCAACAAAAGAGCGTCCGGTAATTTCCGCCTGCGCATCGAGCGAATCGGCAAAATCTGTTTCTCCTCCTTCGCGAATGAGATCGGCCACAAAGCGTAAAGCGTTATACCAAAGCGCGTTGATTTCGACAATATAGCCTGTGCGAGGAGTAACCGGACGTCCGTTCGCCATGGAGTTCATCCATGTGACTGCCTTTTCGCGCCCGTCTGCATAAAGCAATCCGTTCTCATGCAAGAACATGTTATCATGTTTTCTCTCATAGATATACTTCATGATATCTACCAGCAACTCTCCATATTTCCGGCGGCATTGTTCGCGGGAAGTTTCCTTGGCGTATTGCTGCAAGGCCCACACAGCCCAAAGCAACACATCCGGATGCTCCATCTCGTAAATCCTATACTCGCCCGGTTCTTCCCTGATAAATTGACGGATAGCCTTTTCGGCTGTCTTCATCACATCCTCAAACTCGTCGATCTCGTCAATGGCAAGAGTCAGTCCCGGAAGCGAAACGAACAAATCGCGTGCCCGGCATTTAAACCAAGGATATCCGGCTAATATATAATGTTCTCCTCCCTGATGGTTGTGGAACTGATGCGCCGAATTTTGGAGACAGTGATAAAAACTGTCGCGAGGAGTACGATCGGCCACTTCAGCCTCAAACATCTGCTTCAACCGACGAGGAGAAACTTCCGATGTTCCCGCAGAGAATACAATGCTCTCTCCTTTTCTGATATCCACTTCGAAATATCCCGGAACGTAAAGATCTTCATTAAAATCGTATCCGCGTTCCTGTTCTTTAGGGTACTCAATTCCACGATACCAATCGGGCTGGTAATGGAATTCACATTTCTTATTCAATTGCATGAATAATTCCGGATAACCGGCATACATACACGTCTTAATTCCATTCTCCACAACTTGATACTCTCGGTTTGCCAATGCGTTTTCATGCGTGTATTCACGCACACTGCGAAAAGCAAGAAACGGGCGGAACCGTAAAGTAGTGGCCGAATGGGTGTCTAATAAGGTATAACGAATCAGGATTCTGTTCTCATAATGTACAAAGATTTTTTCTTTGCGTAAAACTACACCTCCGACTCGATAGGTGGTAGCCGGGATACGCTCACAATCAAACTCACGGATGTACTTGTGCCCATTCGGACTAAAGTGATTCCCCCGATATTTGTGTAATCCCAGATTAAACTCTGCACCATGTTGGATAACAGTTTCATCCAAAGAAGACAACAGCACATGATTCTCGTCATCAAGACCGGGAATCGGAATCACCAACAAACCGTGGTATTTGCGTGTGTTACAATCAACAATCGTTGTACAATGATAAGCTCCTGCATTGTTTACCCGAAGAATCTCTCGCTGAAGAGATTCTTCCAGATTGGCCATGAGGGTCTTGTCAAATCGTAAATAACTCATAGTTGTGCATATTAAAGGTTAATTTATAGGTTATTATCATAAGTATATACCAAAATATATAACTCCGTTCCCCAAATGTACAAATTATAGAGAAAAAGCAAAACAAAATAGCGGTTTATTTTTCTATTTTCTGCTATTATTCGTAGTATTGCATCAAATATCCAAAATAAAAATAAAATGAACCGAGATATTCTGCGAATCAGGTTAGCAGGAGTTAAGTCGTTGCTATTCGTTTTTCTGTTATACATCCTGAAAATGGTGGAAATAGGAATGGGATGGGATTTTTCTCGTTTAGGTATTTATCCTTTAAAAACAAAAGGAATGTTGGGTGTTTTAACTCACCCGTTGATACACAGTGATTTTAATCACTTATTGGCTAATACGTTTCCATTGCTTTTCCTCTCGTGGTGTTTGTTCTATTTTTACCGTGAAATAGCCGGATGTATTTTTGTTTTGATTTGGATAGGAAGTGGAGTGCTTACTTTCTTGATAGGCAAACCGGGATGGCATATAGGCGCAAGCGGACTTATTTACGGACTTGCCTTTTTTCTTTTCTTCAGCGGGATTTTGCGCAAGCACGTTCCTTTGATTGCCATTTCTCTGCTGATTACTTTCTTGTACGGAGGCATTATATGGCATATGTTCCCACAGTTTTCTCCCCCTAATATGTCTTGGGAAGGGCACCTCAGCGGAGGAATAGCAGGCATGCTTTGCGCTTTCCTATTCGAAAGCAACGGGCCCCAACGACCGGATCCTTTTAAAGACGAACAAGAGGATGAAGAGGGAACGTGCTACAGCGAAACAAGAGAGGAAGAACCCTTTCTATAATCCTTTATCAATGAGCGAAAACAAGTTTTCCATAAACATGCCCACTGCAACGGCCAATAAGATAATGCCAAAGAACTTACGGATGAGATAAATACCTGCCTTACCCAGAAAACGTTCTACATGGGATGTCATTTTTACGACAAAATACACCCAAATCATATTAAGAAACAAAGCTATGAGGATATTCACGCTTGCATAGCTTGTTTTCAGTGAAATCAACGTAGTAAAAGTAGCCGCTCCTGCCAGCAGGGGAAAAACAAGAGGAACCAATGTAGCAGACTTGATAGGACCCTGATTTTTGAATATTTCAATATCGAGAATCATCTCCAAAGCCATAAGGAAAATGATAAACGCACCGGCCATGGCAAAAGCCCGTATGTCGACATTGAATAATTTAAGCATTGCGTCTCCGGCATAAAAAAAGCCCAATAAAAGCGCCAAAGATATAAGCGTAGCTTTTGTGGCATTCACTCCCAACCCTTTTTCTTTCAAATTAAGAATAATAGGAACAGAGCCGAGAATGTCTATAACTGAAAAAAGTGCAACGAACGCACTAAATAGCTGTGACCAATCAAATCCTTGAAACAATAACTGTAACCAATCAAAAAATCCCTGAAACATATATTTCTCTCTTTTTTTTCTGCAAATATAGTCTATTTTTATGCATTCAAACAATAAAAAAACAAAAAGAAAAAGCGAAGATGCCCTCAAAAAGCGAATAATAAGTAATTTTGTAAGATAAATCAGAAATATTACATATGGAAACAATGTACGATACTTTACTCCAACTTCCCTTGTTTCAAGGTCTTTGCCGCGAAGATTTTACTCAGATTTTAGATAAAGTAAAGTTACACTTCATCAAATATAAAGCCGGCGAAACCATCATAGAGAGCGGAAACTCTTGCGGAGAACTGCGCTTTCTGCTTAGAGGAGAGATATCAATCATTACGACTTCGCCCCAAGGTTCATATACCATGGTCGAACAAATAGAAGCGCCTTATCTGATTGAGCCTCAAGCTCTCTTAGGAATGAACAGAGAATACGTTTCTTCATATATGGCGCACACAGAAGCGCATATAGTAAGTATCAATAAACCATTTCTTCTCAGCGACTTATTTAAGTACGAGATATTTCGTCTCAACTATATGAATATCATTAGTAATCGGGCACAAAATCTTCATTCACGCTTATGGGAAGAACCCGCATCGGGATTGAGAGAAAAGATGGTTCGTTTCATTTTGACACATTGTGAGAAGATTCAAGGGAAAAAAATACTTAAAGTAAAAATGGACGATTTGGCGCGGCAGTTAGATCATACGCGTCTGAACACATCAAGGGTTCTAAACCAAATGCAAGATGAAGGATTAATAGAACTCCACCGGAAAGAAATTGTAATTCCGGATCTTGAGAAGGTGGTTGCAAGTGAGTTCTAACGCTTTATTTTTTTAGTTGGTATAGCGCTTGGTAAACTATATTCTCGCGAAACAGGGGAAATTTCTATAAAAAAACGCGCTTGTCTGAAAAAAATCTCATTTATGAAAGATGAGAATATATTTTTAGGCAAGCACTTTTTCCTGCAACTTTTACTAATACAAACAGCACTCCGTATTTCAATCTCAACAACAGTGATTTGGGTATGCTCATTTTCGGTTCATTCTTTCACAATACGAATCAGTCGCGAAGAGTTTGAATAAAACAAAAAGGCGCTTGCCTTATAAAACAAAACGCCTTTTTCATATTTATTATAGATTACTCCCACTCAATCGTAGCTGGTGGTTTGGAACTGATATCATAGGTTACACGATTCACCCCTTTCACCTTATTAATAATATCGTTCGAAATCTTTCCCAAAAACTCATAAGGCAAATGCACCCAGTCTGCTGTCATTCCATCGGTAGAAGCCACCGCACGAAGAGCCACAGCCCTTTCGTAAGTACGCTCATCACCCATCACGCCAACCGACTGTACCGGCAGCAAGATTACACCTGCCTGCCATACCTTATCATACAGATTCCAATCACGCAATCCCTGGATAAAAATATCGTCCGCTTCTTGCAAAATGTTTACTTTCTCAGGAGTTATATCACCCAGAATACGTACACCCAAACCGGGTCCGGGGAAAGGATGACGACTGATAAGATGATCGGGCATTCCCAATTCACGCCCCACCCGGCGTACTTCATCTTTAAATAAGAGACGCAACGGTTCACACAGCTTCAGGTTCATCTTTTCGGGCAGTCCGCCTACATTATGATGACTCTTTATCACTGTTCCCGTAATGGAAAGCGACTCAATGCAATCGGGATAAATTGTGCCTTGTGCCAACCACTTCACATCTTTTATTTTATGTGCTTCCTCGTCGAAGACGTCGATAAAGCCTTTGCCTATAATTTTCCGTTTCCGTTCCGGTTCTGTCACCCCGGCGAGTTCGGCGAAAAACTTCGCGCGAGCATCTACTCCAATCACATTCAATCCCAAACATTCGTAGTCGTCCAACACATTCTTGAACTCATTCTTCCGCAGCAATCCGTGATCGACAAAAATACAAGTCAGGTTTTTACCGATAGCTCTGTTCAGCAAAACGGCAGCGACCGAAGAATCGACCCCACCACTCAACGCCAACACTACCTTGTCATCCCCCAGTTGGGCTTTCAATTCGGCAACCGTACTTTCGATAAACGAGCCGGGCGACCAATCTTGCTTACAACCGCAAACGTCCACCACAAAATTCTTTAAAATCTGCGTCCCGTCTTCACTGTGGAATACTTCAGGATGAAACTGAACACCCCAAACCTGTTCGCCTTCCAACTGATAGGCAGCAATCTCCACTTTATCCGTAGAAGCGATCTTTTTGAAATTATCAGGAACAGCCGTAATAGTATCCCCGTGACTCATCCACACCTGCGTGTTTTCACGCACACCTTTAAAAAGGACATTATCTTTGCAAAAAGAAGTCAAGTGTGCGCGGCCGTATTCACGAGTGCCTGCCGACTCCACCTTTCCGCCATTAGTATAAGCCATGAATTGCGCACCGTAACAAATTCCCAAAATAGGATATTTGCCGCGAATCTCATTCAAATCAATTTTAAAGGCATTTTCA
>OHBE01000656.1_pt1 | contig 36553 bp, 26 predicted proteins | sample 1577231 | NCBI WGS metagenome assembly OHBE01 (sample SAMEA3541506, study PRJEB24748) | human gut metagenome | biome: human gut; feature: human-associated habitat; material: faeces | place: China | collected 2012 | reverse complement strand
TGATGTAGAACTTGATGTCGTTGTCGGCGATGTACTTGAGGATCTCGCCGGGAACATGCTGCTCCAGCTCGTTCTCCGTCCACTCGCAGTTCAGCAGGAAGCTGCCGTGGGGCTTCAGCTCATGGATAATGTCGTACTTGGTCAGGTACGTCTGGTTGTGGCAGGCGATGAAGTCCGCGCTGCTCACATAATAGGTAGAGCTGATGGGGTGCTTGCCGAAGCGCAGGTGGCTCTTGGTGATACCAAAGGACTTCTTGGTGTCATACTCAAAGTACGCCTGACAGTACATATCTGTCGTCTCACCGATGATCTTGATGGAGTTCTTGTTGGCGCCCACGGTACCGTCGGAGCCCAGACCCCAGAACTTGCAGGAGATGGTACCCTCCGGTTCGGTCAGCAGCGGCGCGCCCACGGGCAGGGACAGATGAGTCACGTCGTCCACGATGCCGATGGTAAAGTGGTTCTTCGGCTCGTCCAGCAGCAGATTGTCGAACACGGCCTTGATCTGGGCGGGGGTGGTGTCCTTGCTGGACAGGCCGTAGCGGCCGGCGTAGATGGCGGGGCGGTCGCTCTCGTTGATGTAGGCGGCGCAGATGTCCTCGTACAGAGGCTCGCCAATAGAGCCGATCTCCTTGACGCGGTCCAGAACGGCGATTTTCTTCACCGTCTTGGGCATTGCGGCCATCAGATGCTTGCGGGAGAAGGGACGGAACAGGTGTACCTGCAGGAAGCCCACCTTCTCGCCCTTGGTGTTCAGGTAGTTGACGACCTCCTGGGCGCAGCCGCCTACGGAGCCCATGGCCACGATAACGCGCTCGGCGTCCGGTGCGCCGTAGTAGTTGAAGAGGTGGTACTCGCGGCCGGTCAGCTTGCTGATCTGGGCCATATAGTCTTCTACGATATCGGGCAACTCGGCGTAGGCCGTGTTGTTGGACTCGCGCAGCTGGAAGTAGATGTCGGGGTTATCCACCAGAGAACGCATCCGGGGATCCTCGGGGTTCAGGGCGTTGGCGCGGAAGGCGGCCAGCGCGTTGTAGTCCACCAGCTTGGCGTACTCGTCGTAGGTCAGCACGTCGATCTTCTGGATCTCGTGGCTGGTACGGAAGCCGTCGAAGAAGTGCAGGAACGGGATGCGGGCCTTGATGGCACTAAGATGTGCCACAGCGGCCAGGTCGGCAGCCTGCTGTACACTGCCGCTGGACAGCATGGCAAAGCCGGTCTGACGGCAGTTCATCACGTCGGAGTGGTCGCCGAAAATGGAGAACGCATGGGTGCCCACGGTACGGGACGCCACGTGCAGCACGCCGGGCAGGCGCTCGCCGGAGATGCGGTGCATGGTGGGGATCATCAGCATCAGGCCCTGGGACGCGGTGAAGCTGGTGGCCAAAGCACCGGCCTCCAACGCACCGTGACAGGCGCCGCAGGCACCGGCTTCGGACTGCATCTCAACCAGACGCACCGGCTGGCCGAAGATGTTTTTCCTGCCGTTGGCCGACCAGGCATCGGCGTGCTCCGCCATGGGGCTGGACGGCGTAATGGGATAGATGGCAGCGACCTCAGAAAAGGCGTATGCCACATACGCCGCCGCTTCGTTGCCGTCGCAGATCTTCATGATCTTGCTCATTCTTTTCTTTCCTCCTCTATAAACATAGAAGTATCCCGCTTTTCGGGCGGGCGCATTAAAACAGTGTTAATTATACCATTCACGCGCGCAATAATCAATGCAGGGGGAGCGATTCTGTAACAACTGCTACAAAATCGCTCCCTGTTTTGGTGAAAAGTACAACTCAGATGACCATCGGCTCGCCGCTGATATCGACCTGTCCATCGGTGACGGTCAAATCGCCGCCCAGTTGATTTTTGTACACGCCGTCGGCCAGCGCCACCGATACGCGGCCGCCGCAGCCGGACAGATCAAATACGCCGGTGCGCTCCCCCGCCGGGGACTTATAGTGCCCGATAACAGCGCCGCCGCTGACCTCGTACCACACCGCGCCGTCCAGCGGCAGCGTCTGCTTCATGGCCTTGCACCGGCGCAGGAAGTCCGACAGGTCAGACCGCTTGTCGCCGAAATTATCGTCCGCATCAAACAGCCCTACCTGACGGCGCGGTGCGAACTCCGTGCCGCCGTAGAGCAGCATACTGCCCCGGCAGAAGTACAAAAATGCCAGCCAGTGCCGCAGCCGCCGTTCATCCTGCACCCAGTGGGCCAGACGCGGTGTGTCGTGGTTCTCACCGCAGCGCATCTTGATAAAGCCTGCGGGATATGTCAGCTCCTGGTAGTTCAGCATGTCTATGTACTGCCGCAGGCTGTTTTTACCGGATAGATACCCTTCAAACCACGGCCAGATATCGTAATCGTAGGTCATGTCGAAGGCCCGGTACAGCTCCGTATCCGTGGCGCAATAGACACCCTGCCGCCGCAGACCCAGCACATGGGCGCCGTGTACGCTCTCCGCCAGCCAGATACAGCCGGGGCGGACCACTTCCACCTCCTGCCGCGCCCGGGCCCAGAAGTCCAGGGGCACGCTGCTGGCCACATCGCAGCGGAAGCCGTCCACGATCTCCGCCCACATTTTCAGCGTATCGATCTGGTAACGCCACAGTTCCTTGTGGGTATAATCCAGGTCTACTACATCCCACCAATCCGCCACATGGCGGCTGGGCCGACCCTGCTCGTCCCGGAAAAACCACTCCGGGTGGGTCTGGGCCAGCACCGAGTCCGGCGATGTGTGGTTGTAGACGACGTCGATGATGCACTTCATGCCCCGGACGTGGATGGCGTCCACCAGATGGCGGAAATCCTCCACGGTGCCGTACTCCGGGTTCACGCCCCGGTAGTCACGGATGGCGTAGGGACTGCCCAGCGTGCCCTTGCGGCCCACCTCGCCAATAGGATGGATAGGCATCAGCCATACAATATCCGTACCCAAGGCGCTCAATCGGTCCAGATCACGTTCCAGCGCACGGAAGGTGCCCTCCGGTGTGTGGTTTCGCACGAACACGCTGTAGATCAGCTGATGCTGCAATGTCTTATCCGTATTCACTGCCATATTGATTGCCTCCTCAGTCCAGAAGTGCTAAAAATTCGTCCTCCGTCAGCACGGGAATACCCAGCGCCTCTGCTTTTTGCAGCTTGCTGCCGGCATTTTCTCCGGCCACCACATAGGTGGTCTTTTTTGACACGGAGCCGGCGGCCTTGCCGCCCCGCTTTTCGATCATCTCCGCCGCCGCGTCACGGGTAAACTTTTCCAGCGTGCCTGTCAGCACAAAAATCATTCCGGCAAAACGACTGTCAACCGCTTTCTCTTTACAGGTCATATTGACGCCGACGGCCTTCAGCCGCGCCAGCAGATCGCGGGACTGGGGGCTTTTCATCCACTGGCAGAGATACCGCGCGGTAATGGGGCCCACGTCGTCCACGGCAGTCAGCTCCTCCTCCGGAGCCGCTGCCAGTGCGTCCATAGTGCCGAACCGCTGCGCCAGCGTCTTGGCAGCCTTCTCCCCCACCTGCCGTATGCCCAGCGCGTTGATGAGCCGCCACAGGTCGTTGTCCCGGCTTCTGGCGATAGCGTCCACCGCATTCTGCGCCGATTTTTTGCCCATGCGCTCCAGCGGCTCCAGCTGCTTCGGCGTCAGGCTGTACAGGTCCGCGGCGGTCCGGACAAGTCCGCTGTCGATCAGCTGCTGCATCACCGCAGGTCCCAGCCCGTCAATGTCCATAGCGCCCCTGCTGGCAAAGTGGGTCAGGTACTGCAACAGCTGGGCGGGGCACTCCGCGCCGGTGCAGCGCAGCGCCGCGCCGTCCTCGTCCCGCACCACCGGTGCGCCGCACACGGGGCACGTCTCGGGCAGGGTATAGGGCTTCGTCCCGGCGGGACGCTTGTCCGCCACCACCTCAACGATCTCCGGGATGATCTCGCCGGCCTTCCGCACCAACACCGTATCCCCCACCCGGATATCCTTCTGGGTAATATAATCCTGGTTATGCAGCGTGGCAAAGGCGACCGTCGTGCCCGCCAGCCGTACCGGCTCCAGCTCCGCCTTGGGCGTCAGCACACCGGTGCGGCCCACCTGTACCACGATATCCTTCACTACCGACGGCTTGACCTCCGGCGGATATTTGTACGCGATGGCCCATTTGGGGAACTTTGCCGTACTGCCGATGACCTCGCGGTCATGCAGGTCGTCCAGCTTCACCACCGCACCGTCGATATCGAAAGGAAACTGCTCACGGCCATCGCCCAGCGCCGCGATCTCCGCCAGGATATCCGACGGCGCGGACAGCCGCTTGTGGGGAATCACCTTGAAATGCTGGCTGGCCAGATAGTCGATCGTCTCTGTGTGGGTGGAAAATTCCCGGCCCTCCGCCAGCTGCAAATTAAAGACCGCGATGTCCAGCCGCCGCTGGGCGGCGATCTTGGGGTCCAGCTGCCGCAGGGAGCCGGCGGCGGCGTTGCGGGGATTGGCCATCAGTGGCTTGCCCTCGATCTCACGCCGGGCGTTGATCTCCTCGAACACGCTGCGGGCCATGTACACCTCGCCCCGCACGATGAGGCGGGGCAGCTTCTCCGGCAGGGTCATGGGGATAGACCGAATGGTCCGCAGATTTTCGGTCACGTCCTCCCCCACCCGTCCGTCGCCACGGGTGGCGCCCCGGACTAACACGCCGTCCCGGTATTCCAGCGCCACAGACAGACCGTCCACCTTGGGCTCCACGCTGTAAGCCGCGTCCTCCAGCGGGATCTTCTCCAGAAAGCGGCAGACCTCGTCATCGTTGAACACGTCCTGCAAACTCTCCAGCGGTACGGCGTGGGTCACCTGCTGGAACTCCGTCAGCGTCTGTCCGCCCACCCGCTGGGTGGGAGAGTCCGGTGTGATCTCCTCCGGGTGCTCCGCCTCCAGCTCCTCCAGCCGCCGCAGCAGGTGGTCGTATTCGTAGTCCGACATGGTGGGCGCGTCCAGCACATAATAGAGGTATCCGTTCTCTGTCAGCGTGCGGCGCAGCTCCTGTATCTCCTTGCGATAGTCCATAGTCAAGCCCTCATCCGTTGTTCATAATATATTCGTCGGCGTAATCCTCGATCTTATCCTCCGTGGTGCTGAAGTAGGTGTACGTCTGGGGCACGCTGCCCACGATCACCGTCTCCGCCACGGATATTTCGTTGCTCACTTTTGTGTAGGTGGTGATCCCCGGCAGCAGGATACTCACGCGTACGTCTACATCCAGCAGGATCTGGTGCTTTGTCTGGTTGATGCCCGCCGCCGTGAATTTATCCCGGAATTTGGCGGTAGCCGTGCCGATGGTCTCCATTTTTACCGTCAGCTTCGGCCCCCGGCCCGCCAGCAACGGCGAACCGGTCAGTGTGCCCAGCGGCACCGCCAGTTCACTGGCGGATACCTGACTCAGCCGCGCCAGTACGTCATCCGCCACCGCGGTCTGCAGGCGGTTGAACTCCGCCATATTGCTGCTCAGCGCCGTCACGCGGCCGTCGCTGTCCTTGTCGAACTTTACCAGCCGGTCGTATTCCATCCAGCCGTTTTCCACGGCGTCGTTCACCGCCGCCACCACGATGCGGCTGACAGTATTGGCGCACCGGGCTGTTGCCAGATTTTCCAGCATGGGCCGCAGGTGCAGCAGGATCGCCGCCAGCAGCGCCGTCAGCGCCAGCAGGATAATCGCCAGCCACACACGCACCCGCTGCCGCCGGGTCAATCGTATATACCGCAGCCGGCCCATGCCGTCACCTCCCATAGACGCGCTGTATGACGCGCTTACTACGGAAGTCTATGACGCCACGGCTTTTCCTCATTCCTCCCAGCCGTTCACGATGGCTTTGAAAAAGTCGCCGCGCTCGGCAAAGTTCTTGAATTGGTCAAAAGATGCACAGGCCGGCGACAGCGTCACCACATCACCGGGCTGTGCCCGATCGCGGGCGGCCTGCACCGCCGCTACCAGAGGCGCGGCGTCGATGATCTCCGGGTGGCCGGGCCGGTACCCCGACGCATTCTCCACGGCGGCGCGTATTTTATCCGCTGTGGCACCGCAGAGCACCAGCAGCTTCACATGCGCCACGATCTCCGGCCCCAGCACATCAAAGGGAATGTGTTTGTCATAGCCGCCGGCGATCATGATTACCTTCTCGCTGAACGACCGCAGCCCCGCGATGGCACGGGAGGGACTGGAGGCAATGGAGTCATTATAATACCGCACGCCCTTATAGGTTCGTACCAGCTCGATGCGGTGCTCCACACCGCCAAATTCCCGGGCAAAGGTCCGGATGACCTGGTCCGGCACCAGACCGTCCACGGCGGCGATGGCCGCCATATAATTCTCCACATTGTGTACACCGGGGAGCTTGATGTCCCCCGTGGTCATCACGACGCGCTCATGCCCGCCGCTGCGGCAGACAACGTCCTCGCCCCGCAGGAACACGCCGTCGGCAACCTCACCCTGCCTGCTGAAGAGGCGGGCGTGGCCGGGCGCGCGGGTGGACTGCTCTGCTGTGATGGCATTATCCGCATTAAAAATGGCAATGTCCTCCCGACTCTGATGGGTAAAAATATTCTCCTTGGCCGCCACATACTCCGCCATGTCCCGGTGCACATCCAGATGGTTGGGCGCCAGATTGGTGACGACCGCAATGTGCGGACTCTGCGTCATGGTCATCAGTTGGAAGCTGGACAGCTCCAACACCGCAAAATCCGTGCTCAGCATTCCGTCCGCCTCGCACAGCAGTGGGTGGCCGATGTTGCCGCCCACCCACACACGCTTTCCGGCCTTTTTCAGCAGCTCGGCAATGATGGTGGTGGTCGTCGTCTTGCCGTCAGAGCCGGTGACGGCGATGATGGTGCACGGGCAGACCTCAAAGAACACCTCCATCTCGCTGGTGAGCACGGCGCCCCTGTCCACGCAGGCGGCGATCTCCGGCACATCCGGGCGCAGCCCCGGTGTGCGGAAGATCACGTCCGCATCCAGATCCTTCAAATAATCCGGACCCAGGTGCAGCTCGCAGCCAAGGCGCTCCAGATCTTCGGCCTGCTGCCCCATCTGCTCACGGGTACGCTTATCGCAGGCAGCAACGCGCAGCCCTTCTGCCGCAAGCAGCTTCAGCAGCGGTGTGTTGCTGACGCCGATGCCGATGATTGCCACAAGCTTATTTCTAATAGAGTCCACATATTCCCGCAGGGTCATAGGTGTCTCCCTCCCCAAATCTTTTATTTATCTAATATATTATACCGCAATCGGCGGGATTTTCAATTAGCTTTTTCCTTCGGAAACCCGGAAAATCCCCTGTGGCAGAGCACAGCTGTCATATTGCACAAATCCGGAAGGAAAATTTGTGTAAATGTCGGACGTTTTACTTCTTTACACTGTCGCGCTAAAGTGCTAATATGATAGCGTAATAAATCAAGCGGTGAACAGAGCCGCAGAAAACGGAGGAACATCCCATGAAGAAATTTGTTGCCATGCTACTGGCGTTGGTCATGACTCTGAGTCTGGCGGCCTGCGGACAGAAGAACGACACCAACGACACCAAGGACGACGCCAATTCCGACACCAAGGAGCTGACCTACGCAGTGGAAGCCGGCTCCGCCGGTGAGGCTGCCGCCGCCGAGAAGGGCTTCAAGACCGTGTCCGTGGACACTCAGGCAAAGGCTCTGATGGAGGTGGACGCCGGCACCGCCGACGCCGCGATCATTGACCTGCTGATGGCAGGTGCCATGGTGGGCGAGAACACCAGCTACCCCAATCTGAAGGTCACGGATCAGAAGCTGACCTCTGAGCTGTACGGCATCGGCTGCCGCAAGGGCAGCGATCTGGCGTCCTTCATCAATAGCGTTCTGGCGGAGACCTACGCCAGCGGCAAGATGCAGGAGGTCGCCGCTACCTACGGTGTGCAGGAGTCTCTGGTGGAGCAGTCCCCCTGTGAGTACACCGCCTCCGAGAGTGACAGCGATGTACAGTACATCAAGGACAAGGGCAAGCTGATCGTCGGTATCACCGAGTTTGAGCCTATGGACTATCAGGACGCCAACGGGCAGTGGATCGGCTTCGATGCGGACATGGCGAAGCTGGTCGCCGAGAAGCTGGGCGTGGAGGTTGAGTTCCAGGTCATCAACTGGGACACCAAGATCGAGGAGCTGGACGGCAAGACCATCGACTGCGTGTGGAACGGCATGACTTTGACCGACGCCGTGATGAACGCCATGGAGTGCAGCAACGCTTACTGCAACAACGCACAGGTGGTCATTACCAAGTGAGTTGCCAAACCGTCTGATTTGTGATATGATACTTACCCATGGCAGAGGGCGTACAGCGTCCTCTGCCTTTGGGCGGAATATTCGTAAAGGGTTTCCCCTCCCCGCGAAGTAACCACGAAGGAGTTTTTTCATGTTCTGGACTGTCACCCTCTCCCTGTTAGGCGGCATGGGACAGCTACTGAAGCTGTTCTTTCTGACGTTGCTGTTCTCCCTTCCTCTGGGGCTTTTGATCGCCTTTGCCCTACGCAGCCGCTGCAAGCCTGTAAGCTGGCTTTTTAACGTGATTGTCTGGATCATCCGTGGCACGCCGCTGATGCTCCAGCTTATCATCATCTTCTACGGTCCCGGCAAATGGTTCAACAACAATATCTGGGCGAGCTTCAGCGACCCCCGTATGGCGGCGTGCGTCATCGCCTTCGTCATCAACTATGCCTGCTACTTCGCCGTGATCTACCGGGGCGGCATCGAGAGCGTCCCCGTGGGGCAGCAGGAGGCGGGACAGGTGCTGGGCATGACGAAAAGCCAGATTTTTTTTAAGATCACGCTGTTGCAAATGGTCAAGCGCATCCTGCCCCCCATGTCCAATGAGGTCATCACGCTGGTGAAGGACACCTCCCTCGCCAAGACCATCGCCATCATGGAGCTGATCATGACCGGCGAGTCCTACATGAAGTCCTCCGGTATCACATGGCCGCTGTTCTACACGGCTGTGTTCTATCTGGCTCTGGTGGGCGTTCTGACGCTGCTGTTCAACTACGCCGAGCGCAAGCTCAGTTATTTCCGCTAAGGAGGTGCCGCACATGGCGATCTTAGACGTACAGCACATCGAAAAGCACTTTGGCGACACCCACGTGCTGGAGGACATCAGCTTCTCTCTGGAGGAGGGGCAGGCTCTGTCCATCATCGGCTCCTCCGGCAGCGGCAAAACCACGTTGCTGCGCTGCCTGAATTTTCTGGAAACGCCGGATAAGGGCGTGATCACCGTACGCGGTGAAAAGCTCTTCGACGCCGACGACCCCGCTACCCTTTCCGAGAGCGAGATCCGTAAAAAGCGTCTCCACTTCGGCATGGTATTCCAGAGCTTTAACCTCTTTCCCCAGTACACCGCCTTGGAAAACGTGACGCTGGCGCGTGAGTTGATGGCTAAGTCGGAGAAAACCGGAGAGAGTCACGACGACATCCTTACCGAAGGCAAACGGCTTTTGGCGGACATCGGTCTGGCTGACCGCATGAGCAACTACCCCCACCAGCTGTCCGGCGGGCAGCAGCAGCGCGTGGCGATTGCCCGCGCACTGGCGATGAAGCCCGACATTCTCTGCTTCGACGAGCCGACCTCCGCCCTCGACCCGGAGCTGACCGGCGAGGTGCTCCGGGTGATACGCGGTCTCGCCCAGCAGCACACCACCATGATCATCGTCACCCACGAGATGGCGTTTGCCAGAGACGTGGCGGATCAGGTCATCTTCATGGATGGCGGCGTGATCGTCGAGGAAGGAAAGCCGGAGGATGTCATCGACAACCCGAAGACTGACCGTGCCAAGGCATTCCTCAAGAAAATGCAAGAAATGTAGAAAAAATCCCCCGCAGAGTGTGTCTGCAGGGGATTTCTATTTTGTACGCTGTGCGTCCGTTAGAAAATATGATTACATCTTCTCCGGCTCGTCATACTCGACACCCTTCGTGTCGACGGTAACGGTCTTGATACGCTGGTCTTCAAGCGGGCGATCCATGTAGTCGGTTGGAACATCTGCGATCTTATTCACGATATCCAGACCATCCACGATCTTGCCGAAAGCAGCATAGCTTCCGTCGAGATGCGGACTATTCTTGTGCATGATGAAAAACTGCGAACCGGCGGAGTTCGGCATCATGGTACGTGCCATAGAAAGAACACCCGGTTCGTGCTTCAGATCATTCGCAAAACCATTCTGTGCGAACTCTCCGCGGATTGAATATCCAGGACCTCCGGTACCATTTCCGTCCGGGCAGCCACCCTGGATCATAAAACCATTGATGACACGATGGAAGATCAATCCATCGTAAAACCCTTTCTTAATCAGAGAGATAAAATTCTTTACTGTGTTTGGTGCGATATCCGGATACAGTTCAAATGTCATAACATCGCCGGATTCCATAGTCATTGTAACAATTGGATTACTCAAATTTATCATCCTTTCTTGTAATTTTATCTAAAAGATGATAGTATAATACCATTATTGTAAAATTACATCAAGTGTGTAATTTTTTAAAAAGTTATGTAAACTAAAATGCAAAGAAGAGGTACGAAAAGTGGGAAAAACGGTGATTCGAGTCGTGAAGGGAATCATATTGTTGGTGGCGATTGTCACACTTGCCAATATGACCTATAAACATATACGAACCTATTACGATGATTATATGGACGAATACAAGGGAACGGAGTCGACACAGGGCGAAGATGTAACTGTTACGATTCCGGAAGGCGCATCTGTCAAGGAGATCGCGCAGATACTGAAGGACAATGGATTGATCCATTATCCGCGTGCATTTACAAAGCGTCTGCAGGACTCTGAGTACCGTGGCAAGCTGCATGGTGGTACATACACCTTGAATACTGGTATGACAACCTTGCAGATGATGGCAGCCATGAGCCCGACATTCGAGGAAGATCAGCCAGTCGATTATCTGGTTGTGCCAGAGGGCTTTACGGTAGAGATGATAGCAGCGCGGTGCGAAGATCAGGGAATCTGTTCTGCAACTGAATTTTTAAATGCATGCAAATCGGTTACGAAATCTGATTTTGCATATCTGGCAGACATACCGGCAGGTGCCAATGTCAATTATAAGGTACAGGGTTTCCTGTTCCCGGCAACTTACGATATTTATGAGTCGACGACAGCGGAATCATTAGTCGATTATATGTTGAGAACGTTCGACAACTACTATACACAGGAACTGCAGGATCGTGCGGCAGAGCTTGGATACAGTGCATTTGAACTTGTGACGAGAGCTTCCATTGTAGAACGTGAGGCAAAGGTGGATTCAGAACGTGCGACGATTGCAGGTGTTATCAACAACCGTCTGAAAGCAGAAATGCCTTTGCAGATGTGTCCGACTGTCTTATATCCATTGACCGATGGAATGTATGACAAGAGTCAGGTTCTGTACGAGGATCTGGAACTGGATTCTCCATACAACACTTATAAGAATGCCGGACTTCCGGTAGGACCGATCTGTAATCCGGGACTGGCATGTATCCAGGCCGTATTGTATCCGGAAGAGCATAATTACCTGTATTACCATGTTGGCGACGAAGATGCAGGTACACATATCTTTACAGAAAACTATGAAGATCACATAGATACACAGATTATTGGTGGACCAAACGGCGTGACACCGGATGGAGAAGCTTCCACCGAGGAATCGACAACCGAAGAATCACAATAGGAATAAATAATGTATTAGGAGGGACGTTATGAGAACTTTTAATTTTAGGGCGCGAAACATTGGCGAAGAAAAATATCTGTCATACACAATGGGCGAGGATTGTGAGTTAGATGAGGATGTTTTGGATTACTGTCAGGATAATGCGCCGGAAGAACTGATAGAGATTATCTATGAAGAAGATGACGATTACGATTATCTGACCTACCAGATCACGGGCAAGACATCTCTGGAGGAGTACATTGCGCAGGAGCATGATTGCGAGAGCGTACTGCTCATCCTGCGGAATGTTGCACAGGAGATGATTTCCTTGAAGGAGCAGGCGATTCCACTTTCGTATGTATTGCTGAATCGTGGATTTATCTACGTGGATGCTGAGAAGAAGACAGTACAGTTCCTGTGCCTGCCAATCGAAAGCAAGGGCGCACTTTCTGTAGAATTCAAGAGCTTTGTACGCCAGCTGCTTGCGAACATGAAATACGATGTGGAAGAGGATCTGAATTATGTTGGTAAGCTCCTCACGTATATCAATGGAGATAACTTCAATCTGCGTGGCTTGATCGGACTTGCAGAGGCGTTGATGGAAGAGGAAGGAATCAGCTTCGAGGAGGCTGGAGCCATTGATGCAGACGGTGTAGAAGTTGTAAGTGCAGAGGAAGAAGCACCGGCAGAAAATATCGGTGACATCATGAACGGCCTGCAGGAAGAGGATGACACACCACTTCCGGAGATCGGCGACGATGAAGAAGACGAAGAGGAAGAAGCAGAGGAACCTGTAAAGGAAGAGGAAGAACTGGAAAGTATCCTTCCAGCTGGTATGCAGGTAAAGGAAGAAGAAACACCGGTAGAGGAGAAGGTGGCAGAACCGACAGAGGCTGTCGAGGAGACACCAGCACCTGTCGAGGAAGCACCGGCACCAGAGCCAGTGATGGAAAAGCAGGAAGCGCCAGAGCCGGAACCAGTAGCAGAAAAACCAGAGGTTTCCCCAGCTGCAGAGCAGATCCTGTCACAGGTGAAGCCAGAGGGGGCAACAAATGGTGGCGAGAAGCTGCAGTTAAAGACAAACAAGAAGGAATCCGATATCAACCTGATCAAGGATCGGATCAAGGAGCTGGTTGGAGAAGTTCCATCTGCAAAGCCGACAGCACAGCCAACCAAGAATATCCAGACATTGGAAGATCTGGATCATTTCTTAGACAAGCCACCTGTGGTTAAGCGGAATGTGGTAAAGGTAAACCGTGCGGCAATCATCCAGCAGACAGAGGCTGAGATGGAGGCAGCTGAGGCAGAAGCAGCAGCTGAGACAGCAGAGTCTGCTGAACCGGAAACAACCGTACAAAACGAAGAACCGACAAGCGGACAGACAGAAAACATCAAGGTGCCTGTAATCGAGGATATCTACGATGACATGAACATTGAGAAGAAAAAGGACGATGAAAAGGACAAGAAGCCAAAGAGTACATCTATTTTGAATAAATCTGTAACAGAGCTTGTAAAAGATGCCGTTGGTGCTGTGAGTGCAGCGACTGTAGCAGCCAATTCGCCGAAAGCATTGCCATATCTGATCCGTGTAAGTACGGAAGAGCGTATCATGCTGAACAAGGCGATCTTCAAGATCGGAAAGGCAACCAGAGGTGTGGACTATACCGTTGGCGGAAACGGAGCGATCAGCCGTCAGCATGCATTTATCATTCAAAAAGATGGGGTATGTTATATCAAAGATAACAAGTCTACGAATCATACATATGTGAATGGAAAGCGTGTAGAGGATGGGGTAGAAGAAATTCTGACACATGATTCTCTCGTAAGACTTGCAGATGAAGAGTTTACATTTAAGATTCGCTAATTAGGATGATCATATCATGAGGAGGTAGCAAATGAAGGGGTTAGAGTTGAATGTAACAAAACAAAACGGAATGACATTGGTGGAGTATCAGCTTGGAGTAGCAGATGTCTATGACGACAGAGTGTCAGACAAGGTTGCACAGCTCGGAAATATTATTCCGTTCCAGTACAAGGATGAGGATGGAAAGAGAAGTATTGTCTCTTATGTGCATCATGACACTTCTCTGGAAGTGATGCTGCGTCAGACATTGAAGAAGGCAGATGTACTTGCAATCCTGAAGGGACTGCTGTGTGCATTTGAGATTGGTGCAGCAGGTGTGCAGATCTGTTATCTGGTACGCGATCTGAATTATATCTATGTAGATCCTGAGAGCAAGGCAGTAAAGTGCATTATGGTTCCTGTAAAGCAGGATCCGTTGGGACAGTCTGATATCCCGGATTTCTTCCGAAATATTGTGTCACATATGCGCTTTGATGAGGCAGACAAGGATGATTATGTAGCAAGAATCCTGACCTTGATCAATACGGATCATTATTCCAATATGAAATTAAAAGGACTTGTAGATGCGGAGATGGAGAAACTTGGTCTCTTCTATACAAGAGACGAGGGACTTAAGAAGGAAGCAGATACAACCGCAGCTCCGGAAGTACAGAACCAGAATGTAAAAGTAAATCGTGTTGGCGTGATGAACAACATGCGTCCACAGGGTATGCCAGCGATGGGACAGCCAATGGGACAGCCGGTACCACCGATGGGCAGACAGCCGATGGGGCAGCCAGTACCACCGATGGGCAGACAGCCAATGGGGCAGCCAGTACCACCGATGGGGCAGATGCCGAAGCCGGAAATGCCAAAACCACAGGCACCAGCACCGGATGCACCAAAGCCAGAGATGCCGAAGCCGGAAATGCCAAAGCCACAGGCACCAGCACCGGAGGCACCAAAGCCAGAGATGCCGAAACCGGAAATGCCAAAGCCACAGGCACCAGCACCAGAGGCACCAAAGCCAGAGATGCCGAAACCGGAAATACCAAAGCCACAGATGCCACCAATGGGACAGCGTCCAGCGATGGGCGGACAGCCGATGATGGGGCAACCAGTACCACCGATGGGTGGACAGCGCCCTCCGATGGGACAACCAATGATGGGGCAGCCTATGATGGGACAGATGCCAAGACCACAGGCGCCACAGATGCAGAACGGCAACCTGATGGGACAGCTTGGCGGTGCACGCCCGATTCCACACTTTGTGCGTAAATCAACTGGTGAGATCATCAATATTACAAAACCAGAATTTATCATCGGTAAGTCAAAGACGAAAGCCGATTATGCAATAGAGAACAACAGCGCAATCAGCCGGGAGCATTGTATTGTAATCCAGCGCGATGGCGTGAACTATATTAAGGATAACAATTCTACAAACCATACCTATGTAAACGGGGTAGAGTTGCAGCCGGGTAAGGAAGTGCTTCTGAAGCATAAGACAGAAGTTCGATTGGGAGATGAGGAATTCACATTCCTTCTGAGAAAAGGAGAGTAATATGGAGTACATTGCAACATATCACACCGATGTAGGTACAAGAAAAGAAACGAATCAGGACTCTCTTGCAATCAAGGTTGTGAACACAAAAGAGGGAAATGTTGCATTTGCAATCGTGTGTGATGGCATGGGAGGACTCGCAAAAGGCGAGGTTGCCAGCAAAGAGGTAATCGAAGCATTTTGTACATGGTTTGATGATACACTGGTGGATGAAATTCAGAATGGAACATTCACAGAGCAGAATCTTGTATCACAGTGGGATGATATTATCCAAACTCAGAATCGCCGGCTGGGCGCATATGGAGAGGAAAATCATTTGCAGCTTGGTACGACGGTATCTGCAATCCTGTTGTACAAGGATCAGTATTATATTGTGCATGTGGGCGACAGCCGCGTGTATGAGCTTACAAAGACAGCGAAGCAGCTGACAAACGATCAGACATTTATCGCAAGAGAACTGGCAGCGGGACGTATGACACCGGAGCAGGCAAAAATCGATCCGAGACGAAGCGTACTGTTGCAGTGTGTCGGCGCATCGCCGGTTGTTGAGCCGGAATTTACAAAGGGAACTGCAACAAGAAATGCAGTTTATATGCTCTGCTCAGACGGATTCCGTCATGTGATCACACCGGAGGAAATCATCGAGAAGATCGGACCGGGTGAGGCGACGGACGAGGAAAAGATGAAATATGGAGCAATATATCTGACAGAGTTAGTAAAGAACCGTGGGGAACGTGATAATATCACAGTAGCAATGGTTCGCACGATTTGATTTAGAGAGGGTTTGCCATGACGAAGGAAGGAACCGTACTAGACGGAAAATATGAAATTTTGGCAGAAGTTGGTCGAGGTGGTATGTCCATCGTGTACCTTGCCCGTGATAAGCGTTTGAACAAGCAGTGGGCGGTCAAGGAGATCAAGAATGATGGAAAGAAATCCGCAAAGACGTTGCTTAAGGGATTGGAACGAGAAGCGAATATTCTGAAGAACGTAGATCATCCGGTGTTGCCGCGAATCGTAGATATCATCAATCAGGATGGAACGATCTACGTTGTTATGGATTATATCGAGGGTGATACGATTCAGGATCGATTGAAGAAGGAAGGCGCACAGCCACAGGAGTTGGTGGTAGAGTGGGGCTTGCAGCTTGCAAGTGCATTGAATTATCTGCACAACATGAATCCACCGATTATCTACCGGGATATGAAGCCTTCGAATGTCATGATCAAGCCGGAGGGCGGCGTAAAGCTGATCGACTTCGGTACAGCAAAAGAGTACGAGATAGAGAACAATGCAGATACAACCGCACTTGGTACGCGAGGCTATGCGGCACCGGAACAGTTCGGTGATTCCAAGGGACGTGGTATCTATAATACAGATGCAAGAACAGATATCTATAATCTGGGCGCAACCCTGTACCATATCGTAACAGGAAAGAACCCATGTGAGCCACCGTATGAGATCAAGCCGATCCGCGAGTGGAATCCGATGTTGTCCTCTGGATTGGAGAAGATCATCTTAAAATGTACACAGGCAGATCCGAACGACCGTTATCAGAACTGTACGGAGCTGATGTATGCATTGGAGCATTACGATGAGCTTGACGACAGCTACCGGAAGAAGAACAAGAAGAAGCTTGGGCTTTTTGCAGCAACCGTGGCATTGGCAGTTGTATCCGGTATCACAGCCGGAATCGGATATTCCGGGATGCAGCGAATTAAGCTGAACAATTATAACCAGTATATCGAAAATGGTATGAACTACTGCCGGGAAGAGAATTATGAAGCAGGAACGGCGGAATTCAAGAAAGCAATCGAACTGGATGGCTCGGAGGAAAAAGCTTACGAGCAGTACATACAGGCATACATTGATGCTACGAACAAGGCGGAGGAAGCCGGAACGGAATCTACGCTGAATCTGGATGATGCGTTGACGTTGGTTTCCAATCGAATCAGCAGTAAACATGGTGGTGTTGAGAAAAACAGCGCAGTGCTTTACAAGCTGGCACTTACTTATTTTGAGGAAGAGCGTTCTTACAGTCAGGCAGCCAAATATTTCGGCATGATTGACGAGAAGGACGAGGAATATGGAAAGCTTGCAGGCTTTTACAAATCCATTTCCGAGTTGCGATCTGACAGTACGTCGGATGCATCAGAGCTGATGCAGGCGGTAAATGATTTCGCAACCTACAACGAGAACAACTTTACGAACCAGGAAGCAACCAAGTTCGTAAACTATCGTATTATCGGCGAGATTTACAGTACAAACGTCAGCAAGGATGCGGAGACAAGCATCGCAGAACAGGCAAGTACGGTGATGGAACAGGCGGTTGCAGATCTGGACGAGTACACAGGCAATGATCTGGACGAAGAAGCAGTTATGGATATGAATTATCGTTACGACGATAACCTGATCATGATCTATGAGCAACTTGCCAAGGAAAATGCAGATAATGAAACAGTTGCCAATGGATATTATTCGATGGCAATTAGTTATTGTGAAGACTATATTGGAATCCTGAAGATGAAGGTAGACAGCGATCCGAGCATTTCGCTGGGTGGTTCCTCTGTCAACGCGTATAACCAGTCTTATTACAATAAGATGATGACAGAAGCACGTTGTTATGACGCACAGGGCAAGACAGATGATGCACTCAAGATATACGAAGCCGCAGAAAAGGTATTCGGTACAAAGAACGAGTGGAGCGACAACGTATATGCAGAGCATCTGGATTATCTGTATCGTCTGTGTGAGGCACAGGAGCAGGATCCGAAGCTTTGGACGACGAAGATTCCAGATCTGACAAAGAAGCTGATTCAGGTATTTGATGATGGTGGTAACGTGCTTGGCATCGACAGCAACAAAACATGGTACAAACGAAAAGATACGTTGCAGATGTTGAAGGACGGAAGCTATGATATCAGCGAAGAAGAAGCGACGCAGGCACCGGATGCAAATTCCGATGATTCGCAGTCAGCAGAGATGGGAGAGTGATCAGCATGCAAAACGTATATGAGATATGTTTCTATGGCGGCTTGGTACTGGCGATTCTCCTTCTGATTGCGGCGATCGTGTTATTCATTGTATTGAAGATACCGAAGGTAATTGGAGAATTGACCGGAAGTGCTGCGAAAAAGGCAATGAAAGAAATGCAGGATGGTACAGCGAGTCCGGGCAGCGTAGCGAAGAAAGAACAGGAAAAATACTACAACATGGGAAGTGGAAAGATCACTGCGAAAGAAGCGGTTTCTACGCGGGAGGATCGTAAGGCTAATGGTAACGATTCCACCGAACTGTTGGAGAAATCAAAGAAGAAAGAAAAGAAGTTTGAAGAGACCGACATCCTTCGTCCGGGTATCAATGATTATGATACACCGGATGATGGCGAGACAGAAGTACTCGGTTCAGGTGCGGATGATGAGGCAACAGATGTGCTTCGTGATACATCGGCAGGCGATGACGGAGCAACGGATGTACTTCGGAATGACGAAGGAGATGACGGAGCAACGGATGTACTTCGAAATGACGAAGGCGATGACGGGGCAACGGATGTACTTCGGAATGACGAAGGAGATGACGGAGCAACCGATGTACTTCGGGGAGACGATGCAGACGATGAGGATGCAACCGACGTTCTGCGGATGGACGATGATGACAGTGATGCAACCGATGTATTGCGTGCCGACGATGACGACAGTGATGCAACCGATGTATTACGTGCAGATGATGACGAGGAAGGTACAAGCGTGCTGACAACCGGAACATTAGCGAATAAGGTAAAAGTAATTTACAATATAGTAGTTGTTCATTCAGATGAAAGTATAGAGTCGGGTAGGTGAGAAAAAGGATGAAAAGAAAAGAAACAAAATCAAACAATTCAAAACACCCGGTAAAGAAGCTCATAGCATTATGGGTTGTCTTTGCTCTGCTGATTGTACCATTTGCAAACCATGTCGGTGATAAGAATGGCGCGAAAGCAGAAGGGGGAAGTGCAACTGGAGGTGTAAAGGTTGTCACAGATTCGTCCGTAGGTGTAACCGTGGATGTATCATCTGAGGAGATACGAATCAACAAAGATGATACAGGCGCTATTGTGCCAGGAACCTTGGAAAAAACAGTATATCTGTTAAAAGATGTACAGAGTGTAACGAAATTAAAATTGCCAGAACTTAAAAGCAATGATACAGATTTGGCTTTGTTGGGAGTTACTACTGCTTTTGGTGTAGATGCTGAAATCCCTTCAGAAATTACAACTTCGTTGCGCCCATTGACAAATAATGGTGAGACAGACTTACAGGATGATGCCGTTAAAGAGAGTCGTAAGATTGGAATCTATGCAAGAGCGAATGAGATGGAATCTTGGAAATTGCAATATGTAGTGAATGTTGTATGCTTGGATACGGTATTTACAGGTATTGCGGGACTGTATGGTGATAACGCGCACACAGATGTGCTGACAGCGGATCGATATGTAAATGAAGCATATATAGGAGTATGGGTAGATCCCTTTAATATACCACCTAACACAAGCTTAAAATATTATGTAAAAACAGTCAATCCTGCAACGTCAGAGGAATTAGTAAATGTAGCAAGTTATACTTGGAATTCATGGGATTCTAAAATTTCTGCAGATGCAGAGAATAACGGAAAACAAGTTTACGCATATGCGGCATTGATTGATAATGCATCATCACAGGTTCTGGAATATATAGAAGCAGGCACTGCTCATATGAGTAACGATACACAGGCACCAAATATTAGCTGTGAGGCTTCGGCTGTATCTTATCTGGATGAAGAGACTTCTGCTTATGCAACGATACAGGATAAGTTTATAGATGAAAATAGTGTTTATTATGGTGTGAGTGACAAATACAAGTATGCAGTTACCATTGAAGATCCAACAAAGGATGGCGAAGATACATCTGGAATTAAGAATGTAACAGCTACATTAAATGGTACATCTTTGACCGTGACACCTCCAGCTTCTGGTTCGAATGTATATACAATCGAACTTACAAAGGAGCAGGCAACCGGAGATGTTGTAACTGTAACTGCAGTTGACAACAAGGGAAATTCTAAAGATTATAAGTGTCCAATCAAGATCCAGCAGGCGACAGAGGGAACAAAGGTAACCGGTGTTACATTTGTAGATGATGATAGCTGGGATGGTTTAACAGAGGGCAAGACACTTTCACACTTGGCTGCAAAGAAGCAGATTAAGGTAACATTAGATTCAAATAAGAAAATTACAAATGTTAAACTTTCTGATGGTACGAAAGAATTTAATGCAGACGAGGTCGTATGTTCGGAACCTAGTACAACACGTGTATACGCAGTTACAGCGAATATTTCAATTCCAACAGATTTGGAAGTTTCAGAGCTGTTAAATGCATTAGAGGTAAAGGCATATGCTGGTGATTCGGAGATTACGATTACCGGCACAAAGCAGATTAAGAATATTTCATACGACGCAAAAGCACCAGTGATCAGTAATCCAAAACTTGAAAAAAGTATAGATAACGGAACAACATGGGTAGAGGTTGGTTCTGCAGCTGGAGATTTAGATAGTATCGTGACAGAACTAAATACGATTTACCGGTATGTGGTTACTGTTGCAGATGCAACTGGAGAAAGTGGTGTACAGGATGTGTATGTAACACCAACGGACAAGTTTACTTATACTACGGGAAATACATATGTATATAATATTCCATCTGATCAGTTGAAGGTAGATATCTCATATTTCGTTGCGGTTACAGCATCGGATGTAGCCGGAAATGTATCAGATTCTCTGGTACTTCGTGGTGTAAAAAAGATTGATGATGCTCTGCGCGTAGATAAATGCGTGATTACGGATGCAGCTGGAAACGATGTAACAAGCGATGTTTTAGCAGGAAAGAATACCAATAAAAAGTATCAGCTGGAAGTGACTGCAAGCTCTGCTTACGTTGTGAAGAAATTTGAACTGATTGCAGGTGGTACGAATGACCAGGTAAAGGATGTTGCTGACTCTGATAATGACAAAAATCTAGACAGTCATCGTTACAGCACAACGGTAAAATTTGATTTGCCTGCTAAGACGGATATAAATGCAAAACTGAATAGTATGTATCTGAATGTGACAGATGGAAATGCACAGAAGATTCGTTACCCACAGGATGCATCTAAAACGCTTGGTACAATTTTATATGACCGCACGAATCCAACCGTATCGGTGAATGTGGCAAACGACAGCACATGGTATAAGGAATATACAATCAACTATACGATTACTTCCGGTGATAATGGCGTGGAATTGGAATCGCCACTTGCACATGCAAGTTATTCTCTGGCTGGAAGCAGGGAAAAAGATGTGACAGACAAGGAAATCGCATTGAATGGAACACAGACTTCTGTGAATGGAAAGATTGCGATTCCAGAGTCAGCAGGAATTACAGGTACATCTCTTGTGTTTAATGCACAGGATGCAAGTGAGAACCTGCTTCCAAACAATCTGTATAAGATCAAGGTCGATAAGACAAATCCTAAGGCTGAATTGACAGTCAATGGAAAGACAAACATTACACAGCCATTGGATGGCGAGGTACTGATCAAGACAACGGTATCGGATAACCTGACAATCAATCAGGCGACAGTTACAGTCAAAGGACCAGACACCGATGTGACAACAAATCTGAGTGGAGCAAAGGAACTGGTAAATGTCAGCCAGGAAAACAGCTTCACATTGAATAACCTGATCGGCAAGAAAGTTGCAGACGGCGACTATACAGTGACAGTCAATGTGTCAGACAAGGCAGGAAACATTGATTCCAAGACGATGAAGTTCCGCGTGGATAACACAATCCCAGTTGTCACAGCAAAGATTTCCGGGGGTACAACTGCTGGCAAGCAGCCAGGAAAGAACTTCGATGGAACTGTTTGCGATTACTTCTATCGTTCTAATGTAACGGTAGAGCTTACTTATGAGGATGAGAATATCTCAGCTTCCGGAGTAAGAGTAACAGATAATAACAACGTGGTAAATGTAACATGGCAGCGGATCGGTACATCTAACAAGTACCGGGCAAGCTATGTTTCAACCGGTATTGGTGCACATGTAATCAAGATCAATGCACAGGATAATGCAGGCAACAATGCTGTTGAAAAGCAGGTTGTATTTATCAAGGATACAGAGGCACCGAATATTGCTGCAGTGATCAATGGAGGTATGGTTTACTCTGAGAATATGGGCGTTGTTGATCTGACTTCCGATGCAACGGTTGCTTTCTCTGTAAGCGACGCAAACGAAGACGTACATGATTTCAATTACCAGTTGATTAAGACAGTACCGGATCAGCTTCCGGTAACCGCGGATGTATTGAAGACAGATAACCGGGTATTTGGCTATACAGATGAGGCTGATTATCAGGTAAAGGTATATTCTGTGGACAAGGCAGGAAACCGAAGTGCAGAAAGAAATGTACAGTTCCGTGTTGATAAGACAGCACCAGAACTGCAGATTACAGGAACTGCTTCCGGTTCGACACTGAACGCAGGAACAACCCTGACATTTAGTATGACAGAGGCATTCTGGTGGGATGCATCTGGTACGATCACGATCACAAGAAAAGCAAACGACAGCGTGGCAGAAGCCGCTTACAAGACCATCGACTTCAAGCCAACTGCACGTGTGACAACGATGACAGAGACACTTAGTGAGACAGGTGAGTATCAGGTAACATTTACCGGTAAAGACCGTGCTGGACATACCGCAGAGGCAACCAGCTATACGGTAAGAATTGATACAGGCAAGCCAATCATTACGCTGAGTGGCGTGTCAAATAACGACAAGACAACAAAGCAGGTAGAGTTCCAGGCACAGATCGAGGAGGACTTCTATCTGACAAAGTCTGTAAGGATTCAGGCAACAAGAACATATCTTGATCCAACATCTTATAAAGAAAAAACAGAGGATCTGCAGATTACCGGATATAATCCGACAGCAGCAACGACGCTGATTCGAAACACATTTACAGAGGATGGTATCTATAAGATTCAGATAAACTGTAAGGATGCCGCAGGTAATGAGGATACACAGGAGGTTTCCTTCACGATTGATAAGACAAAACCAGTGATTGATCCAAAGGTCATGAGCGCATATGAAGGAACTCTGACATCCTTTGCATGGGATTACGATCTGAACGACATTATCTATGACCTGACTGTCTGCGATGCACATATGTACTTGAATGGTAGCGAGTATGACGGAACATCCGAAGTCGAGGACGGCGCATATGAGATGAAGATTACAGCCGAAGATGAACTTGGAAATGCAACAGAGGAAACAGTAAACTTCAATCTGGATACAAAGGCACCAACCTTTATTGTAACGGGTGTAGAAGATGGAGAGATCAAGAACGAGCAGTACGACATCAACGTATCCCTTCAGTTGGATGAGGATACTCTGGATGAGGTAACGCTCAATGGTTCTCCAGTTGAGATCAAGGACAATGCTGCTGCGATCACAGTTACAGAAAAGGGCGACTATAAGCTTACAATGAAGGCACATGATGATGCCGGAAATGAAGCAGAACAGACGATCAGCTTTACATATGGAGAGAAGAGTCATGTACTTCTGTATGTATTGATTGGTGTTGGCGTTCTTGTAGTGCTTGGCGGTGGAAGCGCAATTATTCTGGCAGCAAAGAAGAAAAAGAATAATTAACCGGTGATAAAACCAGGTTACACAGGCAGGAGCATGGAAACATGCTCCTGTTTTGCTTGCAAACTACCGCTGGGCATATTATAATCAGAAAAGCGAAAACGGTAACAGGGAAAATTGGTAGGAGGTTGACGCATGGTAGACGTTGCGATGCTGACAAAGCAAGGGGGAAGAGATCACAACGAAGATTACATACGGAAAGCAACATACGAAGAACAGCTCTGCCTGATCTTGTGTGATGGACTTGGCGGGCATGCCTGCGGGGAAATAGCATCGGAGCTGGTCGCAGAAAGCATAGCAAAGAGATTTGAAAAACAGGGCTACTATGCCGGATTTTTCAAGGATGCATTGGAACAGGCACAAAAAGAATTACTGGAAGAACAGGTGCGGCGGAATCTGTGCAACTCCATGAAGACAACGGCAGTTGTGCTTGTAATCACACCGGACCTGATACAGTGGGCGCATATCGGGGACAGCCGGTTGTATCGGATTTACGAGAATGGAACAAAATACCAGAGAACGCGTGACCATAGCTTAGTACAGATTCTATGCGATACCGGAGAGATCAAGGAATCCGAGATCCGTACGCACGAGGATCGGAACAAGCTGCTGCGTGCGATGGGCGCACAGTGGGGGACGAAAACGTATGATATAAGTGCGGTTGTGGAGCGCGGAGAGACACAGGCGTTTGTGTTGATGACGGATGGTTTCTGGGAGTATGTCTATGAGGAAGAGATGCTTGCCACATACAAGGAAACGTCCTCTGCACAGGCTTGGTTAGATGCAATGGAAAAATACGTGCTGAAGCGGGCAGATATGACAAAGACGGATAATTATTCTGCAATCGTTGTCCGCGTGGAGGAATAAAGAAGATGTTTCGGGCAGTTGTATTTGATATGGATGGTGTCATTACGGACACGGAAAAATTATACAGGAGATTTCAGTTAGAGGAAGGCAAGAAGCTGGGAATCCCGGATGATGTGATGGTCGTTGCCTGCGAGCGTATCGCGGGTGGCACGAAGTACACAAACAAGAAGAGCTTTGAAGATGTCGTCGGTATGGGAATTGATTATTTTGATTTTCGGGAAGCGGTCGTGAACAAGCTGGACGCGCATATCCGGGCACACGGCGTGGAACTAAAGCCGGGCGTCGCAGATACATTAAAATATCTGAAAGAAAAAGGTGTTAAGGTTGGACTTGCGACATCTACGGTACGGGAGCGAGCGACAGGGTATCTGAAAGCCCATCATATTGACCAGTACTTTGATGAATTAGTATTTGGTGATACGGTGGAGCATGGAAAACCGGCGCCGGATATTTATTTAAAGGCGTGTGAGATGCTAGACGTGAAACCGGAGGAAGCCGTTGCGGTGGAGGATTCCATCAATGGAATCCTGTCAGCGGGACGTGCAGGCATGTACCCGGTTATGGTGATCGACCTGATTGAACCCAATGATACAACAAAGCGGTACGCAAAGAAGGTATATGAATTCGGACGCATCGACCGCCTGAAGGAGTTAATATAATGTCAATCAAGCATGCATGTGCGGATGGATGATGCATGTCAATATGATTCTAAAACAGACCGTTGAAGCACGCTGGCACTTAACGAACGGAGTGAGTTTAGTACCACTGCGTGCTGAACCGAGCGAGAGCGTGTCTGTGTAGAATCATATTGACATGTATCAATCAGGATAAGACATGCTTGATTGACAAATGAATAATATGGAGGATAGAGAGATGAGTAACATGAATTTGCTCGTAGTGATTTTGAAGCACGAAGACCTTGTGAGCGAGATCTGTAAGGAACTGGTAGAAGAAGGGATTCATGGAGGTACGATCGTTGATGGTACCGGTATGGCGAGTGTTGTCGAGAAGATGGATGACCTTCCGATCTTTGGAATGCTTCGTTCCATCCTTGCGGATGATGACGATCATGAAGTGGTAAAGATGATGTTCTTTGTCGTAGATGATGAAGAAATGAAGAAGGCACGCAAGACGATCAACGATGTGATCGGACTGGACAAGCCGAACACCGGAATTATGTTTGCACTTCCGGTATCATTTGTGGAAGGCTTGGGTGCGTAATCATGGATTTGAATATTTTAACGTATTTAGGGATTATGCTGCTGGCGGCATTGATTGCGGGTAAGATTGTTAAACAGATGCGACTCCCGAACGTAACCGGATACCTGGTGATTGGACTTTTAATCGGTCCAAACTGTCTGAAGCTTCTGAGTGAAGAACTGATTGATCATATGGATTTGGTTACAGAGCTTGCTCTTGGTTGTATCGCATTTTCAATTGGCGCAGAGTTCAAGATGTCATTCCTTAAAAAGGTCGGAAAAGCACCGATTGTCATCGGAATCACAGAGGGCATGGGGGCTGTATTTGTAGTAGATACTATTTTGCTGCTGCTTGGATATGATGTCAGTTTTGCACTTGCACTTGGTGCGATTGCATCTGCAACAGCTGCAGCATCCACAATGATGATCGTGAAGCAGTATAAGACGAAAGGACCGGTCACGAATACACTGCTTCCGGTTGTTGCACTGGACGACGCAGTAGCACTTGTTGCGTATGGACTTTCCATGGCAGTTGCCAATGTTATAAGTTCGAGCGGAAGCGCACCGGTGGGTAAGCTTTTGATTGCTCCGTGTATTGAGATTTTTGGCGGCTTGTTGTTTGGTGCAGTACTTGGCGTGATCATGACGCTGCTTGTAAAAGTTTATACCGGACGTGGAAACCGGCTTGCAATCACAATCATGATGATCTGCCTGTGTGTCGGTATCTCGGATATGGTTGGATTTTCTTCGTTGCTTGCCTGTATGATGTTAAGCACAATATTTGCCAATATCTCAAAACAGAGTGATAAGATTTATGAACCGCTGGAACGTGTTACGCCACCGATCTATATGATGTTTTTTATCTTGTCGGGTGCGTCTCTGGATGTGACGGTTATTGTATCTGTTGGCGTTGTGGGTGCAGTGTATGTCGTAGGCCGAATCGTCGGAAAATCACTTGGCGCGGCATTTGGTGCGAAGATATCCAAGGCACCGAAGATCGTGCAGAAATGGCTGGGCCTGACTCTGGTGCCACAGGAGGGTGTTGCCATCGGACTTGCAACCTCTGCCGGAAAATCTCTGCCGCAGTATGCCGCACAGATCCAGACAATCGTGTTGTGTGGTGTCGTAATCTATGAGCTGATCGGACCGGTCATCACGAAGCTTGCCTTGAAGAAGGCGGGGGAACTCGTGGAGGAACCAAAGAAAAAAGCCAGTGCGAAAGCGTAAATAAGTGAAATAGAAAGTAATAAACGCAACTCATTTTTCATATATATAACCAAAGCAAGTGGGTACGGCGGTCTGCCACACCGGACGAATGGGAGTCTATATGGAAAAACGAGTTGCGTTTTGTGTTTTAAAGGCACTGGTTGCAGCGTACATTGTGACCGGGCTTTTGCTTTTAATTCTGGCATTTGCATTGTATAAGCTGGGATTGAGTGAGAATGTTGTAGAACTGGGTGTTGTGTTTATCTATCTGCTGTCGAGTGCCATCGGCGGATTCTTCATCGGTAAATGCATGGAAGTAAAGCGGTTGTTGTGGGGTGTGTTGCTCGGATTGTTCTATGCGGTGCTCCTGCTTGTGTTATCTTTGATCGTGCGTGGAAATGCACAGGGAATCATACAATCAGGGTTGCTTAATACATTGATCTGCCTCGGTGGAGGGGCAATCGGTGCATTTCTGTCATAAAACATGGCAGAAATGCGTATTTACAAGTAGAATGTAAAAAAATAATGATGACAAATGACAGGACATGTGATAAAATACCCATTAATAATGCTAGTAGGAGGCGATAAAGATGAAGAGAATCAAAACTTTAACAGAAAAGACAATGAAGAGCACTGTAGTTAAGGGTGGTTGCGGCGAATGCCAGACATCTTGCCAGTCAGCATGTAAGACAAGCTGTACAGTTGGTAACCAGAGCTGCGAGAACAACTAATTACAGATAAAGAAAGTGTAATACATACACTTCGCACAAGAAAAGGGGATATCCTGCGATGTCCCCTTTCCTTAATGAATAAGAGAAATAGGAGTGACTAAGAAAGTGGTACACCAGTACAAGAACAATGGGTATAATATCGTGCTTGATGTGTGCAGCGGCTCCGTACATGTAGTGGATGACCTTGTATATGATATGATTGCGATGTACAAGGATAAGAAATTCGAAGAGATTGAACAGGCAATTTTAGAGAAGTATGGAGATACCTATAGTAAGGAAGATATCAAGGATGCGTATTCCGACATTTCCGAGTTAGAAGAAAAGGAACTGTTATTCACGGAAGATGTGTTCAAGGATGTCATTATCGATTTTAAGAAGAGAAAGACCGTAGTCAAGGCGCTTTGCTTACATATTGCACATGATTGTAACCTTGCCTGCAAGTATTGTTTCGCAGATGAGGGAGAATATCATGGTCAGAAACGGGAACTTATGAGTCTGGAAGTTGGCAAGCAGGCGATTGACTTTTTGATAGAGAATTCCGGAAACCGTGTAAACCTTGAAGTTGATTTCTTCGGCGGTGAGCCGTTGATGAACTTCGATGTGGTAAAGGAAATCGTAGCATATGGACGAAGCAAGGAGAAGGCGGCAAATAAGAACTTCCGTTTCACCCTGACGACAAATGGTATGCTGTTAAATGATGAAGTCATTGATTTCTGCAACAGAGAGATTTCAAACGTTGTATTGAGTCTCGACGGCAGAAAAGAGATTAATGACATGATGCGGCCAACCAGAAATGGAAAGGGAAGCTATGACATTATTGTGCCGAAGTTCCAGAAGTTCGTGGAGAAGCGCGGCGATAAGAGCTATTATGTGCGCGGTACATTTACGAGAAACAATCTGGACTTTACGAAGGATTTTGAATTGATGACCGAGCTTGGATTCAAGGAGATCTCAATTGAGCCGGTTGTCACACCAGATGAGAATGATTATGCGATCCGCGAGGAAGATTTACCAACGATTTTCGAGCAGTATGACAAGCTGGCAGTTGATCTGATCCGCCGGCAGAAGGAAGGAAAACCAGTGACATTCTTCCATTACAAGCTCGACTTAAATGGTGGTCCGTGTGTGTACAAGCGTCTGTCTGGATGTGGTTCCGGTACGGAGTATCTGGCAGTGACACCAACTGGAGATCTGTATCCGTGTCATCAGTTTGTTGGACACGATGAGTTCAAACTGGGTGATGTATTCCATGGTGTAGAACGAAACGATATCGTGGAAGAATTCAAGCTTTGCAATGTCTATGCCAAGGACAAATGCAAGGATTGCTTCGCAAGATTTTATTGCAGTGGCGGCTGTGCAGCGAATTCGTATCAGTTCCATGGCAATATATTAGACGCATACGATGTGGGTTGTGAATTGCAGCGGAAACGTGTCGAATGTGCAATCATGATGAAAGCAGCTCTGGCGGATGACGAAGAAGACGAAGCGGCAGAGTAAAATAAATGAAGGAGAGAAAAAAAGATGAAGAAAACAAAAAGAAAAGCAGTCATCAATCTGATTATTTTCTTCCTGCTTCTGGCTGGCGGTATCTATATGGCAATCGCTGGTGTAGGACAGAATGAATCCGGTAAAACTGCGAATGTTCCGTTGGGACTGGATCTGCAGGGCGGTTTGTCCGTAACCTATGAGATTCAGGATGAGAAGCCAACAAGTGATGAGATTAAAGCGACTGTGGATAAGCTGCAGCGAAGAGTTGATTCGTACAGTTCAGAGGGTGAAGTGTATCAGGAAGGCGATGACCGGATCACAGTTGAAATTCCTTTGAACACAGAGAAGGTAGATGCACATGACGTGCTGGATCAGCTTGGTCAGCCGGGACAGCTTCTGTTCCTTGATTCCGAGAACTATACAATCTGGCAGAAGAATCAGAACAATGGTACGAACGATGCATACGAAGCAGTTCTGACCGGTTCGGATATCAAGAACGCACAGGCAGGTGTGGATGATAGTGGTACAGTCAAGGATTATGTCGTACAGCTGCAGTTCACAGAGGAAGGTGCACAGAAGTTTGCAACAGCAACAGCAGCAAATATCGGTAAGCCGATTTATATTATCTATGACGGTAAGGTTGCAAGTGCACCAACTGTACAGAGTGCGATCACAGACGGAAATGCTGTAATTAACAAGATTTCAAATTATGATGAAGCAGAGAATCTGGCAGCGACAATCAAGATTGGTGCCCTGCCTCTGGAGTTGAAGCAGATTCAGTATAATATCGTTGGTGCAAAGCTTGGTCAGAAAGCAGTATCAACCAGCTTGATCGCCGGTGCGATCGGTTTTGGATTGGTATGTATCCTGATGATCATACTGTATCGTTTCCCAGGATTTATTGCCAGCTTAGCACTGACAGGCTATGTTGTATTGATGCTTTTGATTCTGAGCATCCGACACATCACACTGACACTTCCTGGTATTGCAGGTATTATCCTGTCAATCGGTATGGCAGTGGATGCGAATGTCATCATTTTCACACGTATCCGTGAGGAGATCTCTGCAGGCAGCGGTGTGCGTGCGGCAGTGAAGGCAGGTTTCTCCAAAGCGCTTTCCGCGATTTTGGATGGTAATATTACAACTTTGATTGCAACCGTTGTTTTGATGATCCTTGGCTCTGGTAGTATCAAGGGATTCGCGGTTACATTGATGCTTGGTATTGTACTTTCTATGTTTACCGCATTGTTTGTGACAAAGATGCTTTTGAATTCGTTCTTAGAGCTTGGCGTACAGAATCCAAAGATGTATGGTAAGGCAAAGGAGCCAAAGATTCACGGATATGTAAAGAACTTCAAGATTTGTGGTGTTGCTTCTTTGATCGTGATCATTGCAGGACTTGCGTTCCTCGGTGTAAACCACTCAAGAATTGGCAAGTCATTAAATTACAGTCTGGAGTTTACCGGTGGTACATCAACAACTGCTACTTTTGCAGAGGACGATGTATATACATTGGAGCGTGCAGAGTCTGAGGTTGCACCAGTGATCGCAGAAACAGCGGGTATTGATGCTGGAACGATTCAGATTCAGACAGTAGAAGGAAACAATCAGGTTATCTTCAAGACATCCGAGCTTACAGAAGAGCAGAGTGCAAAGATTGACGACCTGTTGAAATCACAGTTTAAGGCAACAGAAGTGGACAACCAGAGTATCAGTTCTACTATCAGTGGCGAGATGAAGAAAGATGCGATCGTAGCGATTGCAGTATCTTCTGTATTGATGCTTCTGTACATTGCGTTCCGGTTCTCTGACGTGAAGTTTGGTGTCAGTGCGGTACTTGCTCTTGTACATGATGTATTGGTTGTATTTGCAGCATATTCCATCGGAACATTGTCCGTTGGTAATACATTTATTGCATGTATGCTGACGATCGTAGGTTACTCTATCAATGCGACAATCATTATCTTCGACCGTATTCGTGAGAATATGCGGACACAGGATAGCAAAGAAAGTCTGGAAGAGCTTGTCAACAAGAGTATTGGTCAGACATTTACAAGAACGATTTATACATCCCTGACAACCTTTATCATGGTATTTGTATTGTTCGTGATGGGTGTAACTTCTCTGAAGGAGTTTACATTCACATTGATGCTTGGTATCGTATGTGGTGCTTACTCATCTGTATGTATTACTGGACCACTCTGGTATACGATGAAGAAGAAATTCTCCAAGAAAAACGCATAAGTAAATTAAGGTGGGGCTGTTTCGGCAGCCCCATTTTTAAGTGAAGAAGAGAGGAACACAGATATGTCAGAGTACAAAAAAGAAGAATGGCGGGTGAAGCAGCCGACCGCAGATATCCGTGCGCTGGCACAGCAGTTTTCAATCAGCCCGATATTGGCGCATATCATCGTGAACCGGGAAATCACAGAACCGGATGCGGTTGCACGCTATTTGAGTGATGATCTTGCATACGCCCATGATCCGGCGTTGATGAAAGACATGGACAAGGGTTGCCAGATCATGAAAGAGAAGATTCGGGCAGGAAAGAAGATCCGCATTATCTCCGATTACGATGTAGATGGCATCACATCGAATTATATTCTGTATCAAGGGCTGCAAAAGGCAGGGGCAGATGTCTCTTATGATATCCCACACCGGATCATGGATGGGTATGGGATGAATGTACGGCTGGTGGAAGCGGCATACGCCGATGGCGTGGATACGATTATCACCTGTGACAATGGAATTGCGGCGGAGACTGCAGTCACCCGGGCGAAAGAACTTGGCATGACGGTGATCGTTACGGATCATCATGAGGTGCCGTGCGAGGTGACGGAAAACGGAGAAAAAAATTATCTGTATGTGAACGCGGATGCCGTGATCGATCCGCACCGCCCGGATTGCGCATATCCCTGCAAGGACTTATGCGGCGCTGGTGTGGCGTACAAATTCATCCGGCATTTATACCGGGTGACGGAGCTTCCGTGGGAAGACGAAGATGCCTATATGGATATCTTAGCGCTTGGTACGGTGTGTGATATCATGCCGCTCACAGATGAGAACCGGATCTTTGTCAAGCGTGGACTGCGGAGACTTACGAACAGTACGAATCTTGGAATCAATGCGTTGAAGAAAGCGTTAGGTCTTGATGGAAAGCCAATCGAGGTGCATCATTTGAGCTTCCGGATTGGTCCGAGTCTGAACTCGACCGGACGACTGGAAAGTGCGAAAGAGGGCGTGGAGCTGCTGCTGACCGATGATACGGCGCGGGCGGAAAGCCTGGCACAGGATATGGCGAAGCTCAACGAACTGCGGAAGGAGATGACCGACCGCGGTGTGCGGGCGGCAACGGACTGGGTGCGAAAGGATATTCGCATGATTCCGACCGAAGAAGGTGTGAAAGAAAAGAAAATCGGGGATGATAAGGTTATCGTCCTGTATATGCCGGGGATTCATGAGAGCATCGCGGGACTGATCGCGAGCAAGCTGAAGGAAGCATTTTACCGTCCGACGCTTGTTTTTACCGATGCGGAAAATGGACAGGGACTGAAAGGCTCCGGGCGTTCGATTGAGACGTATAATATGTTTGATAAGCTCTGTGAACATAAAGAGTTGTTTGTGAAGGTTGGCGGACACCCGATGGCGGCGGGCTTTACGATTACGCGCGAAGCACTCGAACCGTTACGCGAAGCGTTAAACCGGGATTGCAATCTGACAGACGCAGATCTCGTCGAGAAGCTGTATGTGGATGAATCCTGTGCCATCAAGCAGCTGACATTGCCCCTCTATGAGGAGCTTGCAAAGCTGGAACCATACGGAACTGCCAATGTAAGACCATTGTTCGGTATCGTGAAAATGGGTATCCGATCGATCAAAATGGTTGGAAATGAAGGGCAATACGCACGTTGCACGTTTGTCGATGGCAATGGCACGCGCATAAACGGCATGGTATTTCGTGGAAAAGAGCTATTGGATAACATAAAAGTGTGGTTTGGAGACAAAGAATGTGATAAAATATTGAATGGTTTACAAAACCATGCACTGATCGATATTCTGTATCATATGAAGAAGAACGAATTCAATGGAACTGTTTCGATTCAGATGGAGCCGGTATCAATCCGGAAAAGCGTATATTATGAAACATCAAAATAGAGCATACGTGAAGGTAGGAGGAGCGCAAATGAAGAGTGTAAAGGATTATATCATCAGTATTCCGGATTTCCCAAGTAAGGGGATTATATTCCGAGATGTGACAAGTGTACTGGAAAGCCCGGAAGGGTATGCACTGGCAATTGATGAGCTGAACAAGCTGTTAGATGGAGTGGACTATGATCTGATCGCAGGTACAGAGTCGAGAGGATTTATCTTTGGCGCACCACTTGCCTATATGAACAAGAAGGGATTTATCCCGGTTCGTAAGAAAGGAAAGCTGCCACGTGAGACAGTCGAGATGAGCTACGATCTGGAGTACGGTTCTGCAACGATCGAGATCCATAAGGATGCGATCAAGCCGGGCGACAAGGTTGTACTGGTCGATGATCTGATTGCGACAGGCGGTACGATTCAGGCAGCAGCCAAGCTCGTCGAAGAGCTGGGCGGTGAGGTAGTAAAGATGATCTTCTTGATCGAGCTGACCGATCTTGGAGGAAGAAAATTGCTGGAGGGCTACGATGTAGCATCTGTTGTACAGTACGAAGGTGAGTGATTTTTATGGCGGATACAACCTATAAGATACCACATGATACACTGAAAAAAGAAATCAGTAAACCGGAGGATTTTACGCCGCCGGAGGAATTGTATAAAAAATTGATTGCTACCATTCGCGCGTATCGTCCGACGACGGATCTGTCGGAGATCGAGAAGGCGTATAAGATTGCAAGCAAAGCGCACGAAGGTCAGAAGCGAAAGTCCGGGGAACCATATATTATTCACCCGCTTTGCGTGGCAATCATTCTGGCAGAACTGGAACTTGATAAAGAGACGATCGTAGCAGGAATCCTGCATGATGTTGTAGAGGATACGGTTATGACGCGGGAGGAGATTGCAAAGGAGTTCTCCGAAGAGGTAGCACTGCTTGTCGATGGCGTTACGAAGCTGACACAGCTCGATCTGTCACAGGATAAGATCGAGGTTCAGGCAGAGAACCTGCGTAAGATGTTCCTTGCGATGGCGAAGGATATCCGTGTCATCCTGATCAAGCTTGCCGACCGTCTGCACAATCTGCGTACAATGCAGTACCAGTCACCGGCAAAGCAGATCGAAAAGTCGCGTGAGACGATGGATATTTACGCACCGCTCGCACACCGTCTTGGTATTTCCAAGATCAAGGTCGAACTCGATGACCTCTCCATGCAGTATCTCTATCCAGAGGTATACAAGAACTTAAAGGAAGAGATCACCACACGACTGAATGCGAGCGAGGATTTCATCGTACAGATGGTAGAACAGGTTAAGCAGTATATGAAGGAAGCTGGCATCGAGGCAGAGGTAGACGGACGTGTCAAGCATCTGTTCTCCATCTATAAGAAAATGATCACGCAGAACAAGACGCTCGACCAGATTTACGATATTCATGCAATTCGTATCAAGGTCGATACGGTACGGGATTGTTATGCGGCACTCGGAATTATTCATGAGAAATACAAGCCAATTCCGGGACGTTTCAAAGATTATATCGCAATGCCGAAAGAGAACATGTACCAGTCTCTCCACACGACATTGATTGGACCGGGTGGTCGTCCGTTCGAGATTCAGATTCGAACCTACGAGATGCACCGTACCGCGGAATATGGTATTGCTGCACATTGGAAATACAAAGAAGGCGGCAGTGGCAAGAACGATAACGAAGAGCAGAAGTTAAGCTGGCTCAGACAGATTCTGGAATGGCAGACCGATACGACAGATAACAAGGAATTTATGAACGCCATCAAGACAGATTTGGATCTGTTTTCAGATCAGGTGTATGTATTTACACCAGCGGGCGATGTCAAGAATCTTCCGGCTGGTTCTACACCAATTGATTTTGCCTACAGCATTCATACGGCGGTCGGAAACAAGCTGATTGGTGCGCGTGTCAATGGACGGCAGGTGCCGATCGAGACAGAACTCCACAACGGTGACCGTGTCGAGATCATTACGTCGCAGAATTCCAAAGGTCCAAGTATGGACTGGCTGTCTGTGGTAAAGAGTTCACAGGCAAAGACGAAGATCAACCAGTGGTTCCGGCAGGAGAACAAGACCGATAATATCCAGCGTGGTAAAGATGCGATGGCGGCATACTGTAAGACAAAGGGAATTGTGCTGTCGAACCTTTTACAGCCGGAATTGCAGGAAAAGGTAATGAAGAAATACAACTTCCTGACATGGGATGCCGTGCTTGCATCAATCGGACATGGCGGCCTGAAAGAAGGACAGGTTGTCAACCGTCTGCAGGAAGAATACAAAAAAGAAGAAGCAAAGAAGATCACAGAGGAACAGATTGTTGACAAGATCAACACACCGGGCAGAGGCGAAAGCCACAAGCATGCCAAGGGTGGTATTGTAGTCAAAGGTATGGACGATGTTGCAGTGCGTTTTTCACGCTGCTGTGCTCCAGTACCGGGTGATGAGATCGTCGGTTACATCACGCGTGGACGTGGAGTATCCATTCATCGTACCGATTGCGTAAATGTTCTTTGCATGGATGAATTTGACCGGAAGCGTCTGATTGAGGCGGAATGGTCTGAAGATCTGTTGCAGAATCAGAAGATGTATATGACGGAGATTAACATCTACGCGAACGACAGTAAGGGACTGGTGTTCTCGCTGTCGAAGATCTTCAATGAGGAGAACATCAACCTGACAGGTATGAATGTCCGTGTCAATAAGCAGGGCAAGGCGACGGTTTCCGTGAAGTTTGAGATTCGCTCGAAGGAGCAGCTCAACAAGATGATTGCGAAGATCCGTAATGTAGAGGGAATCATTGATATCGAGCGGACTACGGGTTGATTGTATGAATTAACGTATTGGTGGAAGAGTTGAACACAACTACGCAATTCCATGCAGACGCGCTCTCGCTCGGTTCAGCACGCAGTGGTACTAAATTCGCGACAAAAGATGTCGCTCATTAAGTGCCAGCGTGCTTCAACGGTCTGCATATGAATTGGTAGATTGTGTCCAACTCAATCTACAGATTGTGGTAGATGCAGTAATTTGTGAATATATATGCCATGTTAATCTTTACTGTATAAATATGTTTGGAACTTAGAAGTCCTTGATGTTCTGAGAATATTCAGCAATGTTTGA